>ERZ1026878.130-NODE-130-length-63433-cov-49.663637_pt1 | contig 63433 bp, 58 predicted proteins | sample MGYA00380169_ERZ1026878 | MGnify/ENA primary metagenome ERZ1026878 (study PRJEB33269, sample SAMEA4719805) | human gut metagenome | biome: human-associated habitat; feature: organic feature; material: feces | place: Cameroon | collected 2013-10 ...
AGTACAACAAGAGTCGTCAACAGGCCATTACGAATGAATTGCTCGATATTGTGGGTGGTAGCGTGAACAATTAGTTCCGTCTTTCCATTTCAATATCTTGTGAAAAAGAACTTTGTAGCCCTGCACTTTTCCGGTGTGTGGCTTCATAATCATAACAAAGGGGATATCAAGTTTGTCAAAACTTGGTATTCCTTTTTCTCTTTTTGGCGCATGCTGACTGCAGGGTGAATGCCTCGCAACTTTCACTTTTTCTCCATTTTGTTTGGTTTTTAGTCATTATTTTACTAATTTTGCATTTTAAGGATTCTTCCCAATATCCACATATAGATTTTTATCATTATGAACAATAAAGAATACATAGCAGAACTTGCTCGCCAGACGGGTTATTCGCAAGAGGATGCACAGAAGTTGGTGAGAAAAGTGATTGATGCAATGATCTCTCAGTTCGAAGAGGGAGAGGCTGTCGCTATTCCTAATTTTGGAACTTTTGAGGTTAAGAAGCGTATGGAGCGCATGGTTGTCAATCCCACAACCAAGAAGCGTCAGCTCGTACCGCCCAAGTTGGTACTTGCCTTTCGTCCTGTAGCTGCTATCAAGGAAAAACTAAAGAATGGAGGAGTAGGAGATGAATAGATCCAGTATGTCAATTCTTGCCAGGATTCTTGCCGAGAAGAACAATATGACCATTTCGGAGGCAGAGACTTTCATCAAGCAGATGTTTGAAGTGGCTAATAGTGTGATGCAAGCCGACAAGCAGTTGAAAATAAGATGGCTTGGCACTTTCAAGGTGATGTCTGTCAAGGACCGTGAGAGTGTGGATGTCAATACAGGTGAGCGTATCGTCATTGGTGGTCGTGATAAGATTACCTTCACTCCTGACAATATCCTGAAGGAGATTGTCAACAAACCTTTTGCCCAGTTCGAGACGGTGGTGGTTAATGATGGTGTTGATTTTAGCGAGATTGACAGAAAGTTTGCCTTCGAGGCCAAAGAGGAGGTGTCTGCACCTTCTGATGAACAACAGACCGCAGAAGAGTCTGAGTCTTCGCCTGTAGATAAGGTGGAAAGCATCCCCGCTGTTGCTGCGATGCCTGACGAACCTAAGGTGAAGGAAGAAGATGCCTTATCTGAAGTAACAGTTCAGGTAGAGGATTTATCTGTTGTTTCTGAGGAAGCCGAGGTGCTTGTATCAGAGATTAAAGAGAAAGAACAGCCTGTTGCCGATGTTCAAGAGCCCGAACCTCCCGTATCACAGGTACAAGAGTCAGATCTGCCTGCTGCAGTCAATCTGTCTGAGCAATCAGTTGCTGAGGTGAAAGAGCCCGAACAGCCAGTAGTGAAGGAGGTACTCGTTCAGTCTGTTACAGCATCTTCTATTCAGGAGGAAACTGTAGTCTCTCGTCCCGAAACGATGGCTCCAGTTTCTCAAACTAAGCAGGCTGTCCCTGTCGGTAATCCTGAGAATACTGTCGAAGAGGACGATGAAGAGTCTTCATCAGATAGAAAGCATTATTTCATGCTTCCACGTTATGTCATATCTGTAGCTGTTATTCTGATTTTTCTCTTGATAGGAGGTATCGGCTGGTTCGCTTTCAACTATGGTAAGATGCAAGCCCAACGCAATCATCTTGCCTTGCAGTTGGAGGAAATGCAGAAGGTACGTATGGCGAAAGACAGTTTGGCACAAGCTCAGAAGGATGACTTGCGCACCAAAGCGCTTCAAGACAGTGCTCGTTTGGCTCAGTCTGCTGATGTGTTAAATGGAGTTGATGAGCAGAATGCCGCAGCTCAGTCTGACAGCCTCAGAAAAGCAGTTGCTGCAAAGGAGATTGTCTCTAAGCAACAGACTGTAGTTGCCAAGCAGAAAGCTTTGAAAGAAGCCAAGCAGAAAGTGGAGGTGCAGGCTGCAAGCAAGTATGATGACGATCCGCGTGTACGAACAGGTGCTTATCGTATCTTGGGTGTGGATCATTCGATAGTTGCCAAGAGTGGTCAGACTTTGAGCAGTATCAGCAAGTTGTATCTTGGTCCAGGTATGGAGTGTTATCTTGAGGCTGTCAATGGCGGCGCTATCGACGTGAAGGCTGGTCAGAAAATCCATATACCAAAGCTGGCATTGAAGAAAAAGAAATAAACTTTGAAGCAATTGGCTTTAAAGATAAAGCAATAAGAAAAATAACACACACCGCATAGATTTTTTGTAGCTTGCAAAGAAACTGCAAGTTGTGAAGTGCGGTGGCTTTACGGTACAGCACGAGATTTTGCATGTGATAGAACTAAACAACAGAGTTGTTTACCGATTATTGTAAACTACTCTCTGTTGTTTTTTTATAAGAAATGTATTACCCAGTAATAGTGGTTTGATGTGATTTTGATTGCTTAGAACCACAATAATATTACATAAGTTACTATTCCAGTTGGGGCTATAATACGGGTTGACTATGCAAATCTCTAAATCTTGCTCCAGTCGATAGAGCGGATGAAGGCGAGCGTCTTGATCCAGTCGCAGTCAAGGCAGAACTGGATGGGGTAGTCGGAACGGTTGAAGTAAGCCAGTGTGATTTCTGTATCGCTGTCGTTGAACAGTTTGTGGTCGATGGTGGCTTGCTTGAAGAGGCTTCTCACCATGCCTTTGTTGCGCTTCTTGGCTTCAGAGAGTCGCTTTTGATAAAGAGTCACATACTGATTCATGGCGTAAGCCTGCTCATTGAGCATCTTGATACATGCGTTGAGGGAGTCTGCACTGATCTTCTGCTCCAACAGAACGTTGGGGGGCAACACCTTGGAGCGCAGATAAGTCATGGCATCATACTTGAACACGGCAGCCTTTCGTACCTCGCGGCTCAGTGTGGTGTCGTTGGTGATGTTGAGAGAAGTCTTTACAATCTCGTTGAGCACATCCTGTGCCTTGGTGGCTGTCGTAGTGAGGCAGCATACGGCTATAAGAAATAAGAACTTTTTCATTGTTTCTATGTTTTTTGTTTCTATTATAATGGAGTCACAGGCTTACTCATCGTGTCGGACGAGGAAGATGCTGTGGTCTATGCACGCTGGCAGTTCTTCCTTGTAGTGGGTAACCATGATCATAGTCTTGTTCTGTCGTTTACAGAACGCCTCGATGATGTCCTTTACCAGTCGGCGGTTGTAGTTGTCGAGTCCATGCAAGGGCTCGTCGAGTATAAGCAGTTCGGGGTCTTTGACGAAGGCTCTTGCCAGAAGGGCCAGTCGTTGTTCTCCGCTCGACAGTTTCAGAAATCCACGTTCCTCCATGTCTTTGAGTCCAAACACTTCCATCCAAAAGCGGCACTTTTCGTAGTCTTCTTCGTTGGGTTTCACATATAGACCTACGGAGTCTTTCAGTCCACTTGCCACGATTCGTATTACAGGCAGGTCGCGCTGATAAGACCTGTGCAATTCTGGTGACACATAGCCGATGTGTTTCTTGATGTCCCAGATACTTTCACCGCTTCCTCGTGCGTTTCCGAAGAGAGCAATGTCGCAGGCATAGCTCTGAGGATTGTCAGCACAGATAAGGCTGAGAAGGGTAGACTTGCCTGCTCCGTTTTGTCCGCTCAGTGCCCATCGCTCACCATTCATGACTGTCCAGTCGAGTTCTTTCAGTATGGTGCGACGTCCGTAGCGTATGCTTACCTTGTTCATCTTGACCACTTCCTGATTATGATATTCTCGATTGCTGTAGGGCAGGTCGATAATGGCCTGTTGCTGGACGGGCGAAAGGATATGCTCAGGAACAGGCTTGCGTGAGTCGAGATACTCCTGCTTGGTCATTTTGCGGCCAACCTTCATACCGTCAACCTCCACGATGTGTGTGATGAACTGCGGAATGTCGTCGCTCTTGCTGAGTACCAGGATAACCTGTAGGGCGCGTTCGGCAGAGAGGGTGGCAAGAAGCTGCTTGAGTTGTTCGCGGGTATCGGCATCCAGTCCGATAAATGGGTTGTCCATGATGAGCACACGTGGCTCAGAGAAGAGGGTGGTGGCGAGTTTGAACTTTCTCAACTCACCGCTCGACAGCAGGATGATGTACTTGTCGAGCAATTTGTCCATATGGAAGAGCTCATAGATGTGCTGCTGCAGTTTTCTGCGTTCGGGAGTATCCTCGCCAGCCATCTGATAGGCTTCCTCCAGTTTGTCCTTCACAATGGGCGTATTCTCGTCTATCTCAAGCTGGTTCCATCTTTGCTGCAGAAAGTAGGTTCGGTCGTTGTCTCCTCCGTAAGTGTCGCGGAAAGTAATATACTTGATGTTGTCGCTCACGAGTGTTTTCTTGCTGGGCGAGAAATCGTATACGGGATCGTGCATGAGCAGCGGATGTCTGCCCACAAGAATATCTACCAGCATGGATTTTCCACCACCGTTTCTTCCCACGATGGCGATATGCTCGCCCTCGCAGGCTGTAAAGTTGACAGGCTCTGCCATTCGCCATTCTGGCATACGGGTCACGCCATTCTCAATCTTGATAATTGTTTGCATTTCTGTCTAATATTAATGTTTCCTGAGAGCTCCCAGGAGTTTGGCCTGAGGGCCTGTTAGTGTGTTGTCTGTTGTCGAAGCCTTGCCTCTGTTGCGTATGGCAAAGTCTTTCCAACTGGAGTAGTGTGGCGCGTCAGTCTCGGGTCTTCCCATCTGCAGAAAGTGGCAGTAGGCAGCTCCGAGTGCGTCGGTTGCGTCCATGAACTTGGGCATGTCGTCGTCGCTGATCTTCAGCATTCTCTGCAGCATGCCAGCCACCTGCTCCTTGGAGGCTTGCCCCTGTCCGGTGATGGCCATTTTGATTTTCAGCGGAGCATACTCGTGTATTGGTACGTCGTGATGTATGGCGGCAGCGATGGCTACTCCCTGTGCCCGTCCGAGTTTGAGCATAGACTGCACGTTCTTGCCAAAGAAGGGAGCCTCGATGGCCATTTCGTCGGGCAGATATTCATCGATAATACCTGTCACCCGTTCGAAAATCTTGCCTAAGCGCAGGTAGGGGTCGCTTTCTTTGCGCATATCGATGATGCCCATCACCACCAGCTGCGCCTTGTTGCCTACGACTTTTATCACGCCATAGCCCATGACATTGGTGCCGGGGTCTATGCCGAGGATGATTTTCTCTGCCTGGTTAACTTGTCTCATCTTCTGTTGTTGATAACCTATCTGATTCTTATCTGTCCATATAGGGGTTATGGGCGAGTTCCTCGCCTATGGTGGTGGTGTTGCCATGTCCTGGCAGCACCTTTGTCTTGTCAGGCAACTGTGCCAGGAGACGCAGGCTGTTGATAATCTGGAACATCGATCCGCCCTGGAAATCTGTTCTTCCTATAGAATTCTGGAAGAGTGTGTCGCCGGTGAAGGCTACACCCTCAGCCTCGCAATAGAAGGTGACCGAACCTTTAGAGTGACCTGGGGTTGGGATGATGCTCAGCTCATGGTTGCCGAAGTGTATGGTCTCGCCGTCCTCGAAGAAATGACCGATGGGTGGAAATACGTTGTCTATCTTCATCTGATAGAATGACTCAGCTTGATGCTGCAGGTTTTTCATCAGATGTTCGTCTGCCTGTGCCACCTCGGGTTTGAGTCCGAAAGCCTGATAGATGGTGTCGTTGCCAAAGTTGTGGTCAAGATGGCCATGTGTCACCAGCAGGTGTATGGGGTTGAGACCATTCCCGGTAATATAATCGGTAATGGCTTTTCGCTCTTCAGGATAGAAGGCTCCGCAGTCAATGATGACGCATTCTTTGGTTTCGTCGTTCACCACGTAGCAGTTCTCTGAAAGCATGTTGCACTGGAATCGTTCGATATGTAACATTTTAGTTTTCTCCTATTTTTTTGAGGGTTGTTGTTTGGATGTTTTTTACTTTGTCTCCTTGCGGTGAGTCTTAGCAGGGCACGTAGACGAGCTGCTTGTCTTGTGCAAACCATTCTTCGTCGAAGAAGGTACTCAGTGGTGTAATCTCAGCCACCCGGCTGTAGCTCTTGAGCTCTTCGTTCAGGTTGCCTCCCTTCAGACAGAGCAGTCCGTTGGGCAGGGCATTCTGTTGTGTCTTCTTGAAGTTCTTCTTGATGATTTTCATCAAGTCGGGCAGTTGCATGACTGCACGGCTTACCACGAAGTCATATTTCCCCTTTTCTTCTTCTCCTCTCAGGTGTTCCGCCTTGAGGTTTTTCAGTCCGATGGCATCAGCCACCTCGTTGCACACTCTGATCTTCTTGCCTGTACCATCGATGAGTTTGAATCGGCATTCTGGGAAGAGTATGGCAAGCGGAATTCCCGGGAAGCCTCCTCCGCATCCGAAATCGAGAATTTCGGTTCCGTCTTTGAAGTTGATGGCTTTGGCGATAGCCATGGAGTGCAGCACGTGGTGTTCGTAGAGATTGTCTATGTCCTTTCGGCTGATGACGTTGATCTTGGCGTTCCACTCTCTGTACAGAGCATCAAGCTGTGCTATTTGCTCTTTCTGTCTGTCCGTGAGGTTCGGAAAGTATTTGTTGATGATATCCATGTTGTCTTCTGTTATTGTGGTGGCAAAGTTACTAAAAAAAGATAAGAAACAAGTGGATTCTGTGAAAAAAGATGCGAGTAGGGTAGTATATAAACAAAAAAGGAAGCCTACAGAGAAGCTTCCTTTGTTGAGGTGTCTAGCGGAGTCGAACCGCTCTACACGGTTTTGCAGACCGTTACCTAACCGCTCGGTTAAGACACCTTGTTATGTTGCTGCATCATTTCTGATTAGCGAGTGCAAAGGTACTGCTTTTATTTTATTCCACCAAATTTTTTCTTGCTTTTTTCTGATTATTCTTACATTTATCATAAAAAGCACAGCCTGCGCAGTGAAAATCCTTGCATTTTCGAGCGGAATTGACTGCCCGATAGATACAAATGGCGGCATACGTGATGCATGCCGCCAATGTGATACCTATAATCAAGTATTGGATAGTCATTTTTTCGATGTGATTATCCTACTGCGTTGTAGCCATTGGTAGAGTTGTTGCGCATGATGTCGCGGATATTCATTTCCTTGAATCCCTGTGCGCGATGCTCGTTCTCCAACAGTTCTTCTTCCTCTACATCCTTCTCGGAACGTGTAAAGGTGAAGGCCTTGTACTTCATTTCTGCAATAGCCCATCCTATGATAGCTACTGCGAAGAGTACGATCAATCCAATTAATGCGTTCATTTCTGTATGTATATATAATAATGTATAATGTTACAAGTCTCGTGTGGCTTTCGATGCTTAGTATTCTTCATCGTCGGCAACATCCTCTGCGTCATCAAGACCGAGGTTCTCAGGATCTTCGAAGGTGGTGCGATAGCTTTCTTCTGTCAACTTGTCGTCGTCGAAGGCATCGTCATCCTCATCAGGATCGTTGTAGTGATCTTCAATCTCTGGTGCATCCTCATCCTCGTCCTCCTCGCGGTCAGCCAACTCATCCTCACGGTCGAGCTCGTCGTCGTCATCGAATCTCATGCGTACTTTCTCTACCATAGGTTTCTCCTTGGCAAAGATAGCCTCGGTCCATGATCCCTTAGGAATCTCGAGAACTTCGAATCCGTCGTTAACCTTTTTCTCATACAGTCCGCCAGTCTTGTGCAGACGGTCTTTAGGCAGAGTCGTGGTGCTGATTTCAAAGCCACTCTGGATAATGTCCTGGATGCTCTGTGGCAGACTGTCCCATCCACCGCCAAAGTTACGTTCAAGCACCTCCATGAGTTTGGCGGCGCTGATGTGACGGATGTTCTCGTATGTCAGGTCGGTGACGCGCAGGATGGGGCGCTTCTTGATGGCATACTTCACCTTGTTATCGTTGATTTGGAAAACACCCACTTTGAAGCCACGCTGATTATATTTTTCGATAACTTCAGGCTTGTTTATCTTCACTTCCTCTATCTCGAAGGCGCTACGGATAATAGCGACGTATTTGTTCTGGCAGTCTTTCAGGTCGGCGTCTTTCTCGGCAGCTTCCCAAAGACGGAACACGTCGTTCTCCTGAATGTCCCATACGTTGCTCTTTGTCAGAGTCTTGAGTGTCAATGCTTTTTCTTTCTTCATCGTTGTTACATGTTTTTTTCAGTTGCAAAAGTAAATACTATATTTTTAATATCCAAATTTTTCTGTGTGTTTTTCATAAAAAAGTACTCTTTTTGTTGGGGTTTCATTTTTTTTGTTTACCTTTGCATGAAAGCAGGATTTGTCCTGGTATGGTAATATATAAGAAAAGACGAATACTGTATGAGAAAAATGACAGATAATCTTAGACATAATGAGTGAACCATTAGCAGAAAGAATGAGGCCCCGCACATTGGCTGACTATGTCGGTCAGAAACATTTGGTGGGCGAAGGAGCAGTGCTGCGCAAGATGATTGACGCAGGCCGAATATCGTCGTTTATACTCTGGGGACCTCCTGGTGTAGGCAAGACCACGCTTGCCCAGATAGTGGCTCAGACCCTGCAAGTGCCTTTCTATACGTTGAGTGCTGTGACCAGTGGTGTGAAGGATGTACGCGAAGTTATAGAGCGTGCCAAGAGCGGCAGGTTCTTCAATTCTGCTTCACCCATTCTTTTTATTGATGAGATTCATCGTTTCTCTAAGAGTCAGCAGGACTCTCTGTTAGGTGCGGTGGAGAAGGGAGTTGTGACGCTGATTGGGGCCACCACGGAGAATCCTTCCTTCGAGGTGATACGCCCATTGTTGTCTCGCTGCCAGCTCTACGTGCTCAAGTCGTTGGACAAGGAAGACTTGGAGGAGCTCTTGCATCGGGCTTTGACTGAGGATATAGAACTGAAAAAGAAGCATATAGAATTACAGGAAATGGGTGCCTTGATGCGTTTCAGCGGTGGTGATGCCCGCAAGTTGCTCAACATCCTGGAGTTGGTGGTAGAGTCGGCTGGTTCTGATGAGGTGGTTATTACCGACAAGATGGTTGAGAAACAGCTGCAGCAGAATCCTCTGGCCTACGACAAGCAGGGTGACATGCACTACGATATCATTTCGGCGTTTATCAAAAGTATACGAGGCAGCGATCCTGATGCAGCCTTATACTGGATGGCACGCATGATAGAAGGCGGAGAAGACCCACAATTTATCGCTCGCCGAGTCGTAATAAGTGCCTGTGAGGATGTGGGATTGGCCAATCCCAATGCCTTGTTGTTGGCAAATGCGGCTTTCGATACCGTGATGAAGATAGGATGGCCCGAGGGACGTATCGCCTTGGCAGAGGCTGTGGTCTATCTTGCCACCAGTCCGAAGAGCAACAGTGCCTATCTGGCTATAGATGCAGCCTTGGCAAAGGTGCGCCAGACGGGCAACCTGCCTGTGCCCCTTCATATTCGCAATGCTCCTACTAAGTTGATGAGCGAACTGGGTTATCATGATGGATATCGTTATCCTCACGACTATCCTGGACATTTTGTCGAGCAGCAGTATCTGCCCGATGCTATTCAGGACAGCCGTTTCTGGTTTGCACAGCATTCGCCTTCAGAAGAACGGCTATACCAGTGGATGACTACTTGCTGGGGAGAAAGATTTAAGTGATGAGTGAGAAATCAAAATACCTTATAACTATATAGAAAACCAAGAAAATGAATATACAACAAGACCCAGAATTCATGATGACTCTTCAGAGGGTTGTCGAGTTCGTTGGAACATTTGCCTTTGCTTTGTCGGGCATTCGTCTTGCAGCCTCTAAGCATTACGACTGGTTGGGAGGTTTCGTGTGTGGTGTGGCTGTGGCCATAGGTGGAGGAACTATCCGTGACGTAATGCTCGGCGTGCGTCCTTTCTGGATGCTGAGTCCCATCTATCTGATATGTACGCTTATGGCGCAGGGTGTCGTCATCGTGTTTCACCATTATCTGAAAAGACTCGATAATACGTGGTTTCTTTTTGATACATTGGGATTGGCACTGTTCAATATAGCTGGCATACAAAAGACGATAGACAGTGGTTTCCCCTTTTGGGTGGCCATCATCATGGGCTGTATCACAGGAGCGGCTGGTGGAGTTATTCGCGATGTGCTGCTTAACGAGGAACCTGTCATCTTCCGAAAGGAGATATATGCCATGGCGTGTATCCTGGGTGGCCTGACCTATTGGGCATTGGATTCGATGGGTGTCAGTCTGTATGTCACAACGGCAGTGGCCTTTTTGGTGGTGTGTGCCATCCGCCTCATCGCTGTAAGGTATCACATATCCTTGCCCAAGTTGCATGATGAGGAACCGGGAGAACCGAAACAGGAATAAAAAAACAACTTCTGAATCCTGCGAATGTTCAATAAATAATTATAGAAAAAACGGAAAAGCGAAATATATTAATCAATGAAAAAACTAAAGACAATCTTTACAGTAGCAGTCATGGTTGCTCTCTTGCTGCAGGCTGGTACAATGAAGGCTCAGAACAAGCGAGAGTTTCGTGGCGTGTGGATACAATGTGTGAACGGACAGTATCTGGGAAAGACGACAGAACAGATACAGAACATGCTTAGTAGCCAGCTCGATGAACTGCAGAAGGATGGTGTCAATGCCGTTATTTTTCAGGTGAGGGCAGAGTGCGATGCTCTCTATGAAAGCAAGTTGGAACCTTGGAGCCGATATTTGACAGGAAAGCAAGGAAAAGCTCCGTCTCCTTATTGGGATCCTTTGCAGTGGATGGTGGAACAGTGTCATCGCAGAGGCATGGAACTGCATGCCTGGATTAATCCTTATCGTGCCAAGCATGGAGGAACTCCTATGGGGCAGTTGGCTTCCAACAGTGTGGTGGTACAACATCCAGAGCTCTGTTTCTCGTATGATAATCTGGTGTTGCTCAACCCCGGTCTGCAGGAGGCAGCCGACTATACCTGTCGTGTGGCAGCCGATATTGTGAGCCGATACGATATCGACGGATTTCACATTGACGATTATTTCTATCCTTATCCCGTAGCTGGCAAGCAGATTCCAGACCAGCAGCTCTATCAGCGCATGAATCATGGCTTTTCTAATATTCAGGACTGGCGACGCGACAATGTGAGCCGTTTTGTGAAGCAATTGGGAGAGACCATCCATGCTGTCAAGCCCTGGGTGAAGTTCGGCGTCTCGCCTTTCGGAATTTATCGCAACAAGCGCAACGACCCTAATGGAAGCCTGACCAATGGTCTGCAAAACTATGACGACCTGTATGCCGACGTACTGTTGTGGGTCAACAATGGATGGGTCGACTATAATGTGCCGCAACTCTACTGGGAGATAGGCAATCGTGCTGCCGACTACAAGACGCTTATCACTTGGTGGAACAAGCATGCATCGGCACGACCATTATATATAGGTGAAGACATAGAGCGTACAGCTAAGTATGCTGACCCGGATAATCCAAAGAGTCATCAGTTGCCAGCCAAACATCGTCTTCACCAGCAGATGCCCAATGTGAAAGGCACCGTGCTGTGGTATGCCAAGACTGCTGCAGACAATGTGGGCAACATCGGTCATACGCTTCGCGACTATTATTGGCGCACGCCTGCTCTTCCTCCTTTGATGCCATTCCTGGATGACAAAGCACCCAAGAAAGTGAAAAGTCTTAAACTCGTATGGACCGAAGACGGACCGCAACTTACATGGAAGGCTCCAAAAGGAAAGAAGTGGGGCGACGTGGCAAATCGCTATGTGATCTATCGATTTGAAAAGGGCGAGAAGGTAGACCTCTCTAATGCTTCAAGTATTCTCAAAGTGACTTATGACGAATCTTTTAAGTTGCCATATGTGAAGGACAAACGATACACCTATGTGGTAACAGCTCTTGACCGTGTGGGCAATGAGAGTAAGGGCAAGAAGAAAGCCGTTTCGTTTTAAAAGATGTGATGAGCAATGAAAATGACGAGAAAAGATGTTCGTAAACGAAACTTTTCATTCTTTTTTCTTGCTCATCACTTTATTTTTTGTATCTTTGCATAATCAAAAGCATTAATCTATGGACATAACGGAACAAACAATCTTACAGGTGGAGCGCTTTTTAAGAAAAGTGGCTCAGAAGTTTCCTGAATCAGAGGAAACTTCCGTATTGACAGACATTCATGTGCGTGTATCTCAAGACAGCGGAGAACTGCTGGCTTTCGATGATGACGACAAGGAAATAACACGTTGTGTGGTGGAGCAATGGATAGACAACAAAGATGAGAATTTCTATGATGAAGTTGCCAAGATTCTGCGCGAACTGATGAGAAGGAATGCCGACCTGATAGACTCGTTGGGTATTCTGAAGCCCTATAGTTTTGTTCTTGAGGACGATGATAAGGAAAACCTCGGCGAGCTCTATCTTGCCGACGATGATACAGTGATCGTAGGGGGCGACTTGATGGAAGGACTCGACAGCGACCTTGACAGCTTCTTTGATGACTTGCTGAAAGAAGACTCGTAAAGTCTTCGAGTGAGAACTCGGAGATAAGAACTTTGCGTGAAGAACTCAGGTTGAAGTATGAAGACTCCGAGTAAAGAACGAGCAATAGCACAAAAACTTAATTTTCAATAATCTAGTTTATTCTAAGAATTATGGCAAGAAGATATTTATTGGGCTTTGACGTAGGCTCCAGCTCTGTGAAAGCATCTCTTACAGATGTAGACAGTGGCGAAATTGCCGCATCAGCTTTTTATCCTGACCATGAGGCACCTATCATGGCTGTAAAGGCAGGGTGGGCAGAGCAAGACCCACAGATGTGGTGGGACAATGCCAAGCTGTCGCTTCTGAAAATTATGGCAGAGACTGGTGCCAAGGGAGAAGACATCCTCGCTATAGGTATTTCATATCAGATGCACGGTTTGGTGTGCGTGGACAAGCAGCAGAACGTGTTGCGTCCAAGTATCATCTGGTGTGATTCGCGTGCCGTGCCTTATGGTGATAAGGCATTCCGTGATCTTGGCGAAGAGCGTTGTCTGCAGAGCTTGCTCAATTCACCAGGCAACTTTACTGCTTCCAAATTGGCTTGGGTCAAGGAAAATGAGCCAGAGTTGTTTGACAAGATAGACAAAATCATGTTGCCCGGTGACTATCTGGCCATGAAATTGTCGGGCGAGGTAAAGACAACCATCAGCGGACTTTCTGAAGGTATGATGTGGGATTTCAAGGAGAAGAAACCAGCCAAGTTCCTGCTTGATTACTACGGATTTGACGAGAGTGTGCTGGCCGACATCGTTCCTACTTTCTCAGTACAGAGCGTAGTTTCCAAGGAGGCAGCTCAAGAGTTGGGACTCAAGGAAGGCACACCTATTTCATATCGTGCAGGCGACCAGCCAAACAATGCAGTCAGCCTGAATGTGTTCAATCCTGGCGAGATAGCAAGTACTGCCGGTACTTCAGGCGTAGTATATGGTGTGCTCGGAGATGTGAACTATGATCCTCACAGCCGTGTCAATACCTTTGCGCATGCCAACTATACCAAGGAACTCGACCGTTTGGGTGTGCTTCTTTGCATCAACGGTACGGGTATTCTCAATGCATGGGTACATAGAAACATCACACCTGACGTCAGCTATGCCGATATGAATGAACTGGCAGCAGGAGTGCCTATCGGAAGTGACGGAGTGCGCATCATACCATTCGGCAATGGAGCAGAGCGTGTGCTTGAGAACAAGGAAGTGGGCTGTTCTATCCGTGGCTTGAACTTCAATAAGCACAATCGTGCACACATTGTGCGTGCGGCACAGGAAGGCATAGTCTTCAGTTTCTGCTACGGAATGGAAATTATGCAGCAGATGGGTATGGAACTCAACAAGATTCATGCCGGAAAGGCTAATATGTTCTTGAGTCCTTTGTTCCGCGATACGCTTGCCAGCGTGAGTGGAGCCACCATTGAACTGTATGAGACTGACGGTAGTGCTGGTGCTGCAAAGGGTGCTGGTATTGGTGCAGGAATCTATAAGGATCATAATGAGGCTTTCGCTTCGCTCAAGAAGTTGGCTGTTATAGAGCCGGATGTAGCCCATCGCGATGCTTACAAGGAGGCTTATGAGGCCTGGAAGCAGGAACTGAACAAGCTGTAGAGGCTAAAGTGAAGTTCATGAGCAGGTGTGCAAAGTCAATTCTATATTGGTTTGAGAACCCTGCCTTATTGAAATAAATCAATAAAAATAAAAAGGATGAGATATTTTCTCATCCTTTTTTTGTTTAATAGTTTATTTTTAGTATCTTTGCAATCTATAACATTTATATATAAGGATTATGGCTCACAAAAATAATCATTTGGTAATCATGGCAGGTGGAGTAGGCAGTAGATTCTGGCCTATGAGCACCGAGGAGAAACCTAAGCAGTTTATAGATGTACTTGGTACAGGTCGTACTTTGTTACAACTGACATTCGACAGATTCGAAGGTATTTGCGACCCAGAGAATGTGTGGGTGGTTACAAACAAGAAGTATGCAGCCCTTGTACAGGAGCAATTGCCCGAGATTCCTGCGGGTAACATCGTGCAGGAACCATGTCGCCGCAATACGGCTCCATGTGTTGCCTACATCAGTTGGCGAATCAAGGAGAAGGACCCCAATGCCAATATTGTCGTTTCACCTTCCGATCATATTGTTACCAACAGTAATGAGTTCAGACGAGTTATTATTTCTGCACTCAAGTTTACTGGCGAGACCGACAGTATTGTAACCCTTGGCATGAAGCCAACTCGTCCTGAGACGGGATATGGCTATATACAGGGTGATCTTCGTACACCTTCAGCCCGTAACAAGGAGGTATATCGTGTAGATCAGTTTCATGAGAAACCAGACCTGGAAACCGCTAAGAAATATATTAGCGACAAGAACTTCTTCTGGAATGCAGGTATCTTCATCATGAGCGCAGCCACCATAGTGAATGCTTTCCGTGTATATCAGCCAGCCATAGCTAAGATATTCGAGAGCCTGCGTCCTATTTATGGCACACCACAGGAGCAGGAGCAGATAGACCTGAGATATCCTGAGTGCGAGAATATCTCTATCGACTATGCCATTATGGAAAAGGCAGAGGAGATATTTGTCTTCCCTGCCAGTTTCGGATGGAGCGACTTGGGTACATGGGGCAGTTTGCTGGCACAGTCACGTCGCGACCTGTATGGTAATGCCACTATAGGCAAAAATATCCAGATGATAGAGTCAAAAAATAACATTGTTCATACTTTAAACGAGAAGAAGGTTGTCATTCAGGGGCTTGAAGGCTATATTGTGGCCGAGGAAGACGGAACGCTTCTTATCTGCAAGATGTCGGAAGAACAGCGCATCAAACAGTTCTCGGGAATGAATTAGTGAGTTTTCATAAGTTCAATATAAAAAAATCTCCGCAAGTCACACTTGCGGAGATTTTTTTATGATTAGTTGTAGCCTTTGTTTTAATGGCTTTTCTTCCCATTTTTCCTTTCTCTAAGGAAAAAGTTTAGCTTCTTTATTTCTTTTTCAGTCCCTTGTAAGCTATGAAGGCGACAACAACGACAGCCAAGGCCAAGAGCACGTAGCCTATTTCGTGGCTGTACTTCAATGCCTGCTGGTATACGTCATGTGTGGTCTTGTAGTCGGTGTACTGGTATATGCTCCAGCCTATGATGGCCAGTACAGTGTTCCAAATGCCGGCACCAATAGTGGTGTACAACAGGAACTTGCCCAAATGCATGCCCGACAGACCAGCAGGAATACTGATGAGCTGACGTACGGCAGGAACCAGTCGGCCAAATATGGTAGAGGCGGCGCCGTGCTTGCGGAAATATTCCTCGGCTGTTTCTACCTTTTCGCGGTCGATGAGACACATGTGTCCTATACGACTGTCTGCAAAGCGGTAGATGATGGGGCGTCCCACCCATTTGGCGAGATAGTAGTTGATAAGGGCTCCTATGTCAGCTCCTATTGTGGCTACCACGATGACAAGCAGAAAATTCATTCCGCTGGCAGGATCCATAGCCTTCCATGCTGCAGGTGGAACTACCACCTCAGAAGGGAAAGGGATGAAAGAACTCTCGATGGCCATGAAAAGCATGACCACCCAGTAGTTCAAATTATTGAGAATCCACAGAAAGAGTGCAGCTGTATTCATTTTCGTTGATATAACATGAAATGATAGATGGTAGGAAAAAACTTACTTGTTGAGTTTAGCCCAAGTATCTTTCAGTCCTACAGTCTTGTTGAATACAGGATGCTCTGCTGTTGTGTCGAGGTCGGCCATGAAGTAGCCGATGCGCTGGAACTGCAGATACTCGCCTGGCTTCTTGGTAGCAGCATATTCCTCAACATAGCAGTTGGTGAAGGTGTGCAGGCTCTCAGGGTTGAGCAATTCGCGGAAGTCGCGCTCGTCAGCTGATGGGTTTTCCACGTTGAACAGGCGGTCGTATTCACGGACTTCAGCCTTCACACAATGGTCGGCAGAAACCCAGTGCAGGGTTCCCTTCACCTTGCGGTTGGCACCTTCCATTCCGCTCTTGCTGATAGGATCGTATTCTGCCTGAATCTCGACGATGTTTCCTTCTGCATCCTTGGTGCATCCGGTACACTTCACAATATAGGCATTTTTCAGACGAACCTCCTTGCCGGGAGTCATGCGGAAGAACTTCTTTGGAGCATCTTCCATGAAGTCGCCACGCTCTATCCACAGATTCTTGCTGAAGGTAATGGTGTGTGTACCGTCAGCCTCGTTCTCAGGATTGTTGATAGCTTCCATTTCTTCGCTCTCTCCCTCAGGATAGTTGGTGATAACGAGTTTCACAGGGTCGAGTACAGCACTTACTCGGCATGCTTTCTTGTTGAGGTCCTCGCGTACAGAAGCTTCGAGAAGAGCCATGTCGTTGAGGGCGTCGAACTTGGTATAGCCAATGCTGTCGATAAACATGCGGATGCTCTCTGGTGAATAGCCACGACGGCGCATGCCGCAGAGTGTAGGCATACGAGGATCGTCCCATCCATTGACGAGGTGTTCGTCTACGAGTGTGTGCAACTTGCGCTTGCTCATCACTGTATAGGTAAGGTTCAAGCGGTTGAACTCAATCTGTCGTGGACGATTGTCGTACAGATTGTCTGCTGTATTGTCCTTCTCCTTGAGGAAGTCGATAAACTTATCGTACAAAGGACGATGGGGTACAAACTCCAAGGTACAGATAGAGTGGGTTACGCCTTCAAAGTAGTCGCTTTGTCCGTGGGCAAAGTCGTACATAGGATAGCAGTGCCACTTGGTGCCTGTACGGTGGTGTGGAGTTTGGATAATACGATAGATGATAGGGTCGCGGAAGTGCATGTTGGGATTGGCCATATCGAGTTTGGCACGCAGCACCATGCTTCCTTCTACCGCCTCGGGAGTGTTCATCTTCTCGAAGAGTGCAAGGCTTTCCTCTACAGGGCGGTCACGATAAGGGCTTGCTGTACCGGGAGTGGTAGGAGTTCCCTTTTGTTCTGCAATCTGTTCCGCAGTCTGCTCGTCGATGTAGGCATGTCCGTTCTTGATCATCCAGATGGCGAAGTCCCACAGCTTCTCGAAATAGTCGGAAGCATAGTAGATTTTGCCCCACTTGAAGCCGAGCCATTGTATGTCCTGCAGGATGTTTTCTACGTATTCGTTGTTCTCCTTGCTGGGGTTTGTATCGTCGAAACGAAGGTTGCAGATACCGTTATATTTCTCTGCCACACCAAAGTCCATGCAGATAGCTTTGGCGTGTCCGATATGCAGATATCCGTTAGGCTCTGGGGGAAAGCGTGTCTGTATGCGACCGTTGTTCTTGCCCTCCTTGAGATCTTCTTCTACAAATTGTTCAACGAAAGAGATGCTTTTCTTCTCTTCGTTCAGATTTTCTTCATTTATTGCCATATTTCAATGAGATATGTTTTATATATATAATAATGTGGTGCAAAGTTACAAAATAAATTGTAAGTATGAAAAAGATGAGCGTTATATTTTTGCTGAAATAGTTGAAGAGGTGTGGAAAAAAGGTTGTGTGTTATTGTTTTTATAAGATTTTTTCAAAAAAGAACAATAAAACACGTCAAAATATTTTTTTATTCAAAATAATTTTGCTACCTTTGCAAACGTTATCCTGAATACAATCTTTTTACCTTAAACGGACTAATACCTATTGAATAGACGCTCTTCACTGTGAAGTGAGGAGCGTTTTTTATTTGTATTACTTAGCTTCTTGCTTTTTGCGGAAGGTCTCGTTGTTGACAACCATCATTCCTTCAGCTACGTCTATCTGTACCTGTGTCTGGATATCCTTGTCCACTCCCTTTCGGTCGAGCAGGATAATGGTCTGGTCGCCTTCAGGTTTGGCAATGAGTTCCCACTTGTAGTAGTCCTGAGTGTTTTTGGTTGTAACGGTCAGGTCGCTGTTCAGTGTGATAACCTTGCTTCCGTCGTAGCTCTGATAGTCGCCGGCAGCCTTGTTCTGGAAAGCGGTATCGGTAACTACTGCTACCTCTGTGGTTGCAGTCTGTGGCTGTTCAGCCTTCTTGCCGTTGCAAGCTGCCATGGTAAGACCGAGAGCAGCGATTGCAAAAATCATCATTTTCTTCATATTGATTCTGATTTTGATTAATATATTTGTTAGTATTGTTATTGATTCATTTCCTTTTGCTGGGGAGTAGTCTTTGGCGTTGCCGTTTTTCTCTTTTTTTAATTGAAGAAGATGTCTATCTGTGTGGCTGCCATGAAGGCAGCAACTGTCAGCATTACCAAGACAGAGAGTGAGCCCATAGTGATTGGAAGCCACGATTGATGCAATTGTCTGCCGGTGGTTTTCCATTGCTCAATACCCTGTGGGTCGATATAGGCCAGCAGATAGTAGCACAGGGTGGCGTACAAGGCTCCGAAAAAGATGCCCACCAATATGTCGCCTGGGTAGTGTACTCCCATATAGGCGCGTGAGTATGCCATCACTATGGCCCATGCCAGGAGGAAAAGATTCAACTTCCTGTTGCGGGCCAAATACATGGCGAAGAAAACCATTCCCCATGCGTTGGCGGCATGAGAGGAGGGGAATCCATATCTGCCGCCCCGATAATTGTTCACGATATGCACCATGGGCGAGATGGGGTTGTCTGTATTGCTGGGTCTCAGACGTTCTACCATTGGCTTGATAAGGCCTGAGGTGGTCTGGTCGCAGAGCACCACGATGGCAATGATGGCTACGAGGCATTTTGTTGTCGATCGCCAGTCATAGTTGCGGAACATCACATAGAGGAAACTTGCATAAAAGGGTATCCATACAAATCGGCTGCTGTACATCATCATGAAATAGTCCCAATAGCTGTTGTGGAATCCGTTGAGGAACAACAATAGTTGGGTGTCAGCCTGTTCCAGTGTGTTGAGCATGTCTGTCATTCGTGTCTTTTAATTTCTTTTTTTTTGTTGTTACTTGAGAACTTTTTTTAGGGGTGATGGGGAGAGCATGATGACTATTTTGTACTGATGTCGTCGTACAGTTTCTGCAGATATGCCTGTCCGCGCTTGATGTTGTAGCCGGGCTTGGTTCCCTTGTCATAGAGTACTTTCTTGCTCTTGTTGTCGAATATCAGTGAGTTTTCTTCGCTTACCACGCCAAAGGCATCGTTGACCGTGAAGAAGGCAAACTTAGGTGTGGCATCGCTCAGCATGTTCTTGCTGAAGAGGAAGTCTTTGTGTTCCACTCCCAACTGTCCTAACAGTGTGGCGGCAATGTCCTGCTGTGAGCCGATGAGTTTTATCTTCATAGGATGGGCTATGGCTCCGCCTGTCAGGATGAGAGGAATCTGGTAACGGCTTCTGTCGCCATTGTCGAGATGCTCCTTGTATCCGCCTACGTGGTCGGGCACGAAGATGATGAGCGTGTTCTTCCATTTGGGCAGCTTGCGGTATCTGCGCACGATGGCACCCATCACACTGTCGGTATAGGCAAAAGCATTCAGTCGCTTGTCTTTCAGTCGGTTGTAGGGCACTTCGAATGGTTCATGACTGCTCGACGTCTGGAAGACTCTGAACACAGGACGGCCTGTCGGTTTCTCGTGCTCGATGTCGTACATCAGCCTGTCTGCTACGATATGGTCGTGCACTCCCCATTTGCTCAGTCGCTGCTCTATAGGGAAGTCCTGGTCTGACGTGATGTGCTGGAAGCCCTGCGAGATCAGGTAGGAGCGCTGGTTGGTGAAGTTGATGTCGCCACCATAATAGTAGGCAGTCTGGTAGTTCTTGTATTTCACCAATGACTTGGAGATAGATGGCAGGTGGCTCGACTTGTTGGGATCCTTCATGATGCTCATGGTGGGCTGTGCCGGATAACCGCTCAGAATGGCCACGAGTCCGCGGTCGGTTCTGAAGCTGTTGGCATAGAAGCGGTTAAAGAGAATGCCTTGCTGGGCTATGGAGTCGAGACATACAGCCACGTCTTTCTGTGTACCCATGGATGGAAGCAGGTCGCTTGCGAAACTTTCCATCACTACAAGCAGGATGTCGGGAGCATGCTTACGTGCCTCGTCACTGAGGATGGGGTAGGTGTTCTCGTCGCTCTGGCTCACCATCGTACGGAATATCTTGTTGGCTTCGTCAGCATCCATATAGCGATACTGGTCTTTGAAGTCCTGCTGTCTTGTCATCGACTCGAGAAGACTGAACATCGGGTTTACCGCCGAGTGGTTGAGGTAGGATACCTGGCTGAAATAAGCAGTTCCAGTATTCGTTGTAGCCACGGTGAATCCTCCACGGATAGGGATGATGAGCAGGGCTGTCATGACGAATATAATAATAGATGTACGCGCGCGATGACAGTCGAGTCCTTCGTTTCTGTAGTCACGTCTTCCATAGCGGTCACGCCGTGGCTTGGGCATGCGCAACATCCACCAGTTCAGTGCCGAAATGGCTGCGAGAGCAAGGATGCCCAAGGCAATCTCTCCAAAAGATGCACTTGCAAAGGCGTCTGCGGGCGATGTGAAGAAATAGAAGAAAGGCATGCTGTCCAAGGGGAAGCACCAATAGGGGTAGAGTACAGCATTGAGAACGAAGCAGAAGGCCGTGGCTGCAGCTATGATGCCCATATATGTGTTGAATATCGGGCGTATGAACTCCTGTCTTATCCATACGTTGGCAAGCAGGAGCAAGCCGGGTAGGAGCATGAGATAACCAGCCATCGACAGGTCAATGCGAAGACCATGAAACATGACGGGCATCATTTCTGCAAATACTTCTCCCCACGACATTTGTGATGCGCCATGGGTAACAAGCATGAATAATGGTTTCTGCAGTATGAAGATGGCCATGAGCACGATGTATGTTCTCACGAACCATATTATTTGTTTCATTCCTCCGAGTTTGTTCATTCTAACCTGTTATTTTGATTTTTATGGCAAAATTACGGCTTTTATTCCACATAGACAATTTATTTGTATATAATTAATAAAAAAAACCACAAAAAATTTGGTTTGTATCTTGATTTGCCGTATCTTTGTCACTGGTAATTTTAAAAATTAACTAACTTAATGCCATGGCTAAATATAACTTAACACCTAAAAAGGAAAAAGTAGCCCGTTATCAAACTCTTCTTAGTGATAAGCTCAAGGACAGTCTGTACGAGGGAATTTTGCGAATTATCGTAGCAGAAGGTAAATACAAAGACAAAACTTACAATACCCGTAAGTTGGCTGCCGACTTAAATACCAATGCTCGTTATATTTCTGCAGTTTGTGCCACACGACTGCATAAGAACTATTCGGAATTCGTCAACGATTTCCGAATCAATGAAGCTATGTCGCTGCTTTCAGACCGTCGCTATACCAAGATGACTATCGAGGACATCAGCGAAATGGCAGGCTTCAATACCCGCCAGAGCTTTTATGCCAACTTCTATCATCGCATGGGAATGACCCCTTGTGAGTACAGAAAGCAACAGGCACAAAAGAAAAAGGAGGCAGGCGCTTAGCCTTCCTCCTGTATTATCATAGGTGATTGAACTTTCGCTGGGTTCAGAAGTTTCTTCCACTTCTCCATTTGCGGAAGCGGAATTTGTTGTTGCAGTGTGCCTTTTTCCCTTGCAGTATGAGTGAGGGTTACTTGGTTTTTATTTTCTCAGCAGAGTCTTCAGGGCTTTGGTCTTAGCCTGTCGGGCCATTTTCCGCACAGCCTTGTCTCTAATTTGTCTTACCCTTTCGCGTTTCAGTTCCATGTCCTCGGCGATGTCTGCCATGGGGATGTGAGGGCAACCTATGCCGTAGAACTTGCGTATTACCTCGCGCTCACGCTCGTCGAGTGTTTCGATGGCAGCCTTGAGGTCTTCCGAAATGAGGCGGAAGTAAGTGTTCTCTTCCTCTGAAAGTGCATCCTTGTTGATCAGTATGTCGAGCAGGGTGTACTTGTTGTTGGTGCCAAGGGGCGCGTCTATAGAGAGAGGCCGACTCTGCTTCTTGTTGAGTTGTTGATGCCCGTCTTTTGGCATTCCGTAAGAAGCAGACTGCTGTTTGATGGCCTGTTCCATGGCCTTGCGAATGAAGGGTGCGGCATAGGCAATAAATTGTGTTCCGCGCTCTGTATCATATTTTTGCGCAGCTTGCGTCATAGCCATGTATCCCTCGCTCACCAGGTCGTCGAAGTCTACACCTTTTCCCTTAAACCTATTCGCCAACGATTTTACGTAGCTCAGGTTTTCTGTGACCAGTTGGTTGATATTCTTTGCTTCCATCTTTTTGTTTCTTTAGTTTGTTGGGCAAAGATACGGATAAAAAATGATTTAGGCAATTTTTTTGCAGAATAATGTTGAAAGAAATGATGGTGTAAACATCTTTTATGATTTCCGCTTTTACTCTTCATCTTTTTGCCATTTTCGGATTCCGGCTGACTGATGTAACTTCAGCATAAGTAAGTAGTCAACCGTGAATATGACTAAAATGAAGTAAGTCAACGTAATTTATAACTAAGTAACAAGCGAGTCAGCTCGTATTAAAAATTACACAAAAAGTGGTTAACTATATCGTTAAACCACAGAAAATGTTTTCTGTAGCTTATATAATCTATGTTCTAAAGTTTAGAACTTATGTTCGATAGTTTAGAACTTGTGTTCCAAAGTTTAGAACTTATGTTCGATAGTTTAGAACATAGATTTATCCACAATTGGCAAAACAAATTCATAATAGGAATTTAACAAATAGGAAAGTTAGGGAAGTGAGTTCATAACGAACTGAAAACAATTTGAGTGACAGGAAATGACAGGAAATGAAGGGTGGATTTGTGCCATTCAGCCCCTGAAACCCCGATAAACACAGGGGATTCCGAGGGATAGATGAAGGGTGAAGGGTTTTTACGTAATTCTATTTCAAAAAAACAATGCGTCGATAACAGGAGTCTTATCGCTTTGCGCCTCCTGAATCAAAGTTATCCCGATGTGGTATAAGTTATACTATTTTTTCTTTCAAGTATATCTTCTTTTATCCATACACGTTCCTCCGTTATAAAAAACATAGTTTTCTGCTTCAAATTTATTTTTTTCATGTAATCACCAAACTTTGTGCAATGAAACGTTCTCTGTCTCATTTGTTTTTTGTATTTTTGCAAACGATAAAGAGTGAAGACTTTACGACTCCGCTCCATCATAACATCATGTCGAACAATTAAAATAAAAACAAAACAAGAAAAATCAACAGCATAGACATATAATTTATTGAGATACATAGCGTTTACTATATTCGGAATACTCTCGAAATTTGGCGATTAAAAGATGTATATACCGTAGATTAAGTGAACGCCTGCGCTATAGCGTAGGCGGATCTTATCGGTATATACGGGCCACGCCAAATGCCTGAGAGTATGATAAGTGAAGCCTGCGCTTCTTTTTTATCATATTCTTAGGTATTTTTAGTCTTGTGGCTCGTTATCCCGAATCAAGTTCTACGCTTATCGTTTTATAGCAACCTTTTATTTTTTTTCTATATGTTAGTCTCTATATGTATGGCTACCTATAATGGTGCCAAATATATTAAGGAGCAGATGGACTCCATCTTGAGTCAGAGGTTTAAGGAGAATGATAATGTAGAGTTGGAGATAATAGTCTCTGATGATGGTTCTACTGATGACACAATATCAATCCTTGAATCTTATCATGATTCCCGTATTAAGATTTTCCATCATAAAAATTATTCCAAGTATAAGTATTTTAAAGCTAATCGATTGGCATCCTCTAATTTTGAGAATGCCATTACCAAAGCTACTGGCGACTATCTGTTTCTGGCAGACCAGGATGATGTATGGCTTCCCTCAAAAATAGACAAGTCTTTGTCTGTGTTACGTAAATATGGTGGTTTAGTAGCTACCGCTTTTTATTTTGGGGATGAGAAATTGAAGATTGGGCAAAAACTGATATATGAACACCATATCCCTTTCTTTGCTCCAAAAGGTATGGGTATTTATGGCTTCTGCATGGGATTTTCTAAGAATGAGCTAAAATACTATTTACCAATTCCTTCCCATGTGGCAGGACACGATAAGTACTTTCAGTATAGTGCAATATGGCGCAAAAAGCTTCATCTCATAGATGAGCCATGTGCCATCCATCGTTGGTCTGGTGTACATAATGCCACGAGTTTTGGTAAAAACAATGTCAGACCACCTTTGTTGGTTCAAGTCTATTTCAGATTGGTGACTTATGCCTCTGTAATATATCGTTCTTTGACGAGATAAAATGATTGCTTACATACAATCGTTGCCATCGACATCTTTGAATCTTGTTCTCAGCGGAGCATCAAGCCTGATTCTTTACATAACAATGTGGAAGACCAAAAGTTGGCAGGCACTTTATTGCACGTAAAATTATATGTTGACAAGACAAAAAAAGAGAACCCTTTGCAAAGAAAGGATTCTCTTTTATGGTGTCGTGATGAGAATGGTCTCGTCTCGGCTTTTTTACTTGAAGTATCTCTTGTAGAGACCAGCAAATCCTGCTGCGTGGCGAGCCTCGTCTTTTGCCATCTCGTGAACGGTGTCGTGGATAGCATCAGACCCCTGCTCCTTAGCCAACTTGGCGATACGGAACTTGTCCTCGCATGCACCCTTCTCGGCAGCAATACGTGCCTCGAGGTTGCTCTTGGTGTCGCCCAATACCTCGCCGAGCAACTCGGCAAAGCGTGAAGCATGGTCTGCCTCCTCGTAAGCATAGCGCTTGTAAGCCTCTGCTATTTCAGGATAGCCCTCACGGTCAGCCTGACGTGCCATAGCCAAGTACATACCTACCTCGCCACACTCACCGTTGAAGTGGTCTTTCAAACCCTTGATAACATCTTCGTTAACGCTGTCCTTGTAGGCCTGGCCCAACACGTGAACAGTAGCAAATGTCATATCGTCGTCAACAGCATCCTCCATCTCCTTGAACTTGCTGGCAGGAGCCTTGCAGATAGGACACTTCTCTGGAGCCTCAGTACCTTCGTAGATATAACCACAAACAGTACAAATAAATTTTTTCTTCATAATGCTTTGTATTTTAATTGTTGTATAATTGTTGTTAATTAATTCTTGCTTCTTGATTTTGCAAAGCGGTCTGTTCCATTTCGTCAATACAGTCGGAGCAGATGCCCTTATAGTAGAGTTGCTGTTCCTGCACGAGGTTGCCGTCGATACAAATCTCGTGTTGCAACTGTGGTGCGTCTTCATCCATCATGTCGATGACTCGTCCGCATTTCTTGCAGAAAAAGTGCACGTGACTTTTCGGATTTCCATCGTAGCACACGCGGTGTTCGTCGATGGTGATCATCTGTGCCGCTCCTTTTTCGCTCAGCATGCGTAGGGTGTTGTAAACTGTAGTCCTGCTCAAAGTAGGAATCTGCTTGTACAGTCCTTGGTAAACATCCTCTACTGTGGGGTGGATGGGATGATTAATGAGCCAGTCCATGATAGCCAACCTTTGTTTGGATGGGCGTATACCCGTTTCCTGTAGTCTATTGTATGCCTCTTGCTCTGTCATTCGCTTTGTTTTTATTTGTTTACGATGCAAAGGTAGGCATTTTATTTGTAACTACAAAATAAATTTGGAGAAATTACAAATATTTTTTGTAATTTCTCCAAATTCCTTACATTTCACCTTTATTTACTGAGTTTTCTTGCATTTACATCTTATACAACTTTCTTAAATGGGGAAGCTATAGATGTGAAACACCTTATTATATATAGGTAGGAAAGTGCTTGCTTCGAAGTTCCTTTTAGGGTTATTATCTGAGGTCGATGACTTCAGCCGAAGGGAACTCCTTGGCGTTGAAGGCAAACGAACTGTTAGGTATGCTGCGTGCCTTGAAGTTGCTCACCTTGATGGTGCTCCATGTTTTGCCCTGTCTCATTTTGACTTGCGAGGGAACGTAGGTTTTCTGATTGATGGTGATGTAGAGTTCGGCAACTGAACGTTTCTGGTTTTGTGCTGTCAGATGAACCTGATAGTTGTTGCCGCTTTTCTTCATGTTCATTTTATATCCTGTCTTATATATATTAATAAAGGTATAGGGGTTCATTGCCATCTGTTGAGCCTGGGTTGGGGTAGAGATGTTTACCTCGTTGGTCTTCTTCAGATATGTCCATTGAGTCTTTCCGTTGAACCATACGATAGCTTGTGGCGTACGGGCATTGAATTTGTTTCCTTTGATGGCAATAGAGCCGCAGCTCGAACCTATTTTCGCATTTGATATGGTGAAGTTGGCGCTTGCACCGCTCTTGTTGCCTATGACTTTGGCTGTTCTGTCGAGTACCTGTTGGGCGCTCTGGGCAAATGCACTTAGCCCTATCAGGGCCATGAGTGCGATAAGAATCGTTTTCTTCATGTTTTTAGTGTGTTAACTCTATTAATCCTGATTTTATAGGAAGGATATTTCCGATAGACCAAAGAAAGTGACATTCCTTCTTGTCTATTGGCAATATCCTCCATTTTTTTATTTGAATTACAGTCCACGGAGTGCAGCCAGCAGGTTGTTGAGTTGGTTCTCATCCTGTACGAGCACCTCTCTTGGCTTGCTGCCCTGTGCTGCTCCTACAATGCCGGCAGCCTCAAGCTGGTCCATGAGTCGTCCGGCACGGTTGTAACCGATAGAGAATCGACGTTGTATCATACTTGTACTTCCCTGTTGCGATAGGACAATGGCATGGGCAGCTTCCTCGAAGAATGCGTCGAGATTACGGGTATCCACGTTTCCTGCTCCTGTGGCATTGTCGTCGTTGGCTGGTTCTGGCAGTTCCATAGGTTCGATAGGACCAGGCTGTTCGCAGATGTACTCGTTGATGCGCTCGATTTCGGGTGTGTCAACAAAGGCACATTGTACACGTACAGGCTCCTGTCCTCCCTGATAGAGCATGTCGCCTCGTCCTATCAGCTGGTTGGCACCAGTACGGTCGAGGATGGTCTTGGAGTCGATGGCGGCTGTAACCTTGAATGCGATACGGCCTGGGAAGTTGGCCTTGATATTACCCGTGATGATGCTTGTGGTAGGACGCTGAGTGGCTATCACCATGTGTATACCTACGGCACGTGCCAGCTGGGCGATACGTGCTATAGGCAACTCGACCTCCTTGCCTGCGGTCATGATAAGGTCGCCAAACTCATCGATAATGACTACGATGTAAGGCATGTACTCATGTCCGTCAGTAAGACGCAGTTTGTGGTTGATATATTTCTGGTTGTACTCCTTGATGTTTCTGGCTCCTGCCTTCTTCAGCAAGTCGTATCGGCTGTCCATGAGCACACACAGGCTGTTGAGTGTGCGAACCACCTTGGTAACATCGGTAATGATAGGCTCTTCCTCATCGGGCAAGGCTGCCATAAACTTGTTGGTGATGCGTGAGTAAACGCTGAACTCTACCTTCTTAGGGTCGATAAGCACAAACTTCAGTTCGTTGGGGTGCTTCTTATATAATAAGGAGGTGATGATGGCATTCAGACCTACAGACTTACCCTGACCGGTAGCACCGGCAACGAGCAGGTGAGGAATCTTTGCCAGGTCGACCATGAACACCTCGTTGGTAATAGTCTTACCCAGAGCGATAGGCAGTTCCATCTTAGTTTCCTGGAACTTTCTGGAGTTGAGGATACTCTCCATGCTCACAATGTTAGGCTTGGCGTTAGGCACCTCGATACCTATGGTTCCCTTGCCAGGGATAGGAGCAATGATACGTATTCCCAAGGCTGCAAGACTCAAGGCGATGTCGTCCTCGAGATTCTTGATTTTAGAGATGCGCACACCTTCGGCAGGCTGTATCTCATAGAGTGTGATGGTAGGACCCACCGTAGCTCGTATGGTACGTATGGTAACACCAAAGTTGCCCAACACCTCGATGATGCGGTTTTTGTTGGCTATCTGTTCTGCCTCGTCGATATAGTTGCCATTGTCCTCATACTTCTTGAGCAGGCTCAGGGTGGGGTACTTGTACTTGGTGAAAGGCTCCTTGGGGTTGATGGGCGTATTGAGATGCTCCACATTGCTTACCACTGTTCCGTGTGCCTTTTCGTCGGCGGCAGCTATGGATATATCCATATCGATATTTCCTCCAGCTACCATGTTGGCGTCCTTTGCCTCCTGTTCCGCCTTCTGGGCACGAAGCTCACGCTGTTTCTCCAGCAGCGACTTTTCTTCTATAGGGTTTTCGGCCTGCGTGTTCTCGTCTTTCTTGAGGCCTTCTTCTGGGTTCACGTCGAGGTCGATCACCTGTGCAGGTTCTGGGTCTTTGAACTCCTCAAGCACGGTGCTTGGCAGGTCTTCATCTTCCTCCTCTACAGGTTCGGCCTGATTGTCCTCAGCCTCGTCGGTAACAGGTTCCTCTTCATCTTTTTTGTGATTGGTGATTTCGAAAGACACCCTCTTGGATATGAATCCAATAGGGTTGAGAGCCTTTCTGATGACCGTGATGGTCTCGGTAGTAAGATAGGTGAGGAATGCTACGGCAACGATGAGCAGGATGGCTGTGAGTCCCGGAGGTCCCATGATGTCCTCGAGCCGCTGTACGACGAATAGTCCATGTTTACCGCCAGGATTGAAGATGAGGTCACCCATAAGTGGTGTGAGGAGCTTGGAAAAAGTTACCGAGCTCCAGAACATAACCACCATCATGCATAGAAACCATTTCAGCAAATTGATTTTATAGGCATGCATGAGTTGAAAGCCCACCAGCACGCAGAACAAAGGCAGCAGGAAGGCAGGGAAACCAAAGTTGACCGACATGAGCCAATAGGAGATGATGGCACCCCAGGAGCCGCAATAGTTCTGAAACTGTCGTCCGGTATTGATCCATTCTCCCTGTTGCAAATCTTCCAATATACTTTGGTCGGCTGCCCCTGTATTGAGAAACGACACCATAGCAATGATGACGTAAACAGATGCGAAGAAGAGAATTAATCCTAAAAAGAAGTCAGTTATAGTGTTGTTGAACAAATATTCCAAGCCTAAGGCCTCGCTGAAAGATTTGGCCTTGCGTTGCGTTTTTTTCTTTGCCATTTTTTATACAATTATTTATTTATCTGCAAAATTAGAGAAAATAAATGAGAAACTCGTCATTTTCTCGTCATTTTTTCTTAATTTTGCAATCGAAAGTAAGAAAATATTAATGAAGATTCTATTTAAAAAGTTCGATAAGCGCGAAATTACTGGTCTTCCGAAAGTGTTGTTTCAGGGTCGTATCATAACGATTATCACCCCTGGTGAGACAGAGAAGGCTGTGGATTATCTGCTGAGCCAGAAGATATTAGGCTTTGATACAGAAACTCGTCCTTCATTCAAGAAGGGTCAAAGATATGAGGTGTCGTTGCTGCAAGTGAGTACGTACGACACCTGTTTCCTCTTTCGTCTGAACCTGACGGGCATCACGCCTGCCATCATACGATTGTTGGAGGATAAGAAAGTAGTCAAGGTGGGATTGTCCTGGCACGACGACCTGTTGCAGTTGCATCGCAGGGCAGAATTCAAGGCTGGCAATTTTGTGGAGTTGCAGGATGTGGCTGAAAAGTTTGGTATAGAGGACAAGAGTTTGCAGAAACTCTATGCCAACCTCTTTCATATGAAGATAAGCAAGGCGCAGCGCCTGAGCAATTGGGAACAGACGATATTGCGAGATGCCCAGAAACTCTATGCGGCTACTGATGCCTGGACCTGCATCAAGATATATGAAGAGTTGCAGCGACTCTCGCGTGACGGGGATTATGAACTTGTGGAACCAGTGAAACTGGTGGAAGCGGAGAGTGAAGTAGTGAAGAGTAAAGAGGCAAAGAATGAAGAAGTGCCCCAATCTTCACCTATTATTTAGAACGTGTAAAGTAATAAACTAAACTTTCGCAAATAGGGAAGTTAAAGAATTTAAAGAAGTTGGAGAAGTCTAAGCCATATGTTTTAGGCTGAGTATTCAACCCAAAAGGCTGTTGGCTGTAACTTCTAACGGCCGAAGGGAGTGATAACTTGTTTAATACTATAACTTCTGAACTTGCTAAAGTTCAATAAAAATAAAATATGTATAAACAGATATTTCTGAAGAGAGGAAAAGAAGAGTCGCTCAAGCGATTTCATCCCTGGATATTCTCAGGTGCCATTCATCACATGGACGAGGGCATCGAGGAAGGCGAGACGGTAAGAGTCATCACAGCCGCGGGCGAGTTTATAGCCGTAGGTCATTACCAGATAGGCTCTATCGCCGTACGTGTGCTTTCCTTCGAGGATATAGAGATCAATACCGACTTCTGGTGCGAGCGTCTGCAGTCTGCACTCGATGTTCGTATCGGTGTAGGTATAGCCGACAGTCCTACCAACAATACATATCGACTGGTGCATGGTGAGGGCGACTATCTGCCTGGACTGGTGATAGACTGCTATGGTTCTACAGCCGTGATGCAGGCGCACAGTGTGGGCATGCATGTCTGCCGCAACGAGATTTGCCAGGCCTTGGTGCAGGTGATGGGCGATCGTATTGCCAATGTATATTATAAGAGCGAGACAACTCTGCCTTATAAAGCTGACCTGCATCAAGAGAATGGATTCCTCGTAGGTGGCGATGCCAGCAATGTGGCGATGGAGAACGGACTGAAGTTTCATATCGACTGGCTACGCGGACAGAAGACAGGTTTCTTTGTCGATCAGCGTGAGAACCGCTCACTCTTGGAGCAGTATGCCAAGGGCAAGAGTGTGCTCAATATGTTCTGCTACACGGGTGGCTTCTCTGTTTATGCCATGCGTGGCGATGCCAAGCAAGTACACTCGGTAGACAGCAGTGCCAAGGCCATAGAGTTGACCAACGATAATGTAGCGCTCAACTTTCCAGGTGATGCCCGACATGAGGCTTTCTGCGAAGATGCTTTCAAGTATCTTGACGAGCACGACCAGCAGTACGACCTCATCGTGCTCGATCCTCCAGCCTTTGCCAAGCACCGTGCAGCTCTGCGCAATGCCTTGAAGGGTTATACCCGTCTCAATGTGAAGGGCCTGCAGCGCATCAAGAAAGGAGGCATCCTCTTTACTTTCAGCTGTTCGCAGGTGGTCACAAAGGACAATTTCCGCAATGCTGTTTTTACGGCTGCAGCCCAGGTGGGCAGAAAGGTGAGAATCCTGCATCAGTTGCATCAGCCTGCCGACCATCCCATCAATATTTATCATCCAGAGGGTGAGTATCTGAAGGGACTCGTACTTTATGTGGAGTAAAATATTTTATAATGAATAAGAAAATATTTTTATTATTATTCGTTTGTTGTGTGGCGTTGGGGATAAGCAGTTGTGGCGATTCTCATGAGAAGCGTGCGCGTTTGAGCAAGGCGGAGAAGGCTCGGCTCGACAGCATCGACCGCGCCTCGTTCAAGGTGGGAGTGATGCCTACGCTCGACTGTCTGCCAGTGCTTGTGGCAAAGGATTTTCATCTCTTTGATACGTTGGGTGTGGATGTTCATCTGCGTCATTTCAATGCACAGATGGACTGCGATACTGCGCTGACCAACAAGCGAGTAGAAGGTTCGGTGACAGATTTGGTTAGGGCTGCACGTCTGCAGTCCAAGGGTACAAAACTTACCTTTCCTATCGCGACCTCTGCCTATTGGCAGATTATCTCCAACAAGCGTTCGCGTATCTCCGAACTCAAGCAGTTGTCTGACAAGATGATTGCCATCACCCGCTATTCTGCAACCGACTATCTTGCCACTCTTGCCATCGACAGCGTACATCCCAAATATGATGTCTATCGTGTGCAGATCAATGACGTGAACATACGACTCAAGATGTTGCTCAACAACGAGATGGATGCCGTGCTCCTTTCTGAGCCTCAGGCCACACGTGCTCGGCTTGAAGGTCATGTGAAGTTGATGGACAGCCGTGATAAGAACGTACGTCTGGGTGTGTTCGCTTTCCGTACAGAGGCCTTGAAGGAACCACGTCGCAAGCAGCAGTTGGATCTCTTTATCAAGGCTTATAATATGGCTGTTGACAGTATCAACAAGAACGGAGTGCAGCATTACAAGGATTTGATTATCAAGAATTGCGGTGTTGATGCCCGTACGGTTGATGCCTTGCCAAAGCTTCGTTATCAGCATGCCGGAAGTCCGCGTAAGCACGATCGGAACATAGCGAACTCTATTAAAAACTAAATAGCAGTAAAAATGTCAAGCGATTTACATTTGGTTCTACATCAGCAGGACAAGATCCAGCTCATGGAACATTTTAATGAATATGTATATCAGTTGAAGTCTGTTATTGATACTCAATTCAGCATGACAGACCTTAGGGCTGAGGTGGAAGACCTGTTGGACGACTATAACCGCATGTTGCATTTTTTCGCATGTGCCAGCAAAGACCCCAATGCACTCTCAGTCTTTTCCTCTCTTGTAGAACGGCTTTTAAAACTGGAGCACCATGTAGAGCTTGAAAGGGCAATTTCATCCAATCAGGTGTTCAAGGCTGCTGCCATCCGCATCAATGGTGCCGACCTGATGTCGATTCTTCAGAGGTTGGAACAGTCGGATGCTTCCTTCGAGGATTTTCGCAAGGCTTTCGATGCTGTTCTTGTAAGCCATCAGTGGAACAGTACTATCTCTCAATATGTAACCACTCTGTTGGTAGAGGAAAAGATTCCTCAGGTAGCAGCTTTGATGATAGAGAGCGCCATGATGTTGGCCTGTCTTGTGAGTTTCGATCTACAGAAGTCGGAAACGTTGCTTTCTGTCTATCAGCTTTCTGCCTGTGAGGCCATCCGCCAGCGTGCCTTGATAGGTTTGTCTCTCTCTATGCCCTGGTCTTCCATCTATGCAGCCGACATGAAGGAGAAACTCTTGGACGGACAGCAGGTCGAACAGGTGAAGAAGGATTTGCAGTCGTTGCAGAAGCAGATTTTCCTGTGCCAGCAAACCTCTTCGGTTTCTGCCGACATCGACAAGAATATCATGCCCGATCTCATCAAGTTGAGCCACAATGGCTACAAGATGATGAAGAGCAACGTACTGGAGGACACCTCTGTCGAGGAGATAGTAGATTCCGAGATGGAAGACCGTCTTATGGACAAGTTGGACAAGACCATGGAGAAAATGCAGGTTAGGAGGGATGCAGGACTTGATGTCAACTATTCCACCTTCAGCAAGATGAAGAATTATGCTTTCTTTCATCGCTTCTCCAACTGGTTTGTGCCTTTCACGATTGACCATCCCGATATGAGCCAGTTGAAGAAAGCTCTTGGCGACAAAGCTGATTTTATGATTTCTATCGCAGGTTCAACTATGAGCGAAGGTGACAAGTACAGTCTTCTTTTCTCTTTGCAAGACGTTCTTGAGCGTATGCCTCAGTACAAGGATATGATTTTTCCGACATCTATAAACCCTCCCAAGAGCGAAGATTTCGACTTCCTGCAAAATGATGCGGTGGCCTTACGTCGTAACTATCTGCAGGATCTTTACCGATTCTTCCAGTTGGCTCCTATGCGCAATGGCTTCCTCAATCCGTTTGTCAACGAAAGTAATTCTTGGATCGATCCTGCTTTCCTGAGCAGCGATGTCTTTACCGATTTTGATGATTTGGATGATGTGCATCTCAGCGTATGCCGATTCCTTGCCAAAAGCAAGAATTATGTAGAACTCAACCATTATTTGCGCAATTTCAGTTTAGATTCTGATGACGGAGTCGTCTTGAAGGCACTCTGTATGATGCATGTTAGGAAACGCTATGATATAGCAGTCTTTTTGCTGAAACCCATCTTTGATAAGAATCCGGGAAATGTGGCAGTAGGCAAGTTGCTGGTGAAATGCTATCTGCAGCAGGACAAGTACAAGGAGGCGCTTGATATCTTCGACGCCTTGAGCGATAAGTTGGGCGATAATCCTTCGCTCCTTCTTTCCAAGATTGACAGTCTGCGTTCCACATATCTTTACAGCGAGGCTCTGAAAGTGGCTTACGAGTTGGATTACAAATATCCCAACAATCGCATGTACATGCTACTGCTTGTTCGTGTATTGCTCGACAACAATGAAATAGAAAAGGCGGGAGAGGAACTCAACAAACTCGTCATGATGCTGCAAGAGGAGAAAGTGGATGATTATAACGAAGAACTCTTCTTGCTGGGTATCATAGAATGGTGCAGAGGACATCTCAAAGATGCGCAGGATAGCATGAGAGGCTATGCTCTGGTCAATAAGAATAACCGTAATAAAGTTTTCAGTCGCATTGCTGAGTTCAAGAGACTGCTTCTCGGACATAATGTGACGCAGGTGGAATATGCCATGATGCTGAATTTGATAGACAATCATTTTACAGCGAAATAAGTTTCTATAGGAGTAATGGGCTTTCCAAGAAGTTAAATTCTTTAGCTCTCAGAAGAAATGAGAAAACAATAGAACAAAAAGAAGAAAACAAGTAATCAAAAATGCCAACCAATAATAATAATGACAACAGCAGGCGCCGCAGTGGCGCCAAACCTCAGATAGACACCAAATATGCTCATCTTCAGCCGCAGGATATCGGGTTGGAGAGAGTGGTATTGGGCGCCCTGATGGTTGATTCGGATGCTTTCTCTATGGTTTCAGAGATGCTGAAGCCATCCACCTTCTATGAGCCTCGTCATCAGAAAATCTATGAGGCCATACAGAAGATGAATATGGAGGAGCGTCCTGTGGATATCATGACGCTCGTCAACGAACTTACCAAGATGGGTGAGATTGACCGTGTGGGTGGAGCCGCCTATCTCATGGATATCTCCTCGCAGGTGGCATCGGCAGCCCATATCGAGTATCATGCCCGCATCCTGGCTCAGAAAGCTCTTCAGCGCCAGCTTATCCATTATGCCTCTGATATTGAGACACAGGCTTTCGACGAGAGTGTCGATGTAGACGAGTTGATGCAGCATGCTGAGGCTGAACTCTTCACGCTGTCGCAGAACAACATGAAGCAGGACTATACCCAGATTGACCCTGTCATCAAGGACGCAGTCGATATTCTGCAGCGTGCCGCCAAGAACTCGGGTGGACTCACCGGTATTCCTACAGGTTATACAGGTCTCGACGATATGACCAGTGGCTGGCAGCCTTCCGACCTTGTTATCATTGCCGGACGTCCTGCGATGGGTAAGACCTCTTTTGCCTTGAGTATTGCCAAGAATGTGGCTGTCGATTATCATATTCCTATCGGCTTCTTCTCTTTGGAAATGAATAATGTCCAGTTGGTGAATCGCTTGATAAGCAACGTGTGTGAAATCTCTGGACATAAGATTCTGAATGGACAGCTCGACAATACAGAGTGGGAGCGACTCGACCGCAAGTTGCGCGACCTTACTGGTGCGCCCATCTATGTCGATGATACACCAGGACTTTCAGTTTTCGAACTGCGAACCAAGGCACGCCGACTGGTAAGAGAAAAGGGTGTGAAGCTCCTTATGATAGATTATCTTCAGCTGATGAACGCCAACGGAATGAAGTTTGGTAGCCGTCAGGAAGAGGTTTCCACAATTTCCCGTTCGCTCAAGGGGCTTGCCAAGGAGCTCAACATTCCGGTACTCGCCCTGTCGCAGTTGTCGCGTAATGTGGAAAACCGTGAGGGACTCGAGGGCAAGCGTCCTCAGCTGAGCGACCTTCGTGAGTCGGGAGCCATCGAGCAGGATGCCGATATGGTGCTCTTCGTTCACCGTCCTGAGTATTATCACATCTTTGTCGACGAGAAGGGAAACGACCTTCATGGCATGGCTCAGATTATCATAGCCAAGCATCGTAAGGGTGCTACAGGCGATGTGCTGCTCAACTTCCGCGGCGAGTTTACCCGCTTCCAGGATCCTGTTGACGCAGGTTATACACCTGTCGACGAGGGTGGCGAGATCATAGGTTCTCGTATGAATAGCGGGTCAGGTCCTGCCGATGATCCTCTCTCTGCCGCTACCTCTTCTGATGGCTTCCCTGGTCCTCCTCCTTTTTGATGATTTTAGTAACATTCCAAACACGAAAAATAGCTAATAATAGAAAATTGTTACCTTTTTCGTGAAAAAACTTATAAATTGTTTGCTGGTATCGAATAAAAGCATTACCTTTGCAGTCGTAACAATAAAAAGAGAGAAAAATGGCAATACATACATTGAACATACTAAGCATTATTATTCGAATTCGACTGCAGCATGTGGGCGGAAGTGATAAGGTGTGTGTATAGTTCAAGTATAGGAAATAATAAAGCCTTTCTGCTTCCGTCGTATGGAGTAAGAAAGGCTTTTTGCTTATTTGCACATTATAATATATATCGAATAAAATAATAAAAGAACATAGATATGAGTGACAGATTATTTATTTTCGACACAACCCTTCGCGATGGCGAGCAGGTTCCAGGATGTCAGTTGAACACGGTTGAGAAGATTCAGGTGGCTAAGGCGCTGGAGCAGTTGGGCGTTGATGTCATTGAGGCGGGCTTCCCTATTTCAAGCCCGGGCGACTTCAATTCGGTGGTGGAGATTTCCAAGGCTGTTACATGGCCCACCATCTGTGCGCTGACACGTGCGGTGGAGAAGGATATTGACTGTGCGGCTGAGGCGCTTCAGTATGCCAAGCACAAAAGAATCCATACTGGCATTGGTACCAGTGACAGTCATATCAAATATAAGTTCAATTCCAACCGCGAAGAAATCATCGAGCGTGCTGTGGCTGCCGTGAAGTATGCCAAGAAATACGTAGAGGATGTGGAGTTCTATGCAGAGGATGCCGGACGTACGGATAATGAGTATCTGGCTCGTGTGGTTGAGGCTGTTATCAAGGCTGGTGCTACTGTAGTCAATATTCCTGATACTACAGGCTACTGTTTGCCTGATGAGTATGGTGCCAAGATCAAGTATCTGATGGATCATGTGGATGGTATTGAGAATGCACGAATTTCTACCCACTGTCACAACGACCTCGGTATGGCCACAGCCAACACTCTGCAGGGTGTACTGAATGGTGCACGTCAGGTAGAGGTGACCATGAATGGTATTGGCGAGCGTGCCGGTAATACCTCGCTCGAAGAGATTGCTATGATTCTGAAGTGTCACAAACACCTCAACATTGACACCAACATCAATACGACCAAGATTGTTCCAATGTCCCGCATGGTGAGCAGTCTGATGAACATGCCTGTTCAGCCCAACAAGGCCATTGTGGGCCGCAATGCATTCGCTCACTCATCTGGTATCCATCAGGATGGCGTCTTGAAGAATGTGCAGACCTACGAGATTATCGATCCTAAGGATGTGGGTCTCGACGATAACGCTATCGTATTGACAGCCCGTTCGGGTCGTGCTGCTTTGAAGTATCGTCTCCACGTCAACGGTGTGAATATCGACGACGAGGAGAAGCTCGACAAGATATACAAGAAGTTCCTCCAGTTGGCTGATAAGAAAAAGGAAGTTACGGACGAGGATGTACTGATGCTCGCTGGTGCTGATGCTGCCGACAAGCATGGTGTTCAGCTCGACTGGTTGCAGGTAACCACCGGCAAGGGTGTGAAGAGCGTAGCCAGCATCGGTTTGAATATTGCTGGTCAGAAGTTTGAGGCTGCCTCTTCGGGCAATGGTCCTGTGGATGCTGCCATCCGTGCTCTGAAGAAGGTGATTACTAAGGAGATGAACCTCAAGGAGTTCACCATCCAGGCTATCGACAAGGGTTCCGACGATGTAGGTAAGGTTCATATGCAGGTGGAATACGATGGTCATGTATATTATGGCTTCGGTGCAGATACCGATATCGTGACAGCTTCTGTTGAGGCTTACATCGACTGTATCAACAAGTTCAAGGTAAGATAAAGTATAATTCAGATAAATATATAACAAACAGGATATTATGAATACATTATTCGACAAGATTTGGGACAAGCACGTTGTCCAGATTGTTCCGGACGGTCCTACACAGCTTTACATCGACCGTCTCTACTGTCACGAAGTAACATCACCTCAGGCATTCGCTGGTATGCGAGCACGCGGACTCAAGATGTTCCGTCCAGACCAGATTTTCTGTATGCCTGACCACAATACTCCAACCCACGATCAGGATAAGCCAATCGAGGATCCTATCTCAAAGAAGCAGGTAGATACCTTGGCAAAGAACACCGCTGATTTCGGCGTAACTCACTTTGCCATGAACACCAAGGACAATGGTATCATCCACGTGGTTGGTCCTGAGAAGGGTCTTTCTCTTCCTGGTATGACCATCGTCTGCGGCGACTCTCATACATCTACCCACGGTGCTATGGGTGCCGTAGCCTTCGGTATCGGTACTTCTGAGGTGGAGATGGTGATGGCTTCACAATGTATTCTCCAGAGCAAGCCAAAGTCTATGCGCATCAGCATCAACGGTAAGCTCAGCAAGGGCGTTACTGCCAAGGACGTTGCTCTCTATCTGATGAGCCAGCTCACTACTTCAGGTGCTACCGGTTACTTCGTTGAGTACAGTGGCGATGTAGTGAAGGATATGTCTATGGAAGGTCGTCTCACCCTCTGCAACCTCTCTATCGAGATGGGTGCCCGTGGTGGTTTCGTAGCTCCTGATGAGACAACATTCGAGTACATCAAGGGTCGTGAATATGCACCTAAGGGTGAAGAGTGGGACAAGGCTGTGGCTTACTGGAAGACCTTGAAGAGTGGCGATGATGCTGTCTTCGACAAGGAGTTGACTTTCGAGGCAAAGGATATCGAACCACGCATCACCTACGGTACCAACCCTGGTATGGGTATCGGCATCACCGAAAGCATCCCAACGCTCGATGAGATTCCTGAGGAAGAGCAGGCTGGTTTCAAGAAGAGCCTCAACTACATGGGCTTCCAGCCAGGCGAGAAACTCGAGGGTCATCCTATCGATTATGTATTCCTGGGCGCATGCACCAACGGTCGTATTGAAGACTTCCGTGCCTTTGCTTCATTGGTTCAAGGCAAGAAGAAGGCAGAGGGCGTAACAGCTTGGCTTGTACCAGGTTCTTGGTTGGTTGATAAACAAATACGTGAAGAGGGAATTGATAAGATTGTTGAGGCTGCCGGCTTCGAAATCCGTCAGCCTGGATGCTCTGCCTGCCTGGCAATGAACGATGATAAGATTCCTGCAGGCAAGTACTCTGTAAGTACATCCAACCGTAACTTCGAGGGTCGTCAGGGACCAGGTTCCCGCACCATCCTTGCCAGCCCATACGTAGCAGCTGCAGCCGCTATCACTGGTAAGATTACCGACCCAAGAGAGTTCATGTAATGTTAAGTGTTCAACGTAAAACGAAAAACTGAAATGAAACAGAAATTCAATGTAATTACATCAAGCTGCATTCCTCTTCCATTGGAGAATGTAGATACAGACCAGATCATACCAGCCCGTTTCCTCAAGGCCATCGATAAAGAGGGCATGGGCGACAACCTCTTCCGCGACTGGCGCTACAATGCCGACGGAACTCCAAAGCCAGACTTCGTGATGAACGACCCATCTTACAGTGGTGTCATCCTCGTAGCTGGCAAGAACTTCGGTTCAGGTTCTTCCCGTGAGCACGCTGCCTGGGCTATCGCAGGTGCAGGCTTCCGTGTAGTCATCAGCTCTTTCTTTGCTGATATCCACAAGAACAACGAATTGAACAACCTCGTATTGCCAGTAGTAGTAAGCGAGGAATTCCTGAAGGAACTCTTCGAGAGCATCGACAAGGATCACAAGACAGAGGTGAAGGTAGATCTTCCTAACCAGACCGTGACCAATCTTGCTACCGGCAAGAGCGAGCACTTCGAAATCAATGGCTACAAGAAGCACTGCCTGGAGAATGGTTTGGACGATGTGGACTTCCTCGTTCAGAACCGTGACAAGGTAGAGGCTTGGGAAGCTAAAAACAAGTAATCAAGTAATTATGAACGTTAACGCAAAGAGAGATAATTCCCGCATCAAGGAGATTGAGATCATGGACTGCACGCTGCGCGACGGCGAGCAGACCAATGGTGTCAGTTTCCTTCCTCACGAGAAGTTGATGATAGCAAGAATGCTGTTGCACGATATCAATGTTGATCGCATTGAGGTGGCTTCAGCACGTGTGTCGGAAGGCGAAAAGGATGCTGTCGCTCGAATTTGCCGTTATGCCAAGACCATAGGTAAACTGGATTCCGTTGAGGTATTGGGATTCGTGGATAACAACAAGAGCGTGGATTGGATTGCCGAATGCGGCGGTCACGTAATCAACCTCCTGGCGAAGGGTAGCTATAAGCACTGCACCCAGCAGCTCAAGATGTCGCCTGAAGAACATCTCGCTCACATCAAGCAGACTATCGACTATGCTTTGAGCAGGGATTTTACCGTAAATCTCTATTTAGAGGATTGGTCGAGCGGAATGCGCGACAGTCGTGACTATCTCTTCATGATGATGGACGAGCTGGTGAAGTTGCCTATCAAGCGCTTCCTGCTTCCTGATACGCTGGGCATTCTGAACCCGTTGCAGTGTGTGGAATACATGCGACAGATGGTTCGCCGTTATCCGAACTCTCACTTCGATTTCCATGCCCACAACGACTACGATTTGGCTGTGAGCAACTCTCTGGCAGCCGTATTGAGCGGAGCCAAGGGTCTTCACGTTACCGTGAATGGTTTGGGCGAACGCTGCGGAAATGCACCATTAGCGAGTGTTCAGGTGATTCTGAAGGACATGTTCGAGGCAAAGACCAATATCAAGGAAGACCGATTGAACGATATTTCCCGATTGGTTGAAGGATACAGCGGCATCGCCGTGGCTCCAAATACACCGGTTGTTGGAGACAATGTCTTCACCCAGGTGGCTGGCGTACATGCCGATGGCGACAACAAGGACAAGCTTTATTGCAACGACCTGGTGCCTGAGCGTTTCGGCAGACATCGTGAGTATGCATTGGGCAAGAATTCCGGTAAGGCTAACATCATCCAGAACCTCAATGAACTGGGATTGGAATTGACTCCGGAACAGACCAAGGCTGTGACCAAGCGAATCACCGAACTCGGCGACCGCAAGGAGCTGGTAACCCAGGACGACCTGCCATACATCGTCAGCGATGTGCTGAAGCATAGCACACCTGAGGATAAGGTAAAACTGGTCAGTTACATGGTGTCTACCTCCTATGGTTTGAAGCCTATCGCCAGCGTGAAGGTAGAAATCGATGGCAAGGAGTATGAAGACCAGAGCTCCGGTGATGGTCAGTATGATGCTTTCGTGAAAGCCCTCCGCAATATCTACAAGGTGAAGCTCGGTAAGACCTTCCCTAAGCTCGACAACTATCAGGTAACCATCCCACCTGGTGGCCGTACCGATGCCCTCGTTCAGACCGTCATCACCTGGCGTGAAGGAGATCGTATCTGGCGCACCCGAGGCTTGGATGCCGACCAGACAGAAGCTGCTATCAAGGCTACGCTGAAAATGATCAATATGTACGAGGCTGATAAGAGCGACGAACAGGCTGTCTCGCCTCGAAATCTGGATATGGAATAATATCTCCGAAGGTTATGAAATTATCTCCGAAGGATATGAAAATATCTCCGAAGGATATGCAAACATCTCCGAAGGATATGAAAATATCTCCGAAGGATATGCAAACATCTCCGAAGGATATGAAAATATCTCCGAAGGTTTCTATTCAGCAGCACGCCCTGAACCAACGGTCACCGGCCGAAGGGAAAGGTAAGGGGCAGAAGCTCTTAGCCCAGGGTAACACCCTGGGTATAAGATAGCATTTAGCAATGCGCCCTGTAAGGGCAAAAGCTTTAATCATTCAAAAAATAAACAATAAAAAATCAAATAAGATGAAATTAAACATTGCAGTTCTCGCCGGTGATGGTATCGGACCAGAGATTATGAAGCAGGGCGTAGCAGTTATGCAGGCCATTGCAGAGAAGTTCAACCACGAGTTTACTTACAACGAGGCAATCTGCGGCGCTCACGCTATCGACGAGGTAGGTGATCCATTCCCAGAGGAGACCTTCAAGACTTGTATGGATGCTGACGCAGTGCTCTTCGCAGCCGTTGGTGACCCACGTTTCGACAACAACCCTACAGCCAAGGTTCGTCCTGAGCAGGGCTTGCTCGCTATGCGTAAGAAGTTGGGCCTCTTCGCCAATGTCCGCCCAGTGGCTACATTCGATTGCCTGCTCCACAAGTCTCCATTGAAGGATGAGCTCTTGAAGGGAGCTGACTTCGTAGTCATCCGCGAGTTGACTGGTGGTATGTACTTCGGTGAGAAGTATCAGGATAACGACAAGGCATACGATACTGATATCTATACCCGTCCTGAGATTGAGCGCATCCTGAAGGTAGCTTTCGAGTTTGCCATGAAGCGCAACAAGCACTTGACAGTAGTAGATAAGGCAAACGTATTGGCATCTTCTCGTCTCTGGCGTCAGATTGCCAAGGAGATGGAGCCACAGTATCCTGAGGTAAACACCGACTATATGTTCATCGACAACGCTTCTATGCGTGTGTTGACAGAGCCTACCTTCTTCGATGTCATCGTTACAGAGAACACCTTCGGTGATATCCTTACCGATGAGACTTCTTGCATCACCGGTTCTATGGGCTTGCAGCCATCCAGCTCGTTAGGCGAGCACACTCCACTCTTTGAGCCTGTACACGGCTCATGGCCACAGGCAGCTGGCAAGAACCTGGCTAACCCTGTAGCTCAGATTCTTTCTGCAGCTATGTTGCTCGAGCACTTCGGTTTGAACGAGGAGGGTGCCTTGATCCGCAAGGCAGTAGATGCTTCTCTCGATGCCAATGTCCGCACTCCTGAGATTCAGGTTGAGGGCGGTGCTCAGTTTGGCACAACAGAGGTTGGCGAGTGGATCGTTAACTGGATAAAGAACGCATAATGAGAGGACACCGTCCTTTTGTGCTTGCTGCTATGCTTGCCCTGTTGCTTGGCGGCAGAGGCGAGGCGTTGGCTCAGCAGGGAGGTGCAGCCTTGCGCGACTCCTTGGCACATGCCACAGATGTTCTGGCGTATCATCCTGACAGTGTAGACCTGCGCCTGAAAAAGGCTGCATGGAACATACAGTTGGAGCAATGGAACTATGCCAAGGATGAACTCGACAAGGTGCTCTTCCTCAATCAGACCAACATTGCGGGACTTTTCTACCGGGCTTTTGTCAACGAGAAACTGAAGCGTTACAACTTTGCGCGTCTCGACTATCAGAACCTTCTTGTTTTGGTGCCTGGCAACTTCCAGGCACAGTTGGGACTGGCGCTTCTCAACGAGAAAGACCAACATCTCACTGAGGCTTACGATGGCATCAACAGTCTGATAGAGCAATATCCCGACAGCGCTGTAGCTTATGCAGCCCGTGGTGGAATGGAGAAAGAGAGGGGTATGCTCGACCTGGCGGTTTATGACTATGGCGAGGCAATGCGCCTCGACAGTACCTGTCAGGACTATGTGGTCAATCATGCCGACTTGCTCATCAGCTTAGGTCGCAAGAGCGAGGCATACGATGACCTTCGCCGTTTGCAGACGATGGGTGTCAAGTCAGGACAGTTGCAGGATTTCTTTGCACGTTTGCGGCGGAAGAAGTAGCGGCACATTTCATAAGCATTTTAAAACTTCCAAGTTTACACGCATAAAAAAAGGAGATTTTCCATATACGGAAAATCTCCTTTTTTTATCGTATGTTTTTTGCAGAACTCTAACTTTCCCATTTGCGAAAGTTGAGTCCTTTTACTTCTTGGGAAGGTTGCGGAGAACCTCCAGCAAGTGATCCCAAACCATCTGAACAGTAGGGATGAGCAGAGCCTCTTCAGGAGTATGTACATTGCGAAGGGTAGGACCGAAGCTTACCATGTCGAGGTTGGGATATTTCTCTGAGAAGAGACCACACTCCAGACCGGCGTGAATTCCTTTTACCAAAGGCTCTTTGCCGAATAGTTTTTCGTAACTCTTGACTGTCAGGGCGGTCAGGGAGCTGTTGGCACGCATCTTCCATGCAGGATATTTGTCGCCTACACTTATCTTGGCACCTGCCAACTGGAAGGCAGCCTTCACCGTATTGGTCATATTGTCGAGGTTGCTCATCACATTGCTGCGCTGAGAAGCAACAATTTCGATGCTGTCCTCGGTAGTTGCCACACTTGCCACATTGCTCGAAGTCTCAACCATTTCGGCAATGGCCTCGTCCTGGCAGTGGGTGAGAGGCCCATTGTCAACAGCCTGCAGTGCCATGATGAATCTGTCAGCCACCTGGCTTTCGATAACGTCCACAGCATCAGTGCTCTCCATGCTGAAGTGCATGCTCTGCTCCGTAACATGGAACTCGTCTTCCACCTCAGAGGCAAAGATGTTCCAGTCAGCACGAACCTGCTCTTTGGCCTCGTTCTTTACCGCAAACACAACCTGTCCGTCGCGAGGAATGGCGTTGTGCATCTTTCCGCTGTTGAAGCTTGCCAAGAGGATGCCATCTTCTTGTTTCTCCATTTCCATATAGAGGAAACGGGCCAGAATCTTGATGGCATTGGCGCGCTTCTTGTCGATATCGTCACCCGAGTGGCCTCCGTTCAGTCCCTTGATATTCAATTTGAGGAAGAAATATCCGGCAGGAGCCTTCTCGCGAGAGAAGTCGAAGGTGGCATGGATCGTCTGTCCACCGGCACAAGAAACGAAGATAAGTCCTTCGTCCTCTGAGTCGAGGTTGATGAGCATGTTGCCTTTCATGAAACCAGCCTCCATGCCGTGTGCACCAGTAAGTCCAGTTTCTTCGTCACGTGTGAAGACACACTCCACAGGTCCGTGCTCGATGTCATCAGAGTCGAGGATAGCCAGCTCAATGGCGCAGCCTATTCCGTCGTCGGCGCCTAAGGTAGTGCCCTTGGCTTTCATCCATTCTCCGTCCACGTAGGTCTGTATGGCATCCTTGGTGAAGTCAACGTCTACATCCACCAGCTTGTCGCACACCATGTCCATGTGGCTCTGTAGGATAATCGTCTCTCGGTCCTCATAGCCAGGAGTGGCGGGTTTGCGGATAATCACGTTGCCGGTTTTGTCGACAACAGTCTCCAAGTTGTGGCTTTTACCAAACTCTTTCAGGTACTCAATCATCTGTTCCTCGTGCTTTGATGGACGTGGAATCTGATTGATTTTAGCAAACTGCTCGAAAACACGAGCAGGTTTCAAATCATTTTTAGTCATTTTATGTATTTTTATTTTGAACTTTGCTTGAAAAATATTACCTTTGCATCCAAATGTGCAATCTAATGCACTGCAAAAGTAATAAAAATGATAAAGATATTGCTATTTAGCGTGTTAATAATTGCTATATCTGTAGCTTTATTATCCGTGAAGTTGATTTTTCGCAAGAACGGCAAGTTCTCCTCGCAGCATGTCCACGACAATCCTGGACTTCGCAAGCAGGGTATTCATTGTGTGGTAGACCAGGACCGCGAGGCACGACAAGCGGGAAAGGCCTATTGAGGAAGTGAAGAGTGAAGAACGAAGACGGATTCTCTCTTTTATAAATCTTATGTAAGATATAAAATAATAAAAAACTAAAATAACAAGAAAATGAAAAAGAACATTTTGGGCTTCATGGCTATCGCAGCAGTTGCTGCCTTGTCATTGGCATCATGCAACAAGTCGCAGCCACAGGTTGAGGCTAAGTCTGAGAGCAAGGCTCCTGCTGAGTTGAAGATTGCGTATGTAGAGGTCGACTCTATCATGACACAGTATACATTTGCCAAAGAGTATTCTGCTCTCTTGGAGAAGAAGGGTCAGAACATTCAGGCTACACTTGCACAGAAGCAGCAAAACTTGCAGGCAGCAGCTGCCAACTTCCAGCAGAAGATTCAGCAGAATGCACTCACACGCGAGCAGGCAGAGGCTATACAGGCTGGTTTGCAGAAGCAGAGCAACGACGTGCAGGGTTTGCAGCAGCGTCTGAGCAACGAGTTTGCTGCCGAGCAGGCAAAGTACAACAAGGCTCTCCACGACAGTATTGCTCACTATCTGGCTGCCTACAACAAGGACAAGAAATACAGCATCATCTTGTCTAAGAGTGGCGATAACCTTCTTTATGCCGACAAGGCTTACGATATCACTAACGAGGTGATCAATGGCTTGAACAAGGCTTACAAGGGCAAGTTGAAGAGCGAGACTGCTGCACCTGCTAAGAAATAATCCTTCGGGTGTAAGTCTTAAAACACGTACAATAACGATTCTATTTTTTTTATAGAGAATTTTTTACTGATAGCCATACAGCTCCTTTCTGGTTTGCTGTATGGCTATATATATAATAAGGTGTAAAGAACAATGCTTCGCAAAGACAGATACCAATATGTGTTGGACCATTTCCGACAGGAGATGCCCCGTGTCACTACCGAGTTGGAGTTTGGCAGTGCTTTCCAGTTGCTGGTAGCCACCTTGCTGTCGGCTCAGTGTACCGACAAGCGCATCAACATGGTTACGCCAGCTCTTTTTGCCCGTTATCCTGATGCCCGTTCCATGGCAGCGGCTACGGTGGATGAAGTGTGCGAACTCATTCGTTCGGTGAGTTATCCCAATGCCAAGGCGAAGCATCTCGTAGAGATGTCGTGTCAGTTGGTGGAGCGGTTCAATGGCGAGGTGCCAGAGTCGGCTGCCGATCTGACGAGCCTTGCCGGAGTAGGGCGCAAGACCGCCAATGTGATTCGTGCCGTGTGGTTTGGCAAGGCCACCATGGCAGTAGATACGCATGTCTATCGTGTCAGCCATCGCATGGGGTTGGTGCCTGCCACGGCCGACAGTCCGCGAAAGGTGGAAGACTATCTGATGGCTAACATTCCTGAAGCCGATATTCCCAACGCGCACCATTGGCTCCTGTTGCATGGCCGCTATATATGTAAGAGTGCCAAACCGCTATGCGAGCAGTGTTTCTTTAACGAGCATTGTCCCAAACGTCTGAAAAACAGTAAACTATAGCAATACATATAAGATGAATGTCAAGAAGATCAATCATTTTTTGCAGGATGTGGCTGCTCACAACAACCGTGAGTGGTTCCAGGAACACAAGGCAGAGTATCTGGCAGCCAAGTCTGATTTCGAGGAAGGCATCAGGAAGGCCATCGACCACTATGCCGGTTTCGATGACGAAATAGCCCACTTGCAGGTGAAAGACTGTACGTATCGTTTCTATCGTGACATACGTTTTTCTTCCGATAAGTCGCCTTATAAGCGCCATTTTGGAGCCTACATTTGTGCTCACGGCAAGAAGTCGCTTCGTGGTGGCTACTATATTCATGTAGAGCCTGGTCATTGCCTTTTGGCAGTCGGTGCCTACTGTCTACCTACGAATATCCTTACCTCGTGCCGCAACGAGATTATGGGTAACATTGACGAATGGCGACGTGCTGTGGAGAATGGCAGGTTTGTCAATACCTTCGGTTATCCTGGTGAGGGTGTATGGAAGGACGATGACGAGATAAGCGACAAAGGTTTCGGAGTCAATATGTTGAAGAAAGCTCCCAAGGATTTTCCCAAGGATTATGAGTTTCTCGACTATCTGAAGATGAAGGACTACTGTGCCTGGGTCCGTGTGCCCGATGATTTCTTTGCCGATGAAGCTTGGCTCAGCAAGTCGGCAGACATCTTCCGTGTGGCAAAGCCCATGATGGATTTCGTCAATTCTGTGATTGATGACTATGAATAGCTCAGCTATTCCTTTTTTGAGGGAAAAAGAATTCAAATATACACATTAAATGAAAACAATGTATTTTAGTCAGAAAGCCTTATCGCTTGTTGTCTTTCTGATGTTGGTCGTTTCTTCAGCGGCACAAGCCAAGCGAGTTGTTGAGCGTCCTTACTTCTTCGCCTCCAACAATCATAAATTAGAAATCGAGCGTGTGACGCTCGACAAGAAAGCTACAGTTCTTGACGTAAAAATCTATCAGGCCAGTGGCAAGGTTAGTATCGATTCCCATGCCGTTCTTGCAGCCAATGGTGCGACGTATGCTTATCTGGGTAGTCCGCAGTTGCCTAAAGGGGTTTTTATGAAAGTGCCTGAGTGTGGGTACGTTTCTGCTACTTTGCGTTTTAAGCCAATGCCCGAGACCACGACGGAGTTTGATTTCCGTGAAGTATCCGACAACTCTGGTTGGAACATTTACGGAGTGCGCCTCGACGGCAGACGGCCACAGGCTGACATTCCGCAGCACTTGTTACAGCAAGCATTTGACAAAAAGGTAGAATTGCCATCTACCGATCTCAACCTTGGCAAGACTGTTGTGAATGTGCGCTTGTTAGGGTATAAACCTGAATATGGTACCACACTTGATGTTCTCGTGGAAAATTGGTTCTCACCACAGCGTATGCCGTTCGACCACGATTCTATCAGCGTGGATGGAACATGCAGCATAAGTGCCAATGCTATTTTACCGACAATAGCAACCATTCGGGTTAACCGAATGGAGATTCCGTTTCTTGCAGTGCCTCACGACACGACTATTGTAATTATTGACCTCACGACACAGGCACTTGCCGCTACACATCTCTTTGCAGATGATGCAAGCGTCAAGAAATATGTTTGGTTTGAAGGAAAATATGCTGCTGTCGATACAGAGTTGCAGAGTGTAAAGGAAAAACTTGATGTCTATGGCAAAACTTTCTTTGATGACATTTGTGGTATGACACCATTGCAATATCGTGATTATGTGCAGAAGGTTTATGAGCAAAAACTACATGCTATTGATGCTGATGCAACCATCAGCGTTGCCACCCGAACTTTGGCGCATAGTTATCTTTCCATGAATTATGCTTCGGCGTTGTTTGGTTTTAAGAACAATATAGCCATGGCTCCTATGATTGTGCGCAAGACAGGAGTGCGACGTGCCGACCTGAGTGTTGACACATTGTCGTATTTCAAAACATTGGAGCAACTCCCAATCCTTCGTTCCAAGAATCAGCGTTATTATTCTTTTCTTGCAGACTTTACGTCAAGTTTCTGTCGCCAATATATGGCGGCTGACCCATTGTTGGATGATATAGCTGTCGGAAAGCGTCTCAGCCGTTCTTTAGGACGCAAGCATCTTCTCACCGAACAGCAGATGGCGGCAGCTCGCGATAGTATTGCCAATGATATGGTGAGGGAATTGCTTTTTGCCGACAATGAAGACTTGAAGTCTCAGCAAAAGTCTTCCGACGAAAAGATGGCCGAGATGATAAAGACAGCCAATTCCAGTTCTGTATACAGCATTATAGACATAGACCCCAAGATGTCTGCCAAACAGATTTTTCCCTTAATCATAAATAAGTATAAAGGCAAAACTCTGCTCCTTGATTTCTGGAACACGTGGTGTATGCCATGCAGGGCTGCCATGTCGGCCATTCGTCCTTTGAAAGAACAGCTCACCGATGTGGTGTATGTTTATATTGCAGATGCTTCATCGCCTGTTGGCAAATGGGGCGAGATGATAAAGACGATAAGTGGTGTGCATGTGCGGTTGACAGAGGAGCAGGCTGATGCTCTTAGTGACCTATATCATTTCTCAGGTATTCCTACTTATTTTGTTGTAAACAAGGAAGGAAAGATTACTTATCAGACAACAAGTTTTCCTGGAGTAGATAAGTTGAGAGAGGTGTTGAAGTCTGAATAACATAAATGTGAAACTTCAGGAGGAAATTCTCTATTGAAAAACGCAAGTGCTTTCATTGACTATTGAAAGCACCTGCGTTTAAGGTCGAAGCCTATTGCGTTTAAGGTCGAAGCCTATTGCGTTTAAGGTCGAAGCCTATTGCGTTTAAGGTCGAAGCCTGTTGCGTTTAAGCTCGAAGCCTATTGCGTTTTTTTTATGAGTGTCATATGACAGCAGTTATGTGCTTAATGGAGATAAAAAAAGCCCTGCCCCGCTAAAGGGGGTAGGGCTTTTTGATGTATTGTCGCTTTTATATGTGTTGCCACTTCGTGGAGGGAGGCCTGTTAGAACAAGCTGAGGATCTTGTCTACTATCTTGTCGATATTAGAGGAGTCGTTGAGTTCTTCCAACTTTTCGTTGAGTTTGTCTTCCACCTTTTTGCTGACCTTGTCGGACAGTTTGTCAATAGCCTCGTTGGTCTTGTTTTCGAGCTGTGACTGCAGGTTGGTGTTGTCTGAAGAGTTGTTTGCCGACTGATTGTCATCAGTATTTTCAGATGAGTCATTGCTGTTGAGCTGTTCCACATTTTCCATTGCCTTGATGGCATCATCGGCATTGATGGTGTATACCTTGCCCAGGATTCCGAAGCTTACGTTGTGACTTTTGCCATTGAAGCTGACGGTGCCTTTCGAGAAGATGATGTAGTTGTGGTACTCGAAAAGCTGGTCGAAGGCAACATCTATCATGTTGTTCGAGATCATCTTGGCAAACGAGCGCAGGCCATCGGCGAAGATGAAGTCGTCACTGATGTTTGTAGCCTTGTCTATCACCTTGCCGACTTCCTCCTTTACGGCTTGCTTATGAGTGTCTCTGCCGGGGTTGGTGAATGCCAGGATGAGCAGAATCACAACCAAGAGTCCTACGAAGAATTTCCAGTAAGATTTCTTTTTCTTAGGCTTCTTGTCGCTGTCCTTCCCGTTCTCATTTTCCTCTGTTTCTGCTGCAGGCTGACTCATATCTTCCGCCTGATTGGCTGTAGGAGGAACAGGAGGCACAGTAGTTCCTGTTTGCTGACTGCCTTCGGCGAGAATGTATTTCAGTTCGGCTATTTTCCAGGCTGGAGTCCAGTCTGCCATACCTTCTTTCCATACCAAAGTCTCAGGCTTGATATGTTTTTCTGCCAGCTGGGCTATGCTGAATGGTCCGGCTTGCTTTCCGTTTTCTACGATGAAGTATTCCATTGTTTCTGTCTGTTTATTTTTGTTTTTCTTTAACTTCCTCCTAACTTCTTTGCTCTTCACTCTCCCTCATGCGTCGCTTTCCACCATTTGGTCTGTTTCTTGGTTCTGAGAGCCACGGGATGCGAACTGGGGTCGCTGATGGTAAGACCCGAGAAGTCTTTGACAGTGATGGTTGTCGCATTGATGTTGCTGTACACTTCTGCGGTGCTTTGTGCGGCTTTTACCGTGGCTTTCAGCTGAGTGGCAAACTGATCCTTTATCGAGGCGTTGGGCTTCAGACTGTCTACATAGTTGCCCAAGTCGTAATACAGGTTGGGGGTGTATCCGTCTTCTGTCTGCACGCCAGCCAGGCGTTCTGTGGTGATGGTGTACTTGCTGTTCAGTTCCTTCATGATGGCAGCCAACTTGTCCATCTGTCGGCAGTCGATGGCAGCAAGGCTCGCGTATGGGGTAGAGGTGCTGTTGTAATGAGAGTAGTACGACGAGATGATGCTTGCGTAGTTGGGAGTTGTCGTGTTGAGATAGCTCCAGATATCCTCGTAGGGCAGTCCCTTTGCCATAATCTCATTGGGCGAAGCCAAGAGGAAGTTGGTGGCATCCTTCAGCTCGTAAGCCGTCTCCACATTACTCATATAGCAGGCATCGAAGAGGATGTACTGCATCTTGATGCCGTTGGTCTCGATGGCTTGTGCCAGCGATGATACGTTGATGGCATAGGTGTTGTCGAGTCCGCCAAAAGAGCGGGTCTTGAGTGCCGCTTTTCTCTTGGCCTGGTTGGGATAGTCGGTCCAGTCGGAAATGTTGTTCCATCCTGTTCCGTGTCCTCCGATAATCAGGGCATAGTTGAGTGCCTCTGCCTGCTGTTTCACCTCCCCGATGATGTTTGTCAGTCCTTCCGTAGTGGTGTAGGCAGTGCCGGTATAGTTTTCCAGCATCTGATGCTCTACAGTAAAGGTGCTTGAGTTGTAAGTCAGCTCAAAGAGCGAACTCTCTGTGGCAGATGTGCTCATAAACACAAATACCCTTGTGCTTTTTAGTCCCTTGTTCTTCTTGATGGCATTCTCTATCTGGTTCAGGTTGTTGACCATATCGCTGTAGAGTCCTGCCGAGTTTTCGGTTCCCGACCATGGATACATGATGAGCAAGGTCTGCTTGTTGACGCTGTCGATGTCGAAAGCCTCGTCGTTGCAGCCCGTCAGTCCCATCAGGGCGAAGGATACATATATAAATAAGGTGAAAAGCTTCTTTCTTGTCATGATACGAAAAATGTTAAATGTTAAGTGTTAAATGTTAAGTCGTGGCGCCCTTGTAAAGTCTTGTTCTTAAGATGGCAAGAGCAGCCTCGTCTAACACTTAACATTCAACATTTAACATTGAAAAAAAATAGTCTGTTACTTCTTCTTGAGTTCTTCGATAGTAGCCTTGAGGGCTGCGATCTTCTCTACAGAGTCGCTTTCTTTCTTGCGCTCAAGAGCCACCACCTTCTCAGGAGCGTGAGCCACGAAGTTCTCGTTGCTGAGCTTCTTGCGCACACCCATCAGGAAGCCTTCAAGGTGCTTGAGCTGTGCCTCAGCCTTCTCTATCTCGGCAGCCACGTCGATAAGGTCGCCCAATGGTACGGCAAACTCGTCGGTACCTACCATGAAACTGGATGCGTCGGCGCTCTTCTCGGTGATGACCTCAATCTTGTCGAGGTTGGCCATCTTCAGAGTTACGTCGTTGTAAGCCTCGAAATCGTTCTTGCCTACTACCTGCAGAGACAACTGCTCCTTCTGGGCAATGTTCTTCTGGTTGCGAACGGTACGAACACCGGCGATAATCTGCTTCACTGCCTCAATGTCGGCTGCCAACTTCTGCTCCTCAGCTGTAGGTGCAGGAATCTCCAGCTTCTCGCGCATGATGCTCTCGCCATCCTTGCGGTCGTAGATGTGCTGCCACAACTCCTCGGTGATGAATGGCATGAATGGATGCAACATCTTCAGGAGGGCATCGAAGAAACGGAGGGTAGCGTCGTAGCTCTTCTGGTCGATAGGCTGGCCGTAAGCTGGCTTCACCATCTCCAGGTACCAAGATGAGAACTCATCCCAGAACAGCTTATATACAGTCATCAATGCCTCAGAGATACGGTAGTCCTTAAACTGCTTCTGCATCTCCTCGTTCACCTCCTTGAGCTTGGCGTCAAACCATTTCACTGCGATTTCTGCGCTCTTAGGCTGTTCGATATCTGCTGTCTCCCAACCCTTAACGAGGCGGAAGGCGTTCCATATCTTGTTGTTGAAGTTACGTCCCTGCTCGCAGAGGCTCTCGTCGAAGAGGATGTCATTGCCTGCAGGCGCAGAGAGCATCATACCCATGCGTACACCGTCGGCACCAAACTTATCGATCAGGTCGATAGGGTCAGGAGAGTTGCCGAGGCTCTTGCTCATCTTGCGGCCGAGCTTGTCGCGAACGATACCTGTGAAGTACACGTGCTTGAAAGGCATCTTGCCACGATATTCGTAGCCAGCCATAATCATACGTGCTACCCAGAAGAAGATGATGTCCGGACCTGTTACGAGGTCGCTGGTGGGGTAGTAGTAGTTGATCTCCTCATTGTCTGGGTGCTCGATGCCGTCGAAGAGAGAGATAGGCCACAGCCATGAAGAGAACCATGTGTCGAGGCAGTCGCTCTCTTGTTCCAGGTCTTCGGCCTTGATGTCGGCATTCTTCTCCTGTGCGAGTTTCAAAGCCTCCTCTGCGGTTTCAGCCACTACGAAGTCCTTCTTGCCCTCGTTGTCGAAGTAGTAGGCTGGTATGCGATGACCCCACCACAGCTGACGGCTGATACACCAGTCTTTGATATTCTCCAACCAGTGGCGATAGGTGTTCTTATATTTCTTGGGGTAGAACTCTATGTCGTCGTCCATGACAGGGGCGAGGGCGATGTCGGCAAAGTGCTGCATCTTGAGGAACCACTGTGTAGAGAGCTTAGGCTCGATAGGCACATTGGTGCGCTCAGAGAAACCTACCTTATTATTATAGTCCTCTATCTTCTCCATGAGGCCAGCCTCCTGCAGGTCGGCAGAGATCTGCTTGCGCACGTCCATGCGGTCCATGCCCACATACATGCCGGCAGCCTCACTGATGGTTCCGTTGTCGTTGAAGATATCGATGGTTGCCAGTCCGTGCTTCAAGCCGAGTGCATGGTCGTTGATGTCGTGAGCTGGAGTCACCTTCAGACAACCTGTACCGAACTCGATGTCTACGTATGGGTCCTCGATGACAGGAATCTCACGGCCTACGAGAGGCACGATGACGTGCTTACCCTTCAGCCAGGTGTTCTTCTTGTCCTCTGGGTTGATACACATGGCTGTATCGCCCATGATGGTCTCAGGACGTGTGGTAGCCACTACAGCATAGTAGCCCTTCTCGTCCTTGTGCATCACGTTCTCATCGTCCACCTGCTGGCAGTCTTGCTCCACTACGTAATACTTCAGATGATAGAGTTTAGAGTGCTCGTCCTTGTAGATAACCTCTTCGTCGGAGAGCGCAGTCTGCGCCTTAGGATCCCAGTTCACCATGCGCACGCCGCGATAGATGAGTCCCTTCTGGTAGAGGTCGCAGAACACATGGATCACGGCACGCGAACGGGTCTCGTCCATAGTGAATGCTGTGCGGTCCCAGTCGCAGCTGGCACCCAAGCGACGCAACTGCTTGAGGATGATGCCGCCATGCTCGTGAGTCCAGTCCCATGCATGCTTGAGGAACTCCTCACGGGTGAGGTCGGTCTTCTTGATGCCCTGCTGAGCGAGGCGGTTCACTACCTTGGCCTCGGTAGCGATACTGGCATGGTCGGTACCTGGCACCCAGCATGCGTTCTTTCCCTCCATTCGTGCACGGCGCACAAGGATGTCCTGGATTGTATTGTTGAGCATGTGTCCCATGTGGAGCACACCTGTTACGTTAGGTGGTGGGATTACCACTGTATAGGGGTCACGACCGTCTGGCTTCGAGCTGAAGAGTTTGTTGTCGAGCCAGTACTGATACCATTTTCCTTCCACGTCTTGTGGATCGTACTTACTTGCTAATTCCATTTTTTATTATCTTTTGTTGTTTTTTCTTCAATAAAATCGGTGCAAAGTTACTAAATTCTGCCGAAATAAGCGAGGTCTTTACTTATTATTTTCCTTCATTTATGTTTTTCATCTTCATTTGGAGCTTTAAATTTGTAGAATACTTCTTTTATATGTTTTGTTCTATTCATAAGTCTTGGGATTTTTATGGATAGTAGTGATGAACGACAGACCACTTTGTGCCACTTACGCCATTACGCCAAGTGGCACAAATATAGAAAAATATAGAGAAAACCAGTATTTATGGTACTTTTGGTACTGAAATGCCACATGGCGCTTTGGCGTAAGTGGCGCAAACTTATGCTACTGGTTACTCTACTTGACCTCTTCTCAGCCGATGAGCGGACCTTGGTGTGTCTGGGGCATAAGTATCATCTTTTCATCTGTTGGTATGTCACTTGGCAGTGCCAAGTATGATACTTATGCCCTGTAATGTCAGGCTGCAATATTTATTTCGTATGACGATATTTAAATACTGTGTACTCAAGTTAGAAGTTATTTATTACCAAAAAAAACATGAAAATAACGATGGGTTTCCAAGAAAAGCATTATCTTTGCACTATAGTTTCATTAAAATAATATCAACAAGTGCATAGCAAGGAAGAAAAATTAGCCGCTTTCGGGAGATTGCTGGATGTGCAGGACCGCCTGCGCATACAATGTCCATGGGACAGGAAACAGACCTTCGAGAGTCTTCGACCCAATACCATTGAGGAGACTTTCGAGTTGTGTGACGCTCTGATGAAGCGCGACTATAAGAATATCAAGAAAGAGTTGGGCGATGTGCTCGAGCATGTGATGTTCTACAGCATCATAGGGCGTGAGGACGAGGAGTTCGACATCTGTGATGTCTGCAACCAGGAAGCCGACAAGCTCATGTTCCGCCATCCGTTCATCAACTGGCGTGAGGAGGGTAACTGGACGGTTGCCAACCCCGACATGTGTATCAACGAAGCAGGACAGGTGGTGTATAAGGAAACCCAGCAGGAGGAGCCCGATGACGCCTCACGTCCCTCTACCGCCTCGGCTGTGGAGAAGACCTGGGAACAGATTAAGCAGCAGGAGAAAGACGGCAACGAGCGGGTGCTGAGTGGAGTGCCCGATGCCTTGCCCTCGCTCATCAAGGCTTATCGCATACAGGACAAGGCACGCAACGTGGGCTTCGACTGGAAAGAGAAGGAGGATGTGTGGGACAAGGTGTACGAGGAACTGGAAGAGCTGAAGGCCGAACTGGCTAAGGGTGACAAGGAAAACTCCACCCGCGAGTTGGGCGATTTCCTCTTCTCTGTCATCAATGCCGCCCGGCTGTATAAGCTCAATCCCGACAATGCTCTGGAGATGACCAACCAGAAGTTTATCCGCAGGTTCAACTATGTGGAAGACCATTCGATGAAGCAGGGTAAGAGTCTGAAAGACATGACCTTGGAGGAAATGGATAAACTATGGAATGAGGCTAAACGTTAAGAGTAAGGAGTTTAATATAATACATATAAAGATGAGACGATTATTCTTTTTTACAGTGGCTGTCGTGGGGCTGATGCTCATGGCAGGTTGCCACGACCGTAAGGCGGCAAAGGTAATGGGTATGAACGATTCTGTAGATGTGGAGGCGGACAACGATTCCACCATTTATGGCGTTTGTGGCGAAGGAACCTCCATGCACTCGCTGCAACTCATTGCTGACAATGGCGATACACTCGATGTCTTTGTTGACGACGAGGAACCGGGAGTGGTACAGGGCGGGCTCCTGGCTGGCGACCGCATAGCCCTGATAGCTTACAAGTCTGCCGACGGCGAGATGGTGGCGCAGCGCGTCATTAATCTTACCTCACTCTTGGGCAAGTGGACCAGTATAGACAAGAACTTCGAGATCGTGGAAGGTGGCGACATCGTCAACAACGTCAAGGCAGAGGTCAACCCCTGGACCTCGTGGAAAATCGTCAACGGCAAACTGCTGCTCAATACCGATACCTTCGCCATCGACAACCTGGGTCCCGACAGTCTGCTGCTCGAGAACCATAAAGGTATCTATGTATTCAAACGTCAGCAGTAGGAGAAGCTGGAGAGACAGATTATGGAACCATTCAGAATTCATATCTTAGGGTGCGGCAGCGCTTTGCCCACCCTCAAGCACAGTGCTTCCGCGCAGCTCATCGAGATGCGTGGCAAGTGCTTCATGATGGATTGTGGCGAGGGAGCACAGATGCAGTTCAGGCGCTCGCATGTCCACTTTGCCAAGGTGAGCGCCATCTTTATTTCTCATCTTCATGGCGACCATTGCTTTGGATTGTTAGGACTGCTCTCCACCTTTGGTATGTTGGGACGTACATCTCGGTTAAAGATTTTCGCACCAGAGTGTTACGCCAGCCTGTTTGAGCAACAGATGGACTTCTTTATGCAGGGCATGACCTATGAAATAGAGTTTGTTCCCGTAGATACAACCCTGCAAAAAGTGGTTTACGAAGACCATTCCGTCACCGTAGAGACGGTGCCTTTGCGCCATCGTGTACCCTGCTGTGGCTACATCTTCCGCGAGAAGCCCACCTTGCCTCACATCCGTCGCGACATGATAGACTATTACGGTATTCCGCTCTCGCAGATCAACAACATCAAGAACGGCGCTGACTGGACGACACCCGAGGGCGACATCGTGCCCAACAGCAGGTTGGTGGAGCCAGCCGACGCACCCCGCAGTTATGCCTACTGCAGCGATACGTGCTATCTGCCCGATCTGTATGAAAGAGTAAAAGACGTGACGGTGCTCTATCACGAAAGCACCTATACCTCGGAGAATGAGGATCGTGCCAAGATCTATTATCACAGCACAGCGCACCAGGCAGCCCTTGTCGCCCAGAAGGCCGGGGCAGGGCGCTTGTTGCTCGGTCATTACAGCGCCCGATACAACAATGAGAATGTGCTGCTCGAAGAGGCGAAGGCGGTCTTCCCGGAGAGTTATCTCGCGCAAGAGGGAATGGTGTTTGAGGTGAAGTAGTTCTCGGGAGTTCTCTCAGGAGTTAAGGAGATTTCAAAGAAGTTAAAGAAGTAAAAGGAGTTAAGGAGTTAAGACAAATGCTTTTGTGGACTTAAATTAACACTAAGTATTAACTCAAGTTTCGCTTGTGGTTCAAGCACGCCCTTTCTGGGCGTGGGGCGCTAACTTGCGAAAGTTGAAACATAAATGTTTCCTCCAAGGCATTTGTCTTCACTCCTCAGCGACCGGAGGGAGCGATAACTCCTTAACTCCCTTAACTCCTTAAAAAAACTCCTGCAGAAAAAAGTTCATTTTTAGATGCAAGGTTTTTGTATCTCGTAGTTTAATAAATAAATTTAGGAGAATTTGGAATCAGAAAAGCAACTCCTCGACGACATTTTGAGTGGTAGTCGCGATGCGATGCATCGACTCTACGACCGCTACATCGGGTATGTGATGGCCGTAGGGCTCAGGTACGTACCCGACAGGGACGAGGTGCGCGATGTCGTACAGGACAGCTTTGTGAAGATCTTCTCCTCCATCTCCCGCTTCGAGTATCGGGGCGAGGGCTCGCTCAAGGGCTGGATGCTGCGTATTGTAGCCAACGAGGCCATCAGCTACGCCAAGGCAAAGACGAAGTTCGTATTTACCGACGAGGTGCCCGACGAACCCGAGGCCGACAGCCCTGAGGTGGAACGTGTGCCGCCTGATGTGCTGACTCGGCTCATAGGCACGCTTCCCGATGGATACAGGCTCGTGCTCAATATGTATGTGTTTGAGCAGAAAAGCCACAAGGAGATAGCCGCTGAGCTGGGCATCAAGGAAAGCACCTCTGCATCTCAGTATCTGAGAGCCAAGAAACTGTTGGCAACGAGAATAAAAAACTATTTAAAGAATACGGAAAATGAACAAGACTGATTGGACAGACAAACTACGAGACAGGCTGGAGTACTATGAGGCTCCGGTCGGCGGTGACTTGTGGGCAGACATCGAGCAATCGCTTGTTCATCGCCCTGCCGTTCTTCGTCCTCTTGGCGCCAAGCCAGCCCGTCGCATGGGTTTGCGTTGGTGGGGAATGGCTGCAGCCCTGGCTGCCCTCGTGGTGGGAGGCAGTTATGTGTATTTACAGCAACCTCTTTCGCCTGCCGATACGGCAGTAGTGTCTTCTGTGATGAACCGTCAGGGGGCTTTGTCGTCTGGTAGTTCCAAGGATGATGCGCATGGCAATGCTGCTGAAAATCAAATAGCAGCCCTTGATACAGATGCCAGTCTTTCTGCTGCTCAAAGCGGTCAACCTATTCTGCTGGCAGATAATATAGTGGACAACAGTCGTGCAGCCCGAAAGTCGCAAGGAAATGAGGCCTCAGAGCCCCTTCTTCTCTCTGCCGCCGGAGGTGAAGAGCCTGTCTGCGACCTGTCGCCAGCATTGACAGAGCCTGCCGGTTCTGCTGTCCGTTCGGCTCAAGAGTCTTCGGCTTCCCGAGAGATATCTTCTTCCTCTTCATCATCAGAATCTCATCAGAAAAAGCATGCTGCTTTGTCTGGCAGTCAGACGAGAAAGGCTGTCCGTCCGGTGTCCCTTTCTACAGCCGATCCACAGATTGTTGCAGCCAAGTCGGCCGCTTCCGAGGGCTGGTCGGTGAAACTCTATGCCGAGAATGGCATTCCTCGCAGTTACAGCAACGGCGAGTCTTCGGGCTCTTGGGTGATGAGCGACGCCATGATGGGATCTGCTGTCGACAACACACTGCAGTTTATGGTCGTCAAGCTCAACAACAAGGAGTCTCTTATCGACTCCAAGCATCATTTCCCCGTCTCGGTGGGTTTGCAGGTAGGTGTGCCACTTCTTCCACGTCTCTCGCTTACTACGGGCGTTGTCTATACACAGACCAGTTCTGATTTCACTTATCAGTATGGCTCCGGTCAGATGGTTGTCAACCAGTCGCTCCACTATGTAGGTATTCCTGTAGGACTTTCCTATGAGGTCTGGGGGATCAGCCGTTTGCATACCTATGTCAATGTAGGAGGTGAAGGGGCAGTAAATGTGAAAAACAAGACCTTGATGGATGGCAACCGTGAAGATGTGGGGCGCGACAAGATGCAATGGTCTGCCAATGCATCCCTGGGCATTCAGTTTGACGTGATTCCTCAGTTGGGCATTTATGCCGAGCCGGGTGCGAAGTATTATTTTGACAACGGCAGCCATATAGACAACGTGTTCAAGGACAAGAAACTGAACTTCAAATTCCAGTTTGGCTTGCGTTGGAACATCGGAAAGTAACGCTTCTTTGTGGGAATTTTTAATTCAACTTTCCCAATTGAGAAAGTTGAATTAAGCGTTAAATAAAGTTAAAACCTGGCATTTGCTGTTACATTTTGAGGCTTAATAACGTTTATTAGGATGAAGACGTATTTAATTAGGTCAAAAACATAAAATAATCATCCTAAAGAATTTGGAGAAATGGTAAAAGTTCTGGCAAGTATAGGCATGCTGCTGACCTATACTGCTGCAATTTCGGCAGCAAATACACCCCGTTGGGCAGACAATGGCACCAAGACAGCCCCCATAGAAGTGACCGACACGATGGCATACGACAGCATCAAGTGGTCGGAAAACCTGGACGCTGTGACCGTTGTTGCAAAGAAACCCCTGGTAAAGAGCGAGCTCGACAAAATGACCTACGATGTAGAGTCTGACCCCGAGGCACAGGCCAACAGCGTGTTGGAGATGCTACGCAAGGTGCCGATGGTGACAGTCGACGGGCAGGACAACATCATGGTGAACAACAGTTCGTCGTTCAAGGTCTATGTCAACGGCAAACCCAACAACATGATGTCGAACAATCCCTCCGAGGTGCTCAAGAACATGCCTGCCAACAGCGTGAAGAAGATAGAAATCATCACCAATCCTGGACCAAAGTATGATGCCGAGGGAGTGGGAGGCATCATCAATATCATCACCACAGGCAAGGGTATGGAGGGCTATTCGCTCACCGTAGGTACCAACTATAACACCCAGGGCCGCATAGGTGCCAACATGTTTGGCACCGTACAGAGTGGCAAGTTCACCGTCAGCGGACGCTACAGCTATACGCACAGCGATGCGAAGCGCTACTGGGGCGGCAACCGTCGCGAGGTGACCGGCGACATCGACGAGACATCAGCCAATGTGGAGAGCTATTCCACAAGCAATGGCTGGTACAACTACCATTCTGGCAGTTTCGAGGCCAGCTATGAGATCGACAGTCTGCGCCTCGTGTCAGCTTCGTTTGGCCTATGGGCTGGCGGAGGCCACACACCCAATGAGAAACAGGTAGTGGCAACATCGCCCCTCGACGAAAGTCCCCTTTACCATTATTCCAACTTCGACCGTTCCCGCAACAGATGGTCTTCCATAGACGGAGGCATCGACTATCAGCGTTCCTTCCCGGTGAAAAACCGCTTGCTCACCCTGTCTTACAAGATCAACAGCAACCCCAGCGATGACGAAGACGAATACGCGTATCATGACATAGACGGCGTGGCTGCATGGCAAGACTATCTGCACATGCTGAAAGACCAGCGCCACGAACAGGACGGCAATTCGTTGGAGCAGACTTTCCAAATAGACTATACCACGCCCTTTGCCAAGATACACACCTTGGAGGCAGGCCTGAAGTACATCATGCGCGACAACCACAGCAACGACGACCGCTACACCCGTGAGGCACTGAGTGCAGCCGACTACGCCTACGACGAAGCCAACAGCTCGCACTACAAGCACACCAATGACATCTTCGCAGGCTATCTGGGCTATGGAGTGAAATGGAAACTGCTGTCTGGTCGTCTCGGTCTGCGCTATGAGCATACCCTGCAAGACGTGAAGTACCGTTTAGGCCGTGGCGAAGACTTCCGCAAGAACTTCGACGACCTTGTGCCCTCTGCAAGCTTCGGTGTGCGTGTGTCCGACTACGCCAATTTCAGCCTTGCCTACAACATGCGCATCTTCCGTCCAGGCATCTGGTATCTCAATCCTTATCTCGATGACAGCAATCCTGCTTCCCTCAGCCAGGGCAACAGCGACCTCGTGAGCGAGAAGAAGCATCAGATCACGCTGGGCTTCAACCTCAACACCAGCAAGCTGAGTCTGAACGTGAAGGCCGCTACGGCTTTTGTCAACAACAGCATCGAGGAAGTCACCTCACTCGTCGACGACCGCACCATCGCAGGACTGAGCCATCCTACAGGCAAGCAGGTCATCTACACCACCTATGAGAACATCGGTAAGGTGAAGGCATCGGCTCTGAGTGCCTATGTCAGCTGGAACATCTTCAGCAAGACACGCGTCTACTCCAATCTGTATGGATTATACAGCGACTACTCCAATGGGCAGACCATGCGCAACCACGGATGGTTTGGCTACACCTTCACCGGCATCGAGCAAACGCTGCCCAAGAACTGGTTTATCTCGTTAGATTATTTCGGCCGTACGAAGAGTGTTTCCCTTCAGGGCAAGGGCAGTTCTTATTCCGACTATGGCATCACGGTCAAGAAGTCGTTCCTCAACAAGCGTCTCAACGTGAGCGTCTATGCGGGCAGTCTGTTTAATAAGTACACGCGCCAGGATGACGTGACCGAAAGCGCTAATTTCCGTCAGAGTTCCTGGTCGAAAACCAGCAGTCGCCGCTTCTACTTCTCGGTTACCTACCGCTTCGGTTCGCTCAAGGCGAGCGTGAAGAAGGCACAACGTGGCATCGAGAACGACGACGTGAAAAGTGGAGGGGGTAGCAAGGATTAACTTGCCTCCCAAGAAATATCAATTCTCTCTCTTTAATATTCCCAGGTATTGCCGGCAAGTGAGCCACATACCTGGGCTTTTTATGTTTATGAATCCCGGTTTCGGGGGATTTGTTCCTGGTCTTGGATATTCTGCCTTGGGGTGAGAAGAGGAACTTGTCGGTAATACACCCTCGCGCACACGCGCAGCCCGCGCTCCCGTGTGTATAATATAATGAGAGTGGGGCAGGAAAGTCTCTTATTCCTTACCCTAATTGTTAAATGACTGTTAATTTTCAAACTTTTTCGTCGAAACTCTTGCGTGTTTGAAAAATAGTTTGTACCTTTGCACTCGCTTTTGAGAAATACACCTCTCACAAGCAAGTAAGAAAAGAGTTCTTTGAAAGATTTCACATAAACAGACAAGTAGTACAAGAAGCG
>ERZ1026878.135-NODE-135-length-61608-cov-64.677530_pt1 | contig 61608 bp, 39 predicted proteins | sample MGYA00380169_ERZ1026878 | MGnify/ENA primary metagenome ERZ1026878 (study PRJEB33269, sample SAMEA4719805) | human gut metagenome | biome: human-associated habitat; feature: organic feature; material: feces | place: Cameroon | collected 2013-10 ...
AGCCAGGTTCTGGAGCACAGATTCGTATCCGTGGTGGTGCCTCTCTGAATGCTTCTAACGACCCTCTCTATGTTATCGATGGTTTGGCTATTGACAACAATACCAATAAGGGTATGAGTAATGTCTTGGCGATGATTAACCCTAACGATATCGAGAGCTTCACAGTATTGAAGGATGCTTCGGCAACAGCCATCTATGGTTCTCGTGCATCTAATGGTGTCATCATCATCACCACCAAGAAGGGACGTGCTGGTCAGAGACCTACCGTTACTTATAATGGTGATATCACAATATCTACCATCCAGAAGAAATATGAGGTGATGAATGCCAGCGAGTACAAGCAGGCTCTTACTTCTTTAGGAAAAGATATAAGCACTTTGGGTGATGCCGACACCGACTGGCAGGACGAGATTTTCCGCACTGCCATCTCTACCAAGCACAGCCTCAGCATTCAGGGTGGTTTGAAAGATATGCCTTATCGTATTGGTTTAGGCTTCGAAGACAACAACGGTATCGTTAAAACCAGCTGGATGAAGCGTTTCAACACTTCTGTCAATTTGGCTCCTTCCTTCCTCGACAAGCACTTGAACTTCAATTTCACAGCGAAGTATATGTTCGAGAAGGATCGCTACGCACAAGCAGGTGACGCCATCTTTAACGCACTCCGAATGGACCCCACACAGCCCGTTCGCGTAAACGATGAGAAGTACGACTGCGTAGGCGGATATTTCAATTACCTGCAGGGAAAGAGTGATAAGATTACCGATCCTAATTGGAAATACATGCCTGCTGCTAATTATCCGCAGAACCCAGTGTCTCTCCTTGACAATTACAAGTGTATAGCCAAAACTCATGACATATCTTCAAACTTGGAGGTAGATTATAAGATTCATGGCTTTGAAGACTTGCATTTGCATGCAGCCATAGGAGCACAATACACTGATGGTAGACAAAATGAGGAATACTCTAAGTATACTGTTGCTAATCCTGAATATAACTATTTTGGTCGTTATAACACTGATCATCAATACAAATACAGTATTGAAGGAAAAGTATTTGCTGAATATGCCCATAAGTTTGGTGTTCACGACATCGACATCATGGCAGGTGCAGAGCAGAGCCACTACCACAGAACAGGATATAACTTTGGAACTGGTATTGATGAATACCTGAGAGATACCAATCCTCAGTATGAAGCTACAGAAGGTAAATGGAATTACGAGAATGATCCAAAGTTCCAATCAGACGAGTTTTGGAAAGCCCATAACTCATTGGTGTCTTACTTCGGACGCTTCAACTATAACTTATTAGATCGCTATTTGCTTACAGCAACCTTCCGTGCCGATGGTTCTTCACGCTTCAGAAAGGGCAAGAAGTGGGGTTACTTCCCTGCTGCAGCCTTTGCCTGGAAGATCAACAACGAGCCATTCATGAAGAACGTAAAGTGGCTTGACGAGTTGAAGCTCCGCTTGGGCTGGGGTATGACTGGTCAGCAGAATGGTATTGACGACTTCTACTATACTACTCTGTACAGAGTCAGCAACAGTTATGCACAATATCCATTCGGTGACAATTATTATCCTACTTTACGTCCATCTGCAAGCAATTCTGACCTGACTTGGGAAAAGACTACAACCTACAATGCAGGTCTTGATTTCACCGCTCTCAATGGCCGCTTCGGCTTTAACGTAGATGGTTACTATCGTAAGACTACCGATCTGTTGTCTACTGTTGCTGTTGCCGCTGGTACTAACTTAAGCGACAAGATTTTGAAGAACGTTGGTTCTTTGGAAAACTATGGTGTGGAATTGGCATTCAATGTGAAGCCTATCGTCACCAAGGACTTCGTATGGGATGTAACCTACAACGTAGGATGGAACCATAATGAAATCACCGAGTTGGAAGCAGGAAAATCAGACTGGGTTGAGACTGGATCTTCAGTATCTCGTTCAAATGACACTAAAGTACAGGCAAACAAGGTTGGAGAGCCTATCAATTCTTTCTATGTTTACCAGCAGGTTTACGACGAGAATGGCAAACCAATTGAGGGACTTTATGTTGACCGTGATGCTAACGGAATCATTGATGATGGTGACCGTTATTGCTACAAGAGCCCTGCACCTGATGTAATCATGGGTCTCACCACCAAGTTCATCTACAAGAACTGGGACTTCAGTGCAGCCTTCCATGCATCTATCGGCAACTATGTGTACTACGATTTCCTGAACTCAAAAGCTATTTTGGACCAAATTACACAATACGGTAATATTAACACGACAGCAGAAGCTTTCAATCTTGGCTTTACGGGTTCAACTATAAAACCGAATATACAAAGCGACTATTTCGTACGCAATGCTTCTTACTTGAAGTGTAGCAACATGACTTTGGGCTACAGCTTCCCAGCATTGTTCAAGGCTGGTGCCGAGAAGATTTGCAGCGGACGTATCTACTTCACCGTACAGAACCCATTCATCATTACCAAGTATAAGGGTATCGACCCTGAGGTAAGTAGCGGTATGGACAAAAATCCTTACCCACGTCCAATAAGCTTCCAACTTGGTTTGAATCTTAACTTCTAAAATACAAAAAGGAGACAATTATGAAAAAGATATTTATAAAGACTGCAATGGCAAGTATGTTGTGCATGGGCTTTGTCTCTTGCGCAGACGAACTGAACATCAAGTCGGTTGACCCACTTAATCACCAAACATATACGGTAGAGGGGCTCTTGGCTAAGCAGTATGCTACCCTTGGTCTTACAGGTCAGAAAGGTCCTGATGGTTTAGCAGATATAAGTGGCAACGAGGGTGAAACTGGATTTATCCGTACAGTGTTCAACCTGGAAGAGTTGATGACAGACGAAACTTTGTGGGCTTATCAGGAAAATGATGGTATTGCTCAAATCACCACCATGGATTGGGACAAGAATAATGTGCGTGTTAACTGGGCATATCAACGACTCAGTTATAACATCAACCAGTACAACTTCTTTATTTCTGAGCAGTCTGGTAGCCTGAGTGAGGATAAGATCGCAGAAGTTCGCTTCCTCCGTGCATTGAACTACTATTATTTCCTTGACCTGTATCGCAAGGCTCCTTTCAAGGATACCTTCGACAACAATCTCCCTACCGAGAAAAGTGGCAAGGAACTCTACGAGTGGTTGGATAATGAGCTGACTACCATCGAGCCTCTGATGGCTGAGGTGGGTGCTTATAATAATAGTGAGAATTTCGGGCGTGCCGACCGTGGTGCAGCTTATGCTCTCCATGCCCGCTTGGCTCTTAACTCTGCCGTTTATACCGATGGTCAGGTAAAGGACTACCAGAAGGCTATCGATTATTGCGACAAGATTCTCAACAACGTAGGTGAAGGCGAAGGTAAATACAATCTTTGCCGTGCAGAAAAGAACGGTTACAGCGGTTACCAGCAGCTGTTCATGGGCGACAATGACTGCAACCCAGAGGCCATGAAGGAAATTATCTTCCCTATCCGTCAGGATGGTGTAAAGACTCGCGCTTATGCAGGAACTTCATACCTCGTAAATGCTTCTACCATATCTGGCATGCCTTATGCAAGCACAAGTGACCCATGGAAGTGTCTGTTTGCACGTGTAGACTTGGTAAAGAAGTTCTTCCCTAACGGGGATATTCCTAAGGCTACCGATGAGGATCTTTTGTCCAATCCATCAAAAGATCAGGTGATTGCAAAGGATAACGAAAAAGGTATCAGTACTGCCGACGTAGTGGCACAGGCTAAAGACGACCGCGCCCTGTTCTATATGGGTATCGGTGGATGCAGTGACAAGGTACGTACTCTAACACCAGGTGATGCTATTACAGGCCCTCTGAATGGTGCGTCTTTCGTTAAGTGGACCAACCTCCATGCAGACGGTACAGCACAGCACCATCAGAAATTTTCAGATACCGACTTCCCTGTGTTCCGCTTGGCAGAAATCTATCTGACCCGTGCAGAAGCCAAGTATCGTCTCAACGGCAGTCAGGATGGTTTGGAAGACATCCTGAAGGTTCAGGACCGTGCCAATCGTCAGATAAAAGCTTCATCAGTAGATGAGCAGACCCTTATCGATGAATGGTGCCGTGAGTTCTATATGGAAGGCCGCCGTCGTTCCGACTTGGTTCGCTTTGGCTTGTTTTCAGGTTCCAAGTATCTCTGGAGTTTCAAGGGTGGTGTGGAAAATGGTACTGGTATTCCATCATACTACGACGTCTATCCTATTCCATACAATGAGATTAAGAACAATCCTAACATGACACAGAACCCCAAATATTAATTGTTTGGAAACCAGATTTAATTAAAAGAAATCAATTATGAAAAAGATATTCAAATTCATGTTGCTGCCAGCATTGGTACTCCCTTTGCTCTTTACATCCTGTGATGAAGACAGAGACAGCAACCCTACATTGGACCTGAGTCATCTTGCGGATGGATTTGTATTGAACACTCCTGCTCTTGCAGAAAACAATACCTACGACCTCTCCAGTGCAAAAAGCTTGGTATTGACATGCTCTCAGCCAAATTATGGTGGAGTGCCTTACTCTGTGACGTACTATGCACAGGTATCTATCGACCCTGCATTTGTCAGCGATGCTACAGCCTCTCATGTTGAGTTGGCAACACCATCCTCAGATGCAAGCAGATTGGAATACATAGCTTCCGAAGTAAACGATGCTGTGGTATCACTCTTCAAGGCTGCCAATCCTGATGCAAGTGTTCCCGAAGATATGCCAATTTACATTCGTCTTCGTGCTGTGATTCGCGTTGCAGCATCGTCCTATTTAGGAGAAACTTTCTCAAATGTTATTACCCTGCCTTCTGTCAAGGCTGTCTATCAGGCTCCTGATGCGAAGTTCACCGATAATCTCTACTTGATAGGTAGCTCTATCCAGACTCCATGGCAGAGTTGGAAGCCTATTCCACAGGTACAAGGTGTAGCTGGCAACTACTATGGTATCGTCTACTTGCCTGCAGGTGGTGAGTTCAAGTGGGGTACAGAAAACAATGACTATCGCGGTATTAACCGTCTTAAGGAAATCAACGATGAAGCCGGTGCAGAAATCTCTGCAGGTGAGGAACAAAACATCAAGGTAGCCAACGCTGGCTGGTACACTCTCCACTTCAAGGGTAAGATTACCGAAGACAAGAAGAACATCGACTGGACACTGACTGTTTACAAGACTCAGGTATACCTGATTGGTGCTTGTATTGGTCAAAGCACTTGGGGCTTTGCTGATGATACAGCTCTGACTCCTCCAGACGATCCAAGTGGTGAATGGGTTTCTCCTGAATTCACTGCCAGCACAGAGCTTCGTGTATCTGTCAAGGTCGGTAGCCTCGACTGGTATAGTACAGAGTTCACTGTTCACAATGGCGAAGTGTTCTGGCGTAAATATGATATGCCAAACAACTGGGCTGAGACTATGGGTGCAGATTACTCTGTAACTACCGCCCCTGGCAAGAAGTTGTATGTCAACTTTGATACAAATAAAGCAGAAGTTAGATAATTTAAGATGAAAGCAAAATGAAAAAGACATTTTTATATAGCTTAGCAGTCTTGGCAAGTGTATCACTTGCCAGCTGCAACGGCGACTACGATGATTGGGCTCAACCACAGCACAATCCACAGGAAGCCTCAGCTGCCAAATATGGTATCACCTTTACAGCGGGTCCTGAAGCAGAATGTAATATGCCTGACGAAGATGGAGTCATCAACCTCGTAACAGTCAACTCGACAGATGCCAATGTTTCAGGTTACACACTGATAGACTTGAAAGTAAATGGTGAGGCTATTGAAAGCGGCGAAATCATTGGCAACAACATTCAGGTAAATGCAACCGAATTGGAGAAGATTCTCTGCAAACAGAATAAATCACGCGCAAGCGTTGCTCGTGACATCAACGTTGAGTCTAAGGTTTCTGTCAACTTGGCATCAGGTGATGCTGTTGCCATCAACACAGTAGGTGAAACTACAGCCAAACTTAAGCCAACCCCAACTCCTGCTATCGATGAACAGGGCTACTACATGCTTGGCGAGGTAAACGGAAATAACTGGGATGCTACAAGTCCAGTTAGGATGACCAAAGTGTCTGATGGTGTGTACCAGCTTAAAGTCACCACAGAGAAAGACAAGAACTACTTCAAGTTCTACGAAGGTAGCAAGTGGGACGAAAGCGGCAACTGGGATGTCATCAACAAAGGTGTCATGGGTTGCGAGAAGGATGGTTGCGATGATGCTTCTGGTACAATCTATTATACTGGCGACAGCTGGGGTACTCCACAGTCCATGGTTATTGCAGGTGCTGGTACATGGATTGTAACTCTCGACATGAACAACCTGTCTTACTCTGTAGGCAAGCCTATCCTCTATATGGCAGGTGATGCTAATGGATGGGACCATAGTGACGTCCTCAATGGTGATGATGGTGTTCACTTTACAGGTTATATGTACCTGAACCAGAAAGGCTTCAAGTTCTGTACTCAGCCAAACTGGGATGGTACCAACTATGGTGCTGACTTTGATACAGCTCCTGATGCAGGAAACATCGTGATAACAGAAGATGCAGGTTTCTATCAGGTAGATGTTGACTTGTCTGCGAGGACTTACACACTGACTCCATTTACTATTGGTATCATTGGTAACGCAACTCCTAAAGGTTGGGATGGTGATACGAATATGACATACAATCCGGAAGAGCGCTGCTGGGAACTTAAGAACGTCGAATTGACTGATGGCGAAATGAAGTTCCGTCACACAAACGATTGGTCTCTCAGTTGGGGTGGAGAATTAGATAACCTCACTACACAGAATGGTCCAAACATCGCTGTAGCAGCTGGTACTTACGACATTAAACTTAAGGTTAATTGGGCAGAAGGAACAGCAAAGTGTGTGATGACAAAGAAGTAATATCTCTCTAAAAATAACAATTAAAGGCGGTTTCTATTCAGAGACCGCCTTTTTGTATGCCCTTCATTCCTACATTTTTCCCTAAAACTTTGGAAGTTACGAGGGAAAAACGTATCTTTGCGGCAAATTAGAAATAACATTAAAGTAATATGGATGTAGCTATAAATAAAATAACAACAACAATAACTGTTCCGCAAGTTGATTTCAAGTTATTAAAGGAACTGGCAAAGAAGTTTGGATGGGTTATTCAAGCCGAAAAGAAAAGTGGCATTGAAGAAGCCATGGAAGATGTTAAAGCAGGCAGAGTATTTCATGCAAAAGATGCTCACGATTTAATCAAACAGTGCTTGGAATGAAATACTCTATTGACTTTACAAACAGATTTAAAAAGTCTCTGCGAAAAGGAGTGAAACGTGGGTTAGATCCTACTTTAATTGAAAAAGCTGTAGAGAAATTAGCTAATGATGGTAAACTACCTCCATCATATAAATCGCATAAACTTCATGGAAACCTGGAGGGCATTTGGGAATGCCACATAACTCCAGATTGGTTGATGCTATGGGAACAAAACGATGAAAAACTAACTTTGCTGTTTCTCAACAATGGAACTCATAGCGATTTGTTTTGACTATGATATACTGAACTTTCGCATGTGGTTCAAGTACGGGCTGAAGGCCCAAAAGCTCCTAGCCCAGGGCATCGCCCTGGGTATAATGGCAATCAGCAAGGCGCCCTGTAAGGGCAAAAGCTTTGTATATTGCCCGGTATTTTAAAGCTTTTGCCCTTACAGGGCGACAGGTTTGCGTCCGTAATTACCCAGGGCGATGCCCTGGGCTAAGAGCTTCTGCCCCTTCAGGGCGTGTGGGGCGAAATTTGCGAAACTTCAACTACGAGTCCACTTTAAAAAGTAGTTTTTGGTTCTTTTCCCTACAACATGCCATTTGATTATCAGATGGTTTCATATGAAGAAATTATCAAAAATGACTTTTTTTTAGTGGGCTCTATACTGAACTTTCGCAAATGTGGAAGTTAAGGGAAGTTGATTTCCTTATGATCATTTGGTTGTTTAGAGATTTTTTTGTACTTTTGCTTTATTGTGCAAACGTTTGCATGTAATTTTCTTGATTTAAGTCAAGCAAAAGGCGCAACTTTGGTAAGATTTGCATAATTTTGCACACAACACTAACAACCTATGAATGAGAAAACAATCATAACAATGAAAGATATTGCTCGCGAGCTGGGCGTTTCTATCGCAACGGTGAGCAGAGCTTTGAAGGACAGCCCTCGTATCAGTACTGCCCAGAAGGAACGTATACAGGCGTTTGCCAGGGCGCATAACTTCTGTCCCAATGTAATTGGTGAGGCTCTCAGATACAGTAGGACACAGCCCATGAAGGTCATCGGTGTTATCATTCCTGAGTTTGCCCATTATTTCTTCTCTTCTGTGCTTTCGGGTATCGAGGAGGAGGCAAGTGCGCGTGGCTATCGTGTGATGGTGGCGCAGAGCAATGAGCGATATGACAAGGAAGTGGCAATCTGCGAGGACTTCTATAAGAATAAAGTGTGCGGCATTATCGTTTCACAGGCGAAGGATACCATGCGCTATGCGCATTTCCAAAGATTGATGGACAATGGCGTGCCATTGGTGTTCTATGACAGAATCTGTACTGGTGTGAACTGTTCGCGCGTAGTGGTGGACGACTACATGGGTGCCTTTACGGCTGTAACCCATCTCATCGACTCAGGCTGCAAGAGGATAGCTTTCTATGGCTCGCCCATGAACCTTGAAATATCCAAGAACAGATACAATGGTTATCATGATGCCTTGGTGAAGCATGGTTTGGAAGAAATACCCTCCCACGTACAAATCTGTGACAACAGAGGGCAGGCAGAGGCGATTACGCCTGCACTCTTGGAGATGAAAAACCGGCCGGATGCTTTCTTTGCAGTGAATGATGATACTGCCATCGGTATTCTCTATACCGCGAAACGTATGGGATTCCGTGTGCCTGAGGAAGTCAGCGTCTGTGGATTCACCAACGGCCAGCGAGCCATGGCTTGCGATCCTATGTTGACCACTGTCGACCAGCGAGGAGTGGCAGTAGGAGAGGAGGCTGTCAACATCCTTATCGGACAGGTGGAAGGTTCTATCCCGATGAATGAGGTGGAGAAGAGAGTGATAAGAACCAAACTCGTGGTTCGTGGTACGACAAGATAAAGAAAATCAATAAAACAATAAAAAATATGATGACAAAACCTAATCTGAGTTTCTGGAAACTCTGGAACTTGAGTTTCGGATTCTTCGGGGTACAGATAGCCTACGCTCTTCAGAGCGCCAACATCTCCCGAATCTTTGCAACGTTGGGTGCTGACCCACACAATCTGAGTTATTTCTGGATTCTCCCTCCACTGATGGGAATCCTGGTGCAACCCATCGTCGGAACCTTGAGCGACAAGACATGGTGCCGTTTCGGCCGTCGTATTCCTTATCTCTTTGTGGGAGCTACGCTGGCTGTCTTGGTGATGTGTCTTTTGCCTAATGCCGGTTCGTTTGGCCTGACGGTTGGCGGTGCGATGATTTTTGGATTGATAGCCCTGATGTTTCTTGATACGAGCATCAATATGGCGATGCAGCCTTTCAAGATGTTGGTGGGCGATATGGTGAATGAGGAACAGAAGACGAAGGCTTACTCTATTCAGAGCTTCCTCTGCAATGCGGGTTCGATAGCCGGTTATATATTCCCCTTCCTTTTTGCCTTCTTGGGCATCAAGAACTATGCAGAGAAAGGTGTTGTGCCCGACTCTGTGATTTGGTCGTTCTATGTGGGCGCCGCCATCCTTATCCTTTGTGTCATCTATACCACGATGAAGGTGAAGGAGTGGAATCCGCAGGAATACGCCAAGTATAATGGAGTTACCGAAGATGCCGAGAAGAAGGAAGAAGGCAAGGCCGACTGGATAAGCCTTCTGAAGAACGCTCCCTCTACCTTCTGGAAGGTGGGACTGGTGCAGTTCTTCTGCTGGGCAGGTTTCCTCTATCTGTGGAACTATTCTACCGGCGCCATTGCCGAAACAGTATGGAATACTACTGATGCCAGTACCAAGGCTTTCCAGGATGCCGGTGACTGGGTGGGCATTCTCTTTGCCGTTCAGGCAGTGGGCAGTGTGCTTTGGGTAGTAGTGCTTCCCCAGTTCAAGAGTTCCAAGATGGCTTATGCTGTCAGTCTGATTATCGGTGGTGTGGGCTTTGCCCTTATCCCATTCCTGCACGACAAGTACCTGCAGTTCATTCCATTCCTCATGATTGGTGCCGGTTGGGCAGCCATGTTGGCGATGCCTTTCACCTTTGTCACCAATGCCTTGCAGGGTTATGGACACATGGGTGCTTACCTCGGACTCTTCAACGGAACCATCTGTATTCCTCAGATTGTGGCAGCTCTTTGTGGCGGACACATACTGTGGGCGATAGGCTCTCACCAGAGTGACATGATGATAGTGGCAGGTGTGCTGTTGATATGTGGTGCCTTGGCTGTTACCATCATCAAGGAAAAGCATTCTGGACAAAAAGCATAATAAGCGCAACCGATTGCGCAACATTTTGGCATGTTTTGTGAATAAAAATAATTGTATATAGTAAAAAAATGACTAAATTTGTGTCGTAAACAACAATCTTATAAATCCTTATGGTGTTTCGTTTTAATATAGAATACAAAACGGTTTATGGCGAGAATCTCGTCTTGAACCTGAACATGGACAACAAAGAGGTTCATAACAGCTTGGGAACTACAGACGGACTTCACTGGTCGTGCGATCTGGATGTGGCTCCCAAGGCTAAAAACATTACCTATTATTATAGTGTAGAACGTGATGGCGTTTGTGTCAAGAAGGAATGGCAGGTGGTGATGCATCAACTGAATGTGACTGCCGAGCGTGCCAATGATTATATCATCTATGATCACTGGCGTGACATTCCCGAGGATTCGTACCTCTACAGCAGCGCTTTCACCGACTGTATCAACCATCAGCAGCCAGCCGAGGTGAAGGGCAATACCTTTGCCAAGACCATCAGGCTGATTGTTCGCGCTCCACAGTTGAGAGAAGGTGAGCGCCTGGTATTGGTTGGTTCTGACCCTCTCGTAGGAGCCTGGGACGTAAAGCGTGCCGTGCCTATGGTGGAACAGGCGTACAACGAATGGACGGTGGATATCAATGCCGAGGCTTTGGCTGTCAACTACTTGGAGTTTAAGTTTGTTGCACTGAACGACAAGAAGGGTTCTGAAGCATGGGAAACAGGCTACAACCGTAGTGTGGAAATCCCTGAGATGAAGGCCGGTTCGGTAGTCTCTTACGAGTTGAGCCAGTCGTTCTTGGAGCGCTGGAACCGTAAGTTTGCCGGAACATTGGTTCCTGTCTTCTCGCTTCGCAGCAAGAAGAGTGCAGGTATTGGTGACTTCGGCGACCTGAAGAGTATGATCGACCTGGTGGCAAAGACTGGTCAGAAGGTGCTTCAGTTGCTGCCTATCAACGATACGACCATCACTCACACCTGGACAGACTCTTATCCCTACAGCTGTATCAGCGTGTTTGCCATTCATCCACAGTATGCCGACCTGCAGGCTCTGCCCGAGCTTGAAGATGCCAAGGCACGTGCTGAGGCTGAGAAGACAAGAGCGGAGCTCAATGCCCTGCCCCAGATAGATTATGAAAAGGTAAATGATTTCAAGATAACGTACCTGCACCAAATCTTCAATCAGGAAGGTGAAAAGATGATGAAGAGTGCCGAATATCAGGCATTCTTCCAGGATACAGAACAGTGGCTGGTGCCTTATGCGCAATATTCTTGTTTGCGCGACAAGTATGGCACTGCCGATTTCTCGAAGTGGCCCGACCACAATGCTTGGGACGAGAAAGACCGCAAGGCACTGAGCAACCCAAGAACAAAGGCTTACAAGGAGGTGGAGTTCTTCTACTTCGTACAGTATGTGCTGAACACACAGATGAAGGCTGCTCACGAGCATGCTATGGCAAAGGGAGTCATCCTGAAGGGAGATATTCCTATCGGTGTGAACCGTTTTGGATGTGATGTGTGGACAGAGCCTAAGTACTTCAACCTCGACGGACAGGCTGGAGCTCCACCAGATGACTTCTCTGTGAATGGTCAGAACTGGGGATTCCCTACCTACAACTGGTTTGAGATGCTGAAGGACGACTGTCAGTGGTGGACACGCCGATTCCAGAATATGTCGAAGTTCTTTGATGCTTATCGCATCGACCACGTGCTGGGCTTCTTCCGTATATGGGAGATTCCTGTCGACTCTGTACATGGACTGCTCGGACAGTTTGCTCCTGCGCTCGGCATGACAGCTGACGAGATTCGCTCGTATGGTCTTAACTTCCAGCAGGACAGATTCACCCGTCCATTTATCACCGACTGGGTGCTCGACCGTGTGTTCCATGAGCGTGCTGACGAGGTGAAGCAAAAGTATCTGGACCGTTTGGATGATGAGCGTTATCAGTTGAAGGCAGAGGTGGATACCCAGATAAAGGTGGAGGCTCTCTTTGAGGGAGTGACCGATGAGAAGGAAATATGGCTTCGCGACGGACTCTATGCTCTGATCAGCGATGTACTCTTTGTTCGCGACCATCGTAATCCGGGATTGTATCACCCACGTATCTCTGCTCAGTTCGACTTTATCTTCGAATCACTTTATGACAATGACAAGGCTGCGTTCAATCGTCTTTATAACGATTACTTCTATCGTCGCAACAACCAGTTCTGGTACGAGGAGGCGATGAAGAAGTTGCCTAAGTTGGTTCAGGCTACTCGTATGTTGGTTTGTGCCGAAGACCTTGGTATGGTGCCAGATTGTGTGCCATGGGTGATGAACGAATTGAAGATATTGAGCCTTGAGTTGCAGAGTATGCCTAAGGATCCAAGTGTGAAGTTTGGGCATCTGAGCCGCAATCCTTATCGTTCGGTTTGTACCATCTCAAGTCACGATATGCCTACGCTTCGCCAGTGGTGGGACGAGGACATTCAGCGCACGCAAGAGTATTATAATACGATGCTCTATCGCCAAGGACCAGCACCTCATCCACTGCCAGGATGGCTCGCGCAGGATATCATCTCGCGCCATCTCACATCGCCCTCTATGCTCTGTATTCTGAGCATTCAGGACTGGCTTGCCATCAACGAGCATCTACGTTTGCCCGATGCCAATGCCGAGCGTATCAATATCCCGGCAAATCCTAAGCATTACTGGCGCTATCGCATGCACCTCAGCATAGAGGACCTGGCGGCTAACAAGGAATTTATGGACAGTGTGACAGAGCTTGTTGCGCAGTCAGGAAGAAACTAATGCAAACGTTTGCACGTTATGCAAAAAAAAATACCCTCCAAATTTTAGGAGGGTATTTTTCTTTTTTGTATATTTGCAATGTCTAACCAAAAGACTTACTTTTACTGACAAACAATAGCAGAACAAAGCAAACTGCAGAACAAGGCAAGCAACAACTGAAAAAGACAAAATAACACTGGACAATATGAAGAAATTGAATGTTTTAGTAGTTGGTCTGCTGCTGCCACTCTTGGCGGCAGCGCAGACCGTTAAATCGCCCAATGGCAATGTATCGGTAACATTCTCTCTGACTGGTAATGGACAGCCTACCTACGAGATGAGTTATAAGGGCAAGACAGTATGTAAACCCTCGCACCTCGGACTGGAGCTTGCCAAGGACAAGCATGCCAGCAAGGGTATGACGGAAACCAATCTGATGGACGGATTTACCGAAACTGGAAGCAAGACCTCTTCTTTTGATGAGACATGGAAGCCTGTATGGGGTGAGACTGCTACCATTCGCAACAATTATAACGAAATGGAGGTAAACCTGAATCAGGCTTCTTCCAACCGTAACATCACCATTCGCTTCCGCGTATATGATTATGGTATGGGTCTGCGCTATGAGTTCCCACAGCAGGAATCGCTCAACTATTTCGTCATTCAGGAAGAGCATACCCAGTTTGCCATGGCAGGCGACCATACTGCCTATTGGATTCCAGGCGACTACGACACTCAAGAGTATGAATATCAGATTACTCCTCTGACAGGCATCCGTCCTGTTATCGCCAAGAACCGTGAATCATACAAAAGCAACTCTTCCACCACCGTCTTCTCTGACACAGGTGTGCAGACCTCTCTCCAGATGAAGACCAAGGACGGACTTTATATCAATATCCATGAGGCTGCCTGTCTGGATTATCCTACGATGCACCTCAATCTGGATGAAAAGACACTGACCTTTGAGTCATGGTTGACACCTGATGCGGTAGGCAGAAAGGGATTCATCCAGACTCCTTTCAACACACCATGGCGTACCGTGCTGGTGAGTGATGATGCACGCGATATGCTTTCCTGCAAACTGACACTCAACCTCAACGAGCCTTGCAAGATAGAGGATACTTCATGGATTCATCCTACTAAGTACTGCGGTGTGTGGTGGAACATGATTGTAGGCACTAAAACATGGAGCTACACCAACGACCTGCCTTCTGTTCGCCTTGGTGTGACCGACTATAGCAAGTGCAAGCCTAATGGAACACATGGGGCTACCAATGAAGAAGTGAAGCGCTATATCGACTTTGCTGCAAAGAATGGTTTGCAGGAAGTGCTGGTAGAAGGATGGAACGAAGGTTGGGAAGACTGGTTTGGTCATCAGAAACTTGATGTCTTCGACTTTGTGACTCCTTATCCTGATTTCGATATCAAGATGCTCAACGAATATGCTCATTCCAAGGGCGTGAAGCTGATGATGCATCATGAGACTTCTGCCGCAGCTCTTAACTATGAGCGTCACTTGGAGAATGCCTTCCAGCTGATGAACAAGTATGGTTATGATGCCGTGAAGACCGGTTATGTGGGCGATATCATCCCAAGAGGCGAATATCACTACAGCCAGTTGATGAACAATCACTACCAGCGTGTCGTTGAGACGGCTGCCAAACATCACATCATGGTGAATGCTCACGAGGCTACACGTCCTACAGGTATCTGCCGTACATGGCCAAACCTGGTGGGCAACGAGAGCGCAAGAGGTACTGAGTATGAGGCTTTTGGTGGAAGTGTAAGCTATCACACCGTGATGCTGCCATTCACCCGTCTGCAGGGAGGACCTATGGACTATACTCCAGGTATCTTCGAGACCAAACTGTCGGAGTGGAGCAACAACCAAAGTTATGTGCACACCACTCTCTGTGGCCAGCTCTCACTCTATCTTGTGATGTACAGTCCTTTGCAGATGGCAGCCGACCTGCCTGAGCACTATGAGAAGTACGACGATGCCTTCCAGTTTATCCGCGATGTGGCTTGCGACTGGGATGACTCCAAGTATATAGAGGCAGAACCTGCCAAGTATATCACCGTAGCCCGCAAGGCAAAAGGAACCGACAACTGGTTTGTTGGTGGCAAGACTGACGCTGCCCGTACATCGGTAGTGAAGCTCGACTTCCTCGACAAGGGTAAGAAGTATGCCTGCGCCATCTATCAGGACGGCAAGAATGCCGACTACGAGAAGAACCCTAAATCTTACCAGATTATTCACAAGACTGTGAAGAAGGGTGATGTCTTGAAGATCAAAGAGGCACGTGGTGGTGGCTTTGCCATCTCATTGCTTGCCAAATAAACTTTAAAATTTTAACTGGTGTACTTTGGTTGTGAAATTCATGAAAAAACAGGGTTTTTATATTCGCTGTATTTTCTGTATTTCCGACCGAATGGCAAGGTGGAATCAAATACGCTAAAAATGAGCGTGTTTGGTTCTTCCTATTTCTGCATAAAATACGCTTTTGTAGGTATTTTATGCAAGAAAAAGATAGTATAATAGCTATAGCTTAGTTAAAAGTCTATATTTATACGTAAAATGGAGAATGATTCTTGTTTGGATTTTCTCTCAATCTAGCAAAAGCTTAACCGTATGAGCATTAAAAATCAATTTTTAGTAGCCTTGACTGCTGTTTTAGTTCCCCATTCATTGATGGCACAAGGTGCTTTCAATGAAATGTCCTATTCTAAGGATAAAACTACTTTCTCTTTGAATTCACCTACAGCTTCTGTTGAAGTAGATGGTGTAACTGGTGCAACTCCACAGGTTTCTTCCAGTAGTGCAAAACCGAGTGTAAAAATCCGTATTTATAAAGACGGACTGATAGGAAAACCTGTCAAGACCATCAAGATGAAAAGTGTAGGTAAGGACCGATGGGAAGCTACCGTAAAGGGTGACTTGAAGGGAAAGTTCTATACTTTTGATATGGGAAAGGGTGAATGTCCCGGTACTTTTGCCAAGGCTGTCGGTGTGAATGGCAATCGGGGTGCCATCATCGACATGGCTTCTACCAATCCTGAGGGATGGAAGGATGACAAGCGACCAGAACTGAAGTCGCCTGCCGACTTGGTGATTTATGAGCTCCACGTGCGTGATTTCTCGGTGTCACCTACCTCTGGGCTGAAGTATAAAGGCAAGTATCTGGCACTGACAGAACCTAAGGCGATAGAATATCTCAAGCGCCTCGGTGTCAATGCGATACACTTCCAGCCTTTGTTCGATTTTGCTTCGGTTGATGAGACACGCCTCGATACGCCACAGTTTAACTGGGGCTATGACCCTAAGAACTATAATGTGCCAGAAGGTAGCTATAGCACCAATCCTTATGCTCCGGGAACCCGCATCAAGGAGTTCAAGGAGATGGTGATGGCATTGCACAAGGCGGGCATCCGTGTCATCTTCGATGCTGTGTATAACCATACCTTCGATATCAACGGAAGTAACTTCCAGCGTACTTATCCCGATTATTACTATCGCAAGACCAAGGAAGGCAAGTATAGCGATGGTTCGGGTTGTGGCAACGAGACTGCATCAGAAAAGCCTTTGATGCGCCAGTTTATGCTGGAGAGCGTGAAGTACTGGATTGATGAATTCCATATTGATGGTTTCCGCTTCGACCTGATGGGTGTTCACGACATAGAGACTATGCTGGCTATCCGTGAGATGGTAAACCGCATTGATCCAAGCATTTATATCTATGGTGAAGGTTGGAGCGCAGGAAGTTGCGCTTATCCAAACGACCAGTTGGCGATAAAGGCCAACACCTTCAAACTCAATGGTATCGGAGCCTTCAGCGATGATATGCGAGATGCCCTTCGTGGTCCTTTCTCTGACAATACCAAAGGCGCTTTCCTGGCTGGCATTCCCGGCGAGGAAGAGAGTCTGAAGTTTGGTATAGTGGGAGGCATTGCCCATCCGCAAGTAGATATGAATTTGGTCAACTATGACAAGAAGCCTTGGACAGCAGAGCCTACCCAGCAGATCAGCTATGTGAGCTGTCATGATGATATGTGTCTTGTTGACCGACTGAAGGCAACCGTGCCTGGCATCAAAGATGCTTCCAGAACGGAGAGCGAACGTATAGCAGAGTTGATTCGCCTCGACTTGTTGGCTCAGACTGCTGTGTTCACATCGCAGGGTGTGCCTTTCTTCTTGGCAGGAGAGGAGATGTTGCGTGACAAGAAGGGTGTGCACAACAGTTATTGCTCGCCCGACAGTATCAATGAGTTTAACTGGGAGAATCTGAAGAAATATCCACAGGTGTTTGAATATTATCGCAACCTGATTCAGCTTCGAAAGAATCATCCGGCTTTCCGTCTTGCCAAGGCAGAGGCTGTGAGAGAACATTTGGAGTTCTTGCCAACAGCCCCTGTTGCAGAGCAGAAGAAAGATGGCGCTCAGGTGGAGAAGAATGGTTGCCTGCTTGCCTTCAGACTCAAGAACCTGGAAGGCATAGACAGCTGGAAGAACATTATTGTCATCTTCAATGCCAACAAGGAAGCCCGCACCGTAGCGATACCTCAGGGCGAGTATCATGTGGCTTGCTGCAATGGGGTTATCAATGAAGACGGAATCGGGATGCCATTGGTGGGTAACGAAACCATCATAGATGGCCAGTCGGCATTGATACTGTATCAGAAATAAGTTTCGAAAGTCAATACAATAACTTAAACATAGATCTATAATGAAGAAGAAATTTGTTTCATTCATGTTGCTTATGAGTAGCGTAATGAGTATGACGGCGGCAGTCAACGTGAGCCGCATAGAGCCTACCGACTGGTTTGTAGGTATGAAAGACGCTTCGTTGCAGTTGATGGTGTATGGTAAGGACATCAAGAATGCTGAGGTGACAGTCAATTATCCTGGCGTGAAAATCGATAGCGTTGCCCGTCTCGAATCACCCAATTATCTCTTGGTTTATCTTAATCTGAAGGATGCCAAGGCAGGCGAGATGGTTCTCAATTTTAAGCAGGGAAAGCAGAGCAAGAAGGTGAAGTATCAGTTGAAAGACCGAGAGATGGCTGGCGAAAAGCGCATGGGCTTCACCAACGAAGACGTGCTCTATATGTTGATGCCGGATCGCTTTGCCAATGGAAATCCTAAGAATGATGTTCTCAAGACGATGCGCGACAAGAATTGCGACCGTCATGCTCCAAGTCTGCGTCATGGTGGAGACCTGGAAGGAATCCGTCAGCACTTGGATTACTTCACCCAGTTGGGTGTCACGGCACTTTGGTTTACTCCCGTTTTAGAGAATGACAGCCCAGGCGACGGCAAGAGCAGCAGCTATCATGGTTATGCTACAACCAATTATTACAAGGTTGACCCTCGTTTCGGAACCAATGCTGAGTACAAGCGACTCATTGACGAGGCACATCAGAAAGGCTTGAAGATTGTGATGGATATGATTTTCAATCACTGTGGTTTCGAGCATCCCTGGATTGCCGACATGCCTTCAAAAGACTGGTTTAACTGTCCAGAATGGCTTCTTCCTGAGTATCAGACTCCTGAGCATGTGAAGAAGATTGGTACTGTGGACGGAGCAAGAACTGTGAACGATATGTATCGACAGACCAGTTATAAGTTGACTCCTGTCCTCGACCCATACGCCAGCAAGGTGGATATGGAAGAGACGGTAGACGGATGGTTTGTACCTTCTATGCCCGACCTCAATCAGCGCAACCCTCATGTCATCAAGTACCTTATCCAGAACAGCGAATGGTGGATAGAGACCGTGGGAATTGATGGCATCCGTATGGACACTTATCCTTATGCCGACCGTGATGCGATGGCTTTGTGGATGAAGACGCTCAACAACGAATATCCTAACTTCAATACCGTAGGCGAGACATGGGTTACTGAGCCAGCCTATACTGCTGCATGGCAGAAAGACAGCAAGCTCTCAGAGAAGAACAGCTATCTGAAAACAGTGATGGACTTTGCCTTCTTCGACCGTATCAACAGTGCCAAGAACGAGGAAACCGATGACTGGTGGAACGGAATGAACCGTCTCTATAATGTGTTCTGCTACGATTATCTCTATCCTAACCCAAAGAGCGTGATGGCATTCATTGAGAATCACGATACCGACAGATTCCTCGGCGAGGGCAAGGATACCGTGGCATTGAAGCAGGCTTTGGCGCTCTTGCTTACCATCAACCGTACACCGCAGCTCTATTATGGTACAGAAGTGTTGATGAATGGCACCAAGAGTGTAACCGACGGCAACGTGCGTAAAGACTTCCCTGGTGGATGGGCTGGCGACAAGCATAATGCCTTCACCGAAGAAGGAAGAACACAGGATGAGAACCGGATGTTCCAGTGGCTCAGCAACTTGCTGCATTGGCGCCAGGGTAACAAGGTGGTTACCAAAGGCAAGCAGACTCAGTTCTGTCCTTATAAGGGTGTGTATGTCATCGCACGCCAGTATCAGGGTAAAACAGTCATGACCATCATCAATGGTAAGAAGGAAGCCAATGAGCTGGATGTGACACGTTATGCAGAGATTATCGGTTCGCATGAAAAGGCTACTGATGTGACGAATGGCTGCACTGTCCTTATCAACAAGAACGTAAAGCTTCGTCCTCGTCAGGCAATGATACTTGAATTCTGATAAATAGAACATTGCAAGTTCAGAAGTTATAGAAGTTAAAGAAGTTATCACTCCCTTCGGGCGTTAGAAGTTATAGCCAACAGTCTTTTTAGTTGAAGATTTAGATGTAAAGTATATGGCTTTAACTTCTCTAACTTCTTTAACTTCTCCATTTGCGAAAGTTGAGTTTAATATTTATTTAAGATTGTTTGTTTCTTATTATAGTTTTTATTAACTTTGCAAACGATTAGAGAGCAGGAGGCTTTCTTGTACATATTTAAAACTATAATAAGAAACAATGATTTTAAACCAACTCCGACATTTGCGATTAGTTATGGCTTTGCTGATTCTTTGGGCTTGCAGCTCAGTGGCAAAGGCACAGACCAACGCTCAGATTTTGTATGATTTCGGTTCCGACCGTAAGTTTGTCACCCTTACCCTCGAAATGTTCAAGCAGGACAAGTGGGGTAGTACTTATTTCTTTGTTGACCACGACTTCAACTACGACAAAATGGTAGTGGGCGAGAAGAATATTGCCCAGGGAGGAACCTATACAGAGATTTCACGTGCACTCAACTTCTGGCAGAAAACTCAGTTCAAGAACTGGAGCCTTCATGTGGAGTACAATGGTGGTATCACCAAGAATTATCCCATCAACAATGCATGGCTCTTCGGTGTGGAATACCTCGTTCACGACAAGAATTACAAGAACACTTTGACTCTGGATGCTTTATACAAGACCATCCGTCAGACTGATCAGAATGTACCCTTGCAGTTTACTGCTGTCTGGACCTGTAACGACATCTTTGGTGTAAAGGGTTTGAAGTTCGACGGCTTTGCCGATTTCTGGTGGGAGACTCATGCTGTCGACTATCAGGAGGATGGTTCTGCTACAACCAAGCACACAGTCTTCATCACCGAGCCACAGCTCTGGTACAATGTAGGTCAGCACTTCGGTTGCGAGAACCTCAGTGTAGGAGGCGAGGTAGAGTTGAGCAACAACTTTGGCTCAACAGGTGGCTTCAAATGCCGTCCCTGCTTAGGTGTGAAGTGGGACTTTTAGTAAAAAGTAAAAATAATAATCTGTTGTCATGAATAGAGTCTATTGTTTGTTGGTTTGTCTGTTTTGTGCTTGTCAGGTTTCTTTATGCAAGGAACTCGATGAGAAAGTATCTAAACGAATACACACATAAGATAGGTAATCTGACAATTACTGGCTATAACAGCACTTTGGGTAAAAGTCTTTCTTAGAGAAGCGTGAACGTCAGAGCAAAGATGGCAAGCGGTTTATTGGTTACAAGAATGGACTTGACATTAACAACGAAATAGCCAAGTTAGACACATGGACTATCGAAAATATTAAGCATAGATCCGAAACTTTAATACAACAACTAATGGAAATGTTTAAATTTCCAGGTCTATAGGTGTGGAAATGTGGAGAACTCAATCTATGAGATTTAAATTAAAGGACATTCTGTATGGGTGATATCAAACAACTTTACACCGACTTCGATGAATACATCTGTCAAGGCGAGCCAAGTCAGAAGGAGAAAGCCTCCATTTGGCAGACGGCAATCGGATTGCAGGCTGTGGATGGGTTGCAGACTTCTGATTATCTGAAGGCTACGGCATGTAAGCACATAGAGGGCGAGATCGATATTGATGAGGCTCGTGAACTGATAAATAGTTATTATCAGTCGAAAACTCTGCGTGAACCTGATGATGACGAGAAGCAAGAGGCCGATAAGGTCTCGGCTAATATCACTAAGATTCTTTCGTCGCAGACATTGGATTTTAGCACAGGTGGTTATATCTCTGTTCATCGGAGAGTCTTTGATGGTGTATTCAAGCATGCAGGAAAACTGCGTGACTATGATATAACCAAGCGTGAATGGGTACTTGACGGTGATACCGTAAACTACCTGAACTGGGAGGATTTGAGAAGGGCCATTGACTATGATATCAATCAAGAGAAGGAGTTTAGCTATAATGGTATATCACTTGACGCCATGGTGGAACACATCACACGATTTGTCTCTGGTCTGTGGCAGATTCACGCTTTCTGCGAAGGCAATACTCGCACAACGGCTGTATTCACGATACTCTATCTCCGTTCTATTGGCTTCAAGGTGGACAATAGTCTTTTTGCCCGACACTCATGGTATTTCCGTAATGCCTTGGTACGTGCAAATTACAAGAATGCTCTAAAAGGAATTGATTACACTCCTGTGTATCTGGAGCGTTTCTTCCGAAATCTTTTGTTAGGAGAAAAGTGGGATTTGCGCAATCGCTACCTTCATATCCATGCAACAGATGAATGGAAAGTGCAGCTTAAACTTGCAGGAGGGACAAGTACCCTGCAAGAAGAGTATAAGTACAGGACAAGTACGGGACAAGTGCAGGATAAGTTGCACACGGATAATGCAAACACCAAACGACTGATCTTTGTAATAGGAAATCAGGAGTTGTCAGTGAAGAATATGATGGATGCTTTAGAATTAAAGGGAAGAGATAATTTTCTTAACCTTTATCTGAAGCCGGCTATCAGTGAGGGGTATGTACGTTTGCTTTATCCAAACTCGCCACATCATCCTCGCCAGAAATATCTTCTGACCGTGAGAGGGTTAGCGGTGTATGATGAGTGTGTCAAATCAATGTGAAAAATCTGCCAGAGCTTGCTCCCCGAAGGTGCTCAGCCGAGGAACTCCGAGGATGCTTGACTTGTACAAGAACTCCTTTTGGAGTGGCAGCCTGATGCGGTTTTCAAAAACCGGTAATTATGTGAGGTGCGCATTGAGCATTGGCTTGACATTTATGAACAATTATTGTTTTTTAGCCTCTGTATGAGCCATTCAAGAGAGGGACAATCTCGGTTGTCTCTTTCAATCGGTCACCGATACGCTTGCCGTACACCTCTGAGATTTGTTGAGGGGTGAGGTTGGAGGTGATGATAGTCGGCATTTGACTTTAAAACGGTTGCTATGGCATTTCTTGGTTAAAAAAAGGATGGGGGCTTGGATATTCGTCAGAAAAAGTGTATCTTTGCGTCTGGTAATTGTAGGGATGAGAGTCCTTATATGTTGAATCGAGTAAACGCAAGAAATAAACAAAACAATGGAAATCATCATTATCATAGCCATTATTATCGGCATCATCGTAGGCTTCTTTCTTGGCAAGCTGATGGCTGCGAAAACTGCAAGCGAGGAGAAAACACAGCTTGTGGCAAAGGCTCAAGTGCTGGCGGCAGAGATGGAACAGGTTAAGAGCCTGACCGACCAGGTGCGCCAGCAGGCAGAGAAGGAAAAAGAAGTATTATGTAAGCAGGCAGAGAAGGAGAAAGAAAATCTGAAGGAACATTATGATGTTATCCTGAAGAATGAAAGAACCCATCATGCCGAAGAGATGCAGGCTTTGAGGGAAGCACATGCTTCGGAGATGCAGTCGCTGAAGGGACAGATGGAGAGCGAACGTCAGTATGCAGCCAAGTTGCGTGCTGAGAGCGATCAGCAATGGGCGCAGAAGATGGAAACGCTAAAGCAAGACATGCAGCGCATGAATGCAGAACATCAGAAAGTGGCTGCAGAGCAACTGGCTGCCAAGCAATCGGCTTTGCAGGAGAACAACCGTCTGCAGATGGATGAACTATTGAAGCCTATCAAGGAACAGTTTGCAGACTTCAAAAAGTCGGTTGAGGAAAGCAAGACTCAGAACGAAGTGAACAAGAAAGAACTGCAGAATACCTTTGAGGCAACGATGAAACTCTTTCAGCAGGAGCAGCAGCAAGCAGTTTCTTTGTTGAAGGAGCAGACTTCGAAGATAGGTTCGGATGCAGCTAATCTAACTCGTGCCCTGAAGGGAGATAGTAAGATGCAGGGCGACTGGGGTGAGATGGTGCTTGAAACCATTCTCGAGAACAGTGGATTGCGAAAGGACGAGGAGTTCTTTATCCAGGAGAACACTAAGGATGAAGAGGGCAAGAACTTCCGTCCTGATGTCATCGTGAGGTTCCCAGAAGGCAGAAGTGTAGTCATTGACTCGAAGGTTTCGCTTACTGCCTATTCTGATGCCATAGCGACAGAAGATGATGGCGAGCGCGAACGGCTGATGAAACTGCATGCCCAGAGTGTGCGTCGGCATATTGATGAATTGGCAGAGAAGGATTATTCCAAACTGGTGGAAGATGCTATCGGCTTTGTGTTGATGTTTATACCCAATGAGACGAGCTATATGGCTGCTATGAAGCAACAGCCCGACTTGAGTCGCTATGCTTACCAAAAGAAGATAATCATTATCTCTCCCAGCAACCTGCTGATGGCGCTCCAGTTGGCTTACAACTTGTGGCAGTACGATAGACAGAATAAGAATGTGGAGAAAATCGTGAAGACGGCTGCCGACCTATATGATAAGGTGGCAGGCTTTGAGGAAACCTTTATGGGTGTGGGCGATTTGATTGTGCGTCTCTCAGGCTCTTTTGATAAGGCTAAAAAGCAACTCTACGATGGCGCTGGTAATGTCATGAGAAGGGTAGAGAGTCTGAAGAAACTGGGTGTTACACCCAAGAAGCAGATTAAGGAGCTACGCGATGAATAAAAGGACTTTTTAAATGTAAAATGTATTATTAGTTGATTATCAGTATAAACCTCTCAACCTCATTTTTATTGCGAATTGTTCACGTTTCTCAAAAGAATTGACTATATTTGCATTATTTATTAAAGATGAGTCACGATGGACAGAAAGTTGAACAGAATCAAAGCCGTATTGGCTGACAAGGACAAGACCAACAAATGGTTGGCGGAGCAGCTGGACAAGGACCCTGCAACAGTCAGCAAGTGGTGTACCAATGCCAGCCAGCCCTCACTGGAGACCTTGCTGATGATTGCCAAGCTCCTGAATGCGGAAGTGAACGACCTGGTGCGTCTGGAGGCAGTGAACGATTAACGATAAGAAGACTTGAATATGATAAAAGATATAATGAATCACAACGCTGATGCGGTGGCGGGACAGAAAGAAATGGATGCGCTGAAAAAGTACTTTCCCCAGTGCTTTCATGCTGACGGCGAATTTGACATAGAGGCTTTCAAGGCTGTATTGCCAGGAGGAACCACCATTACTGACGAAACCAGCGGTTTCAACTGGCTGGGCAAGAACTATGCCCGTATGCTTACCAACATGGACACCACCACGCTCATCCGTCCTGACGAGGAGCATAATGCAAAGCCTGAGAACAAGGACAGCCAAAATGTATATATCAGCGGCGACAATCTGGATGCGCTGCAGCATCTGGTGAAATCGTATAGTGGCAAGGTGAAGGTGATTTATATCGATCCACCATACAACACCGGTTCTGATGGCTTTGTATATAACGACAAGTTCAACTTCACAGCTGAGGAACTTGCCAAACGCTTGGATGTAAGTCCTGAGCGTGCTGAGCGCATTCTATCCATGACTCGTCGTGGAAGTGCCAGCCATGCGGCATGGCTCACCTTCATGTTGCCTCGTTTGTCGTTTGCCCGTGACTTGCTTACTGACGATGGCGTGATATTTATATCCATTGATGATAATGAACAGGCAAATCTGAAGAGGCTTTGTGATGAGGTGTTTGGTGAAGAATGTTTTGTTGCGCAATTTATTTGGGAGAAAAGGCTAAATCGTGAAAATAGAAAAGAAACGTCTGTTCGTCATGACTATATCCTTTGTTATTCCAAAAACTATTATGATGATGAGGTAAAGCGTATCAATCAACTTCCAATGTCCGGTAAAGCCTTAGCAAGTTATAGTAATCCCGATAATGATCCAAGAGGTCTATGGAAATCAGACCCTGCACATGCTCAAGCTGGTCATGGTGTGGAATCTCAATTCTATACCGTTGTTGCTCCCAATGGTAAAAAACATGAACTTCCGAGTGGTCGCTGTTGGATTTATAACGAAGATACCATGAAAGAGGCCATAAAAGATAATAGAATTTGGTTTGGTCAGGATGGAAATGGAGTTCCTCGTGTAAAGACATACCTAAATGCAAAGGAAAGAGGTTTAACTCCAGAAACAATGATTTTTGCTAAGGAAGGTTCAACTAATGAGAAAGCTAAAAATGATTTGAAAGAATTATTTGATGGAATTGCTGTGTTTGAAACTCCAAAACCTGTTGAACTAATTCGGCATTTACTTAAGATGGCATTTAAGGAAGGACTTGCTGTAGATTTCTTTGGTGGTTCATCTTCGACAGCCCACGCTGTTATGGAAATGAGCATTGATGGAAGTAATATGCATTATATCCTCGTCCAACTTCCCGAGCCATGCAAGCCAGACAGTGAGGCAGCCAAAGCCGGCTACAAGACCATCGATGAAGTCGGCATGGAGCGCATCAAGCGTGCCGCTAAGAAGATTAAGGCTGACAATCCACTCTTTGCAGGTGACCTTGGCTTCAAGCATTACACATTGGAAGAACCAAAGAAGGACGCATTGCTGCTGATGGAACGGTTTGACCCTGTATCCAATAATATCACGACCTTGAATGTAGATGACTTCGGTATGGAAACCGTGCTTCGCACATGGCTCGTCGCTGACGGCTATGGTTTGACCGAGGATGCAGAGGAAGTGATGCTCGGTAAATACAAGTCTTACTGGAAGGACGATCACCTCTATATGATAAATCCAGACCACGACTTCGACGAAAGTAGCATCGCAGCCTTGATGGATAAGTATAATGGTGAGCCATTCTCTCCTCACAACATTGTGATCTTCGGCTACAGCTTCGGCTTCACCCACCGTGAGGAACTGCAGAAAAACCTCCGCACGCTAAAGGAGGGTAACAAGACTTTGACTGTGAACATAGATGTAAGATATTAAAAACGATATACGATGTATCTTAAGAAATTACATATCAGCAACTTCCGTTGCTTCTGCAACTACACCATTGAGTTCGCATCAGGTGTAACCGTACTGTTCGGAAAGAATGGTTCGGGCAAGTCTACATTGATACATGCCATTCATAAGGCATTGAGTTTTTTGATGTATTCCGAAGAAATAAAAGAGAAAACAGGGAAAGGGAAGAAAGCGAAAGTTATTGACGTTAAAACTTTCAGACTTAATAATCCATATCCTACTGTAGAAGGTTTCTCTGTGTTAGATTGTAACTATGAAGGAACCAAAACGATTGAATATGAAATAAACATTCATGCTGATGCAATATTCGGAGAGCATTTTCCTTTAGATTGGGATATGACAGGAGTTGCTCCAAAGATGTCTTTGAGAAAGTCGGGATACAGAAAGGAGTTTTTGGAACTATACAAATGGAGCAAGGATACCTGTCCTTCGCCCCAATTACCGCTGTTGGCTTATTATTCTGACGGTTATCCACATTATACTCTTTTTAACCAACGCAACAGAAAAGAGGAAACAAAGCGCGATTTTCATTTGAAGAATAGTTTTCCAGAACTGGGATATACCGATTGGAATACAGAGAAAGGGTTTACCAATATATGGTTAGAGAGACTGAGAAATAAGTTGAGCCGTCAAGAGGTTATTCCAAGGGAAATAAGACTTATAGAGGATAGATACAAGGCTGGTAAAATAGAAAAAGAGAAGTATAATGCCTTTATAGAAGCAAGCAAAAAAGAATTAGAAGAATGTAATAATGAGATAAGTAAAATATCGACTTGTTTACAGCTGTTTTCTGAGGGAGATTGTAACAATATGGAAGTGGCATCGTTGGAATTAGGTATCCACAACAGGACAGAAGTAAATATTGTTACTCCTGATAGGGAACGGTATGCTTTCTCAGTTTTGCCTGCAGGATATAAACGATTGTTTTATATTGCATTGGATTTAGCCTATCGTTCATTTCTGCTAAGCAACGGAACAAGCACAGACATTACGGGTGTTGCAATCATAGATGAAATTGATTTGCATCTGCATCCAGAATTGGAACAAACAGTATTGGAAAGGCTGACAAAGACTTTCACACACATCCAGTTTATTGTCTCTACACATTCGCCACTGGTGTTGACAGGAGTAGAGACTGAAGGTAAACCGAATGTAATACTACATATGGCTTCAGGCGACACTAAGCCTGAAGTAACTCATGATATTTATGGCATTGACTATAACACAGGTATAGAAGACGTAATGGGAGTTGGGTCTAAGAATGTAGAACTTGACTACATGGTCAATTTATGTGCATACATGCAAAAGCGTGGTAAAGAGGCGCAAGCTGAAAATATCATGAAAAGGATTCTTGATAAATTTGCCAAGAATCGTAATGAGGTAGAAAAGATGGTTGAAGCTAAGAAAAAGGAGTTATAGTCATGCGATACATCAACAAGGACCTTAATCGTGAGTCTGGAAATAATATAACCAACGCTTATCTTCATGATATTTGGATTAAAGATGAGCAAAGGTATCCTGTGGATTATAATGACAGTTTTAAAAGACTGCCTAATAAAGCTAATAGCTATTATAAGCAGATGACTCAAGTGTTACTCAACAACCAGAATTATTATTGTTGCTATTGCATGCGTCGATTGACTGGCGAAGGAGATACCACGCTTGAGCATATCATACCTCAGACTGCTGACGATAGGGAAGCTCTCTATTATCAGAGAGATGAGTTTCCTATGCTAAAGAAAAATATAAAACTAAGTGTTCATTTTTCTCATGAGCAGAATCCTGATTTAGCCCAATTGCCTCATTCTGTGTGCTATGATAATCTTGTTGCCTCATGTCATGGTAAGTTTCCGATAACAAAAAAAGAAGCAGATATTGAGACAGATGGGCATTGCTGTAATCATCCAAGAGGAGTAAAACGAGCTTTGCCATTGTATTTCTTGACAAATATTGATACCATTATTATGTATGGGATTAATGGGTCGATCGTGGCAAATCCTAACTCTACATTTTATAAAGAGGCAGAAGAATTTATCCAAAGCGCTCAACTAAGTTGGGAAACATTGAGTGATATTAGGGCTTTATGGTATGTTTTAAAAGATATAGATATAAATCAAATCATAGCAGAAGGCAAGAATGAGCAGGGTCGCAAAGATTTAATCCAAGACAATCTGTATCTAACAGATTTTTCGGATGAGAAAATAAAAGCCTTGACTGTCAAGTTTACTAAAGAACAATACTGGGAGTGTTTTCTTCTTTATGATTGGTTTCGCTCTTATTACAGGAATGCTGCATAACAAATGGAATTAAAACTCGAAAATAACCTCGCACATCAGACGATGCCTGTTGACGGCGTTGCTGCTATTGTAGAGGCTTCTATACAGGAACATGCTAAGCAGAGCCACCAGAACCCACTATTGAAGCGACAGCTCGATGGTGAGGCTCTACGCTTGGTGCGTAAGAATGGCAATATATTGGATAAAGCCACCAAGCAAAGGGTGACGCCCTATATGCTGTCGGATAAGATTAAAAACTTGCCTTACCATAGTCTTCTCGACATCAAGATGGAGACGGGTACTGGCAAGACATACGTCTATACCCGAACCATGTTTGAACTGCACAAGCGTTGCGGATTCAACAAGTTCATTATAGCCGTTCCCACTTTGCCTATCAAGGCTGGCACTGCATCTTTCCTAAAGGAGCAAGAGGTGAAACGCCACTTTGAGATGGTGTGTAACTACAATGCAGAGATAGAGTTGTGCTTGCTTGAACCTCAGAAGCAACAGAAAAAGGGACGTCTGAATATGCCTTCTGCAGTGGGACATTTCTTTTACGGCACTCATCATGCAAAGCATAAGATTTATGTGCTGTTGCTTAATACGCAGCTCATTACTAACGGAAAGTTACTGACCCGTGAGGACTATGACCAGATGCTGGGTGAATTTCATCGACCTGTTGATGCTATTGCTGACACCAAGCCTGTGCTGATAATCGACGAGCCACATCGTATGGAGCGTGGCAGCAAGTCGTATGCTGCTCTTATTGAGAATTTCCGACCTCAGCTGGTGTTGCGCTATGGTGCTACCTTTCCAGAGCTTACGGTCGGTAAAGGCAAGAACAAACATTCTGTAAAGGATTATCAGGAACTGATTTATGACCTTAATGCCGCAGATTCTTTCAATCTGGGACTCATCAAGGGCGTTGCCAAAGAGCATTTGGAATTGCCAGGAGGAAAGAAGGCAGAAAAAAAAGTGAAGGTGCTTTCTACCATGAAGGGTGATAGCGCCAACATGAAATTGATAAGTGCTGACAATGCGGGGAAGACTTTCACGCTTCATGTGGGTGAGAGTCTTGGCTCCATTGATAATGATTTGGATGGCGTTATCGTAGAGGCTATCAGCAAAAATGGTGTCAGCCTGAGCAATGGTCAGGAGAAACAGACAGGAGAAGAGTTCTTTCCAGATCAATACGGTATGTCCTATCAAGAGGGTATGATAGAGCTGGCCTTGATGCGTCACTTTGAGACAGAGCGTGAGAATTTCTGTCGCGAAGGACTGCCTATCAAAACTCTGGCATTGTTTTTCATAGACAGCATTGAGAGTTTCCGTGGTCCTGAAGGCAAGAATGACGGTTGGCTGAGAAAGAAGTTCATCGATCTGTTGGAGGCAAAAGTAAAGAAGGAACTGACACGCCAGAACACTCCTGAATACGAGGCATATCTGAGAGCCACTCTTGAAAATATAGATGCTTCATGTGCTGGCTACTTCTCGCAGGACAATAACGATTCTGATGAGAATGTTGCCAATGAGGTTAAGGTGATTCTTCATGGCAAGAAAGAACTCTTGAGTTTTACGGATGAGGAGGGCAAGCCAAACGTCCTGCGATTCCTGTTCTCTAAATGGACATTGAAAGAAGGATGGGATAATCCGAATGTGTTTACCATCTGCAAGCTCCGCTCAAGTGGTTCAGAGATCAGTAAGCTGCAAGAAGTGGGTCGTGGACTGCGTCTGCCCGTTGACAGTGCAGGAAACCGCATCAGCGATTCTTCCTTCATGCTCAACTACATCGTAGACTTCACAGAGAAGGACTTTGCCAACAAACTGGTTGCTGAAATCAATGGTGAACTTGACGCTGACCAGAAGAGTCCGCTTTCTATCACCGCAGAAGATATCATCAAGGTTGCCGAGAAGCGCAATATCGAAGTCAATAAGTTCTTTATTGAACTGATGACTAAAGGTTATGTCGACTTTGATAAAAATGTGGTGCCAGAGAAGTTCGACGAGATGTTGATTGAATATCCTGAGTTTAAGGATGTTACAAGTGGCGTGAATACCAATCGTATCATCAACCGTAACAGCAGTCGTAATGATAAAATTCATATCCGTAAGGCAAGATTTGAGGAACTGCGAGAGCTGTGGGCACAACTGAATAGGAAGTACGTTCTGTACTTTGATAAGGCGATAGACAAGAAGATAGAAGCCGAACTGCCTTCAATCATCAAGGATAAGCACGTATTCTCTCTTCAGACCGTAGAGTCATCTCGCAAAGTCTTGGAATTCGAGGGAAACGTAGCAGTTGCCAATGAAGGAGCTCATACAGAATTGACATTGCATGACCGCCATTATGGCTATAATGAGTTTCTAAAGCGAGCTTCAAGATACACCAACATTCCGGTTCATATTCTGCATAAGGCTATATGTGAAGCAGCAAATGGTGGCTATCATCTCACCAACGAAATGTTCAACGATAGTTCGTTGACCAGATTGATTGGTGCTGTAGATGATTGGAAGTGTGACCAGCTCGTTGGTTTTGTGCGCTATAAGCAAGCCAACTACACAGTGAAGGAAACCAAGCTCACCAATGCTGATGGAACAGTGAAGGATGAAGTTGTTCAGGCATACATTGGCAATAAGAGTGTGCCAGGCGAACCACCTATCAAGTATCTCTATGATACTTATGCTCATGACTCAGGTTTGGAATTACAGAATATCAAGACAGAGATAGATGAAGTCATCGTATATGGCAAGATTCCATCACACAGCATCTGTATTCCTACTGTGGCATCAAGCAACTACAGTCCTGACTTCATGTATGTGGTCAAGAAGGCTGATGGAACCAAGGAACTGAACATCGTGATAGAGACGAAGGCTTACGATAAAGAGTCACATATCTCACCTGATGAGGACACCAAGATTTCATGTGCTGAGGAGTTCTTCAAGGCCATGACTGCAAATGGTTATACCGTCCACTTCCGAAAGCAGATCAACAGCACAGGTGTTAAAAACATCATTGATGAGTTGGTGACAGGAGCTATTCTCGATAAATGATTTTTACAACAGACAACAATGACAACCCAACTATTCATTTGGTATAGTTACAAAGCACTCAGAAGTGTAGAAATTAAAAATTACTGAAAATCAAGGTTTAAATATGGTTAGTCATAATTAGTTATAAGGTTCTAAATACAAAGGTAAAGGAGTAAAAAGGTAAAAACGCATCGCTTTTATTTTGTCAAGAATGAGAGAGTACAGTCTTTCTCTTATTCTTGACAAACAATTCATAATTTATAGGATTGTCCAGCTTATTCAGGGCGATTGGTTTATTCATAAATAATCTGATGTATTCTTGCATGCAGATTCGACTTGCGTTATACAAAATAAGCGTCCTATTCTTTTTGATATAGAAGAATATTATTGCTGTGTGATTTCTTCGACGGCTTTCACGAGCGAGTCTTTGCCATTGAGGAGATAGAAATCGACACGTACCACGTGGTTGATATCAGCGCAACCCTTAACCTTGATGCGGCGAGTCTTTCCGTATTCAAAGGTGTCTCGTCTTGAAGGATAGGAAACCAATTGTAGTTTTTCCTTAGAAGATCCGCTTCCGATATAGTATATTCCCACACTGTCGGTCATGGCCTTCTGAGCCTTTATTCGTGCCATCTTTTTGGCATGAAGTGCCGAAGTGTCTTCTGGATAGAATTCGCTGGCAGCCACTGTGTCTCCATCATTCTGCGATGGGGCAAACTTGCAGCTGGTGGCTGTTGAGACAGATGCGGTGGCAGCAATTACAACTGCAGCAAAATATAATAGTTTTTTCATTCCTTCGTAGATATATTGAATGTTCGTTCAGTTTCGGAGAAATTAATCTCTGTTAATACAGCAACAGCAATCCGGCAAAAGCAGAGTAGCATATCATGCGGATGGGGTTGATGCCGACAAACTTGACACCAAAGAAGGTGGCAAGGAAGAGTGCGATAGATATATAGAATCGCCAGGGGTCGGCAGGAGATGAGAAGTTTTCTTGGTTCATCAAGAGCAAGGCTGCAGCTCCTACGAGCCCAACGATGGCGGGGCGAAGACCGATGAAAATGCTCTGTATGGCTGTGGTGTTCATATATTTGTACAGCATCTTGCTGATAAGAATCATCAAAATCAAAGAGGGAAGAACCAAGGCAAATGTAGCTACTGCACTTCCCAATATGGCCATTGATTCGCTCAAGCCTGCATTGTGTACAGCAGTATAGCCACAATAAGTAGCAGCATTGATGCCAATGGGACCTGGTGTCATCTGCGAAATGGCAACGACATCAGTAAACTCTTGCATCGTCATCCAGTGGTATTGTGTTACAACTTGTCCCTGTATGAGGGAAATCATAGAGTAACCACCTCCGAAACCGAAGATGCCAATCTGGATAAAAACGAGGAAAAGCTGAAGAAAAATCATATCAATAGATAATTAAGAATCGATAATAGACAAATCTATACCTTGGAAGACTCATCTTTTCTGAAGACTTACACCTTATTATATATAAGCAGAGGCTTCATTCTGTAGGCAGTATGAACTTGCCGTAAATGTAGCCAGCTGCGGCTGCGGAAATGATGACCCAGATGGGGTTGACGTGCAGAAGCCAGATAAGCATGGCAGACAGAATGGGAATCCAGCAGTTGGCAAAAGTGATGTGTGCACTCTTGGCAAGTGAAAATGTAGGGACGGCTATCAGGGCAACGACAGCAGGACGAATGCCGGCAAACAAAGCTGCCACAACCTTGTTGTCCTCGAACTGATGGAAGAACATGGCGATGGCCAATATGATAAGGAAAGAGGGAAGTGAGGCTCCGAGAGTGCAGATGATGGCTCCTGGAGTTTTTGCCAACTTATATCCAAGCATGGAACTCATGTTGATGGCCAGGGCTCCCGGACAAGTCTGTGTCACAGCGATGGCATCGAGAAACTCTTCCTTCGTCATCCAATGATGCTTGTCAACGACTTCGGATTCTATAATAGGAATCATGGCATAGCCACCCCCAAAGGTGACTATGCCAATCTTCATAAATGTTTTGAATAATGTAAGATAACTTACGCTATTATTCATTTTTTACCTTTTTACTTTTTTACTTTTTACTTTTTCAAAGCTCTTTCTTCAATCCACTGACGTGCATTGACAAATGCCTCAATCCAAGGAGTTACCTCGTCGTTGCGGCGATCAGCTGGATACCAGGCGTTCTGCCATGGGAAGATGGCACGCTCCAAGTGTGGCATCATAGCCAAGTGGCGACCATCTGCAGAGCAGATACCTGCTACGTTGTAGTCACTGCCGTTAGGATTACCTGGATACTCAGCGTAGTTGTACTTCGCAATGATGTTGTAGTGATCCTCTGGCTCTGGCAAGTAGAAACGGCCCTCGCCGTGAGCTACCCAGATACCGAGCTTATCACCGCTCAGGCTACCGAACATCACACTGTCGTTCTGAGGAATAGTCAGACCGAGGAATGTGCTCTCGAACTTCTTGGATGTATTGTGGCAGAGGTGTGAACGATGCTTGTGCTCAGGATTGATGAGGTTCAACTCAACCATCAGCTGGCAACCGTTGCAGATACCGAGTGAAAGGGTATCCTCACGGGCATAGAACTTATCGAGTGCCTCCTTAGCCTTAGGATTGTAGAGGAATGCACCAGCCCAACCCTTGGCAGAACCGAGAACGTCGGAGTTAGAGAAACCACCGCAGAATACGATGAAGTTTACATCCTCCAGAGTCTCACGACCAGAAATCAAGTCGGTCATCATCACATCCTTTACATCGAAGCCGGCGAGATACATAGAGTATGCCATCTCACGCTCACCATTGGTACCCTTCTCACGGATGATAGCTGCCTTGATGCCAGATGGAGTGCGACGGTTAGCGTCGAGGCTGTAGCTAGCGAGAGTTCCCTTGAAGCCGTAACCGAAGTTCATCTCGATAGGCTGCTTCTTATAGTTGGTGTAACGCTTCTTAGCCATACCGTTCATGCTCTGCTTGCGGTCGAGGAGGTAAGATGTCTTATACCAGTCGTCACGCAATGCATCGATATCGAACTCGTGCTCGAAGCCTTCCTTCTTGATGATAATCTTGCGGAGCTCTGGAGCTGGATAACCAATCTTGGCATAACCGATACCGTTCTCATCGAAGAATGCCTTCAACTCGTCCTTGTGGGCATCGCTTACCTGGATGACAACACCTGGGTTCTCTGCGAAGAGAGTCTTGATGATGTCGGCATCAGCGATGTCGTGGAGGTTGATCTTCATACCGCCCTCTACGTTGGCGAATGTCATCTCGAGGAGAGTTGTAATCAAACCACCGGCACTGATATCGTGACCAGCCATTACCCAACCACGGTTGATGAGTTCCTGTACGGCGTTGAAGCAGTCAACGAAGTACTCTGGGTTCTTGACGGTAGGAACATCGCTGCCCACCTTGCCCAAGCTCTGAGCGAAGGCTGAACCACCGAGGCGCTGCTCGTCGAAGCTGAAGTCGATATGATAGAGGCTAGAGTTCTTGTCGTTAACGAGAACTGGGCTAACCACCTTCTTGACATCTGAAACCTCACCGCCGGCACTTACGATAACGGTACCAGGAGCGATGATCTTCTCGCCGTTAGGATACTGCTGGGTCAATGAGAGAGAGTCCTTACCTGTTGGTACGTTCACGTGGATGGCGCAGCAGAAGTCTGACAATGCCTTCACACCCTCGTACAAACGGGCATCCTCACCCTTCTGGCTGCGGCAAGGCCACATCCAGTTAGCAGAGAGGCTGATGCTGTCCATGCCATCTGCCAATGGAGCCCATACGATATTAGTCAATGACTCTGCTACAGAGAGTACTGAACCTGCCTTAGGATCGGCAAGACCAGCCTGAGGAGCATGACCCATTGCTGTTACGATACCCTTCTCGCCACGGTAGTCGAGTGCTACGACACCACAGTCTGAGAGTGGCAACTGAATCTGACCCTGACCCTGCTGACGGGCAATCTTACCTGTTACGGAACGGTCCACCTTGTTGGTCAACCAGTCCTTACAAGCCACAGCCTCCATCTGGAGAACACGCTGCAAGTACTCGTCGAGGTTATCTGCAGAATAAGTTACATCTTCATATTTACGCTCTACGGTCTCATCCACCATCACAGTCTTAGGAGTATGACCGAACATCTGAGCTACATCGAGGTCGAATGGCTTCACGCCGTCAGCCTGCTTGAAGCTGAAGTGAGCATCGCCTGTAGTCTCACCAACCACGTACATTGGAGCACGCTCACGGTCGGCAATCTTCTGAACCTCGCTGATATACTTCTCGTCGATGAGCAAGCCCATGCGCTCCTGACTCTCGTTGGCGATGATTTCCTTGGCGCTCAAAGTCTTGTCGCCGATAGGCAACTTAGACATGTCGATTTCGCCACCGCACTCTTCTACCAACTCAGAGAGACAGTTCAAGTGACCGGCTGAACCGTGGTCGTGGATGCTGACTACTGGGTTCTCATCGTTCTCAACGAGTGCACGAACCAGGTTGTAGGCACGCTTCTGCATCTCAGGGTTGGCACGCTGAACAGCGTTCAACTCGATACCGTTGCTGTAACGGCCTGTATCTACAGAAGAAACAGAACCACCACCAAGACCGATGCGATAGTTATCACCACCTACTACGACAACCTTGTTGCCCTTCTGTGGCTCACCCTTCTTATAGTCACGCTTCTTGCCGTAGCCTACACCACCAGCAAGCATGATAACCTTATCGTATGCATACTTCTCGCCGTTCTCCTCGTGCTCGAATGTAAGCACAGAACCGGTGATGAGAGGCTGACCGAACTTGTTACCGAAGTCTGATGCACCGTTGGAAGCCTTGATCAGAATCTGCTCAGGAGTCTGATAGAGCCACTTACGCACTGGCATGATGTCTTCCCAGTCGCGCTCAGCATCGCTCTTGCCGTTGTCATCCTTCAAACGAGGATAAGCAGTCATGTAGCAGGCTGTACCTGCGATAGGCCATGAACCTACACCACCACCCATACGGTCGCGGATTTCACCACCCGTACCGGTAGCAGCACCGTTGAAAGGCTCTACGGTAGTAGGGAAGTTGTGAGTCTCAGCCTTCAGAGAGATGACACTCTCGATATCCTTCACCTGGAAGAAATCGCTGGTAGTCTGATCGGCTGGAGCAAACTGCTCGATAACAGGACCCTGAGAGAAAGCCACATTGTCCTTATAGGCAGAGAGAATCTTGTTAGGGTTCTCGTTGGTGGTCTTCTTGATCATGCTGAAAAGAGAAGACTCCATCTCCTTGCCGTCGATGATAAACTGGCCGCCGAAGATCTTGTGGCGGCAGTGCTCTGAGTTGATCTGTGCGAAACCGAAGATTTCGCTGTCGGTGAGAGGGCGTCCGTTCTCTTTCTCCAGCTTGTGGAGATAAGCCATTTCGTCCTCGCTGAGGGCAAGACCCTCTTCCTCGTTATACTTCTCGAGGTCATCGACGTACTTGATAGGTTCTGGCTGGTGGTTCACGGTGAACACATCCTGTCCGATACCGTTGTACATACGCTGGAGCATAGGGTCGTGCTCAGCGTCCTCGCTATCCACAGGGAAGTACTCCTCAATACGCGAAATGCCGTTAAGACTCATGTTCTGAGTTATCTCAACGGCATTCGTACTCCAGGGAGTAATCATTTCACGGCGTGGACCCACAAAGAAGCCCTGCAACTGCTGGGCGTCCTCTAATGTTGCGTCACCATAAAGCCAACAAAGTTCATTGATCTCGTCCTGAGATGGTTTGTGGTCAATCTCGGTCGCTATCACACTCTTGGATGGAGTTCTGAAAAAAAGAATCATACTTAGTCTTTCTCTTTTTATTGTTAATGTATTTCTTTTCGACTGCAAAGTTAGTGTAAAAAGGAGAGATAACAAAGAGAAAGCTCGTTTTTTTTGTTTTTTATCAAACTTTCGCATTTCTTCTGCCCCGTTTTTGATGTACAGCGCTCTTTTTCTGCAGGATGTAGTCAGTCTTCATAGACGGCCAGGCCGGAGTCTCTATGATGGCCGATATCGGTCATCTATTATGACTGGCATCGGTCATCTATTACGACCAGCCCTTGCCGTCTATTATGACCGGGATGAGTCTTCTATGAAGCCTTCTGTCGATAGAAAAAGTGAATGAAGAAGGGAGCATAATTCGTGTTAAATCGTTAAAAATGAGAAGAAAAGGCTCAAAGGTGGTTAAAATTCCATAAATGGATTTGACAAAAGGCTTTTATTCCAGTCTTATTCATAACTTTGCACAATGAAAGAAGCATGTAATTAATGTTTAGGAAGACCCTTTACAAAAACTTAATTTTATCATCTAAGCAAATAATAAACGAGAAGAATATGAAACAGACAAAGACTTTAGCGATTATCGCAATGGCAGGCGCTCTGCTTGCAACAAGCTGCGCCAGCAAAAAAGAGTTACAGAATTGTCAGACCGAGAATAAGGAACTGACCGGTAATTATCAGGCAGCCAAGGAGCAACTCGCTGCATCACAGGCTCGCGTTACTACTCTCGAGGATCAGCTCGCACAGATGAAGAAGGACTATTCTTCTATGCAGACAGCTCTCGACAAGAGTTTGAACAACGCCAACCAGAACAATATCAGCATCGAGAAGCTCGTTGACCAGATTAACGAGTCTAACCAGTACATCCGTCACTTGGTAGAGGTGAAGAGCAAGAGCGACTCACTCAACATGGTGCTTACCAACAACCTGACCCGCTCATTGAGCAAGGAAGAGTTGAAGGAAGTAGACGTACAGGTACTCAAGGGTGTGGTTTACATCTCTTTGGCCGACAATATGCTCTATCAGAGTGGAAGCTATGAGGTAAACAGCCGCGCACAGGAGACTCTGAGCAAGATTGCCAAGATCATCATGGACTATAAGGACTACGATGTATTGGTTGAGGGTAATACTGATAATGTACCTGTAAGCACCACAAGTCCTAAGATGAAGAACATCCGCAACAACTGGGACCTCTCAGCTCTGCGTGCTTCATCTGTAGTACAGTATCTGCAGGAGCACTTCGGCGTATCTCCTAAGCGCCTCACAGCAGGTGGCCGTGGTGAGTACAACCCTGTGACAACCAACGATACTGAGGTGGGCAAGATGCGCAACCGTCGCACACAGATCATCATCACTCCTAAGCTCGACCAGTTCATGGATCTCATCGACAAGGCTCCAGAGGATAAGTAAACAGAAGAATTAAGATATATCTTTTTAAGGCGTGCCGTAGGTTTTTACTTACGACGCGCCTTTTTCTTTTCTTGAATAAATCTTAAATTATCCGTGAATAGTTGGCTCGTTGCCGATTATTGCTTATCTTTGTAAGCGAAAACAATAAGTCAACAACAAGAAATAAGGGGTGCTGCACGGTTGTGCTGCTGAGATTATACCCATAGAACCTGACGCAGATAATGCTGCCGCAGGGATATTTCTATTCCGTATTATCTTATATTGGTAAGGTACGTGTGTGTACGCCTCTTCTTCTAAAGAAAAATGTAGATTGAAATGAGGTATATTTGTGCATTGACCATTGCCGGTTCCGACAGTTGTGGAGGAGCAGGCGTACAGGCTGATATCAAGACCATGTCGGCATTGGGCGTTTATGCGGCATCGGCCATTACTGCTGTTACTGTACAGAATACGCAGGGCGTTCAGGCCATTCAAGCCATAGAACCCGAAATTGTGGCAGGTCAGATCAAGGCTGTGATGGACGTCATACAGCCCAATACTGTCAAAATAGGAATGGTGAACGATAAGGCCACTATCCAGACCATAGCCGATACGCTGAAACTTTATCCTGGAACTACACTTGTTGTCGACCCCGTTATGGTGTCGACCAGCGGTTCTATGCTCATGCAGCAAGATGCTCTCGATATCTTCTGTAGGCAACTCTTGCCGATGGCCAACTTGCTGACACCCAATATCCCCGAGGCTTCCGTACTTTCTCATACCTCAATACAGACGGCAGACGACATGGATCAGGCGGCCCTGCGCATCCTGTCGTTAGGCTGTGAGGCTGTTCTGATAAAAGGCGGGCACTTGGAAGGCGACAGGAAAATAGACAAACTCTATCTTGCCGATGGCAGAACCGAAGTCTACGAGCATGCCACGATAGAAACCCGCAATACTCATGGCACAGGTTGCACACTCTCTTCCGCTATTGCCTCGTTCTTGGCCCGTGGCTTGGAAATGTGTCAGGCCATAGCTCAAGCCAAGGATTATCTGTCGCAAGCCATAGAGGCAGGCAAGGATGTGGAGATAGGAAAAGGACACGGTCCTGTCGATCATTTCTTCAACCCCGAGAAATTGAAGATTCGGTAAAGAAAAAGCCTATTTCTATTTTCTTCGTCACTAAGCGAAAACCCTCATAAGATACGAAAACAAACAAAAAAAGAATATGATACAGTTTATAACCCATTCCAATGAGCGTTACGACCATGTGGAAGGCGCCAAGCTGGCTTTGCAGGGCGGATGCCGTTGGATTCAGTTGCGCATGAAGGACGCTATGGAAATAGATTTCCTTCGGGCGGCAAAGAAGATAAGAAGATTATGCGATGAATATTATGCCACATTCATTCTCGACGACCATGTGGAGTGGGTGGGGCTTACTGGTGCCGACGGAGTGCATCTTGGCAAGAACGACATGCCTGTAGATGAGGCTCGAAAGATGTTGGGACAAAACAAAATCATCGGAGGCACAGCCAATACCTTCGAAGATGTGGAGCGGCTTTCTCGTCAGGGAGCCGACTACATAGGTTGTGGTCCTTTCCGGTTTACCACTACCAAGAAGAACCTGTCGCCAGTGCTGGGTCTGGAGGGTTATCGGGACATCACGGCACAGATGAAGGCTCATGACATTCAGCTCCCCATCGTCGCCATTGGAGGAATTCTGCACCAGGATATTCCTGCCATCATGCAGACTGGCGTGACAGGAATAGCGGTAAGCGGAGCTATCCTGAATGCGGAGAATCCTGTAGAAGAGATGAGACTCTTTATCTCGGCTACGGACAATGACATGTGATTACAAACTAATACAACTTATAAATGAAGACAAAAATCAAGTTTGACTATCCTTCCTCAGAGAAGGTTTATCTCAAGGGAAAACTTTTCCCCGACCTCAGAGTGGGCATGCGTAAGGTGCGCCTTACTCCAACGGTTACTTTCGAGGGCGGTGTGCGCCACGAGGAACCCAATGCCCCTGTCTATATCTATGATACGAGTGGTTGCTATAGCGACCCCAATGTGGAAATAGACCTGAACAAAGGCTTGCCCCGTTTGCGTCAGTCATGGATAGAGAACCGCAAGGAGGGTGAGACTCAGATGTATTTCGCCAAGAAAGGTATCATCACAGAGGAGATGGAATATGTGGCTATCCGCGAGAATATGAACTGCGAGGAGCTGGGCATCAAGACTCACATCACTCCAGAGTTCGTGTGCAAGGAGATTGCCGAGGGAAGAGCCGTTATTCCTGCCAACAAGAAGCACCCTGAGTCGGAACCTATGATTATAGGAACCAACTTCCTGGTTAAGATCAATACCAATATAGGCAACTCTGCCACAACTTCCGGAATCGAGGAAGAGGTGGAGAAAGCCGTGTGGAGTTGCAAGTGGGGTGGCGACACGCTGATGGATCTTTCTACGGGCAATGATATTCATGAGACCCGAGAGTGGATATTGCGCAACTGTCCTGTGCCAGTAGGTACGGTGCCTATGTATCAGGCTTTCGAGAAAGTGGACGGCAAGGCAGAAGACCTGACATGGGAAGTGTTCCGCGACACTCTTATCGAACAGTGTGAGCAGGGAGTGGACTATTTCACTATCCACTGCGGCATCCGTCTGAAGAATATCCACTTGGCGGATACTCGTCTTACAGGTATCGTGAGCCGGGGCGGAAGCATCATCTCGAAATGGTGTAAGGTGCATCAGAAGGAAAGTTTCCTCTACGAGCATTTTGATGATATCTGTGATATCTGCGCCAAGTACGATGTTGCCATCTCGTTGGGCGATGGCTTGCGTCCTGGTTCAACCTACGATGCCAATGATGCAGCCCAGTTTGCCGAGCTCGACACGATGGGCGAGCTGGTGGAGCGTGCCTGGGCAAAGAATGTACAGGCGTTTATCGAGGGGCCGGGTCATGTGCCTATGCACAAGATCAAGGAGAACATGGAGCGACAGATAGAGAAATGTCACGGAGCACCTTTCTATACATTGGGCCCTCTTGTAACCGATATAGCTCCCGCCTATGACCACATCACCTCTGCCATAGGTGCTTCGATGATAGGCTGGTATGGTACAGCCATGCTCTGCTATGTTACTCCGAAGGAGCACCTTGCCTTGCCAGAGAAGGAAGACGTTCGCACTGGTGTGGTAACCTACAAGATAGCTGCCCATGCTGCCGATTTGGCTAAGGGACATCCAGGAGCCTCTGTACGTGACAACGCGCTGAGTAAGGCCCGTTATGACTTCAGATGGAAAGACCAGTTCAACCTCTCGCTCGACCCAGAGCGTGCGCTGGAGTTCTACAAGACGAGCAACAGCGTAGATGCCAATTACTGCACCATGTGCGGTCCCAACTTCTGTGCTGCCCGCATCAGTCATTCATTGAAGAGCTGCGAGGAACGTAAAGGAGAATAAACGCACACTCTGTAATGCAACAGAGAGCAATGAGAATTTAGAATCAACTTATTTCAAAAAATAAAAAACTTAAAAAAATGATTGAAACACAAGTATCCAAAGGTATTATCAGTACCTATTTTGACAAACTTCAGCGTAATCTCGACCTCGATGTAGCCATTGTTGGCGGAGGTCCTTCTGGTATTGTTGCTGCTTATTATCTGGCTAAGGCAGGATTGAAGGTAGCTCAGTTTGACCGCAAACTCTCTCCTGGTGGCGGCATGTGGGGCGGTGCCATGATGTTCAACCAGATTGTCATTCAGGAAGAGGCTATGCACATCGTAAAGGACTTCGATATCAACTACGAGACTTTCGAGGATGGTCTTTACACTATCGACTCTGTGGAGAGTACCTCTTCGCTGCTTTATCATGCAGTACATGCTGGTGCAACTATTTTCAACTGCTACTCGGTAGAGGATGTCATCTTCAAGAATGATGTGGTAAGTGGTGTGGTTGTCAACTGGACTCCAGTGCTTCGTGAAGGCTTGCACGTAGATCCTCTCAACATCATGTCGAAGTATGTTATCGACGGAACGGGTCACGACAGCGAGATGTGCAAGGTTGTTGCCCGCAAGAACGGAATCAAGTTGGATACAGCTACGGGTGGTGTTATCGGTGAGCGTTCACTGGATGTGATAGAAGGCGAGCGCATGGTAGTAGAGGGAACCCGTGAGGTTTATCCAGGTCTTTATGTATGCGGTATGGCCTCTTCTGCTGTTGCCGGCACTCCACGCATGGGACCTATCTTCGGCGGTATGTTGCTTTCTGGTAAGAAGGTGGCTGATGCTATCATCGCTAAGTTGAAGAAGTAATTTCTGTTCTGGATGAAATGGATTGTGATAACCTCTCCTGACTTCCTGTCGGGAGAGGCTCTTTTTATTGACAGACTTTTCTGTCATGGTCTGGATGTGCTTCATCTGCGTAAGCCGGGGGCTTCGTATGAGGACTGCCGGCATTTGCTGAGCGAGGTTCCTTGCCGTTGGCACAACAGAATTGTGGTGCATGAACATTTCTCTTTGGCCGCAGAGTACTCTCTTCTTGGCATTCATCTCAACCGTCGTTGCCCCGATGTCCCAGAGGGTTTTCGTGGGCATGTGTCTTGTTCCTGTCATTGCCTCGACGAGGTTGTGGCAGCAAAGCCACATTGCGATTATGTCTTTCTGAGTCCCATCTTCGACAGTATCTCCAAGCAGGGATATTCGGCTTCCTTTACCGACAACGACTTGCAGCAGGCTCATGTTGCCGGTACAATCGACCATAAGGTTGTGGCGTTGGGAGGCATTACTTCTTCGCATATTCCGCAAATCAAAGCCTGGGGCTTTGGCGGTGCCGCCTTCTTGGGTGATGTGTGGAGCAGAATGAATGATGCCGGAGTAGATGAATATCTCGACACTTTGCGCTTGCTCCTCTGATGGTTTTCTGACGATGCCGTCAACCAGCGACTTTGTATTGCCAACCTTCGCCTCTTGTACAGACTTATTCAGTGATAGAAAGTTCAAAGAAGTATTCTTCAAAATAACCGGATACGCAACAAAAACGTGGCATTGTGAAAGAAAAACACGAAAATATGTTTCTCTTTAAAATATTATTCGTAATTTTGCAAGCAAATTATCAAAAAACAAGAGAAAGCTTATGGAAAAGATTCAAATGACAACTCCCTTGGTGGAGATGGACGGTGACGAGATGACTCGCATCCTGTGGAAGATGATTAAGGATGAACTGATATTGCCTTTCGTCGACCTCAAGACTGAGTATTATGACTTGGGCTTGCCCTATCGTGATCAGACCAACGATCAGGTGACCATCGACTCTGCTGAGGCTGCCAAGAAATATGGTGTGGCAGTAAAGTGTGCCACGATTACTCCTAATGCCCAGCGTATGGATGAATACAAGCTGCACAAAATGTGGAAAAGTCCTAACGGAACCATCCGAAGCATCATGGACGGAACTGTATTTCGTGCACCTATCACCATTCCAAGCATCCACCCATGTGTGAAGAACTGGGAGAAGCCTATCACCATTGCCCGTCATGCTTATGGTGATGTATACAAGAGTGTGGAGATTCGTGCCGATGAGCCAGGAGTGGCTAAACTCGTGTTCGAGGGCAAGAGTGGAAAGAAGCAAGAGGTGGAAATCCACAACTTTGATGGTGCTGGTGTTATTCAGGGCATGCACAACACGGACAAGAGTATCCGCAGCTTCGCGCATAGCTGTTTCAAGTTTGCTATCGACACCAAGCAGGATCTTTGGTTTGCCACCAAGGACACCATCTCCAAGACCTATGACGCACAATTCCGTAAGATTTTCGAGGAAGTGTACGAGAGTGACTATAAAGAGAAGTTTGCCGAGTTGGGCATAGAGTATTTCTATACTCTGATAGACGATGCTGTGGCTCGTGTTATCCGCAGTAAGGGAGGCTTTATCTGGGCTTGTAAGAACTATGATGGCGACGTGATGAGCGATATGCTCAGCACAGCTTTCGGTTCGTTGGCTATGATGACTTCCGTTTTGGTTTCGCCCGATGGCAAGTACGAGTACGAGGCAGCTCATGGTACCGTGACACGTCACTACTATCGTTATCTGAAGGGTGAGGACACTTCCACCAACCCAATGGCAACCATCTTCGCCTGGAGTGGAGCGCTGAGAAAGCGTGGTGAGCTGGATGGCAACAAAGCTCTTCAGCAGTTTGGTGATCAGCTTGAGGCAGCCTGCTTCGATACACTGAATGACGGAATCGCCACCAAGGACCTTGTCAACCTGATGGAAGGTGTAGAGGCCAAGGCAGTCAATTCTGCTGGCTTTATTGCTGCTATTCGTGAGCGCCTTGAGAAGCGCCTGGCATAGTCATGATAGAATAAGAATATAAATAGTAGCTCCTAGAGAGGTAGTGCTTACATTGGCAAAGTAAGTACTGCCTCTTTTTCGTAGAAGAATGTTTCGACCTGTACGGTTGAAACGCCCTGTAAGGGCAGAAGCTCTTAGCCCAGGGCACCGCCCTGGGTATAAAGGCAGTCAGCAAGGCGCCCTGTAAGGGCAAAAGCTTTACTAAATGTCGGAAATTTTAAAGCTTTTGCCCTTTCAGGGCGACAAGTTTGCGAACATAATAACCCAGGGCGTTGCCCTGGGCTAAGAGCTTCTGCCCTTTCAGGGCGTGCTGCGTAATTCCAACCGTACAGGTCGGAATGTTTTCTGGGTTTATGGATGCATTTATTGGACAATAAAATTGATTAGACAGTGGCATCTATTGGACAATAAAAAAAGTGAGACTTGCCTCACGGCAAATCTCACTTTCGCTTTGTCCTTGCGGACTCTGCAAGTTATTCTAGGAAAATTATAACTGTCTATTTTATCCCCTCTCTTGAGGATGTGTAAGTAATTCTGAGTATAGTTTGAAAAAATCAAAACTCAGGAGCTTGCTGATATGGAACAGCAGTCCTGTATCTATAGTGGCTCTTTCGTACACCTTATATATATTGGTACGATGGCAACCAAGTTGCTCTGCGAGCCAAACTGAAGTTTTGCCTTGTTTTTTGAGTTCCTGTTTTATTCGTTCGCCAATGACCAAGGCGTTAATACCATATTTTGCCATTTTCTGAAATAATTAAGTGTATATTGTATTATCGATTGCAAAATTAAGAATAAGGAATTAATCAAAGAAATTTTTTAGTAGCTAATTTAGCAACATTGTGCTAAAAAAAAATAAAATCTGGCGGTTTGTTCTTTTTTTTGCCACATTATTATACATTTAGTCTCCTTTTCTTCTTTTTCTTCTCTTTTTTATTTTTGCAGGGTCTGTTTTCCTTTCTTGTTGTTGGTCTTGGTGTGCTCAGTAGGACAAGCAGTTAGAGTAAATGTTTTTTAGCCTATAAAAATCTATGTTCAAAACTATCGAACTTATGTTCTAAACTATCGAACTTGTGTTCTAAACTATCGAACTTGTGTTCTAAACTATCGAACTTGTGTTCTAAACTTTAGAACATAGATTTTGCTAACTGAAAAACACAATTTTCTGTAGTACTAAAAAACAAAAGGACAAAGATTTGCAAGCATCTGGCAGGTGCATCCTTGTGCACTATTTATATATTCAACTTCCCCGTTTGCGAAGGTTGAGTCACTTATTGCTCCAAAGCGCCAGTAACGACTTATGGATGTTTTTGGGGGTACTGAGTAGCTGTATTAGGGGGTAAAAACATTAAATAAGTTAAAAATTACCCGTAAAACTCAATTTTTCCACCTAAAAAAGAGCTTTGTATTGCTTTTTTTTGTAATTTTGCAGCCAGATGAAGGAATGGTTGCGAAACCATTGTTTAGAATTTAGAGAATTCGTGTAGATGTAAGTTGTATTAGTAAAAGGTGGTTTTGAGTTTTTTCGCTCGGCCTTTCTTATGGGTTAGATGAGTAAAAGAGCCAGAGTGAATCCGTAAACCAATACCACGTATTTTTTTAATTTACTCTTACATGGGATGCATTTCGTTGACGATATGTGTTCTTTGCTATGTTTTCTCTTGTCGTTTTTGGAAATAAAAATTAAGTGTTTAGCAATAGAAAGTGTTTTGAGAACTATATATATGGGGGAATTGGCCAGGGATGGTCGGTTCCTCCTTTTGCTTTTTTGTAAAATGACACAGAATTGTAATCAAATGTAACGCATGTTACAAAATAAAAGTTGTAACTTTGCCCCCGTAATTTTAAATGTTTCGATTATGGACGAAAAAGACAGCAGAATATTAGTAGTCGACGACGAGCAGGATCTCTGCGAAATCCTGAAGTTCAATCTTGAGACTGAAGGTTATCAGGTAGAGACCGCCAATTCGGCAGAAGAGGCTTTGGAGAAAGACATTGCGTCTTACAATCTCTTGCTCCTCGATGTGATGATGGGAGGAATGAGCGGTTTTCAGCTCGCCAAGCAGTTGAAGAACAGTGAGGTGACGGCCCACATTCCTATTATCTTCCTTACAGCTCGTGATACGGAAAACGACACGGTGACAGGCTTCAACCTGGGGGCCGATGACTATATCTCCAAACCATTCTCTATCCGTGAGGTAATGGTAAGGGTGCGTGCCGTGCTGCGTCGTACAGCCAGCAAACTGGAAGGTGCAGAGGAACCCGCAGTCATCAGTTATCAGGGTTTGTTGCTGAATCTCGACAAAAAGTCGGTAAGTGTGGACGGCGAGGACGTGCCATTTACCAAGACAGAGTTTGAGTTGCTTCGTCTGTTGCTGGAGGAGCGCGGAAGGGTCTTCTCGCGTCAGGAACTCATCGACCGTGTATGGCCTAAGGATGTGTTGGTTCTCGACCGTACGGTGGATGTCAATATCACACGTATGCGCAAGAAGATAGGCAAGTTTGCCAAGTGTATCGTTACCCGTTTGGGATTCGGTTATTATTTCGACGCATAATATAATAAGGTGGAGATATGTACGAATTTAGAGAAGCAAAGTCGAAGCTTGGGCGTCGGCTCTATTTCATGGTGTTGGCTGTGTTCCTGGTGTTCGCAGTCAGCTTTATCATCTTTCAGCAGGCTCGCGAGAAGCAATTCAAGATAAGCACGCTCACGTTGAAGCTGGGCAACTACAATGCGCTTTTAGAGGAAGACTTGTCGTTGGCTCACGACAAGGGCATCATTATGAGCGACAGTAGCGGAAGGGCAGTAGATGTGGCACGCGACAAGCTGAATGTTTTTATAAGAGAACACGAGAGTAAGGATTTGCGTATTACTCTGATACGCCCTAATGGCAAGGTGGTGTACGATAATATGCGAAACGACTTCGATCATTTCTCCAATCACCTCAACCGAAAGGAGATACAGGAGGCATTGAGGACAGGACAGGGTTCGAGTGTGGAGCGACAGTCGAAAACCCTGAAGCATGATTACTTCTATGTGGCCACTTATTTTCCTGCCGATTCCATTATCATCCGAAGCGCTTTGCCTTATAACAACGACCTCTCCAAGTCGTTGAAGGCCGACCAGCATTACATTTGGTTTGCCATCTTTGCTATCATGCTCCTTACCATTGTGCTTTATCGGTTTATGCATCGCTTGGGAAAGAATGTGGCCAAGTTGCGCATCTTCGCCTATAAAGCCGACCATAATGAGAGTCTTGAGATAGAAGACCTGGCGACTTTCCCCAACGATGAGCTGGGCGAGATAGCTGAGCGCATTATCAAGATGTACAAGCGAATACAGACCACGCGCAGGGAGCAGGACATTCTGAAACGGCAGCTTACCCAGAACATTGCCCACGAACTGAAGACACCAGTGGCAAGCATACAGGGCTATTTGGAGACTATTATCGACAATCCCCGTATCAGCGAAGATATGAAGCAGCAGTTCTTGCAGCGCTGTTATGCCCAGAGCGAAAGGCTCACTTCGCTCTTGCGTGATATTTCCACGCTCAACCGTCTGGACGATGGTTCCGACATGATAGATTTCGAGGCGGTAGACATCACTCAGTTGGTAAGCGACATCATGAGAGAAACCGCCCTTGAGCGCGAGGAGCGCAAGATGAGTTTTCATAACCTGTTGCCCGAGCGCATCGTGGTGAAGGGAAACCGAAGTCTGCTTTACAGCATCTTCCGCAACCTTACCGATAATGCCATAGCCTATGCCGGCGAAGGAACAACCATCACCTTGGAAGGTAAAGAGGTTGGCAATAAGTGGCATTTCATCTTCCGCGACAACGGCCAGGGAGTGCCTCAGGAACATCTGGCCCGCATCTTTGAGCGTTTCTATCGTGTGGACAAGGGGCGCAGCCGTAAGATGGGAGGTACCGGATTGGGACTTGCCATTGTGAAAAACTCGGTATTGCTGCATGGCGGAACCATTCGGGCAGCCAATCTGCCCGAAGGAGGATTGAAGTTCGAGTTTACCATCAAGAAGTAATGATAAGTAATGCTAAAAACAGAAAAAGTCGCAAGGAGATTTGTCTTTGCGACTTTTTTCTTGTATCTTTGCAGAAGATAAAGCGGCACTCGGCAATTTGAAAGCAAGCTTTCATTGCGCTCGTTTGCATTATCTTTGCATTACTATTAACAAATAAATACAAGAAATGAATCCATTTTCAAAGATGATTGCGGCCGCTCTTGCTTTGAGCGAGAAGGCTGTCGAAAATACATTAGAGTTGCTTGAGGAAGGTTGTACTATCCCCTTCATCTCCCGCTACCGTAAGGAGAAAACAGGCAATATGGACGAGGTGAAGATAGAGGCGGTGGCTCAGGCCAACGAGAAATATAAGGAGATGGCGAAGCGCAAGGAAACCATCCTAAAGACCATCGACGATCAGGGTAAGCTTTCGGCAGAGTTGCAGCAGCGCATCGACAACTGTTGGGACGCCACAGAGTTGGAAGACATCTATTTGCCTTTTAAACCCAAGCGCCGTACCCGTGCACAGGTGGCTCGCGAACAGGGACTTGAACCATTGGCACAGCTCCTTCTGCTTCAGCGCGAGCGTAATCCCGAACAGGCTGCCCGTAAGTTTGTGGGTGACAAGGTGAGCGATGTGGAGGCTGCGCTCCAGGGAGCCAAGGACATCATTGCCGAGACGGTGAGCGAGAATGAGCAGAGCCGCAACCAGATAAGAGGTGAGTTCCGTCGTGGCGCCATCATCACCTCCAAGGTGGTGGCAAAGAAGAAGGACGAGGAAGATGCCCAGCGCTTCTCTGATTATTTCGACTTTTCGGAGCCATTGAAACGTTGTTCTTCCCATCGCCTGTTGGCTATGCGTCGTGGCGAGGCGGCAGGTTTTCTGCGTGTCAGCATATCAGCAGATGATGAGGCTTGCACCACCAAACTGAAACGTCATTATGTTCATGGCTTTGGCGAGTGCCAGACTCTGGTAGGCGAGGCTGTCGATGATGCCTTCAAGCGTCTGCTGAAACCCAGTATCGAGACTGAGTTTGCTGCGCAGAGCAAGCAGAAGGCCGACGAGGAGGCAATCGTTGTCTTTGCAGAGAACCTGCGCCAGTTGCTTCTGGCAGCCCCTCTTGGACAGAAGCGTGTCATGGCTGTCGACCCAGGCTTTGCCAATGGATGCAAGACAGCATGTCTTGATGCCCAGGGCAATCTTGTGCATCATGAGATCGTCTATCCGCATCCTCCCCGCAGCAAGCGCATGGAGGCCACTGCTGCCATGAAGCGCATGGTGCGCCAGTATCAGGTTGAGGCCATGGCGGTAGGCAACGGAACGGCAAGCAGGGAAACCAGTGAGTGGCTGAACGAGATAGATTTTGAGCATCCGGTAGATGTCTATGTGGTAAGCGAGGATGGAGCCTCTATCTATTCTGCCTCTAAGATTGCCCGCGAGGAGTTTCCTGATGAGGATGTGACGGTGCGTGGAGCGGTTTCTATCGGCAGAAGACTGATGGACCCTTTGGCTGAGTTGGTGAAGATCGATCCCAAGAGCATCGGAGTGGGGCAGTATCAGCATGATGTGGACCAGAGTCAGTTGAAGAAGAGTCTCGACTCGGTAGTGATGAGTTGCGTGAACTCGGTGGGTGTCAATCTCAATACAGCCTCTCAGCATCTGCTCACCTATGTGAGTGGTCTCGGTCCCACATTGGCGAAGAATATTGTGGAGTATCGTCGTGAGAATGGTGCATTCTCCTCACGTGCCCAACTGAAGAAAGTGCCGCGTTTAGGTCCTTCGGCTTATGAGCAGTGTGCCGGTTTCCTCCGTATCCCAGGAGCAAGAAATCCTTTGGACAACAGCGCCGTTCACCCGGAGCGTTACTCTCTTGTAGAGACCATGGCCAAAGATCAGGGTGTGACGGTAAAGCAACTGGTAGAGGACAAAGCCTTGCAGAAAAAGATAGACATACGGAAGTATGTGAGTGGCGAAGTAGGAATGCCTACGCTTACCGATATCATGGCCGAGCTCGACAAACCCGGACTCGACCCACGAGGCGAGGTGGAGAAGTTTGAGTTTGATGCCTCCATCAAGACCATTGAGGACTTGCGAGTAGGCATGGTAGTACCGGGCATCGTGACCAACATCACTAAGTTTGGTGCCTTTGTTGATATAGGTGTCCACAATGACGGTTTGGTTCATGTCTCACAAATGGCCAACCGCTATGTGAGCGACCCTTCAGAAGTGGTAAAACTCCACGAGCACGTGATGGTCAGGGTGACAGAAGTCGACCTGAAGCGCAAACGTATCGCCCTGTCAATGAAGCAATTATAATGTAATGGGCTCTCTTCTGAGAGCCCGTTGTTTTTTAGACGTATTCTAAATTACCTACTTTTAGGTATTGTATGTTTTTCCTTTTCTTCATATCTTTGCAGCCGGAATTTTATGATAATTAATTGTACATTATTAGCGGCAAAGAATGAAGAAAACTGGCATGATGCTATTTCTGTTTTTCGGCATAAGTGTACTTGGCTATGCGCAGAACAGCAATGGTGAAAAATCCAATAAGGCCCCCAAAAGAAGTTTGTCCGATACCCTCAAGATTGCAGAGGTGGTGGTAACGGCACAGGAAACGCGTGGCGTTACGGCGGCTTCTGTCATCGAGAAGCATGCCATGGAACATCTGCAACCATCAAGTTTCTCCGACATTCTGGAGTTGTTGCCAGGCGGTCGTTCGCAAGACCCTGCCCTCAACACCCCTAATACCATCCGTATCCGCGAGACGGGTACTGCCAGCAGCTATAATACATCTTCGCTGGGCACCAGCTTCATGATAGATGGTGCCCCCATCAGCACCAACGCCAACCGACAGGAGGTAAAGGGCGCATGGGAAACATCGACCGAGGGCAGAAGCTACGTCAACTCGGGTGTCGACATGCGTACCATATCGACCGATGACATTGAGAAGGTGGAGGTGGTGCGAGGCATCCCATCGGTAGAGTATGGCGACCTGACGAGCGGACTCGTCAAGATAGAGCGAAAGCGAGGCAGCAATAGTTGGGAGGCACGTCTCAAGGCCGATATGGACAGCAAACTCTTCTACCTGGCAAAGGGCTTCGAATGGAAACCTCGCCGCATGACGCTCAATCTGAGCGTCGACTATCTGGATGCCAAGGCCGACCCACGCAACCGACTGGAGAACTACAAGCGACTGAGCTTCTCTGCCCGATTCTTCAAGGCATGGAGCCTGGGCCGATATGACATGCAACTGAAGACTAACTTTGACTATACAGGTTCGTTTGACAACGACAAGAATGACCCCGATCTTGACAACCAGGCCGTAGACTCGTATAAATCGCAGTACAACAGGTATGCACTGAATGCCGGCTTTACATTCTTGCCCAGGAACAAGCGCCAGTGGTTTCGTTCGCTCGATGCCATGCTCTCTACCTCTTATGAGTATGACTTGATAGAGCGCACCAAGTTGGTGCAGCTTTCACAGTTGGTGGCTGCTGTTGGAACCATCACTACGGGCGAGAGCGATGGCATTATCTTGCCCTATAAATACGTGGCATGGCAGAATGTAGACGGTCGCCCCTTCAACCTCTTCACCAAGTTGAACGCCAAGTTTCAGGTTCCCTCCTTGAATATCTCCAACACCCTCTTGGTGGGTACCGACTGGAATGTGGACAAGAACTATGGGCATGGTCAAGTGTTCGACCCCACTCGCCCCTTGTACCCCACGGCGGCCACCTTGCGCCATCGTTCGCTGTCGAGTATACCTGCCAACAAGCAGTGGGGACTTTATGCCGAGGAGCGTATCAGCACCATGCTGGGTGGTAGCAAGTTGGAGATGGTGGCAGGTGTGAGAGCCGTACAGATGTTGGGATTGCCCACTTCTTATCAGATGCACGGAAAGTTCTATTTCGACCCACGTGTCAATGTGGGATGGACATTGCCTAAGTTTAAGATAGCTGGGCAGACAGGTTTCCTGCGCCTGTCGGGCGGAGTAGGCGAGCATACCAAGATGCCCACTATGGATCAGCTCTTCCCCGATCCCGTGTACATGGACTTGGTGCAGCTCAATTATTACCATGCCAATGCCGACTACCGTCGCATCAACCTGATGACCTATGTCATCGACCCTACCAATTACGACCTGAAGCCTGCCCGTAACCTGAAGTGGGAAATGACTGCCGATATGACGGTAGGCGGTTATCGACTTTCGGTAACATACTTCCGCGAGAACATGACATCGGGCTTCCGCAGTCAGTCGAGTTATGCCCCTTATACTTACAAGCAGTATGATGCCTCGGGAGTGGATGCTGGAGCGCTGATGGCACCGCCTTCGTTAGTCGATATGCCCTACACCCTGCGTACCGACCTGCGTGGCTATAGCCATTATACCAACGGAAGCCAAACGTTGAAGCGAGGTGTGGAATACACTTTCTCGACCAAGCGATTCGAGCGCATCATGACCCGTCTGACTGTCAATGGAGCCTGGTTTTACACCATCTATCGCAACTCGATGATGGAAACCTACAAGCCCAGTGCCGTGGTGGCTGGCAAGCAGATTCAGTATGTGGGCTATTACGACCAGGATGGCGGCAGCAAAAACCAGATGATGAATACCAACTTCACCGTGGATACCGACATACCCAAGCTCAAGCTCGGCTTCTCGGTTTCGGCCCAATGCCTGTGGTTCACCATGCGCCGCACCGCCGAGACCAGCAATTATCCTGTCAAGTACATGGATGCCAACGGCGAGATGCACGACTGGAAGGATGAGGATGCCGACGACATATACTTGCGCTACTTGATACGCAACTATACGGACAGTAACTTTGCTCTCTACAGGGTGCCCTTCTCGATGAATGTCAATTTCAAGGTAACTAAGAAATTGTTTGCTGACCGCCTGACCGTAGCTTTGTTCTGCAACAAGCTACTCGATTATACCCCCGACTATACGAGCAATGGACTGACCGTGCGTCGCCATGTGACTCCTTACTTTGGATTAGAAATGAACGTGAAAATATGAAACGAATACTGATGATATGTGTGGCTCTGCTGGGAATGGTACTCGCATCGTGCCACCAGGACGAGGACGATCTCTTTACCACGGCAGCTATCACCCTGACTGCCGAGGAAGGCACAACCGTGGAACGTGTGCAGGGCACGGTGCAACTCACCAACCTCAATACCCGACAGGTGACAACCACGGCCGAGTTTGATGGTAATATAGCCCGTGTTTCTCTGCTTCGTGGTGTCTATTCGGTACTGGTCGAAGGTTCCATGCAATATAAGGATGCCCATGGCGCCACGGGCGTTAGGCAGTTTCGTGCCACGTCCGATTACTTAGAGTTTGCCAGCAAGAGTCTTAATGTAGCCACCCTCAATATCGTATGGATGTAAAGATGAAGTACAAAATAGCATTGTTGACCATGGTTTGCACGCTATGTATGTCGGCCACCATGGCTTCGCCCCGTGACACGGCTCGTGTGGAGCATCTGTCGATGTGGAACCAGTTGTCGACTCCCCTGCTCACCAATCCCGCCCTGCATAGCGCGGCCTATGCCCAGTCGTACTCCGAGATGGCGCTTACCATCGACTTTCAGCACCAATCAGAAGCCTTTGTCGAGGAGAAAGGTAAGGGACATGTGCTTGGGGCGCTGGCAGTTAACAGTTATCTGCGCATGAATCCACGTTCGGCAGTATGGGGCTCTGCCTCTTACACTACTGGCAAGCAGAAGAGCATCTGCTGGAACTCTACATCCGACTACGAATTGTTGGCTCCCTATGTGATGGCCGATACCCTGGGCGGAGATACCCACCGAGAGCGATATACCTTCTCTGGTGGTTATGGCACCCAGCTGGGGCGAGTCTTGCTGGGAGGCGAGATGGCCATTCGTGCTGAGCACGAGTATCGTGACCGTGATCCACGTATGCGAGGCATCGTTACAGAACTGTTGCTGCGAGGTGGCGCTGGTCTCATGGCTTGGCATTATCGTTGGGGCGTATTGGCGGAAGGCACTATCTACAAGCAAACCAACAGCGTAGATTTCTACAACGAACTGGGTGTCATTCCCGAGTATCATATGACAGGACTTGGAACCGAATATGGCCGTTTTGCTGGCGAGCAGCGCAGTCTCGCCTATCGAGGAGGTGGCTTTGACATTGCTTTTGATGCTGTTCCCACAGGTAATGAAGGACTCTACGGGCATGTGTCTTTGGGACGCAATGCATATGAACGCCTGCTGACGAGCGCCAACTCATTGCCTCTGTCGCGCCTTATATATAATAAGGTGGAAACCACGATGGGGTGGAAGCAGGAGAGCAAGCACCATTGGGCCGCTTATGCACATCTTGCCTTTACCAAGCGCAGTGGTGATGAAAACATAACGGGAAAGTCGGATTCGCAGTATTATCCTGTGATAGGCAAGCTCACCATGTATAAGGATTACCTGATGGATGCCTCGATAGGAGGTATGTATGGCCAGCAGGGAGGCGACCGCTCGTGGATGGTAAGCCTCAAGGCAGGCTATCGCAACCATCGTGAGCGCTATGTATATCCCGAGCGCCTGTTAGACCGTGCCCATGCGTATGTCAAGGTAGCAGGCGAGTGGATGCGTCCTATGTCTCGGCGCTTGTCACTCTCGCTGGGAGCCGATGCCAGTCATTATGCCCGTGTGAGCGACAACATGGTGATGCCTTTTGCCAACATGACCAGCAAGTTTGCCGAGATGATACGCCACAAGTATCGTTTTGTCAAGGCCAGCTACACTGAGGCCCACCTGCATGCACGTGGCGACTATTACCTGAAGTCTTCGTCCATAGGCCTCTTTGCCGAAGTAGCAGGAGGCATGGTGCTTTGCTCGGAGAACGAGCAGCAATTGGGACTCAGAGCCACCATGGGCGTAACTTTTTAAAGAAGTTAGAGACGTTAAAGCCATATGCTTTACAGCTAAATATTCAATCAAAAAGGCTGTTGGCTATAACTTCTAAAGACCGAAGGGAGTGATAACTTCTTTAACTTCTATAACTTCTGAATTTGCTAAAGTTCAATAATTAAAATAAAAAAAACAATGAAAAAGAATTTCTTGATGGGCATGTTGATGCTCCTTACAGTAGGTTTGTCGTTTACAGCTTGTAGCAACGACGACAGTGTGACATACACTCCTGTGTCGCTCAGCGTAGAGATGCCTTTGGGTATCGACAACGTGGTGTTTAGTAACAGCAAGGCCATGTTCACCAATGTTCAGACAGGCGAGGTGTTCACCGTCAATCAGTTTGTAGAAAACAATGGTAGCTTTGCAGCCTCGATAGACCAAGTGCCAGAGGGCACATACAATGTAGCCGTTACCGGCGAATTGAGTTTTACCAAGGATGGTGTGGCAGGTACAGCCCAGGTCAACCAGACCAGTGAGAACATGCAGGTGAAGAGTGGTAGCGCCAATGTCAAGTTGGCCGTGAATACCTTCGATGCCAAGGGTGGTTTTGTTATCTCGGAGATTTTCTTCGCAGGTGATAAAACTCCTGAGGGTAAGCAATTTCTGAAAGACCAGTATGTCGTTGTTTCCAATAATTCGGACGTAACTCTCTATGCTGACAGTATTGCCTTTGTGCAATCGTCATTCCTTACCAGCACCAAACGTGAGTATACACCCGACATCATGAACAAAGCCATGTCGGTGGAGGCTATATATATGATCCCGGGAACAGGAAAGAGCGTGGCTGTGCAGCCTGGCAAGTCGTTGGTGTTGGCACTGAATGCCATGAATCATACAGAAGCTAATGCCAATTCCTTCGACTTGAGCAAAGCTGACTTTGAATTCTACGATGAGAGTACGTCGGCAAACAATCTGGATACCGACAATCAGGAGGTTCCCAACCTGGATAAGTGGTATTGTTATACATTGAGTTATTATCTGCTCAATACTGGTGGAAACAAGGCCTATGCCTTGGCTCGAATGCACCAAAACAGGGAAAGCTATCTGACAGCCAACTATTATGAGGCAAAGTATGTGTTGACAACAAGCAAGGGTGACAAGGAGATGACATCCAAATGTTATAAGTTACCTAACTCTTGGATTCTTGATGCTGTAAACCTTTGCCCAAGTAGTGTTTGGCAGTGGAACGTGGTTTCTTCTGCTCTTGATGCAGGCTATACGTATGTGGCAAGCACGCTCAATTCTACTGATCGCTTCGGCAAGTCTGTTATCCGTAAGAAGGAGAACGGCAAGTGGGTAGACACCAATAACTCAAGCAACGACTTTGAGGCAGCTACAGCCAGTTATCTGCAGAAATAATCAACTCAAAATAATGTGAAAATATGAAGAAACAATTTCTAAGCCTGTTCCTTCTTCTCTTAGCTCCAGCATCTTTGTTTGCTCAAACTGTGGAGCAGGATGCATCCATCCGTCAGGGCAAGTTGAAAAATGGACTCACTTACTACATTCGTCATAATGCCAAGGAGGCAGGACTTGCCGACTTCTATATAGCCCAGCGTGTGGGCTCCATCTTGGAGGAACCTCGCCAGCGTGGCTTGGCTCACTTCCTGGAGCATATGGCGTTTAATGGTACTAAACATTTCCCTGGCAAGGGTAAGCACCTGGGCATCGTGCCTTGGTGCGAGACCATCGGTGTGAAGTTTGGTACCAACCTCAATGCCTACACATCAGTCGACCAAACGGTTTATCACATCGGTTCGGCTCCCATCAAGCGCGAAGGTATCATCGACTCCTGCCTCTTGGTGCTCAACGACTGGAGCCAGTTTATCAACCTTGAACCCAAGGAGATAGACAAGGAGCGTGGCGTCATCCACGAGGAATGGCGCAACCGCCGTACGGGCATGGCCATGCAGCGCATGATGGAGAATGTGATGCCTAAGATATACAAGGGCAGCAAGTATGAGGACTGTCTGCCTATCGGCAATATGGACATTGTGGATAACTTCCCTTACCAGGACCTGCGTGACTACTATCAGAAGTGGTATCGCCCCGACTTGCAGGCCATCGTGGTGGTGGGTGACTTCGACGTGGATATGATGGAGAGGAAAATCCAAAAGCTCTTTGGTAAGATTAAGGCACACAAGAATCCTGCCGAGCGCATCTACTATCCTGTGAACGATAATGACAAGATGATTGTCGCCATCGAGAAGGACAAGGAGCAGCCTATCATCCTCGGTCATCTCTATATGAAGAGCGAGACTACTCCAGACAGCGAGAAAAACAGTGTGAAATATCAGCGTGAGGATTACATCAACGGCTTAATCACCTATATGCTCAATGGTCGCCTTTCGGAGAAAAAGCAAGTGGCCAATCCGCCTTTCATGAGTGCGACGGTGAAGAACGGCGCGTTCTTCGTTTCCCGCACCAAGGATGCCTTCAGCCTGAGCATCAGTTGCAAGCAGGACAATGTACTGGGTGGCGTTTCGGTAGCCGTAGGCGAGGTGGAACGTGCCCGTCAGCATGGTTTTACACAGAGTGAGCTGGAACGTGCCAAGAAACTCTATCTCAATGCTGCCGAGCGACAACTGAAGATGGAGAAAGACTATAAGAACTCTCACTATGTGAGCCAGTGCGTGAACAACTTCTTGGAGGGAGAGCCTATCTTGACCCCTACTTACAACCTCCAGTTGGTGAAACTGTTTGATGGCGAGGTGAGTCTTGCCGAGGTAAATAGTCAGGTGGGCGAGATAATCACCGACAAGAACCAGGTGTTCATCATGTATGGACCCGACAAGGATGGTTTCGTGGTTCCTTCGGAATCGGAAATTGAGAGCACCGTGCTTGCCGCACAGCAGAAGAGTTACGACGCTTACCAGGAGGAGCAAGTGCCAGCTACCTTGATGGCGGCCTTGCCTGCACCAGGCAAGATTGTGTCGGAGAAACCATACGGCAAGTTTGGCATGACGGAGATAGTCTTGAGTAATGGCATGAAGGTGTATGTGAAGTCCACCGACTATCAGGCCGACCAAATCACCATGAGCATGAGAGGCGAGGGCGGTACATCCGTCTATGGCGACGAGGACATACCTAACTTCGCCTTCTTGAGTGGTTCCATCACGGAGGCGGGTGTGGGCGACTTCACGGCCACTCGTCTTCGCAAGGCATTGGCAGGAAAGTCCTTGAAGTTGGCTCCTTCCATCACCAGCGAGGGACAGCGCATCACAGGCACCTCGTCAGTAAAAGACTTGGAGACGATGCTTCAGTTGACTCATCTCTATTTCACTGCTCCTCGCAAGGACAGCATGGCGTTCGAGGGAATGATGAACCGCAACCTTTCGCTCCTGAAGAACCGCAACGCCAGTTCGAAGGTTGTCTACAACGACTCCCTCTCGGCTACTCTGTACGACCACAATGTGCGTATGGCTCCTGTAACCGTGGAGATTGCAAAAAAAGCGGATTACAACCGCATCTTCGAAATCTATCGTGAGCGTTTCAGCGATGCGAGCAACTTCAAAACCGTCTTCATCGGCAAGGTCGATATGGCGCAGCTTCGTCCGTTGCTCTGCCAGTATCTCGCCACCCTGCCTTCTACCCACAAGGCAGAAAAGAGCAACAAGGCCAACGTGCCTCAGATTGTGAAGAAGAACGAGGTGGTGAAGTTCGTGCATAAGCAGGAAACTCCGCTTGCCAACGTGAGCGTGTTCTATACAGCCAACGTCCCATTTTCGCCGAAGAACGACTTGGTGCTCGACATGTTGACCCGTGTCCTCCAGATCGCTTACACCGACTCGGTACGTGAGGAGAAGGGTGGAACATACGGAGTGGGCGTAAGCTTCAACCTCGAGAAGGAGGATAATCCGAATGCCTTGCTTCGCATTTCCTACAAGAGCGACCCCAAGCGTTACGAGGAACTGAATCCAGTCATCTACAAGCAACTCCTGAACATCGCCGACCATGGTCCTGTGGCAAGCAGTATGGATAAGGTGAAGAAGTATCTGAAGAAGCAATACGGACAGATGGCAATCACCAACGACTACTGGAGCTATGTCATCTGGCACCAGCTCGACGACGATGCCGACTTCGACAAGGATTACTGCAAGATGGTGGACAACCTGACAGCTTCTGATGTACAGAAGATGGCTAAGGAGTTGTTGAAGCAGAATCATCGTGTAGAGGTTACCATGCTCTCGGAGTAAGGATCAGAAAAAAGATAGTATGGCGTTTCTTGCATATATATATGTATGCGGAAACCTATTATCTATAGTTGAGAAAAAAGAAATTCCCAGTTAGGAAAAAATATTTTGTCAGTTGATTGACAAATTTTCCCTAATTGGGATTTTCTTTTCTACTGAAGGTGCGAAACTTGACTGTAATATCACATATTATAAATAACCTATGAAGTAAATCCCCAGGACCCATAAATCCCCAGAACTCATAAAATGGAATAAAACCTAAAAAGTGATGTGGAAGTATGGCTTTTTAGGTTTTTCTTGTTACTTTTGTATCATGTTATCGAAAAGTCAAAACAAAATGAGTACAGATTTCACCAAGGACAGCATCGAGTCGGCCTATTGCTTCTTCCATCAGAAGTTGCGTGTGTATGAATATTCCACCAGTCCTACTCAGCGTGATGATATAGAATATGCCATCAGCCAATATGTAGATGGGATGAACCCCGCGCTCTACCAGTTGTTGGCTAATGGCACTCCGCATTATCTGCTCGACCATACTACATTCGAGCAAGATATGCGCCATGCCATCGAGTTGCTCGATAGCATGTTGTAGAAAGAAGAAAATTGCAACTTGTGACAATTTGTCAGCCAGCGTGTGTCAATATTACCATTGGCACACGCTTTGTTATTATAGGTAGCGTAAACACTTAGGGGCGAAGCTCCCGATAGATGCATATCTTCGGCAAACTTCCAGTCAGGGTGTTAATGAGATTTTATAACATATTAATAACGAAAAAAAATAAAAACAAAATAATTATGGGAAAAGTAATTGGAATTGACTTGGGTACCACAAACAGTTGTGTTG
>ERZ1026878.136-NODE-136-length-61592-cov-9.437200_pt1 | contig 61592 bp, 56 predicted proteins | sample MGYA00380169_ERZ1026878 | MGnify/ENA primary metagenome ERZ1026878 (study PRJEB33269, sample SAMEA4719805) | human gut metagenome | biome: human-associated habitat; feature: organic feature; material: feces | place: Cameroon | collected 2013-10 ...
CGTAGCGCCGATGGTAGTGTGGGGTCTCCCCATGTGAGAGTAGGGAACTGCCAGACATCAAACAAGTGAAAAGGCCATCCGAAAGGATGGCCTTTTTGCGTTATGATTGCCGTGAAAACCGTAGGCCCGGCAGGCAACGCGCCTCCGGGCAAGAGAGCAGGTTAATGAATCACCTGCGACAGGAAGGCTCGCGTGCGTTCTGACTTAGGATGGGCAAAGAACTCATCCGGTGGTGCCTGCTCAACAATCTCCCCGCGATCCATAAAGATCACCCGGTCGGCCACGGTTCTCGCGAATCCCATTTCATGTGTCACACACAGCATGGTCATGCCGGATTGTGCCAGCCCAATCATGGTATCCAGCACCTCTTTCACCATCTCAGGATCCAGGGCTGACGTCGGTTCATCAAACAGCATAATTTTCGGCTTCATACAAAGCGAGCGGGCGATAGCCACGCGCTGCTGTTGGCCACCCGATATCTGACCAGGAAATTTATTGGCATGCTCTGCAATACGTACGCGTTCGAGGTAGTGCATTGCCAGCGCCTCCGCTTCCTTTTTAGGCATCTTTCGTACCCAAATTGGCGCAAGCGTACAGTTCTGCAGAACGGTCAGGTGTGGAAAAAGATTAAAGTGCTGGAATACCATTCCCACTTCCTGACGCACGCGTTCAATGTTGCGGATATCTTCATTCAGCTCGATACCATCAACCACAATGCGTCCTTGCTGATGTTCTTCAAGATGGTTAATACAGCGAATGGTTGTGGATTTCCCGGAGCCGGAAGGGCCGCAAAGAACGATGCGTTCCCCCTGCTTTACCTTGAGATTAATGTCTTTCAGGACATGGAACTGTCCGTACCATTTATTCACATTTTCCAGCGTAATCATCGCGTCGGCGGGTGTCATAGTTATTTGGCTCATAATTTCCTCAGTGCGGTGTACGCCCGGTGTTAAAGCGCTTTTCCAGATGCTGGCTGTAGCGCGACATGCTAAAACAAAAGATCCAGTAGATAAGGGCTGCAAAGACATATCCTTCTGTGGACATGCCCAGCCAGACAGGGTCCACGGTGGCCTGTTGCACGCTGCTAAAGAGATCGAACAACCCGATGATGATCACCAGGCTGGTATCTTTGAAGAGGGCAATGATTGTGTTGACCAGTCCCGGGATAACCAGCTTGAGAGCTTGTGGAAGAATGACCAGCCCCTGCGTTTTCCAGTAACCGAGCGCCAGTGATTCCGCCGCTTCGTACTGGCCTTTAGGTAACGCCTGCAGCCCACCTCGTACAACTTCAGCAACATAGGCTGACTGGAAGAGAATCACCCCAACCAGCGCACGGATCAGTTTGTCTATCGTGGTGCCTTCTGCCATAAACAGCGGCAGCATGACCGAAGACATAAACAGAACGGTGATAAGCGGCACGCCGCGCCAGAACTCAATGAAGATAACGGAGAGCACGCGTACGATCGGCATTTTTGAACGCCGTCCCAGGGCAAGTAAAATCCCCCACGGCAGCGCGCCGGCTATCCCCACCGAAGCGATAATCAGCGTCAGCGTCAGTCCGCCCCACTGGCGTGTTTCTACGCGTTCCAGCCCCAGGAAACCGCCATACAGCAGTATCCAGACAATGATGGGATAAACCACCGCCCAGCCGGCAATGTAGCGTCCACGATGAGGCAGCTTTTTCCAGAACATGACCGCGACAGAGAGCAGGCCGATGACCAGCGCCAGATTTATACGCCAGCGCTGTTCATGTGGATACAATCCATACATGAACTGACCGAAACGCTCATGAATAAATACCCAGCAAGCGCCAGCTTTGGTGCAGTCTGCCCGGGTGGAACCGACCCAGTTAGCCTGTAAAAACGCCCAGTTCAGCAGAGGCGGGATCAATTCCCACATCAGCCACAGGCAGACGATCGTCAGCAGGCTATTACTCCAGCTGGAGAACAGATTCTTACGCGCCCACAGAATAAAGCGTCCACCTGTCGAGTTGGCAGGGCGCGAGGCGTGCGACAGTATCGCTTTTGTCATCATAGATCCTTAGCGCTCGACCAGTGCTATACGACGGTTATAAAGGTTCATCAGCAATGAAATCACCAGGCTGATGATCAGATAGACAGACATGGTGATCGCGATGGTTTCAATGGCTTGTCCGGTCTGGTTAAGCACGGTTCCGGCGAAGAGTGACACCATATCGGGGTAGCCTATGGCTGCGGCCAGCGACGAGTTTTTGACAATGTTCAGATACTGGCTGGTCAGGGGAGGAATAATGACCCGTAAAGCCTGCGGAATGATGACCTGGCGAAGCGTCACGGTATGGGGCAAACCCAGAGAGCGTGCCGCCTCGTGCTGTCCGTGAGGTACGGCCTGGATCCCAGCACGGATAATCTCAGCGATAAACGCGGACGTATAAATCGACAGCGCCAGCGTCAGTGCGGCCAGCTCAGGAATTAATACCATCCCGCCCTGAAAGTTAAAGCCACGCAGATACGGAATATCCCAGTGCAGCGCTGCTCCGAACAGCCAGTGTGCCAGCAGTGGCAGGCAAACAATCAGGACAGCCGCCGTGGGCCAGGTTCTGCGAAGCTGCCCGGTTTTGATCTGATGCTTGCGATTAAAACGGAATACTCCAGCAGAGAGAGCAAGCGCTATCACAATCGCTCCGATAAAAGCGTACAGTCCATCACCTGGCAGAGGAGAAGGAATGGACAACCCTCGGTTACTGAGGAAAAACAGCTCAAACGCGTCGACGGCCTGACGGGGACCCGGAAGGTTACGCAGCACGGCGAAATACCAGAAGAAGATCTGCAGCAGTGGTGGGATATTACGGAATGTCTCGATATAAACAGTCGACAGTTTCCGCAGGAGCCAGTTTTCAGAGAGACGCGCCAGGCCGATAAAGAACCCCAGTATCGATGCGAAGACGATACACAGCGCCGAGACCAACAGCGTATTCAATAAACCGACGACGAACACGCGTCCGTAGGTGTCTCCTTCCTGGTAATCAATAAGGTGCTGAACAATGCCAAACCCTGCGCTGCGATCCAAAAACGCAAAACCGGAGGTAATGCCGCGGTTATTCAGGTTGGTGATCGTGTTATGGATGAGATACACGGCGATGAGAACAACCGCAACGATAGCAATAATCTGGAATAGCCAGGCGCGGACCGCGGGATGAGAAAAGGATAGCGATCCTTTTACGGCTGAGCGGCGATGGGACATAAAGAAACCTCAATAACCATGACTCTGGAGTGGGCACCGCCTGAGCAGTGCCCGTTACAGCTATGACTTAACGTACTGGTGGCGCGTACTGAATACCGCCGTTATTCCAGAGATTGTTCTGGCCGCGTTTGATCTTCAGCGGGCTATCCGATCCCACGTTGCGCTCAAAGATCTCAGAGTAGTTGCCCACCTGTTTGATGATGTTGTAAGCCCACTTGTTATCCAGCTTCAGATCTTTACCGAAATCACCCTCTTTACCGAGCAGGTGCGCCATATCCGGGTTGGATGGATTCGCGGCTTTCTCATCCACGTTTTTCGAGTTGATGCCCATCTCTTCTGCGTTCAGCATGGCAAACAATGTCCAGCGAACAATGGAGAACCAGTCTTCATCGCCACGACGTACCACAGGTCCGAGAGGTTCTTTTGAGATCACTTCAGGCAGGACAATCCACTCAGCCGGGTTGCTCAGCTTAATACGTAAGGCATACAGCTGTGACTGGTCAGAAGCCAGGGTGTCACAGCGACCGGACTCCAGCGCTTTAGCCGATTCATCCGAACGGTCAAATGTCACAGGGGTGTACTTCATGTTATTGGCTTTGAAATAGTCTGCGACGTTCAGCTCGGTATCAGTACCAGCCTGGATACAGACGGTGGCACCATCCAGTTCTTTCGCGCTTTTCAGGCCCGCTTTGTTATGGGTCAGGAAGCCGATGCCGTCATAATAGGTCACGCCGGTAAATGACATTCCCATACCCGCGTCGCGGGAGGAGGTCCAGGTGGTATTACGGGAGAGCATGTCAACCTCGCCGGACTGCAGCGCCGTAAAGCGCTCTTTCGCCGTCAGCGGGGTATATTTTACTTTGCTGTCATCACCAAAAACGGCAGCTGCGACGCCACGGCAGACATCCACATCAATACCGGTAAATTTGCCGTTCGCATCGGCATAGGAGAAGCCAGGCAAACCGTCACTGATACCACATTGAACAAAACCTTTCTTTTTAACGGCATCCAGTGTCGTTCCCGCATGGGCTTGACCGGCTACGGCAAACAACATGCCTGCAGCGGCCAGGCTGGCTATCATCGTCTTTTTCATAATGCATCCTGTGTGGCGAATTTATCGTTATAGAGGCGTTTTAAAAACGCTTTACCTGTCTGTGGCGTTGGCCAACGTTTATAAAGCAAACGTAATGCCAGTTTTGCGTTCGACAAAATAAGTGAGAAGTGAACGCTTAATGCTGAGTGTAGACAGGCTTAAATAAAACGAGCGCCCTGAAACGGTGCGAAATTACAACCTGTGCCACAAATCGGAGCAAAAGTTTTAACGAGAGTTAGAGGAAATGAAGAGATAGTTTCCAGAGTGAATATTGGCAGGGTATTCAATAGGAATAATGTGTGAAAATCATCACGATAGAATATGAAATTTTAATGAGTATACGGAAAAGTTGTGACTGGCTTCTGGCTGAAATTAATTATTTGAATAAATACGGGGCTATTTTTTTACTTATTTGAAAACACTGCACTCTTTAAAAGCAAAAGCGCGGCCGGAGCCGCGCTTCTGAACAGATGTTATTTGGTCAGGGCAACGATACCCAACGTCAAACCTGCCACAGCGGCTGCACCACCGGCGATAGCACCCGCGGTTTCCCAGTTATCCTGGGTAGTGCCTTTCATACAGGTATTGGTATGAACCAGTCGGCCCTGGTCATCGTAAACCGGTACACATGGAGAGTCGTGCGCGCAACCAGCAAGCAACGCAGCGAGGAGTGCAACGGAAATGAATCTTTTCATGATGTTACCTCAGTATTATTTCTCGTCCGCTATAAAGCCAGGAGGGCAATTAGCGAACTGGAGGTTATTTTACCACCGGGGTAAGACCGTGTTACACGAGGAATAATCTCAATTTATGTCGTTTGTAAAAATCGTGGAGAAAAGTCGGTTTCAGGAAGAATTAATGGAGAAATTATGAAGCTGCAAAAGGCTGTTTTTACTTAATGCAAACTACCCTGGTTTTAACGCTGCTATTTTGTAAAGTCTAATTCGTTGTTTATGTTAAAAATAAAAAGGCACCAAAGGTGCCTTTCAGGAAAACATTACTCTTTATGGCGGGTGAATCGTCGGCGGACAACCACAAAGAAAACGGGCACGAAGAAAATGGCCAGAAGCGTTGCGGAAAGCATCCCTCCCATCACGCCCGTACCCACCGCGTTTTGCGCGCCGCTCCCGGCCCCGGTGCTGATCACCAGCGGCATGACGCCGAGAATAAAGGCCAGGGAGGTCATCAGGATGGGGCGAAGGCGCATCCTTGACGCTTCCAGTGTAGCTTCAATAATACCTTTACCTTCTTTCTCCATCAGGTCTTTGGCGAACTCGACGATCAGGATGGCGTTTTTCGCCGATAAACCAATCGTCGTCAACAGGCCGACCTGGAAATAGACGTCATTGTTTAACCCGCGCAGCGACGCTGCAAGCAGCGCTCCAATGACACCCAGCGGCACCACCAGCATGACTGAGAACGGAATGGACCAGCTTTCATACAGGGCCGCCAGACACAGGAAAACCACAATCAGTGAAATGGCGTACAGCGCCGGCGCCTGGTTACCCGAAAGCCGCTCCTGATAAGACATTCCCGTCCAGTCATAGCCGATGCCGGAAGGCAGTTTTGCCGCCAGGCTTTCCATCATCACCATCGCCTCACCGGTACTTTTCCCCGGGGCTGATTCACCGAGGATCTCCATTGATGGCATCCCGTTGTAGCGCTCCAGGCGAGGTGAGCCATAGACCCAGTGCGCGTTGCTAAAGGCTGAGAACGGGACCATTTCCCCATTCGCGCTGCGCACGTAGAGGTTGTTAATATCGCCTGGCAGCATACGGAATTTTGCGTCGGCCTGAACGTAGACCTTTTTCACGCGTCCGTGATCGATAAAGTCATTCACATAGGTGCCACCTAACGCCGTCGAGATCGTCTGGTTAACGTCAGAAATACTGACACCCAGCGCCTGCGCTTTCTCCTGATCGACATCCAGCTTGAACTGAGGCGTATCTTCAAGTCCGTTAGGACGCACGCGAACCAGCAGATCAGGGTGCTCTTTCACCATGCCGAGCAGTTGGTTACGTGCCTGCGTCAGCTGGGTATGCCCCAGGTTAGCCTGGTCAATCAGCTCAAAGTCGAAGCCCGTGGCGGTACCCAGTTCAATAATTGCAGGCAGGTTAAACGGGAACACGAGACCATCTTTAATCTGACTGAAGGCTTTGGTCGCGCGACCCACAATGGCTTCGACGCCATTTTCCGCCCCCGGACGCTCCTCCCAGGGCTTCAGGCTGATGAAGGCAATGCCGGAGTTCTGACCCTGGCCGCTAAAGCTAAAGCCGTTAACGGTAAAGACGGATTCCACATTCGCCTTCTCTTTGTTCAGATAGTAATCCTGAACCTGGTCGAGGACCTGCTGAGTGCGCGTCTGGGTTGCCCCCGCCGGGAGCTGAACCATCGTCATAAACACCCCCTGATCCTCTTCGGGCAGGAAGGAGGTCGGTAAACGAAGGAAGAGCACCGCCATCCCGCCGACAATAATGACGTACACCACCAGATAGCGGCCGGTCTTACGCAAAATACCGCTCACGCTGTTGCTGTAGTGCTCCACACTTTTATCAAAGCGCGCATTAAACCAGCCGAAGAACCCCCCTTTCTGCGCATGATGGTCGCCGGAGACGGGCTTGAGCAACGTTGCACAGAGTGCGGGCGTCAGGATGAGCGCAACCAGTACGGAGAGCGCCATGGCGGAAACGATCGTCAGTGAGAACTGGCGATAGATTGCCCCCGTTGAACCGCCAAAAAAGGCCATTGGAATAAAGACCGCCGAGAGCACCATGGCGATCCCCACCAGCGCCCCCTGGATTTGCCCCATCGATTTCTGCGTGGCCTCTTTCGGCGGCAGCTTGTCTTCTACCATGACGCGTTCAACGTTCTCGACGACCACGATGGCGTCATCCACCAACAGACCTATCGCCAGCACCATGCCGAACATGGTCAGGGTATTGATGGAGAAACCGAACGCCGCCAGAACCGCGAAGGTCCCCAGCAGAACGACCGGAACCGCGATAGTCGGGATGAGCGTCGCCCGCAGGTTTTGCAGGAACAGGTACATGACCAGGAAGACGAGAATAATCGCTTCAAACAGGGTCTTCACCACTTCGTGAATGGAGATTTTCACAAAAGGTGTGGTGTCATAGGGGTAGACAACCTTCAGCCCCTGCGGGAAGAACTGCTGCAGTTGCGCCAGTTTGCTCTTGATGGCTGCCGCCGTGTCCAGCGCATTTGCCCCGGTCGCCAGCTTAATCCCCAGGCCGGTTGCCGCCTGCCCGTTGATTTTGGTCACCATGTTGTAGTTTTCGCCGCCCAGCTCAATGCGAGCCACATCTTTCAGATGCACCATTGAGCCATCCTGATTCACTTTGAGCGTGACCCGGCCAAACTCTTCCGGCGATTTCAGGCGGGTTTGCGCGATGATCGAGGCGTTCAGCTGCTGCCCGGGAATGGACGGCGTTCCACCCAACTGGCCTGCCGCTATCTGGTCATTCTGCGTTTTCAGCTGGTTGATAATATCCAGCGGCGTCAGCTGATATTTGTTCATCGCATTGCTGTCGAGCCAGATGCGCATCGCATACTGGGCACCAAACAGCTGGACGTCGCCGACGCCAGACGTTCGGCTGATGGCATCTTTGACGTTTGAGGCGACATAGTCGGAGATGTCATCCTGCGTGAGATGTTTGTTATCTGAAACAAAACCTGCGACCAGCAGGAAGCTGCTGCTGGACTTCTCAACGCCAATCCCTTGTTGCTGTACCTCTTGCGGCAGCAGCGGCATGGCGAGCTGCAGTTTGTTCTGAACCTGCACCTGGGCGATGTCCGGATCGGTCCCTGACTCGAAGGTGAGGGTGATCGTGACGTTACCTGCCGAGTCGCTGGTGGAAGACATATACATCAGGTTATCGATACCGTTCATGTTCTGTTCGATAACCTGAGTCACCGTATCCTGCACCGTTTGGGCATCAGCGCCCGGGTAGGTTGCGGATATCGCCACCGCAGGAGGCGCAATGGTCGGATACTGGGCGACGGGAAGTTTGAGAATGGCCAGCCCGCCGGCAATCATTAAAATGATGGCAAGTACCCAGGCGAAAACCGGCCGCTGAATAAAGAAATTAGCCATGTTGTCGTCCCTTAACTGGCTGGAGCGGTGGTGGTATCAGGCGTGGCGACCACGGTTGCCCCCGGTCTGACTTTCTGTAACCCGCTGACAATAACGCGGTCACCGTTTTTCAGCCCTTCTGTTACCAGCCAGCGATCGCCAATTGCCTGTGGGGCGACAACGGTACGTGCCTCAACCTGGTTTTTATCATTCACCACCATAACGGTTGCATCGCCTCGTGGCGTACGGGTCACACCCTGCTGTGGAACCAGGATCGCATCCGGCTGCGTGCCTTCATCAATGCGGGCACGAACGAACATGCCGGGTAACAGCAGATGTTGCGGATTCGGGAAAATGGCGCGCAGGGTTATCGAGCCGGTACTCTCATCGACCGTGACGTCAGAGAACTGCAAAGTGCCTTTCAGTGGGTAGGGCTGCCCATTCTCCATCAGCAGCTCAACGGTACTGGCGGACTCGCCTTTTTGCAGACTCGTCTGTTTCAGACGCATAAACTCATTACTGGACTGGGTGACATCGACATAAATCGGATCAAGCTGCTGGACCGTTGCCAGGGCTGTGGCTTGTCCGTTGGTGACGAGAGCCCCTTCGGTTACGCTGGATTTACCGATGCGGCCATCGACAGGCGACGTAACTTTGGTGTACGCAAGGTTAATACGCGCGCTTTCAACACCGGCTTTGGCAGCAACGACGCTGGCGTCTGCCTGCTGAGCCGTTGCTACAGCCTGGTCATACTCCTGCTTGCTGACATACTGTGTGCCCACCAGTGGGAGATAACGTTTCACGGTCAGGTGCGCAATACTGGCTGCCGCCTGGGCCTTCGCCAGCTCGCCTCTCGCGCTGTCATAGGCTGCCTGATAGGTCGCGGGATCAATCTGATAAAGTGACTCACCCGCTTTAACATCACTCCCTTCCGTGAAGTTGCGACGCAGGATGATGCCGCTAACCTGAGGACGAACCTCCGCAACCCGAAAAGCGTCGGTTCTGCCCGGGAGTTCAGTGGTAACAGCCAGAGGCGCGCTTTTCACGATATGCACGCTGACCTGAGGTGCCTGCGGGGGTTGTTGTTGTTTTTCCTGACCATCGCATCCAGTGAGCAGTACCGCGCAGACAATGAAACCGGATAAGGGTAAGCGTCTGAAATGATTCGTCATTACTGTTCCTTTAAATACCCATTAACCGATATATGTCATGAACCGGTAGTTGGGGCAGAGGGATAAAAAATAAAATGTAGCTGCGTATAATAATGAGGGTATTTAATGTTTTTTAATTTATAAGTGCGAATGAGCTGGCCTGAAGACAAAATCAGAATCGGGCCTGAGGTTTACGGTAATATACGTCTGGCATAATTATCAGATAAACAGCGTTTAAGGTTATCCATTCATTCAGGTCATGAATTTAATTGGCTTAATGTATTTGTATTAATGATAAATTATGTGCGTTGACTTTTTTTGTGCAAAATGAAAACGGAAATTGGTGAATACTTTCATTTTTATGAACGCAGCAATATCTATAAACCTTGTGTATAACGAGTAGTCGTCTATGGCGCGTAAAAAGAAAGAAGAGGCTCAACAGACCCGACAGCAGCTGATTGAGGCGGCTATCGGACAGTTTGCAACACGTGGCGTAGCCAATACGACGCTGACGGATATCGCGGATGCCGCCAGGGTGACGCGCGGCGCGATCTACTGGCACTTCACCAGTAAATCTGAAATTTTTAATGCCATCTGGGAACAGCAATTACCGCTTCGCGACATTATTCGCGACCGGCTTTCCCTTTCCGAAAGTGACGATCCGTTGTTAATGCTTCGTGAGCAGTTTATTACAGCATTGCAGTATATTGCTCATGAGCCGCGGCAATGTGCGCTTTTACAAATTCTGTATCATAAGTGTGAATTTAGCAGCGATATGATTTCAGAAAGTGAAATCAGAAAGCGTATTGGGTTCAATGATGACGCGTTACGTGTCACGCTGGAGGGCTGTATTTCGCGGGGGATTATTTCACCCAGGATGAATGTGGACCTCACCTTGATCGTATTTCACGGTTTTTTTAGCGGAATCATTAAAAACTGGTTAATGAATAACGACAGTTTTAATCTCTACCAGCAGGCGCCCGCCCTTGTCGATAGCATTCTGGCGACACTCCCGATCGTTCGCGTATCGCCTCATGATGAATACAGCTCCGCGCCAGGTAACATTTCTCCCCGGGCACACAGTGCCTCTACGGTCTGTGCGCTGACAGGTTTACCTAACAGATAACCCTGAAGGGTGTTACAGCCAAGCTCGGTCAAAAAGTTTTGCTGTGCTTCGGTTTCCACCCCTTCCGCCACAACTTTCAGGTTAAGCGTTTTTGCGAGGGCCACAATCGCCGAAACAATGGTGGCATCCTCGCTCTCACCGCTTAACTCTTTCACAAATGCCCTGTCGATCTTGAGTTCGCAGGCCGGCAAACGCTTGAGATAGAGCAGGCTTGAATATCCGGTGCCAAAATCATCAATAGAGGCCTTCACACCTGCATCCGTCAGCTCTGTCAGCACCCGCACACTTTCATCCGGGTTGCTCATTGCCGTGGTCTCCGTCACTTCCAGGATCAACATTTCCGGCGGCACATGATGACGCGCCAGGCAGTCGAGAACCGTTTTAACCAGCGAAGGTTGTTCGAACTGCAACGTTGACAGGTTGACTGCCATTGACCAGCTTTGATGTCCCTGAAGATGCCATTCCCGCAGCTGGCGGCAGGCTTCATTAATGACCCAGTTGCCAATGGGGATGATCAGCCCCGTTTTTTCCGCCAGCGGCAGGAAGAGATCCGGAGTCAGTAATCCCTGCTTTGGATGTTGCCAGCGTAATAACGCCTCAAAGCCGAGAACCGGCCCTGCGGGAGCGTGAAATTTTGGCTGATACAGCAGGCGTAGCTCATGGCGATCGATCGCCATCCACAGATCGTTCATTAGCTGAAGATGGGTCTGCGCCAGGGTATTCATGGAAGGCTGGAAAAAGTGGTAACCGTTCCGGCCCATATGCTTCGTGTGATACATCGCAGCATCGGCATTAAACATCAGCTCGCGCTCGGTTTTGCCGTCGTGAGGATAAAGTGCGATGCCAATACTGAGGGTCACCACCAGTTCATAGGGGTCGAGATTGAACGGGCTATCGATGGCGTGCACCAGCGAATTTGCCAGCGAGGCCGCATCGTCGGGACCTTCACCCTCTGCCAGCAGAACAAACTCATCACCGCCGATACGCGCAAGGGTGAACTGGCCTTTCAGGAGAAGCAGCAGACGCTGCGTGACGGCGACCAGCAGCCTGTCGCCGACATCATGGCCGTAGGCATCATTGACGGCTTTAAAACCGTCGAGATCCATGAACATCAGCGCAAAACGGGTGCCTTCACGATCGGCTTTGCTGATGGCCTGATCGAGTCTGTCTTCCAGAAGAATACGGTTGGGCAGCCGCGTCAGGGTATCGTGCAGGGCCAGTTGTGCGAGTTCCCGGTTCGCTTCTGCAAGCGATGAGGCCAGAAGGGCGGTACGTGCCTGGAGACGGGCATCCAGCATCGACACCAGCAGGGTGATCCCAAGAATAGAGAGCGCGACGACGCTGACCAGCACCGCCAGCCAGCTCCCGTTTATACCGTCATGATGAACCATGGTGGACATCGGAAACTGCGCGGCTTTCATCCCGGCGTAGTGCATACCGGCAATGGCAATCCCCATGGTGATGGCGGCGCCCATGCGCATCAGCACGACCTGCGCGGCTTCGTGGCGCAGGCGGAAGGTTAGCCAGAGTGCCGCGAGTGAAGCGGCAAGGGCAATCACAACCGAAATGGCGACCCAGAACGTGTCCCAGATAATCCCGGGCATCACTTCCAGCGCTGCCATGCCGGTGTAATGCATGGCAACAATACCGCCACCCATCACCAGCGCGCCTGGCAGCAGACGACGCAAGCGCAATTGTTCGCAGCTGACAAGCCACAGCGCAAACAGTGACGATCCCACGGCGATAACCATGGATAACACCGTCAGGGTGGCGTTATAGCTCATGCTCATGGAGAGGTCCATCGCCAGCATGCCAATAAAATGCATGGCCCACACGCCAATGCCCATTGCAATGCCCCCGCCAGCCAGCCAGACGCGTGCGGCGACGCCCTGACTCCCGGCGACACGTGCAGCCATATTCAGGGCGGTATACGCCGCAAGGATGGCAACAACAAAGGAGAGGACAACAAGGATTGAGTTGTATTGGCTAACCAGCATGGTCGGTTCTACTCGAGTGTGAAGTTACGCCAGAGCGGTTGAGAAGGGCGAGACATTATCACCGTAAGGTAACGGCTCAAAGGGATTTAAATCCCCGTTTTTACTGGGTAATAGCAGGGTGGTTTGCGCAATCGCGCGGTCAGTCGAGTTCTGAGCAGTTCACTAACTTGAGCGGATTCACGGAGTTCATATTGCGACACTTATCGGTTTCGGTACTCATCAGCTCAATCCACTGCATCAGCAGTGTATCGAAAATGAAAACGGAGATTGCAAAGACAACCAGCCACCAGTATTTACGAATCATTGTGTCATTCCGCGAGAAGAACGCCAGTAGGGTGGGTGAAATATACACGAAAAACCGAGCTTTAAAAGCGGGATAAACGAAGGTTTACACAGCGTTGACGGAGAAGAGAAAGTAATAAAAAAGGCGCATCCCCATGCCAGGTAGCGCCTTTTTAAACAAGCATTTGCTAACCGAAATTAGTTCATGCCGTATGTTAATAACCGTTGTTTATTACTGTTCGTGCTTGTTCGTAAAATCCCACCTAATATTATGATTTAACTGTATTTATCGTTCATTCTCGTTTGTGCTTGTTCGTCCTCGCTCGCGGGCTTACACTCTCCCGTGTATCACTCGGTGTATCACTCGTTTTATATGAACTGAGGTTTTATGGCTGGCACAAACAAACTCAGCGACAAAAAATTAAGGGCGCTTTTAGGGGCACCCAGAAGCAAAGAGGAGATGCTGGCAGACGGTGAGGGGTTAAGCGCGCGACTTTTACGTTCTGGCGCTATCAGCTGGATTTTTGCTTATCGACTCGGTGGCCGTGGTTCGAAGCTGGAAAGGTTAACCTTGGGTAGCTACCCGGATATGTCGTTGAAGGTGGCCAGAGAAAAACGCGATGAATGTCGGTCGTGGCTGGCTGAGGGAAAGAACCCCAAATTTCAGCTCGATGTCAGGACTGAGGAAATACTCCGGCCTGTCACCGTTCGTGATGCGATGACGTACTGGTTTAATGAATATGCCATTCATCACCGTGTTAACTGGAAAAGGCACCAGGCGCAGGTCGAAAAGCATATTTACCCGTTTATTGGGGATCTGCCTCTCTCGCTGTGTGAAACCCGTCACTGGCTTCAATGCTTCGACCGCGCAAAGCGCGAAACCCCCTATGCAGCCGGCTACGTTTTTCAGATGTGCAAACAGGCGCTCAAATTCTGCCGCGTACGCCGCTATGCCGTTAGCAACGCTCTTGATGACCTGACCATTCAGGATGTGGGTAAAAAGCAGGAGAAGGGCGACAGAGTTCACGACATGGAGGAATTGTCTCAGCTCTGGCTATCGACAACCGGAAAGCTGTATAAGCCGTATTATGCTGCATTGCTGCGTCTGCTGGTGGTGTTTGGTTGCCGTTCTCAGGAGGTAAGGCTCTCAACCTGGAAAGAGTGGGATTTGAAAGGCTGGATCTGGACAGTACCGAAAGAGCACAGCAAAGGCGGTGAAAAAATCATTCGCCCGATCCCCGATGCCATCCGGCCATTTATCGAGGAGCTATATAAAGAACATTCGCACACAGGGCTTTTGCTCGGCGAGGTCAAAAAACCTGAAGCTGTCAGCCAGTGGGGAAGGGGGATTTATAAACGGCTGGGCCATTCCGAACCCTGGACGCTTCACGATCTGCGCAGAACCTTTGCTACTACGCTGAACGATATGGGGATTGCGCCTCACGTTGTCGAGCAGCTGCTGGGGCATGTGCTGGGGGGCGTAATGGCGATTTATAACCGTAGCCAGTATTTGCCAGAAAAACTGGACGCGCTGAATAAATGGATGGAACGGTTAGAGGTTATATCTTCCGAACATTCAAATGTAACTATTCTGAAGGTGGCAAAATGAAAGAGTTCGATTTACCTGCATTAGAATATTGCTCACTGGATAGGGCTAGCAGGCTTCTTGGGTGTGAGTTAGGTGATATATTACATTGGGCTGAATTAAGAGCTATTCCATTGATGGTGAATTTCACGAATGGGATAGAAAATTCCGCAAGGATAATGTTTAGTGACAGCATAGATTTATATCAAGGTTTAAGAAGTATTGACCCTGGTGATGGTGATTTTTATTTATCGCCACTATGTTCATTCTCTCTTTCACCAGAGGATTACGAGGACTATGAGTTTGAGGGTGTAATAAATCCAGTGCATAACATGATAGAATTTGAACTGGAATGTAATTTGCACGGTCTTTGGGAATTAGCTAACTTCTCTGTTGACGGTGATTCTGTTGATTTTACAGCATTAAAGCCTTTCAGACTTCAGTGCGATTGGGTGTCAATTGCCAGATATTGGGGAGGCTATGAATTCTCAGTCTCTGATTTGTATATCTCAAGAGAAAGTATTGAGATAATTACAGGTGTTAAACAAAGGGTATTACCATCAAAGGCTAACTTTGAAGCTGAAAATAAAACAATGGTTGTTGTTGAGGATATTAACCCGAAAACAAGAAATTTCAGGGCAGCATTTATCAAATCGATGCTATACGTTTGTTATGGAGAGGAAGTTGCAGAAAACCCTCGCAAGGCATTTGATAACCCCAGAAGCAAAATAAAAATTGATTTTGAAAAGGCCGGTATTTCTCTCCCAAGTGGGAAAGCTATTTATAACTGGATAAAGGATATCGATATCAACCACAATTAGTGGAACTTCCTAACTATTTTTGGAATGTTCCAGGCCCACTGATTGCACCGATCTTTAATGCCCTCGTTTATTGAACGTTAACGAACGAGGGCGTTTCTCTATGATTCATTCTAAGCAAATCCTCCAACCTGCAGAACGCGTTATCCGAGAGGCCGAATGCCGACAATTGACAGGCATTTGTCGCACCACGCGATACATGATGGAAAAAGAGGGGAGTTTCCCCGCCCGTCGCAAATTGGGTGGCCGCGCAGTTGGCTGGCTTCTTTCTGAGGTTACAGCTTGGCAGCTGAGCCGGACAAAAGCGGCATAAGGGGGAGGTATGGCACATAAAACAAAGGCGGCCATGCCGGGCCGCCAATGCACACACACTAAACTGAAGTATTTACAGCTTACCAGGTTTGCTGCTGGTGGTCAAAATGCAGGCAAAGCTCAAAAAAGAGCTTCGGCTGGTGGTCACAGCCTGAGCGATACAGGGATTCCTGTATCTCCTGATGGTCAAGGGCTGAGCCAGCGCAATTTTGCGCTCGCTGATTTTCCTGAGGTTTTACGAACTGCGCCATCGGCGCGGTTAATGGGTTTATCCATAAATGGCGATACCCCCCTTAGGGTCTGCGAAGTTTTGCGCACACCTGCAAACTTCCCGGATATTGGGCATCGATGCGAAGAAAATCGCAACGCTCAAATCCGGAGTGCAAAAATGCACGCTGGGTGTCAGCCGTTGGCGCGTACCCCTCAGCCCTTTGGCTCGATGCCGCGCTGCTTCAGTTCTTTACGAATGATTCGTTTAAGCCATGCAGAGATCGATTCATCTCCATCATTTTCCATGGCTTCCCTCATAGCAGCTTCTAAACCAGGTTCTACTCTAAACGCGATCTGCTTATTTCCGCGTGGTAATTTTGTGTTTGACACGTGTTGCACTCCAGCGCTAATCTTTGTGTGTCTGACAATGTACAACACATTAAAGGCATTTGTAAAACAACGAAGCCCGGCAGTGTTACCAGCACTAACCGGGCCTCTGACCTCCACCGTTAACGCAAGTAACGAGGAAGCTATGAAAGATCATATCACACACCCGCAAGGGCGGAACAACTACACCTGGCGTTTTCTGGCTCTTAGCGCCACGGGTCGAAATATCCTCCACATCGTCGCCACTACAGAACGCGAAGCCCGTGAGCAATCACCGGCTGGCTGCGTGATGGTATTCGCTGGCCGTCTGCCAGTTCGTGAGGTGCGCCATGCGTGACATTTACCAGGCACTACACCAGAGCGATTTCACGTCATACAGCGAGGAGGCGTTGACTCACTACATTGATCATTGTGCTGCAGCTTCCACGGCCGTCAGGAGTGCTCTGATTGTCATTGGCAACTTAATGTTCGAGGCGAGCCAGAACGAAGATTACAGCGGGGAAGAATCGAAGCGGGATTTATTCCTTGTCGGTAGTGTGCTGCGGTTCCTGCCGCGTCTGGAGCAGGTTCTTTCAGACAACAGCGATAATGCCACTTTTGAGCAGGCCAGACGCCAGGGGAAAAGCAAATGATCAGCACAATCAAATTTAACGAACTGGCAAACCGTGTTGATTTGCTGGTTAACCGCGTACTGGAGCTGGAGCAGCAGGTGAGAACGTTGGCCGATAGCCATGGTGGAGAAATTCCTCCCGGCATGAGTCCTGTCACTACGCTGGCCGCAGAGTTTGGTATTTCCACCAAAAAGGCCGAAGAGCTGGCTAAAAACACGGGGGTGATGCTGGTGCGCCTGAAGTCTGGCGGCTTTGTGGTGCCTGAGGAGAAATTCAGGGAGGCGGCTCGGCTGGTGCTGCGCGGTGCGAAGCGCAAATATGGATCGGCGTACTGGTATCACCCGCTGATTGGTAAATTCCAGATGAGCGGAGGGATACCGAAATGACAGAGGCAGTCATCACATTAGAAACGGCGTCTGATGCTCTTTTTACGTGTGTATATCGCTGGGCGCATGGTCAGCCACTTAAAGCTACCGAGGTTCAGGGTGCCCTCCACCAGCATAAGGACACCACAAGCCGTTATGGCGCGCTAGCGGCCAGAGTTGGACAACTTCACTCCATGACTTACGAGATGCTGTGCGACGCCGGGTTTCTGGACACCAACCACGATCGGGAAATTTCCGCCCGGCGGCTGGTGGTGTCGGAGATTATTGGCGAAGAAGAGCTAAACGAATGGTTAAGGGATATTGAACGCGTAAGGCGTTTATTCCCGGATGCCGTTGGTCGCGAAAAGAAAACCCGCCTTCCACTGTCTCGGGGATCAGAAGGATACAACGTCCAGCAGGATTACATGATTAAACACGTATTGCCGGCGCAGTCGCTTTGCTCAATATACGGGCCGAGTGGATCGTATAAAAGCTTCCTGGCTGTGTCGTGGGCGTGTCATATCGCTGCAGGTGTACCGTGGTCAGATCGTAAAGTCGCACAAGGTGCTGTTCTGTATATCGTGGGAGAGGGCGGAGTTGGTGTTCCCCGGCGCATAAAGGCGTGGGAGCTCGTCAATAAGCGAAGCGCGGATAACTTATTCCTGGTAAACAGGCCTGTATTCCCGGTGCGGCAGCAGGAGGTTAATGAGGTATTACTGGCGGCGCGTCAGATTGAATCCGAGTGTGGGTATCCTGTCCGGCTGGTGGTGATCGACACGCTGGCGCGTTGCTTTGGTGGCAATGACGAGAACGACGCGCGTGACATGGGGGCGTTTATTGAGGGGTGTGACACCATTAAACAGGCAACTGGTGCAACTGTGCTGGTTGTTCATCACTCTGGCAAGGATGAAGCGAAGGGGGCGCGAGGTTCCAGCTCATTCCGTGCTGCGCTCGATGCAGAGTTTAACGTAAAGCGAGAAGGGGAGGGAAAAGCTCTGATCCTGTCATGCACCAAAATGAAGGATGCCGAGGAGCTGGAGCGCAAAGCCTATGACCTGTGTTCTGCTGAGCTGTTTACCGACAATGACGGGGATATGGTTCATTCTCTGGTTGTCAGGGATGAAGCGCGGGAAGCGAAAGAAATCGATCCAGAGCTGGCAGGGGTATCAAAACTGACAGGCAACCACATGGCACTGTGGCAGGCCATAAGAAGCAGAACGGCGAAAGGCGAACCGTGCACAAGGGCGGTTATTCGTGACGATCTGAAAGCCACTGGAATGGATACCCGTCATTTTGCCCGGTGGGTGGATAAGCTGGTCGATGATGGTCTGATAGTTCAGTCTGGAGAGTTGCTCACTCCTCAGTCACTGCGTGAAGTGGGTAAATAAGTGGGTTTTATGTGGGTGAGGTGGGACGGTGAGTTCCATTTTACCCACTTAACCCATGTATACACGGAGAAAGTGGGTAATTTTGCTGGAAGCCCTGCCATTACTGCTCTGGTGGGGTGTTTGAGAAAATGCTGGTGGGTAGCAAGTGGGTAGAGATTGAAGTGGGTAGTAAGTGGGGAGCATAAGCCGGGTTTATCCCGGTTTTTTTACGCCGTAATTTCATTAAATGCAATGATGTTGATCGATGTTGCATTTTGATCAACACTGTATGCATATCCAACCCATGTAGCGAGAAGACGAATGAAAGGAACAGTTCAATCCATGTCGGTTTACATCGATAACGAGACAGCCCTGGCGCTTAACCGCCTCCGTGAAGAAATTCGCCAGAAGAACGAAAGCGACGGCCTCCCGGCGCAGACGCCCACGATAGGCTGGCTGGCCCGTACTCTGCTACGTGAAAAGCTGGGGATGGGTGCGGCTAAAAACGATGCGCCTAGTGCGCAGTAAGGCGGGTGGAGAATGGAAATTTCACTGTATGAACCTATCGAGGGGATGACGGCGAAGCGCTTCCGTGACTCCCTGCAGGTGGCATCCGGTCCGGTAACTGTCGCGATCAACAGCGGTGGCGGAAATGTCACTGACGGCATGGCGATTTTCAACGCCCTGAGAACCTACAAAGGCCACACGGTAGCCCGTATTGATGGTATCGCGGCGTCTATGGCCACTATCGTTGCGCTGGGTGCAAAACGTGTGGCTATGGCCGACAACGGCTGGTGGATGATGCACAACCCGTGGGGTGTGATGGCAGGTGAGGCTGAAGATATGCAACGACAGGCTGGCGTGCTGGAGAAGATCGGCAACACCATGCTTGCCACCTACGTTGCAAAATCCGGTCTGCCTGAGGCCGAGGTAAAAGCCATGATGGATGCTGAAACCTGGCTGACGGCGGCTGAGGCAAAAGAAAAGGGATTTGTTGACGAAATCTACCCGGCAGAAGGACAGATGTTTGCCATGGCGCCGGGCTGTGATTCGCTGGTGGCAAAATTCACCCGCACGCCGGAGCAGCTGCGCGAGGCGATGAAAACCACCAGCCAGCCGGAAAGCCGGGAGCAGAAAGCAGAAGCGCTTTTCTCTGCGTTTGCGTCGCATGAGTGGGCGGCCGGTATTCGTGCTGAGTTTGTGGGCGGCTCCATCACCGAGGAGCAGGCTCGTCAGAAAATTTTAACGAGTCTGGCAGCGGGGATCACTCCCTGCGCCGGGCCAGGAGCGATAGACGTGTATTCAGGTAACGGAAACATTGTAGGGGATTCGGTAAAAGCGGCTCTGCTGGCGCGTACCGGGCTGGCGCAGGCAGAGAAGGACAACCGCTATAACGGTTACACCCTGCGCGAGCTGGCCCGCGCTTCGCTTGTTGACCGGGGTGTGAGTGGCATTCCTGGTAATCCGCTGGGTATGGTGGGTATGGCGTTTACCCACAGCACCAGTGATTTTGGCGGCATCCTGGCTGACGTTGCGAATAAATCACTTCTGAAGGGCTGGGAGACCTCCCCGGAAACATTCCATCAGTGGACGAAAAGAGGGACGTTGCCTGATTTCAAAGTCTCGCACCGTGCCGGGCTGGATGGCTTCAAATCGCTGCGCGAGGTGCGCCCGGGGGCTGAATATAAATACGCGACAACCTCAGACCGTAGCGAGCCGATTGCACTGGCCACCTACGGCGAGCTGTTCAGTATCGACCGTCAGGCGATCATTAACGACGACATGAGCGCGTTAACCAGTATTCCTCAAAAAATGGGGGCGGCCGCCAGCCGTACAGTCGGGGATCTGGTTTACGCCGTGCTGCTGGGAAATCCCAAAATGGGCGACGGCAAGGCCATTTTCGATGCAGCACATAATAACCTGCTAAAAATTGCTCTCGATATTCCTGGCCTGAGTGCAGGGCGTAAAGCGATGCGCATGCAGAAAAACGGCGCTGGTGCGGTACTGAATATCCCGCCGCGCTTCCTGCTGGTTCCGGTTGAGCTGGAGGATAAAGCTAATCAGCTTATTCGCTCCACATCGTTACCTGAGGCGCAGAACAGCGGCGTGTTCAACCCGTATAACGATGCGCTGACGGTCATCACGGAGCCGCGGCTGGACGCTGAGAGCCTTAAAGCCTGGTACATGCTGGCAGGTCAGGGCGAAGACACTATCGAAGTGGCGTATCTGGACGGCATCGACACGCCGTATCTTGAACAGCAGCAGGGCTTCACCGTGGACGGCGTGACTTTCAAGGTGCGCATTGATGCTGGTGTCGCTCCACTCGACTGGCGCGGCATGGTGAAGTCCGAGGGCGCGTAAGAATTCTGGAGTGGTAATCCTTTGGCGGTCTTCGGGCCGCCTTTTTTATAGCGAGGTTAGCATGAGTGGAATCAGTCAAAGTATGAAGGCCGTCATTACCTTTGGCGGCAATATCGACAGCTCCTGGAACCGTTCAGCAAATGGTCTGCAAAAGAGCCTGAAGGACGTCGGTAAGCAGTCAGAAAAGCTGACAAAAGACCAGGCGAAGCTGGCGGCGGAAATCAAGCGGGCAAAGCTCGCCGGGCAAAGTCTGGGTGACCTTAAACGGCGTTACAGCGAAGTATCCCGCGAAATCCGCAAAACCGAAGCTGAGCAGCAGAAGCTGAACCTGCAGATGCAGAAGGCACAGCGGCTGGCGGCATTCAAGGGGGCCGGTAAAGGTCTGTTTCGTCGCGGGCTCGGTATCGCCGGTCAGCTGGGCGGTATGGTGGCGCCGGGGCTGGCGATCGGCGGCGGCGGGGTGGTGGCTTCCGCGCTGGGCAGTCTGATTGCCCCGGCGGCGGCCAACGCGGAGACGGCCCGGCGTGCCGGCGTGGCGAAAAGCTATGGCGTGGATATTCCGACGTTTGATGCCTGGGACACGCTCGCAAAACAGTACGACATGAACGGGGAGAACATTGGCGATCTGTTCGAGGAGTATCTGCACAAGGCAGGGGAGTACAAGCAGAACGGCAAGCAGGGATCGCTGCAGGACGCGTTTGAAACGCTGGGATTTAAGGCGGGCGATTTTGCCGGGCTCAGCGATATGGCGCAGTTTGAGAAAATCGTCGAGCGTGCGCTCAGCCTGCAGGATGAATCGAAAGCCTCGTTTGCGCTGGATTCACTGTTTGGCGGTGAGGCCAGCAAACTGCTGATGCTGCTGAAGCAGTCCGGGAAGAGCTACCGCGATCTGATGGACGAGCAGCGCCGGTATAACCTGGTCACGAAAGAGGGGGCTGAAGGTGCAATGGAAGGCAACCGCGCCATTACCAACCTGAAGACAGTGTTCTCTTCTGCGGTGGCGGAAATCTCCGGCCAGCTGGGTAACGAGCTGGCACCGGATGTGCGCCGTCTGACTGATGATCTGGCGGAGTGGTTTAAAGGCGGCGGGACCAAACGCATTGTCAGTTTCCTGCGTAATGATCTCTATCCGGGCGTGCTGACGTTCGGGCAGGGGATCTTTTTTGTCGGGAAGGTAGCGTACGCGCTGGCAAAAAAACTGTCCTGGCTGCTGCCGGATGAGCGAAGCGATCAGCGGGATGTGCTGAAAACTTTGGCGGTTGATGGTGCTGGCATGGCCCGCGTCAGGGCTGCCAGTAACGGGCAGGGAGAATGGCTGGAACAGCAGCTGCGTGATAACCCGACTTTGCAGGATGACTTGCAGCGCGCATATGCTGGAACAGGACGCTTTTTCCGGGATGCTAATGATGAAACTTTTAATAAAACACTGGATAAATACCTGCCATCGAAGAACAACGACACACTGTATGGGTCGGATGGCTTCATGAAGCCGGCACAACAACAGGCTGCCTCGTCCGTTACAGGCCCGACGGCATGGGATAATTATCCCCGGACCTTGCTGATGCCATTACCGCCAGAAACATCCCCGCAGGTGGTACCGGGCATAACGGAGCAGGACACACCCGGGCAGACTGCCGTACCACGCACCGTTCCGCTTTCAGGTAATGCTGACGATGGACGGGGGAATGCCGGCACGGATGCGGAAGGCCGCTGGGATATGTTGTTGCAGAAACTGGATGCAGCGGACGCCGCACCCGCCCCCCGGCAACTGACCGACAACCGCCGGTTCGAATACCGGTTTGAAATTCATGGCGCACCGGGGCAGGACGAGCGGGGGATTGCTGACGAGGTGGAGGCGGTGACGAAAAGCAGCCCGGCTTTTACAGGTAACAGCAGTATGCTGGACGGAGGGCAAATTTGGTGAGAATTTCTCTCAATTCTGAGGGTCCTCCTGGTGGATCTAAACGCCGGGGGGACGGGCACACGCGGAAAACGGCTGATTTTTGGGTTTTTATGGCGCGTCATCATCATCAACACATGAATTTCATTTAGGAGTTATTAATCATGAGATTACGTTATTTAAGGGCAGATGAAGCTGCCATCAGCATCGTAAAAGGTGAGTACGTTTTCAGCATCAGCGAGATTGCGCGAATGCTGGGTATTCATCGGCAGACGGTTAAGAAAATCATTGTAGATCATGGGATTGAAAGTAAGGGCGTGAAAAAAACGCATAATCTCTATGCGGTCAAAGATGTTGCTAAATGGCATTTTAAATCGAGATGGTACTGAGATTTAGTGAAAAATACCGTTCAACATAATCGACATCACGTGTACAGCTGTATGGCTGCATGAATCCTCGCTTTGAAGATTTTGACCTGTCTTTTTACCTGAACGAGCTGCCGGATAGTTTTCTGAAGAAAATCAGTCTCCCAGACTGGCACGCAAAAAGCTGTGATGTCCGGTACTGTTCGTGTTCGTTCGTGCATCGGTGTATCACTCGGTGTATCACAAACAATAAAAAAGGCGCTTCCCCATGCCGGGTTGCGCCTTTTTAAACAAACACTTAGCTGATTATTATCAGTTCATGCCGTATTTTTTCAGTTTCTTACGCAGAGTACCACGGTTGATACCCATCATCAGCGCAGCGCGGGTTTGGTTACCGCGGGTGTATTGCATCACCATGTCCAACAGTGGCTGTTCAACTTCAGCCAGTACCAGCTCATACAGGTCATTAACATCCTGACCATTCAGTTGAGCAAAATAGTTCTTCAGTGCCTGTTTAACCGAGTCACGCAGGGGCTTTTGAGTTACCTGGTCCTGAGAGTTAACGGTAGAAACGGTCAGTACGTCAGAATTTACGCGTTGTTCGAACATAGTTCTGTCAGCTCTTTATTTCATTACGCAAGATTTTCGAAGTATGCCTCCAACGCCTCCAGCTGTACGCTGGCATCCTCTATGGCGTTGAATGTGCGCCGAAACTGGTCATCTGGAGCATGCTCCTGGAGATACCAGGAGACGTGTTTACGCGCAATTCGGTACCCTTTTGCCTGACCATAAAAGTCATGCAATTCCCGAACATGCGAGCAAAGCAAGCGCTTAACCTCTGCCAGTGGCAGGGGGGCAAGCAGCTCCCCAGTGTCCAGATAATGCTGGATTTCCCGGAAGATCCAGGGTCTTCCCTGAGCGGCACGTCCTATCATCAGAGCATCAGCTCCCGTATAGTCGAGCACAGCTCTGGCTTTAAGCGGGTCAGTTATGTCGCCATTCGCGATAATCGGAATGGAAACTTTCTGCTTAACTGCCCGAATGCTGTCGTATTCAGCTTCACCGTTGAACAAACAGGCGCGAGTGCGTCCATGAATGGTCAGGGCCTGAATGCCACAGTCTTCGGCCAGTTGGGCAATTTCTACACAGTTACGGTGTTCCGGCGACCAACCCGTGCGAATCTTCAACGTAACAGGAACGTCCACTGCGCTGACAACCGCCGTCAGGATAGATTTCACCTGATCGGGGTATTGCAGAAGGGCTGAACCTGCAAGCTTGCGATTCACCTTTTTGGCCGGGCACCCCATATTGATATCAATAATCTGGGCACCACTTTCCACGTTAATCCGCGCGGCATCTGCCATCTCTTCAGGCACGCTTCCGGCAATTTGCACGGTGCGGATACCTGGTTCATCAATGTGCACCATCCGAAGGCGGGATTTATCGCTTTCCCAGACCTGCGGGTTAGACGACATCATCTCGGATACGGTTAAACCGGCTCCCATCTCATAACACAGCGTCCTGAACGGCCGGTCTGTTATACCTGCCATTGGGGCTGCGATCAGGCGATTTCTAAGCTGGTGGTGTCCGATGCGCATGAGTTAAGAAATGACCATACTGTGACTGCAAGGCGGCGTATATTACGCATTTTTTGCACGAGATGAAAGGCCAAACTTTGAACAATCCACTGTTATAGATCATGGAATCGCCGCTCTGTCTTTCCGTTCAAAATTATTCACTATTTAAATCATTATGTTAGGCGAGGATGGTTATTTTATGGACGCTTACAATTTACCGTAACTTCTCGTCATTTCTGAATAAAAGCGTCACTGAAGCGGGATATTCTGCTGTTTTTAGCAGCAGTTTATCCCGCTTCTTTGCGATCTGCGTCGCATTTTAGAAGATGATCGTATTGCGAGAAATGCCTGTTATTCGACCACTACACGTCCATGCAGAGACTGTACCGGACGGTTATTATCATGATGCATGGTATGGGTAAACTTATCGAGCTGTTCTGCGGAGACTGTCATCGGGTGCTTAAGCACAATCCAGGTGACACCTTCTGAACACGGAGGGGTGGTCAGTGAACCACTAAAGCGGAAGTACGTTTTATCTTCCGGCAGCAGCGTATTCAGGTTGAGATCTCCTTTGATGGAGACGTTCTGCTCGGCCAACTGAGGCATCACGCTCCACAGCTTTTCAAGCTCCGGGTTTGCGGCGCCTTTATCGAACATCACCGCAACCACCGTCAGCTCCCCTGCGGCATTTTTATGAACCAGGTGCATTTCCATTGCATATTTCTTGCCGTGAACGGTGTTTTCGCTCGGAGAGTGGAAATGGAACTGTTGTAACGTCCAGGTTTGCTTATCCAGCGTGATCGTATCGCGGGTGTCAGCCGGTTCACTTGCCTGAATGGTGTGGCCATTGTTCGTTAGCGTCACGGGGCCATCAATGTAGTGTGTTTGGAGCGGGGAGAGATGGGCGTCCAGGGTCGAATCAATATTAATCGGCGACTGGTTCATTCCTTTCTGACAGGTCTTGTATGCCTCGTCCAGTTCGCCCCAGTGTTCCGGTGATTCCTTCCCTTCGTAGCCCCAGTGTGATGCGAATGCTGAAGCCGTAACCATGCTCAGCGCCAGTAGCGCTGCCTTGCCTGTAATGTGTTTCATCATATTCTTCCGGTGAATTTTTGTAATACAAATCAACATGATTTGTATGGTTACTTTACCGGATAAAGAGTAGGGAAATGAAGCCGATCGGCAGGGAAAGCGGCGTGGTCAGATGACCACGCCAAAGGCTTATTTTTTACGGCCAGTGATACGGCACCACTCTTCTTTTTCCACCACCGGGTCGAGAGTGAAGAGATCGGCATAGGCTTCGCATACGCTGTCAGCCTGGCTTGCCAGAATGCCGGAGAGCCCCAGCAGACCGCCCTCAACGGGCAGCACGCTGATTAACGGCGCCAGCTCGCGCAGTGGACCCGCCAGAATGTTAGCGACTACCACATCGGCTTTCATGGCGTCTGGTTGCGCGTCCGGGAGATACAGCTCCAGACGATCGGAGACGCCGTTGCGCTCAGCATTATCGCGGCTGGCCTGAATCGCCTGTGGATCGATATCGATCCCGATGGCTTTTGCCGCGCCCAGTTTCAGTGCGGCAATGGCGAGGATCCCGGATCCGCACCCGAAGTCGATCACTGTCTTACCGTCAAGATCCAGGCCATCCAGCCACTGCAGGCACAGGGACGTGGTTGGATGGGTGCCTGTACCAAACGCCAGGCCCGGATCGAGCATCACGTTAACGGCGTTTTCATCAGGGACTTCACGCCAGCTTGGACAGATCCACAAACGTTTGCCGAACTGCATCGGGTGGAAGTTATCCATCCACTCGCGTTCCCAGTCTTTGTCTTCCAGCTGTTCGATTTTGTGAGCAAAACCCGCGCCCAGCAGCGGATGGTTTTCCAGAATGGCGACCACTTCTTTCATGTCAGTTTCGGCATCAAACAGGCCAATAACGTCGGTGTCGCCCCACAGGCGGGTTTCGCCCGGCAGTGGCTCAAAGACCGGCGTGTCATGCGTGTCCTGGAAGGTGATAGAGACCGAGCCGGCCTCCATCAGCGCATCGCTCAGTTCCTCGGCGTTAGCGCCGGTTGTGTTCAGTTTTAGTTGGATCCACGGCATGGCAAAACTCTTTATTTATCAGTAGAAATCACAGGTTGTGGGACGGGCTGACCAAAACGGTTCCCCACCACAAACGCCAGTAAACTTAGCAGTAACGAAGGCACAATCGGATGGAAGCCCAGGTACTGAATTTTAAACGTTGCGAGAACGGCATACAGCACACCGCCGACAATCATGCCGCTCAAAGCGCCCGCAGCATTCGCCCGTTCCCAGTAGAGCCCTAACACCAGCGGCCAGAGGAAAACGGCTTCGAGGCCGCCAAACGCCAGCAGATTCAGCCAGATGATCATCTCCGGCGGACGCCATGCGGCAAGCAGCAACAGCGCGCCTAATACCAGCGTAATTACGGCAGACATGCGCTTTAAGCGTCGTTCGTTTTCCATTTGCTCAGGACGCAAATTCAGATAGAGATCTTTGATAATCGTAGCGGAACTTTGCAGCAGCTGAGCGTTGATGGTCGACATAATGGCAGCCATCGGCGCGGCAAGGAAAATCCCGGCAGCAAACGGTGGCAGCACTTTCACCATCAGGGTTGGGATCACCAGATCGGGCACGGTGAGGTCCGGAATCACAGCCCGGCCCAGTGCCCCTGCCAGATGCATTCCCAGCATCAGTATCGCCACCACAATGGTCCCGATAATAATCCCGCGGTGGACCGCTTTACTGTCCTTATATGAGATACAGCGTACGGCGGTATGCGGCAGACCAATAACCCCGAAGCAGACCAGCACCCAGAACGAGGTCATAAAGGTTGGCGAAAGGATGTCATCTGCGCCCTCCGGAGCGACCAGTTTCGGGTCAATCGCTTCAAGGGTTTCCACCGCGTGGCTCAGCCCTCCAGCTGCATGGACAACCCCCACCAGCAGCACGATGGTTCCGATGAGCATCACCAAACCCTGCATGGTGTCGTTCAGCACACTGGCGCGGAATCCACCAAACGCCGTATAGAGCGCGATACTGATGCCGAAGATAAGCAGGCCCGTTTCGTATGGGATCCCTGCTGCGGTCTCCAGCAGACGGGCTCCGCCGATAAACTGCACCGTCATCGCGCCGATAAAGGCGACCAGCAGGCTGAGACTTGCCAGCCATACCAGTAACCGGCTGCGGTAACGGGCAAACAGCATGTCGTTCAGCGTCACGGCGTTATAGCGACGCGCCAGGATGGCAAACTTCTTGCCGAGTATCCCCAGAGAGAGCCAGACGGCCGGAAGCTGGATCATCGCCAGCAGCACCCAGCCTAATCCGTATTTGTAGGCGGCACCGGGACCGCCTATAAACGAACTGGCACTGATATAGGTGGCTGTCAGCGTCATCGCTAAAACAATGCCCCCCATCGAACGGCTGCCGAGGAAGTATTCGTTCAGAAAGGTGCCGGTGCTCCTTTTACGCATGGCATACACGGACAAGCCAAATACGACCAGTAAGTAAGCGATGAGTGGCAGAATGACTTCAAGCTGCATCGTCGTCCTCCAGGGGAATATCGCGATAAATGAACTTCACCATTGCCCAGCAAAGGAGGATGAAGATCAGCGGTACGAGCAGGCAAGCCATTTCAAACCAGTGCGGCAGGCCGGTAATACCGATACTGGAGTCAGGTAAGTAAGCAGTTACTAACCATGCAGCAAGATAGAGAAGGGTCAGCCACAGCGCCCAGCGCGCTTCTTTATGGGCCTGAACAAAACGTTTGTCCATTGTTTGTCCCTTGTGGATGAAGAAAGCGGGGATTGTACATGATGAGGCTTTCCAGGCCCCAGAAATAAAAAAGGCCGGAAATCCGGCCTTTTTGCAACGCTGCTTTATTACTTCTCGTTCAGACCGAGTTTTTTCTCCAGATAGTGGATGTTGGTACCACCATTCTGGAAGTGCTCATCGCTCATGATACGCATCTGCAGATCAACGTTGGTTTTGATACCGTCGATGATCAGTTCCTGCAGGGCGTTCTTCATGCGGGCAATCGCCACGTCACGGTTTTCACCGTAGCAGATAAGCTTGCCGATCATCGAGTCATAGTACGGCGGTACAGTGTAACCGGCGTAGATATGAGACTCCCAACGCACACCAAAGCCACCCGGCGCGTGGAAACGCGTGATTTTACCCGGGCTTGGCAGGAAGGTGTTCGGGTCTTCGGCGTTGATACGGCACTCGACCGCATGGCCTTTCACCACAACTTCTTCCTGCTTGATGGACAGCGGCTGGCCGGCAGCAATACGCAGCTGCTCTTTAATCAGGTCAACGCCGGTGATCATTTCGGTAACCGGGTGTTCAACCTGAATACGGGTGTTCATCTCAATGAAGTAGAACTCGCCGTTTTCGAACAGGAACTCGAAGGTACCCGCACCGCGATAGCCGATATCGACACACGCTTTGGCGCAACGCTCGCCGATGTAGCGACGCAGTTCCGGGGTGATGCCCGGTGCGGGTGCTTCTTCGACCACTTTCTGGTGACGACGCTGCATGGAGCAGTCACGTTCTGCCAGATAGATAGCGTTACCCTGACCGTCAGCCAGCACCTGAATTTCGATGTGGCGTGGGTTTTCCAGGTATTTTTCCATGTATACCATGTCATTGCTGAACGCGGCTTTCGCTTCAGCTTTGGTCATGGAGATGGACTGCGCCAGTTCAGCATCGCTGCGCACAACGCGCATACCGCGACCGCCGCCGCCGCCGGACGCTTTGATAATAACCGGGTAGCCAATGCGTTTCGCATGAGCACGGTTAGCATCCATGTCGTCGGTCAGAGGGCCGTCAGAGCCTGGTACAGTTGGAACACCGGCTTTCTTCATCGCAGTGATCGCGGACACTTTGTCGCCCATCAGGCGGATGGTGTCAGCTTTCGGACCGATGAAGATAAAGCCAGAGCGTTCAACCTGCTCAGCAAAGTTGGCGTTCTCAGAGAGGAAGCCGTAACCCGGATGAATTGCCACCGCGCCGGTGATTTCAGCGGCGCTGATGATAGCCGGGATGTTCAGATAGCTTTTTACGGACGGAGCCGGGCCAATACAGACCGTCTCATCCGCCAGCAATACGTGTTTTAAATCGCGATCCGCGCTTGAGTGCACAGCGACGGTCTTGATGCCCAGCTCTTTACAGGCACGAAGAATACGCAGTGCGATCTCGCCGCGGTTGGCGATAACAATTTTATCCAGCATGTTCGCCTCGTTACTCGATGACGACCAGCGGCTCGTCAAATTCAACCGGCTGACCACTTTCGACCAGAATCGCTTTCACAGTACCTGATTTGTCTGCTTCGATCTGGTTCATCATTTTCATCGCTTCAACGATGCACAGGGTATCGCCTACGTTGACTTTCTGACCCACTTCGATGAACGCCTTCGCGTCCGGGCTCGGGGTGCGGTAGAAAGTACCAACCATTGGGGAACGTACGATGTGACCACTGATTTCTGCTGCAGCGGCAGGTGCGGCTTCAGTTGCTGCTGGTGCAACGGCTGCGGAGAGCGCAGGCTGCTGCACTGGCGCAGCATAAGCCTGCTGCATTACCGGGAAGCTAGCGGCCGGGGCTGCACGGCTGATGCGTACAGACTCTTCGCCTTCAGAAATTTCCAGTTCGGAGATGCCTGATTCTTCAACCAGCTCGATCAGTTTTTTAATCTTACGAATATCCATGAGTGGGTTCCGTACTCTTGTTTAGTGTGATTGTGACAAGCGTTTTACCGCTGTCTGTAAAGCGTATGAATAACCGTCAGCGCCCAGTCCGCAGATAACGCCAGCGGCGATATCCGACAGATACGAATGGTGGCGGAACGGCTCTCGGGCGTGCACGTTACTGAGATGGATCTCGATAAACGGGATACTCACCGCCAGCAGTGCGTCGCGGATAGCAACACTGGTGTGCGTAAACGCGGCCGGATTGATCAGGATATAGTCCACATTGTCTTTAGCCTGATGAATACGGTCGATGAGTGCGTACTCCGCATTTGACTGAAAATGGTCCAAATCCACATTCAGTGACGCTGCTTCCGTACCCAGACGGTTAACAATTTCACTCAATGTCAGCGTTCCGTACTTCTCTGGCTCGCGGGTGCCGAGCATGTTGAGGTTCGGTCCGTTCAAAACTAAGATCTGGAATTTATCAGCCATTGTGCCGCTATCTCCTGCGAATCTCGGGTAAAAAACAAAATATACCTTCAACGCGCGATTGTCACCTAATCAGAGTCCGAAAACTCCGTCAGGGAAACCAAAGTCGCACATTATAACGATTTCGTAGCATTTGGCAGCTAAATACTGGTCTTATCAGGGAAGATTATCAACCGCTATCCGAAAAAGATTTGCGGTTGACGGGGAATCTGCGGGAAAACGCACAGTTTCGCGAACTATCGCAACCACTGGCGGAACTTCTTGTAACGCCATGCTAAAAGCACTGCGGCCGCCAGTGCGTACAGAACGGGCTGAGGCGAGAGGATCTTCACTGACCACAGGTAGTGAATGGGAGCGAGGATCGCGACAAGATAGACGAAGTTGTGCAGCAACTGCCAGCGCCTGCCCAGTTTACGCTGCGCATATTGCGTGGAGGTCAGCGCTAACGCCAGTAAAATTACCCAGCTCACAATACCCAGCGTCAGATAAGGACGTGTCACCAGTTCGCGGCCCAGCAGCGCCAGATTGTTAATCCCCAGTTCCAGCAGCGCATAGCTGGTAAGGTGCAGCGTCGCCCAGGCAAAACACCATAGCCCCAAAAGCCGACGGGTGCGAATCAATAATGGTTGTTTAGCGTAGCGTGCCAGCGGCGTCACGAGCAAGGTGGCCAGCAAAAATTTCAGCGCCATCCTACCCGTAAAATGCTGGATATCTTTGGCCGGGTCGGCGCTAAAGAGGCCCTGGCTGGCGGCCCAGAACAGCCAGATAAAAGGAAGTAACCCGGCCAGGTGCAGCAGTACTTTCAGCCAGGTAATCTGCTTTGCTGTTAAACGCACTTAGAAATTCTCCCGTAAGTTCAGCCCACGATAGAGAGACGCCACCTCATCGGCATAGCCGTTAAACAGCAGCGTCGGCTGCCGCTTCACGTCCAGCGCACCGCCGGAACCGATAAAACGCTCGGTTGCCTGCGACCAGCGCGGGTGATCCACATGCGGATTCACATTCGCGAAGAATCCGTATTCGTCCGGCGCGGCCAGGTTCCAGGTGGTTGGCGGACGTTCGCGGGTCAGCTTAATGCTGACGATCGATTTAATCCCTTTGAAGCCATATTTCCACGGCACAGTTAAGCGGACAGGGGCGCCGTTCTGCGGGGGAAGCGCTTTGCCATAAACGCCGACGGTAAGCAGGGTCAGAGGGTGCATCGCTTCGTCAAGACGTAATCCTTCTACATAGGGATAGTCCAGTCCACCACCGATAAACCGGTCTTTCTGCCCTGGCATCTCATCCGGCGCGTAACGCGTCTGGAAAGCGACATATTTTGCGTTGCTGGTGGGCTCAACCATTGCCAGTAATTTATGCAGCGGGAAGCCGACCCAGGGCACCACCATCGACCAGGCTTCCACACAGCGCATACGATAGATGCGCTCCTCTAACGGGAAACGGGTGGTGAGGTCGTGATGATCCAGGGTCAGGGGTTTGGCCACTTCGCCATCGATCTTCAACGTCCAGGGATCGGTTTTGAGGCTTCCAGCGTTGGCGGCTGGATCGGCTTTGTCGAGGCCAAATTCGTAGAAGTTATTGTAGCCAGTGACTTTATCTTCCGGCGTGAGCGTCAGTTTGTTTTGCCACTCGGCAGGTTTCGTAAAGGTGAGCGGGGCGCCGGAAGGGGCCTTAGGCCGATCGTTGCCTTTAAACCAGTCGAGCAGGTCGGCGTGTGCCGCCGGGGAAAGGGTGAGCGCGGTGGCGCTGATGCCAAGCATTTTCAGGATCTGGCGGCGCTGTAACATAAAGACAGACTCGGACGTTACGTCGGCTTCCGTCAGTTTTCGATTTTTCATGGCATCCTCCGTCATGCGTTTTTCTAAGCATGACGGAGGAGAGAGATTCACGCGAATATGTCACGAAAATTTGAAGATTAGGCGATTTTCACCAGCGCGCGACCGTGGAACTGATTTGCCATGATCTTGCTGGCATACTCCGGCGCCTGGCCGAGCGAGATTTCCGTTGCGCTCTGGGTATAGAAGGATTCTGGCAGATCGCGCACCAGCCGTTCCCAGGCTTCCTGACGACGGGCGGATGGCGTCATAACGGAATCCACACCCTGCAGGCGTACGTTACGCAGAATAAAAGGCATCACGGTGGTTGGCAGGGCAAAGCCTCCCGCCAGCCCGCAGGCGGCAACGCAGCCGCCGTAGTTCATTTGTGCCAGCACTTTTGCCAGCACCTTATCACCAACGGTATCCACCGCCCCTGCCCAGACCTGTTTTTCCAGTGGACGGGTTTCGGCAAACTCGTCGCGACCAAGAATACGGCTGGCACCGAGCTGGCGCAGATAGTCGTGCGTGCTTTCGCGACCCGAAACCGCTGCGACCTGATAGCCCAGCGTGTGCAGCAGCGTGACGGCCGTACTGCCCACGCCGCCGCTGGCGCCGGTGACGACAATTTCACCCGACTCAGGGCGGATGCCGGCATCTTCCAGCGCCATCACGCACAGCATGGCGGTAAAGCCTGCGGTGCCGATGATCATCGCTTTACGGCCATCCATACCTTTCGGCATCGGCACCAGCCAGTCGCCCTTCACCCGCGCCTGCGTGGCCAGCCCGCCCCAGTGATTTTCACCGACGCCCCACCCGGTGAGCAGCACCTGCTGGCCGGTATGGAAGCGCGGATCTTCGCTGGTGCGAACCCGGCCCGCGAAATCAATCCCGGGTACCATCGGGAAATTTCGGATGATTTTACCTTTTCCGGTAATGGCCAGCGCATCCTTGTAATTCAGACTGGACCAGTCGATGTCGACAGTGACGTCGCCTTCAGGCAGTCGGCTCTCTTCAATGGCTTGCACCGAAGCAACGGTTTTGCCGTCCTGCTGTTCTAAGATCAAAGCCTGCATACAGGATCCTCACTATTCTGATGATTGGAAAATTTGTCCTGAAGACTATACTCGCTCAATGAAACGCGATGCCGATTTAACGCAATAAATTGCCAGATACACCCGATTTGGTAGTATGCCGCATTTGAAATGCAAGTTAGCGCTTACTCGCTACCCCATCAACCCACGGAGTAATCTCAAGGATGCGATTAACGACGAAGTTCTCAGCTTTTATCACCTTGCTGACGGGACTTACCATTTTTGTCACCCTTCTGGGTTGCTCTTTAAGCTTTTATAACGCCATTCAGGACAAACTGGTCAACCGGGTACAGTCTGTCGCATCGGTGATTGATACGCGTCTGGTGACGACGTCGTTACCGGCCCTCTCCCGTGAACTTGATGAGTTAATGGTCCCTGTCGATATTGTGCAGATCGATATTCAACAGGGAAAGCATCGCGTATTAAGCCATGAACGGCAGGGAGGTTATCGGCCTGCGGGCGTGGTGAGCCAGTACCGGGAAGTGACGGTACATTCCCTTAAAAATCCTGGGATGACTATACACATGGTCTATCTCGATCCGATGGCCAGCTATTTCCGCTCCATGATGACCACTGCGCCGCTCACCGTCTCCGTGGTGTTTATTGTCATGCTGATCTTTCTCGCGGTCCGCTGGCTGCGGCGCCAGCTCTCTGGTCAGGAGCTACTGGAGCTCCGCTCGGTACGGATCCTCAACGGTGAACGCGGACCGCAGGTGAGGGGCTCGGTCCATGAATGGCCTGCACGCGCCAGCAGCGCGCTGGATACGCTGCTCTCCGAAATTCAGTTTGCCAGCGATCAGCGTAGCCGTATGGACACGCTGATCCGCTCTTATGCCGCCCAGGATAATAAAACCGGCCTTAACAACCGTCTTTTCTTTGATAATCAGCTCGCCACGCTGCTCGACGATTCAGAAAAGGTAGGGACACACGGGGTGGTAATGATGATTCGCCTGCCCGATTTCGATCTCCTGCGCGACACCTGGGGACAGCGGGCCGCGGAAGAGAATCTCTTCACGCTGATTAACCTGCTCTCCACCTTTATTATGCGCTACCCGGGCGCGTTACTGGCCCGCTATCACCGCAGCGACTTTGCCGTATTGCTGCCTCATCGCACGCTGAAGGAGTCGGAAAGCATTGCCAGCCAGCTGCTGAAGGCGGTGGATGCGCTACCGCAGAGCAAAATGCTCGACAGGGACGATATGGTGCACATGGGGATCTGCGCCTGGCGCGGTGGGCAATCGGCTGAACAGGTGATGGAACATGCCGAAGCCGCCACCCGCAACGCCGTGCTGCAGGGAGCGAACGGATGGGCAGTGTATGATGACTCGCTACCGGAAAAAGGGCGCGGCAACGTGCGCTGGCGAACGCTGATCGAGCAAATGCTTAGCCGCGGCGGACCACGTATTTATCAAAAACCCGCGGTCATGAAAAATGGCAATGTGCATCATCGCGAGTTGATGTGTCGTATTTTTGACGGGACGGAAGAGGTTATCTCAGCGGAATATCTGCCGATGGTGCTGCAATTTGGCCTCTCTGAAGAGTATGACCGCCAGCAAATTACCCGGCTGATTCCGTTTTTATCGTTCTGGCCTGAAGAAAACCTGGCGTTACAGGTCACCGTGGAGTCGTTAATACGCCCGCGTTTTCAGCGCTGGCTGCGTGATACCTTAATGCAATGCGAAAAATCGCAACGCAAACACATTATTTTTGAACTTGCAGAGGCGGATGTTGGTCAACACATCAGCCGGTTACGCCCGGTGGTACGTTTGATCAATGCGCTCGGCGCGCGTATAGCGGTGACGCAGGCCGGTTTAACGCTGGTGAGTACCAACTGGATAAAGGAGCTGGATGTGGAGTTATTAAAGCTACATCCAGGCCTGGTAAGGAATATTGAGAAGCGAACGGAAAACCAGCTGCTGGTACAGAGTCTGGTTGAAGCCTGCAAGGGAACGCGGACACAAGTCTTTGCCACGGGCGTGCGCTCCAGAGGCGAATGGCAGATGTTAACAGAGCGCGGTGTCATGGGTGGTCAGGGGGATTTTTTTGCTGCCTCTCAACCGCTTGACACCAACGTGAAAAAATATTTGCAAAGATACTCTGTTTGACCTGCCGTTTACGCTGTTTTCACGTAGAATATCGCGCCTGTAGCTTTGAGTATGTCGAGCAAATAGCCAGTGAACGACCTTTAACGGGTTACAAATGTCAGTGGGGAACGCTACTGTTTACTCAGCCCTGAGGGAGTCAGGGGATGAATTTGTAACATCAGGAAACGTACTGCACAAATTTTCACCGTTGCAGATGATTTTTGCGCCTTGTCGCTGCTGCGTGTGGTTGGTAAAGTAAGCGGATTTTGTTTTCCGCCCCAGCTTTCAGGATTATCCCTTAGTATGTTGAAAAAATTTCGTGGCATGTTTTCCAATGACCTGTCCATTGACCTGGGTACCGCGAATACCCTTATTTATGTAAAAGGACAAGGCATCGTATTGAATGAGCCTTCTGTTGTGGCCATTCGTCAGGATCGTGCAGGCTCGCCGAAAAGCGTCGCTGCAGTGGGTCATGACGCGAAGCAGATGCTGGGTCGTACCCCTGGCAACATCGCCGCCATTCGCCCAATGAAAGACGGCGTTATCGCTGACTTCTTCGTGACTGAAAAAATGCTTCAGCACTTCATCAAGCAGGTTCACAGCAACAGCTTCATGCGTCCAAGCCCGCGTGTTCTGGTGTGTGTGCCGGTTGGCGCAACCCAGGTAGAACGTCGCGCAATCCGTGAATCTGCCCAGGGTGCAGGTGCACGTGAAGTGTTCCTGATTGAAGAGCCAATGGCGGCGGCAATCGGTGCAGGTCTGCCTGTTTCTGAAGCCACCGGTTCGATGGTGGTGGATATCGGTGGCGGTACCACTGAAGTGGCCGTTATCTCTCTGAACGGTGTGGTCTACTCCTCTTCCGTACGTATCGGTGGTGACCGCTTCGATGAAGCCATCATTAATTACGTGCGCCGTAACTACGGCTCTCTGATCGGTGAAGCGACCGCAGAGCGTATCAAACACGAAATCGGTTCTGCGTATCCGGGCGATGAAGTGCGTGAGATCGAAGTGCGTGGCCGTAACCTGGCTGAAGGTGTTCCACGCGGTTTTACCCTGAACTCCAACGAAATTCTGGAAGCACTGCAGGAACCACTGACGGGCATCGTGAGCGCAGTAATGGTTGCGCTGGAACAGTGCCCACCAGAACTGGCGTCCGATATCTCCGAGCGCGGTATGGTTCTGACCGGTGGTGGTGCGCTGCTGCGTAACCTCGACCGCCTGTTAATGGAAGAGACAGGTATTCCTGTCGTAGTTGCAGAAGATCCACTGACTTGCGTCGCCCGTGGTGGTGGCAAGGCGCTGGAAATGATCGACATGCACGGCGGCGATTTGTTCAGCGAAGAGTAGTCGAGTTTGAGAGGGTAGCAATTTGCTACCCTTTCTCTCTGACGCGAGAATACGCATAGCCTATGAAGCCAATTTTTAGCCGTGGCCCATCGCTACAGTTTCGCCTTATTCTGGCGGTTCTGGTTGCGCTTGGGGTCATTATTGCCGATAGCCGCCTCGGTACGTTCAGCCAGATCAGAACGTACATGGATACCGCCGTCAGTCCTTTCTACTTTGTATCAAATGGTCCCCGCGAACTCCTCGACTCCGTTTCACAAACGCTGTCTTCGCGTGACCAACTCGAACTCGAAAACCGGGCATTACGCCAGGAACTGCTGCTGAAAAACAGCGAACTGCTGATGCTGGGGCAATACAAGCAGGAAAACGCGCGTCTGCGTGAGCTCCTCGGCTCGCCGCTGCGTCAGGATGAGCAGAAAATGGTCACGCAGGTGATCTCCACCGTGAACGACCCTTACAGCGATCAGGTTGTGATCGACAAAGGGAGCGTAAACGGCGTGTATGAAGGCCAGCCTGTTATTAGCGATAAAGGCGTGGTGGGCCAGGTGGTCGCCGTGGCCAAGCTGACCAGTCGCGTGCTGCTGATTTGTGATGCTACCCATGCGCTGCCGATCCAGGTTCTGCGTAACGACATTCGCGTGATCGCGGCCGGTAACGGCTGTACGGATGACCTGCAGCTGGAACACCTGCCTGCCAACACGGATATCCGTGTTGGTGACGTACTGGTGACCTCCGGTCTGGGTGGACGCTTCCCTGAGGGCTATCCGGTTGCGGTGGTCTCGTCAGTTAAGCTGGATACGCAACGGGCCTATACCGTGATCCAGGCGCGTCCAACCGCAGGCTTACAGCGTCTGCGCTATCTGCTGCTGCTGTGGGGTGCCGATCGGAATGGCGCTAACCCGATGACGCCTGAAGAGGTGCATCGTGTGGCGAATGAACGCCTGATGCAGATGATGCCGCAGGTTCTCCCGCCAGCGGATTCCATGGGGCCGCCTGCGCCCGTGCCAGCGCCGGCTACAGGGTTAACGCAGCCGCTGCCGGATGCGCCGCCACCGCCTAAACTCTCTTCGGGAGGGCAGTAGTGGCAAGCTATCGTAGCCAGGGACGCTGGGTCATTTGGCTCTCGTTTCTCATTGCACTGTTATTGCAGGTGATGCCCTGGCCGGATGAGATTCTCGTTTTCCGGCCAAACTGGGTATTGCTCATTCTGCTTTACTGGATCCTTGCCCTGCCGCATCGCGTAAATGTCGGCACAGGTTTTGTGATGGGTGCCATACTGGATCTCATTAGCGGCTCTACGCTTGGTGTGCGCGCCTTGTCCATGAGTATTATTGCGTACCTCGTCGCACTCAAATTCCAGCTCTTTCGTAACCTTGCGCTCTGGCAACAGGCTCTGGTCGTGATGTTATTGTCGCTCGCTGCGGATATCGTTGTTTTCTGGGCAGAGTTTTTAGTGATCAACGTCTCTTTCCGACCGGAAGTGTTCTGGAGTAGTGTAGTAAACGGTGTGCTCTGGCCATGGCTGTTCCTGCTGATGCGTAAGGTTCGCCAGCAGTTTGCTGTGCAATAAAAGGTTTCTATGACGTCTTTGTATCTCGCTTCCGGCTCCCCGCGCCGCCAGGAACTCCTGACGCAGTTAGGGGTATCTTTTGAACGCATCGTGACCGGCATTGAAGAAAAACGTGCCGAGGGCGAAAGTGCTCAACAGTACGTGTCGCGCCTGGCGCGCGAGAAAGCGCAGGCTGGCGTCGCCAGTGTACCGCGCGATCTTCCCGTGCTGGGAGCAGATACCATCGTTATCCTTAACGGTGAAGTGCTTGAGAAACCCTGCGACGCCGATCATGCGGCGCGCATGCTGCGCAAAATGTCCGGACAAACGCATCAGGTGATGACGGCGGTCGCGCTGGCTGACCGTCAGCACGTGCTGGATTGCCTGGTGGTGACGGATGTGACATTCAGAGTACTTACCGACGACGAGATCGCCGCTTATATTGCCAGCGGTGAACCGATGGATAAGGCAGGTGCATACGGTATTCAGGGGCTGGGTGGCTGTTTTGTCAGGAAGATTAATGGCAGCTATCACGCCGTAGTCGGCTTACCGCTGGTGGAAACGTATGAGTTGCTGAGCAATTTTAACTCACTGCGTGAGGGAAGGGATAATTATGACGGCTGAATTGTTGGTAAACGTAACGCCATCGGAAACCCGTGTGGCCTACATTGATGGTGGCATTCTTCAGGAAATTCATATTGAGCGTGAAGCGCGGCGCGGAATAGTAGGCAATATCTACAAAGGTCGTGTCAGTCGTGTACTACCGGGTATGCAGGCGGCTTTTGTAGATATTGGACTGGATAAGGCGGCATTTTTACATGCCTCCGATATTATGCCGCACACCGAGTGCGTCGCCGGCGAAGAGCAAAAGCAGTTTGCCGTGCGCGATATTTCTGAGCTGGTGCGTCAGGGACAGGATCTGATGGTGCAGGTGGTGAAAGATCCCCTCGGCACTAAAGGCGCCCGTCTGACCACCGACATCACCTTACCTTCCCGTTATCTGGTCTTTATGCCTGGCGCGTCGCACGTGGGCGTTTCGCAGCGTATTGAGAGCGAAAGCGAGCGTGAGCGCCTTAAAAAAGTGGTCAGCGCGTACTGCGATGAACAGGGTGGATTTATCATCCGTACCGCCGCGGAAGGGATCAGCGAAGAAGACCTGGCGTCTGACGCGGCGTACCTCAAGCGCGTCTGGACCAAAGTGATGGAGCGTAAAAAACGCAACCAGACCCGCTGCCAGCTCTATGGTGAGTTGGCTCTTGCTCAGCGTGTTCTCCGTGACTTTGCCGATGCGCAGCTTGACCGCATTCGCGTAGACTCTCGCCTGACTTACGAAGCGCTGCTGGAATTTACCGCCGAGTACATTCCGGAGATGCCCGGCCTGCTGGAGCATTACACGGGGCGTCAGCCGATCTTCGATCTGTATGATGTCGAAAACGAGATCCAGCGTGCGCTGGAGCGTAAGGTCGAGCTGAAATCTGGCGGGTACCTGATCATCGATCAGACCGAGGCGATGACCACCGTCGATATCAATACCGGCGCGTTTGTCGGCCATCGCAACCTGGATGACACCATCTTTAACACCAACATCGAAGCCACGCAGGCCATTGCGCGCCAGCTTCGTCTGCGTAATCTGGGCGGCATTATCATCATCGACTTTATCGATATGAGTAATGAAGACCATCGCCGCCGCGTGCTGCACTCGCTTGAGCAGGCGCTGAGTAAGGATCGCGTGAAGACCAGCATCAACGGGTTCTCGCAGCTGGGGCTGGTGGAAATGACGCGTAAGCGTACCCGTGAAAGCGTGGAGCATGTGCTGTGTAATGAATGCCCAACCTGCCATGGACGCGGAACGGTAAAGACGGTTGAGACCGTCTGCTACGAAATTATGCGTGAAATCGTCCGCGTTCATCATGCCTACGACTCCGATCGTTTTCTGGTCTATGCTTCCCCTGCGGTGGCTGAAGCGCTGAAAGGCGAAGAGTCACACGCGCTGGCGGAGGTGGAAATTTTTGTCGGCAAACAGGTAAAAGTACAAATTGAACCGCTCTATAACCAGGAGCAGTTCGACGTCGTGATGATGTAAGACGCAGTTCGCTGTGTGACCAAAGCTGACAAGGAGAGATGCGTGAGGCGATTGCCGGGGATTTTATTGCTTACAGGGGCAACGCTGGTCGTGATTGTCGCGTTGCTCGTGAGTGGGCTACGCCTCGTTTTACCGCATCTGGACAGCTGGCGTCCGCAACTGCTGGCAAAAATCGAATCCACCACCGGCGTGCCGGTGGACGTCAGCCAGATAAGCGCCAGCTGGCAGAACTTTGGCCCGACGCTCGATGCCCGGGATATCAATGCCAGCCTGAAAGATGGCGGCCATCTCAAAATCAAACGCGTGACCCTGGCGCTCGATGTCTGGCAAAGCCTGCTGCATCTGCGCTGGCAGTTTCGCGATCTCACCTTTTATCAGCTCCAGTTTCTGACCAATACCCCCATCTCGGGTGGCGACAGCAGTCAGGGGCTTGAGGCAAACCGTTTTAGCGATCTTTTCCTGCGCCAGTTCGATCATTTCGATCTGCGCGACAGCGAGGTGAGCTTTATTACCCTCTCTGGACAGCGCGCGGAACTGGCGATCCCACAGCTGACCTGGCTCAATGGCAGAAACCGGCACCGCGCTGAAGGGCAGGTGAGTCTCTCCAGCCTGAACGGTCAGCACGGCGTCATGCAGGTACGCATGGATCTGCGGGATGATGACGGTCTGCTCAACAACGGCAAAGTCTGGCTGCAGGCTGACGATGTGGATGTGAAGCCGTGGCTGGGGGAGTGGATCCAGCAGAATATGCAGCTGGAAACCGCCCGTTTCAGCCTTGAAGGCTGGCTGACCCTGACGAAAGGCGAATTTGCCAGCGGGGATATCTGGCTCAAGCAGGGTGGCGCAAGCTGGAAAGGTGAAAACCAGCAGCACCAGCTTTCCGTCGATAACCTTACGGCGCACGTAACCCAGGAGAAAGAGGGGTGGCAGTTCGCCATTCCGGATACGCGTATCACCATGGACGGCAAGGCCTGGCCGCGCGGCGCGCTGACGCTGGCCTGGATGCCGGAGCAGGATGTCGGCGGCGTGGCAAACAAACGCAGCGATGAACTGCGCATCCGCGCCAGCAATCTGGATCTCGGTGCCATTGAAGGCCTGCGCTCGATGGCTGCAAAGCTCTCCCCGGATCTCGGCGAGATTTGGCTGGCCACGCAGCCGAGCGGGAAGATAGACGCCCTGGCGCTCGACATCCCGCTGCAGGCAACGGAAAAGACCCGTTTTCAGGCCTCGTGGAAAGATCTTGCCTGGAAGCAGTGGAAGCTGCTGCCGGGGGCGGAACACTTTAGCGGCAAGCTGGAAGGCAGCGTGGAAGACGGCCGGCTGACGGTTGATATGCACGACGCCAGAATGCCTTACGAGACGGTGTTCCGCGCGCCGCTGGAAATTGAACAGGGAAACGCGGTGCTTAACTGGCTCCGTAACGATAAAGGTTTCCAGCTTGATGGCCGCCATATCGACGTTAAAGCCAAAGCCGTACATGCCCGTGGCGATTTCCGCTATCTGCAGCCAGCAGGTGATGAACCCTGGCTGGGGATCCTGGCGGGGATCAGTACCAATGATGGCTCTCAGGCCTGGCGCTATTTCCCGGAAAACCTGATGGGTAAAGCGCTGGTAGATTATCTGAGCGGTGCCATTCAGGGCGGTCAGGCCGATAATGCCACGCTGGTTTACGGTGGCAATCCACATCTTTTCCCGTACAAACATAATGAAGGTCAGTTCCAGGTACTGGTGCCGTTACACAACGCCACCTTCGCGTTCCAGCCGGGCTGGCCGGCGCTGAAAAACCTGGACATTGAGCTTAATTTCCTCAATGACGGATTGTGGATGAAGTCAGACAACGTGGCGCTGGGCGGTGTGACGGCCAGCAACCTGACGGCAAACATCCCCGACTATTCAAAAGAGAAACTGCTGATTGATGCCGACATCAACGGTCCGGGTAAAGCCGTGGGGCCCTATTTTGAGGAGACGCCGCTAAAAGCGTCGCTGGCGGCGACGCTGCAGCAGCTCCAGCTTGATGGCGATGTGAATGCTCGCTTACATCTTGATATTCCGCTGGACGGCGAAATGACTACCGCCAAAGGCGACGTCCGTCTGAAGAACAACAGTCTGTATATCAAACCCCTTGAGAGCACCCTGAAAAACCTCAGCGGGCAGTTCAGTTTTGAGAACGGTAACCTGAAAAGCGAGCCGCTGACCGCCAGCTGGTTTAATCAGCCTGTGAATATTGACTTCTCGACGACCGAGGGGGAAAAGGCGTATCAGGTGGCCGTCAATCTGAACGGTAACTGGCAGCCATCGCGCATGGATGTCCTTCCGAAGCCGATTGAGGCGTCAGTGAATGGCACGGTCGCCTGGCAGGGTAAGGTTGCAATCGATCTGCCTTATCACGCTGAGGCGCGTTATCAGGTCGACATTACGGGCGATCTGAAAAACCTGCAGAGCCAGCTGCCAGCACCGCTGGATAAACAGCCCGGACAGCCGCTGCCGGTGAAGCTGAACGTTGACGGCAACCTGAACAGCTTCGAGCTGACCGGAAACGCGGGCGGGATGAACCACTTCAACAGCCGTTGGCTGCTTAACCGCAAGCTCACCCTCGATAAAGCCATCTGGACGACGGATAGCCGCTCCACGCCACCGCTGCCGCAGCAGTCGGGCATTGAGCTTAATCTCCCGCCAATGGACGGTGCAGAATGGCTGGCACTGTTCCAGAAAGGTGTGGGGCAAAACGTTGATGAATCGGCCCAGTTCCCGCAAACCATTACCGTACGCACCCCGTCGCTGATGCTGGGCGGGCAGCAGTGGAACAACCTGAGCATCGTGTCTCAGCCCACCGCTAACGGCTCGAAAGTAGAGGCTCAGGGCAGGGAGATCAACGGTACGCTGACCATGCGCGATAACGCCCCATGGCAAGCGGCGATCCGCTATCTCTATTACAACCCGGCAAGCACGAGCGGGAAAAACTCGCCGGCCGAGACATCGCCGTTGAGCAAGACATCCCGCGTTGATTTTAGCGGCTGGCCCGATCTCCAGCTGCGCTGTGCGGAGTGCTGGCTGTGGGGGCAAAAATATGGCCGTATCGACGGTGATTTCGCCATTGATGGAAACACGCTGAAGCTCTCCGGCGGCCTGGTTGATACCGGTTTTGGTCGCATGACCGCCGCAGGGGAATGGGTGAATAATCCCGGTGAACAACGTACGTCTCTGAAAGGCGACATTAAAGGTAACAAACTGGATGCGGCCACCAATTTCTTTGGTATCAGTACACCGCTGCGCGGTTCGTCATTTGACGTCGATTACGATCTTCACTGGCGTGACGCACCGTGGAAGCCGGATGAGGCCTCGCTGAACGGCATTCTGAAAACCCGCTTCGGCAAAGGTGAAATCGCTGACGTGAGCACGGGGCGTGCAGGGCAGATCCTGCGCCTGCTGAGCTTTGATGCGCTGCTGCGTAAGCTGCGCTTCGATTTCAGCGATACCTTCAGCGAAGGGTTCTACTACGACTCCATCCGCAGTACGGCGTGGATCAAGGACGGCGTGATGCATACGGACGACACGCTGGTGGACGGCCTCGAAGCGGATATCGCCATGAAAGGCTCGGTCAACCTCGTGCGTCGCGAGCTGGATATGGAAGCCGTGGTGGCGCCGGAAATTTCCGCCAGCGTGGGTGTGGCGGCGGCCTTTGTGGTGAACCCGATTGTCGGTGCGGCGGTGTTTGCCGCCAGCAAAGTGCTGGGGCCGCTGTGGAGCAAGGTCTCCATTCTGCGCTACCGCATTACCGGTCCGGTGGATAAACCGCAGATTAACGAGGTGCTGCGCCAGCCGCGCAAAGATGCACAGCAATGATTTGACGTGGGCAGGTAATTGCCTCACTCTCAATAAATACGATCTTTATACCGCCACGGGCGGCAACGAACGAGTAGCAATACGATGAGTCTGAACCTGGTAAGTGAACATTTGCTCGCAGCGAACGGCCTGAGCCATCAGGACCTGTTCTCCATTCTTGGTCAACTGACCGAACGCCGTCTCGACTACGGCGATCTCTATTTCCAGTCGAGCTATCACGAATCCTGGGTTTTAGAAGACAGCATCATCAAAGATGGCTCTTATAACATCGATCAGGGCGTGGGTGTTCGTGCCGTCAGCGGCGAGAAAACCGGTTTTGCCTATGCCGATCAGATTAGCCTGACCGCACTTGAGCAGAGCGCGCAGGCCGCGCGTACCATTGTGCGTGATACCGGCGATGGTCGCGTGAAAACTCTGGGTGAAGTGTCGCACTCTGCGCTCTATACCACCATCGATCCGCTGCAGAGCATGAGCCGTGAAGAGAAGCTGGATATCCTGCGCCGTGTAGACAAAGTGGCGCGTGCTGCCGATAAACGCGTGCAGGAGGTCTCAGCCAGCCTGAGCGGTGTGTACGAGTTGATTCTGGTTGCGGCCACTGACGGTACGCTGGCGGCGGATGTGCGTCCGCTGGTGCGTCTCTCCATTAGCGTGCAGGTCGATGATGACGGCAAACGCGAGCGCGGCTCCAGCGGCGGCGGCGGTCGTTTCGGCTATGACTGGTTCCTGGGGGATGTTGACGGTGAAGCGCGCGCTGACGCGTGGGCAAAAGAAGCCGTGCGCATGGCGCTGGTGAATCTGAATGCTGTCGCGGCACCGGCGGGGTCATTCCCGGTGGTGCTGGGTGCCGGCTGGCCGGGCGTGCTGTTGCACGAAGCGGTAGGACACGGTCTGGAAGGCGATTTTAACCGCCGCGGTACGTCCGTATTCAGCGGTCAGATCGGGCAACTTGTCTCCTCTGAGCTGTGCACCGTGGTGGATGACGGTACCCTGCGCGATCGTCGTGGCTCGGTAGCTATCGACGATGAGGGCACCCCAGGCCAGTACAATGTGCTGATTGAAAACGGCGTGCTGAAAGGCTACATGCAGGACAAACTCAACGCGCGCCTGATGGGCGTTGCGCCAACGGGTAATGGCCGACGTGAATCCTATGCGCACCTGCCAATGCCGCGCATGACCAATACCTATATGCTGCCGGGCAAATCGACGCCACAGGAGATTATCGAATCCGTTGATTACGGTATCTTTGCGCCAAACTTTGGCGGTGGCCAGGTGGACATCACTTCCGGGAAGTTCGTCTTCTCCACGTCAGAAGCGTACCTGATCGAGAAAGGCAAAGTGACCAAAGCGGTGAAAGGCGCAACGCTGATTGGCTCCGGTATTGAAGCCATGCAGCAGATCTCTATGGTCGGTAACGATCTCAGGCTCGATAACGGCGTCGGCGTCTGCGGTAAAGAGGGCCAGAGCCTGCCGGTTGGCGTGGGCCAGCCAACGCTGAAAGTGGACAACCTGACGGTGGGCGGTACGGCCTGACCTGCGTTCACATAAAAAACAGGCGCTACCGGGTAGCGCCTTTTTTTTAACGTAAGTGACCCAGCGGTATCTCCGGATCCGGCTCGTGGGTGATGCGGTTGCGTAAATCGCGACGAATGATCTCGATCGACCAGAACCAGACCAGATGACCTACGATCTCTGACACGTGCTCATACCAGGGAAGTGTAAACAGCGGTGGTGTCAGCTCCATCAGCGGGAAGGAGATCATATGAACAAAAAGCTGGGCTAATGCACCCGCCAGCAAACCCTGCCAGAGTTTAATTTTCGGAAAGACTTCAGCAACTACACAATATCCCACCGCGAAGACAACGGAGAAAATAATATGTGTTACACCAACCCAGTTAAATATATGTCCGGCAAAGGTATAAACCGTCGCGTTAGGATCAACGACGCCCAGCCAGTCGCGTAAAAAAACATAGGGTGGGTTTAAAAAATTACGGGAGCAATCTATCTGACCCGCGGCTCTTATTAATTGCTCCGGCCCACAGGCGGCGGTGAATAAATCGGTGGGGCTTCGTGGCGGGAGGGGGACCTCGGCACCCCATTTGACAAACGCGGAGACCATCCCTGCAATCAAACCGATGAACGCGGCGAGTCCATAGCGCCTGCGTGACGGCGGTGTTTGTTCAAATATATTCATTTCTTTTCCTTGTTTAACGTCATCCTGCGGAATACATTTTATTATTCAAATCAGCAACAAATTAATAACAGTCTGAATGCCAGACTGTTATTAAGGTAAAGGCCAGGCGGCGGCAGTGTCAATTCGCTATTCCTGATAGTGGCAAAAGAATATTCCTGGATGAAGGTCTGCTTCATCCTGAAATATTAATGGCGTGGATATTTCAGAAATTAATCACTTATTCCTTTCTTCTTCCCCGCATCCCCTGAAACAGCTCTGCCACGTCCACAAAATAGTCGGTCAGATAGTTAATACATACCTGTACCTTGAGCGGCAGCTTATCTTTTTCGGTATACAGGGCGTACACCGGGCGCGGATCGGATTGATAGCGCGGGAACAGGATCTCCAGCACGCCGCTGTTGATCTCGTTGATCACCCACATCAGCGGCACGTAGGCGATCCCGGCCCCGGCCACCAGCCAGCGCGAAATGGTCATCGGGTCGTTGGTCACAAACCGGCCTTCCGGCAGCAGTCGGGTGGAAATCCCTTCCGGGGCAATCAGCTCAAATTCATTGTCGGGCCGTACGCTGTACTCCAGCCACGAGTGGTTGCTGAGATCGGCGGGTTTCTCGGGGACACCGTACTGCGCGAGATAGCTTTTTGAGGCGCAGACCACCATCGGCATGCTGCCCAGCCGACGCGAGAACAGGCTGGAATCCTGTAATGCACCGACGCGGATCACCACATCCAGCCCGTCGGCAATCAGATCCGGCGCCGGAATACCCGTCACCAGATTGACGGTCAGCCCCGGGTATTCTTTCAGCATATCCGCGGTCATGGCGGCGAGAACATTTTGTGCCATAGTTGAAGAACAACCAATGCGCAGGGTGCCAATAGGCGTGTTGTTAAAGGCGTAGAGTTGCTCGTGAACATCCTGCACTTCATGCAGCATGCGGCGACAGCCCTGATAGTAAATTTTACCCGCTTCCGTCAGCCCAATGCTGCGGGTACTGCGGTTGAGCAGCTTGACCTGAAGCTCATCTTCCAGTTTGGACACTGTCTGGCTGATGGATGAGACGCTCATTTGAAGCTGGCGTGCCGCCGCGGTAAAAGAGCCCAGTTCTACCACTTTGGCGAAGACCGACATGCGTTTTAAACGTTCCATTGTTCACTCTGGCTTAAAAGTGATTTAGATCACATATTATAGATAACAGCATAACAGTTACGTTAATATATTATTAATTACATAACGGCTGCGCCATTCCCGCCCGGCGTTTCTTGCTCTCCTGCGGTGGCGTACGCTAAAAAATTCTGAAGCCTGCACTCTCGCTTATCAAGGTCAACATGAGTCTGTTTCCCGTTATCGTGGTGTTCGGTCTGTCGTTCCCACCGATATTTTTCGAGCTGCTTTTATCACTGGCGATTTTCTGGCTGGTGCGCAAGGTGCTGGTTCCTACCGGGATCTACGATTTCGTCTGGCATCCTGCATTGTTCAATACCGCGCTGTATTGCTGCCTGTTTTACCTGATATCGCGCATGTTTGTCTGAGGTTGATGTGAAAACGCTAACAAGAAAAATCTCCCGCACCGCCATCACCATGGCGCTGGTTATCCTCGCGTTCATCGCTATTTTTCGCGCCTGGGTCTATTACACCGAATCGCCGTGGACGCGTGACGCGCGTTTCAGCGCGGATGTCGTGGCGATCGCTCCCGACGTGGCCGGGCTTATCACGGCGGTTAACGTTCACGATAACCAGTTAGTGAAGAAAGACCAGGTGCTGTTCACTATCGACCAGCCGCGTTACCAGAAAGCGCTGGAAGAAGCGGAAGCGGACGTAGCCTATTACCAGGCGCTGGCCGCAGAGAAACGTCGTGAGGCAGGGCGTCGTAATCAGCTGGGCGTTCAGGCGATGTCCCGCGAAGAGATTGATCAGTCCAACAACGTGCTGCAAACCGTACTGCACCAGCTGGCGAAAGCGCAGGCGACGCGCGATCTGGCGAAGCTTGATCTGGAGCGCACCGTGATCCGTGCGCCCGCTGACGGCTGGGTGACCAACCTGAATGTCTATGCCGGAGAATTTATCACCCGCGGTTCAACCGCTGTGGCGCTGGTGAAACAGAACTCCTTCTACGTGCTCGCCTATATGGAAGAGACCAAGCTGGAGGGCGTACGTCCCGGTTTTAGGGCGGAAATCACGCCGCTTGGCAGCAACCGCGTCTTTAAAGGTACCGTGGACAGCGTCGCGGCAGGGGTGACCAACTCCAGCAGCTCTAACGATGCAAAAGGGATGGCGACCGTCGATTCCAACCTTGAGTGGGTACGTCTGGCCCAGCGTGTGCCGGTGCGTATCCACCTGGACGAACAGCAGGGTAATGTGTGGCCTGCCGGTACCACGGCGACGGTGGTGATCACCGGGGAAAAAGACCGGGACGCCAGCCAGGACTCATTCTTCCGTAAAATTGCCCATCGCCTGCGCGAGTTTGGTTAACCGCTATGGGTATCTTTTCCATCGCCAGCCAGCACATTCGCTTCGCTGTGAAGCTGGCGTGTGCCATTGTGCTGGCGCTGTTTGTGGGCTTCCACTTCCAGCTTGAAACCCCTCGCTGGGCGGTGCTGACGGCGGCGATTGTCGCGGCGGGCCCAGCCTTTGCCGCGGGTGGGGAGCCCTATTCAGGCGCGATCCGCTATCGCGGGATGCTGCGTATCATCGGGACGTTCATCGGCTGTTTCGCGGCGCTCACCATTATTATTCTGATGATCCGCACGCCGCTGCTGATGCTGATGGTGTGCTGCATCTGGGCGGGGTTCTGTACCTGGATCTCCTCGCTGGTGAAGGTCGAGAACTCCTATGCCTGGGGACTGGCGGGCTATACCGCGCTGATTATTGTCATCACCATTCAGTCCGAGCCGCTGCTCGCGCCGCAGTTTGCGGTTGAACGCTGCAGTGAGATTGTGATTGGTATCGTCAGCGCCATTGTCGCTGACCTGCTTTTCTCTCCGCGCTCGATTAAACAGGAAGTAGATCGCGAGCTCGACGCGCTGATTGTGGCCCAGTACCAGCTGATGCAGCTATGCATTAAGCACGGTGACAGTGAAGAGGTAGATAAAGCCTGGAGCGGTCTGGTCCGCCGTACGCAGGCCCTGGAAGGGATGCGCAGCAACCTCAATATGGAGTCGTCGCGCTGGGCGCGCGCCAACCGTCGCCTTAAAGCGCTCAACACCGTCTCCTTAACGCTTATCACCCAGGCGTGCGAAACCTATCTGATCCAGAACACGCGCCCGGAAATGGTCACTGATACCTTCCGCGAACTGTTTGCCGAACCGGTGGAAACGGTGCAGGACGTACACAAGCAGCTTAAGCGCATGCGCCGGGTCATCGCCTGGACCGGGGAGCGCGATACGCCCGTGACGATCTACACCTGGGTCGGCGCTGCGACGCGCTATCTGTTGCTGAAACGCGGCGTGATCGGTAACACCAAAATCAGCGCGGCGGAAGAAGAGGTACTACAGGGGGAAGTGGTGATCAAGGCGGAATCTGCCGAGCGTCATCATGCGATGGTCAACTTCTGGCGTACGACGCTGGCCTGCATGCTCGGCACGCTGTTCTGGCTGTGGACGGGCTGGACCTCCGGCAGCGGCGCGATGGTGATGATTGCCGTCGTTACCGCCCTTGCGATGCGCCTGCCTAACCCGCGTATGGTCGCCATTGATTTCCTGTACGGCACCATCGCCGCATTGCCGATAGGTGCGCTTTACTTCCTGGTGATCATTCCGTCTACCCAGCAGAGCATGCTGCTGCTCTGTATCAGCCTGGCGGTGATGGCGTTCTTTATCGGCATTGAGGTGCAAAAACGACGTCTCGGATCGCTGGGGGCGCTGGCGAGCACGATTAACATTATTGTGCTGGATAACCCGATGACCTTCCATTTCAGCCAGTTTCTCGACAGCGCGTTAGGCCAGCTGGTGGGCTGTTTCCTGGCGATGATGGTTATTCTGCTGGTACGGGATAACTCACAGGCAAGAACGGGACGCGTGTTATTGAACCAGTTTGTATCGGCTGCCGTATCGTCCATGACCACCAATACGGCGCGTCGGAAAGAGAACCACCTGCCCGCACTCTATCAGCAGCTGTTTTTACTGCTGAACAAGTTCCCGGGCGATATCGCCAAGTTCCGCCTGGCGCTGACCATGATCATTGCACACCAGCGCCTGCGTAACGCGCCGGTGCCGATTAACGACGATCTGTCGGCCTGGCACCGTCAGCTGCGTCGCACTGCCGACCACGTGCTGTCCGCCAGCAGTGACGACAAACGGCGTCGTTACTTTACGCAGCTGCTGGAAGAGCTCGATATCTACCAGGAGAAGCTTAAGGTCTGGGAAGCACCGCCCCAGGTGACCGAGCCGGTAGGACGGCTGGTCTTTATGCTGCATCGCTACCAGAATGCCCTCACGGATAACTGACTGAAGTAAAAAAGCCGACGCCAAAAGCGTCGGTTTTTTTGTGGCTATACTTAATTCCAGCACGTTCTTACATTTCAGAAAGGGAGGGCATATGACGACCCAGGCGCTACAGGACCACATTCTTTTTCAGACCGGTTATCTGGTCAACGGGATCTGGAAAACGTTGGACACAACGTTTGATGTGCTGAACCCCGCGACCGGTGAGGTCATCGCCAGAGTGGCGAAAGCCGGCAAAGCGGAAACCGAAGACGCTATCGCAGCGGCCGCTAAAGCCTTCCCGGCATGGCGCGCCAAAACCGCGAAGGAGCGCTCTGCCATTATCTATCGTTGGTACGAGCTGATTATTGAGAATAAAAGCTGGCTCGGTCGCTTAATGACGACCGAGCAGGGTAAACCCCTGAAAGAAGCGGAAGGCGAAGTAGAGTACGCTGCCAGCTTTATCCAGTGGTTTGCTGAAGAAGCCAAGCGCGCAAACGGGGAGATTATTCCGCCGATCAAACCCGGCTCGCGCATTCTGGCGACCCGGGAACCCGTGGGTGTGGTTGCGGCGATTACGCCGTGGAACTTCCCGATGGCGATGCTCACTCGCAAGTTAGGTCCGGCCCTGGCTGCGGGATGTACCGGGGTCATCAAACCGGCAAATAACACACCGCTCAGTGCTTTTGCGCTGCTTACGCTGGCAAAACAGGCCGGTGTGCCTGACGGCGTCCTTAACGCCGTGGCCGGGAATACGCATGAGATCAGCGATGCGATTATGGCAAGCCGGGAGGTGCGCAAAATTTCCTTTACCGGTTCGACCGCCGTTGGCAAAACGCTGGTGCGTAACGCCGCAGAAACCATGAAGAAAGTCTCCATGGAGCTGGGGGGAAATGCGCCGTATATCGTGTTTGAGGATGCGGACATCGACGCGGCTGTTAAAGGGGCCATCGCCAATAAATTCCGTAATGCCGGGCAGGTCTGCGTCAGCGTTAACCGCTTCTATATTCAGGAAACCGTCTACGACAAGTTTGTCAATAAACTGGCCGATGCGGTCACGGCGCTGAAAGTCGGGAATGGCCTGGAGGAGGGGGTTGTCGTTGGCCCGCTGATCGAACCTTCGGCGGTGAACAAAGTACGCGAGCACGTTGAGGATGCTGTTGCCCGGGGCGCGACCGTTCTGGCGGGCGGCAAACCGCACCCGCTGGGCGGGAACTTCTGGATGCCAACCGTACTGGGTGACTGCCATGAAGGGATGAAACTCGCAGAAGAAGAGACGTTTGGCCCCGTGGCGGCCTGCTTCCGTTTCACCTCGGAAGATGAAGTGATCCAGCGTGCCAACAACACGCCGTATGGGCTGGCGGCTTACTTCTACACCCAGAACCTCTCGCGGGTATTCCGCGTTTCGCAGGCCATCGAGAGCGGGATGATTGGTATTAACGAGTGCGCCGTCTCCACGGAGCTGGGGCCATTTGGTGGCGTCAAAGAGTCAGGGCTGGGACGTGAGGGCTCCGTACTGGGGCTGGAAGAGTATCTGGAAGTGAAAACCCTGCATATCGGGGGATTATAATAGACAGGGCGGCAGATGCCGCTCGCCTGGACTGGGTGGCTGGCAATGAAAACCTATACCTTTGATTTTGACGAGATCGACAGTCAGGAAGACTTCTATCGTGAATTTATCCGGGTGTTTGATCTTGAACGGCAAAGCGTGACGAATCTGGATACGCTGTGGGATGTGGTGACCGGTAGCCTGTTGCCGCTACCGCTGGAGATCGAGTTCATCCATTTGCCCGATAAGCTGCGCAGACGTTTTGGCGCACTGATATTACTGTTCGATGAGGCGGAAGAAGAGCTGGAAGGACAACTGCGTTTTAACGCGCGGCATTGAAAGAGATAAAAAAAAGCCCCTGACCATGAGGCCAGGGGCAAGTCGTATGATGAGATACGACGAGGGTTTATTTGTACAGTTCTGCCGTAGCATGCCAGTGGTCACCCTGATTCAGTTCGGTGACGCGATAGCTGCTGGCGCCTGCTTTTTCAGCTTTGGCGGCAAGTTCGGAACGAATATCCATCGGCGAGCCGGTAACGGATGTTACGGACACACTGCCCATAGGCTGCAGATTTTGTGCCTGGTCTGCGTTCACCTGCTGAACGGCTGCGCTTGCGCCGAAAGAGAGAACCGATGCCAGACCGAGGGTTGCGATGATCAATTTAGTTTTCATAGTCTTTACTCCTGAAGAGGTTTTGCTCAACGGCGAGAAGGGTTGAACCGCTATTTTTATGCCTGGTGCCGTTGAGTGGAGATTTACGTATTCAGTTATTACTAAAACTTATTTATACAGCTCAGCAGTAGCGTGCCAGTGGTCACCTGAACGCGCTTCAATGATGCGATAGGATGACGCACCCTGTTCTTCCGCTTTTTTGTTCAGCATTTCATGCATGTCCATCGGAGACGTGCCGATCGCGCCGACAGAAACCGTACCGATTGCCTGGCGGGATTGCGCCTGTTCGGCATTGATGGAGTCCGCTGCGAAAGCACCGAATGACAGGACAGACAGGACGCTCAGCGTCGCTACAGTGGTTTTGATTTTCATGATTCTTTACCTCGTCGAATTTTTTAGTGGGGTCTTGTTTCGTGACCCTCATCACAAAATCAAGTATACACTAATAACGGCAAAAATTAATACCAGACTAATGGTTTCTATTGTTATTACGTGTTAACCGGTCTTTTTTTAATAACCAAAACGCATAAGATTGACTGTTTTTCGTTCGCCAGGCGTGGTTATCTCTAATTAAATCATATGGATATTTGATTTTGATATTTTGTGCGATTTTTTGATTTAGCATTCACCAAGTGAATGTTAAAGGGTGGTAAAAAGCACTATTTGTCAAAGCAGGGGCAGTGGAATAGCGGGAGAAAAAGAGGGGGAGCAGAACGATCCCCGCAGCGGTGCTACGGGGAGAGAGGATTACAGTTCCTGTTCGAACAGCACCAGAATCGCTTCGTGGAGGTCTTTCACCGAGAATCCATTAGCCGGAGTGGTAAAGATGGTGTCATCACCGGCGATGGTGCCGAGAATACCCTCCGTTTTACCCAACGAGTCCAGCATGCGGGCAATCAGTTGCGCAGCACCCGGGCTTGTGTGGATCACCACAACGGCGTCGTTGTAGTCGATATCGAGAACCAGATTCTTGAGCGGGCTGGAGGTGGTTGGCACGCCAAGTTCCGCAGGCAGGCAATAGACCATCTCCATTTTGGCATTGCGGGTACGTACCGCACCAAACTTGGTTAACATGCGGGAGACTTTCGACTGATTGATGTTATCGAAGCCTTGTTCCTGCAGCGCCTGAACAATTTCTCCCTGAGAACTGAATTTCTCTTCTTTGAGTAGCGCTTTGAACGCCTTGACTAATTCTTCTTGCTTAGACGAGCTTCGCATAAGTCACCCGGAATATGACGATAGAAACAACATTATTATGCATGTGGATGAATTTTTATGCAAATTATCTACCAGGCAGCAGCCTGAAATAATGTTATGAAAGGGAGTGATTTTATCAGATTTCGTTATCAGAAAACATGCCTGGGTCACGCCGCGCAAATAAGCTTAAAAGTAAATTAAATGTTATCAAAATGATGTTGTTTTGGTGGCGGCGCAGGGTGTATTGTAACCCCCTCTTAATGCGTTGCCGTCTGTCGTCAGAGCCATCTGAAGAGAGATAAAGTCGCGCGACCTCAAATTCTTTAGCTACGAAAATTGTAATTAAACACTTGCTGAATTATGGTCGCCGCAACGGATTTACAGATACTTAAGTTAACCATAATAAGGAGTTTAGGATGAAAGTCGCAGTCCTCGGCGCTGCTGGTGGTATCGGCCAGGCGCTTGCCCTACTACTGAAAACCCAACTGCCTTCAGGCTCAGAACTCTCCCTGTACGATATTGCTCCGGTAACCCCAGGCGTGGCGGTTGACCTGAGCCACATCCCGACCGCTGTAAAAATCAAAGGCTTCTCCGGTGAAGACGCGCGTCCTGCCCTGCAGGGTGCAGACGTGGTGCTGATTTCTGCAGGTGTGGCGCGTAAGCCAGGCATGGATCGTTCAGACCTGTTCAACGTCAACGCGGGCATCGTGAAAAACCTGGTGCAGCAGATCGCAGAAGTCTGCCCGAAAGCGTGCATCGGTATCATCACTAACCCGGTGAACACCACCGTTGCTATCGCGGCAGAAGTGCTGAAGAAAGCGGGTGTTTACGACAAGAACAAACTGTTCGGCGTGACCACGCTGGATATCATCCGCTCCAACACGTTTGTTGCTGAGCTGAAAGGCAAACAGCCAACTGACATTGAAGTCCCGGTCATTGGCGGACACTCTGGCGTCACCATTCTGCCTCTGCTGTCACAGATCCCTGGCGTGAGCTTCACCGAGCAGGAAGTGGCTGATCTGACCAAACGCATCCAGAACGCGGGCACCGAAGTGGTGGAAGCGAAGGCGGGTGGCGGTTCTGCAACCCTGTCTATGGGCCAGGCGGCTGCGCGCTTCGGTCTGTCACTGGTTCGCGCACTGCAGGGCGAGAAAGGCGTGGTTGAATGCGCTTACGTTGAAGGTGATGGCGAACACGCTCGTTTCTTCTCTCAGCCGCTGCTGCTGGGTAAAAACGGTATCGAAGAGCGTAAGCCGATTGGCTCGCTGAGCGCGTTTGAACAACACGCGATGGAAGGCATGCTGGATACGCTGAAGAAAGATATCACCCTGGGCGAAGAGTTCGTTAACAAGTAAAACGAACCCGCTTTTGTCGGCCGGGTAAGCGTTAGCGCCACCCGGCAAAAAAACCGAAGCACTTACTGGCTTCGGTTTTTTTATGGCTGTCAGTTGGTGGCCGGGTATTCCTGAATGGTCACATGCAGCGTCAGTTTCTTATCGTTGCGCATGACTTCAACAGGGATGATGGAACCCGGGCGAATTTCTGCCACCTGGTCCATGGTCTCCAGCGCAGAAACCGCCGGCGTGCCGTTGACCGACACAATGACATCATTGACCTGAATTCCCGCGTTAGCCGCCGGACCACCCGGTGCCACCTCGTTGACCACGATGCCCTGAATCTGATCGATACCGCCGCCCTGGGTATGCATAGGCGCAATTTCACGGCCGCCGATACCGATATAGCCGCGGATCACACGGCCATCGCGGATCAGCTTATCCATAATTTTGGTTGCCAGCTGGAACGGAATGGCAAAGCCGATCCCTTCCGGCGTCTCTCCGTCGTTACTCTTATCGAACGAGAGGGTGTTGATGCCCATCAGCTCACCCAGCGAGTTGACCAGCGCGCCACCGGAGTTACCGTGGTTGATTGAGGCATCGGTTTGCAGAAAGTTCTGCCGTCCCGATGGGTTGAGGCCAATACGACCGGTCGCGCTGATAATCCCCTGGGTGATGGTCTGGCCCAGGTTGTAAGGGTTGCCGATAGCCAGTACGACGTCACCAATATGCGGGGTACGTTTACGGTTGATCGGGATAACCGGTAAACCGCCCGTAGCGTTAATTTTCAGAACAGCCAGGTCGGTCAGGCTATCCGACCCCACAAGTAACGCCTCAAACACGCGGCCATCCTGCAGGGCGACGATGATCTGATCGGCATCGTTAATCACGTGCTTGTTGGTAATAATGTAGCCCCGCTCGTCCATAATCACCCCGGAGCCGAGGGTACGGATCTCCAGCTGGTTATGGGCTGAGGTATTCAGACCACGGTTATAGACGTTGACGACGGCAGGTGCGGCACGGCGAACGGCTTGGTTATAGGTGGCCGGTGTTTCATCCGTGCTATCAAACTGGGGAGCCGACAGTTTATTGAACTGACGTAAAGACGGCAGCGCCAGCAGCAGCAGGCCAGCGACAATCAAACCGATGACAATAGAACGTAAGAGCTTTAAAAGCATGATGCGCGTGTCGTGAAAAAAGGAACGATTTGCAGCATAACATGAGTTATCCGGACATCACACGCAGCGGTGATGTCCGGGATCGCAAATGCTTAGCGCAACAGAATATAGATAGACTCATTGCCACGCATAACCTGCAGGGCAATCACAGCCGGTTTACTTTCCAGCAGCTTGCGCAGTTCAGCAATGGACTGCACGCGATTACGGTTTACACCAATGATAACGTCATCCTGATGCAATCCGGCCTGTGCGGCAGGGCTGCTCTTCTCAACGGTGTCGATGGTGATCCCCTTCGTTCCGTCTTTCAACTGCCCGTCGCTCAACGTAGCCCCCTGTAGCGCTGGAGCGATAAGCTCTGCACTGGCGGAGGAAGAGGTGCTCTTATCCAGCGTCACTTCAACACTGAGCGGCTTGCCGTCGCGGATCAGGCCCAGCTTCACTTTGGCGCCGGGTTCGGTTGTGGCAATCCGCGAGCGCAGTTCTGCAAAGCTGCTCAGCGGTTTATCGTTCAGGCTGACGATCACGTCCCCCGACTTCACGCCCGCTTTTGCCGAGCCGGAGTTTGGCAGCACTTCACTGACGAACGCCCCGCGCTGCACGTTAATATTGAACGCCTTCGCAATATCCGCGCTCATCTCCATTCCTTTGATACCCAGCAGCCCACGTTTGACCTCGCCGAACTGGATGAGCTGCTGCGCCAGGGTTTTGGCCATATTGCTCGGAATAGCAAAACCGATCCCAATGCTGCCGCCGCCCGGGGCCAGGATCGCAGTGTTGATTCCAATCAGCTCGCCGTTAAGGTTGAGCAATGCCCCGCCGGAGTTCCCGCGGTTGATTGAGGCATCGGTCTGGATAAAGTTTTCCAGCCCTTCCAGATTCAGGCCGCTGCGGCCCAGCGCCGAGACGATCCCGGACGTCGCGGTCTGCCCTAAACCAAAGGGGTTGCCCACGGCGACGGCAAAATCACCGACGCGCAGTTTGTCGGAGTCCGCGATGGCAATCTGGGTCAGATTGCTGGGGTTTTGCACCTGCAACAGCGCGATGTCGCTCTGGTCATCGCCGCCAATCAGTTTGGCATCAAACTCGCGCCCATCATTAAGCAGAACGCTGATTTTATCAGCCTGGCTGATAACATGGTTGTTAGTCAGAATATAGCCTTTGGCTGCATCAATAATGACGCCTGAACCCAGGCCTTCAAAAGGCTGAGCCTGCTGGTCGGGAGCCTCATCGCCAAAATATTTTTTCAGTTCTTCAGGGACGCGTTGGCTTTGTACGGCCGTGCCTTCAACCTGTACGCTAACGACCGCCGGCAACACTTTTTCCAGCATGGGGGCGAGGCTTGGAACGGCCGCTTGCCCGGGCACCTGGGAGGGAATGGCGGCCACTACGGGGAAGGACGCCGAGAGAGATAACCCGACACTTAACGCGATAGCGCTCAACAGCTGGTTTTTTTTCTTCATCGATGTTGACTCTCGTAACCTGGAATAAAGGAAAAACGGCCCTAAAAACACGTTGATGTTATTGAATTTTAAACCGCTGAACAATGAGGTGTTTAACTAAATGATAGCTGGGGTCATGAAGAAAAGACGGGCGCAATCGCTGCGCCCGTAAAATAAATTCAGGTTGTGCGATTAATCGCGTTTTACACCGCCGCGCAGCAGGCCGGACGCGCCATCTGAATAGTCGCGAGGCATCTGGACAGGGGCCTGATCGTTACCGCCTTCAGAGTCTGCCAGACGGTTGCGGAACGGGTTGGTTTCCGCCGTCATTTCCGGCAGCAGGCTGCTGGAGCTTTTGGCCATATGTTGATACAGCTGACGATAGTCGGTCGCCATGTTGTCCAGCAGCTCGGCGCTACGGGCAAAGTGGCTGACCAGCTCTTCACGATACTCTTCCAGCTCGGCTTTGTTCTTTTCCAGTTCGTACTGCAGTGACTGCTGCTGACGCAATTTGCGGTTACCGAAACGCATGGCCACAGCACCAATGACGATGCCGACGACTAAACCGATTAGCGCATATTCCCAGGTCATGAACTTCTCCCGTTGTCTTGTTGTTCCGTAGGGTGTTGGCTCGGCTCCTGCCTGTGCCTGATAATGCCACTATAACCGCTATTTCCGCAGAAGTGGAATCCTGACGTATCATCGCGTAGTGTAGAACGGCCTTTTTTTCATCAGTCACGCCTGCTGATGAGCGTTAATTGAAGGAATAACAATAAGATTATGCAAAACCTGTCCCCTGCATCACGATATCAACTGGCCCTTAACGAGGGCACGCATCAGCCGGATGACGTTCAACGTGAGGCGGTGAGCCGTCTGGAGATGATTTATCAGGCGCTCACGGCCAGACCCGCTGAAACAGAGCAGAGCAGTGGGCTAAAGGCGGCGTTTGGGCGGTTACTCGGTAAAAAAGCACCACCAGAGCACACGCCGGTGCGCGGTTTATATATGTGGGGCGGTGTCGGGCGGGGAAAAACCTGGCTGATGGATCTGTTCTATCTGAGCCTGCCGGGGGCGCGTAAACAGCGTCTGCACTTCCATCGTTTTATGCTGCGGGTGCATGAAGAGCTGACGGCGCTGCAGGGTAAAAGCGATCCCCTGGAGATTGTGGCCGACAGATTCAAGGCGGAAACGGACGTGCTCTGCTTTGATGAGTTTTTTGTCTCTGATATCACCGATGCCATGCTGTTAGGCGGCCTGATGAAAGCGTTATTTGCCCGCGGGATTACGCTGGTTGCTACCTCGAATATCCCTCCGGACGAGCTGTACCGCAATGGCCTGCAGCGGGCTCGCTTCCTGCCTGCGATTGACGCCATCAAGCAACACTGCGACATCATGAACGTGGATGCCGGGGTGGATTACCGCCTGCGCACGTTGACCCAGGCGCACCTGTGGCTTTCACCGTTAAACACCGAGACCACCCGCCAGATGGACAAACTGTGGCTGGCGCTGGCGGGGGCAAAACGCGAACATGCCCCGGAACTTGAGATTAACCATCGCCCGTTGCCCACCCTCGGTGTTGAGAACCAAACGCTGGCGGTCTCCTTTACGACGCTCTGCGTTGATGCCCGCAGTCAGCATGACTACATTGCACTTTCGCGTCTGTTCCACACCGTGATGGTGCTGGATGTGCCGGTGATGACCCGGCTGATGGAGAGCGAAGCACGGCGCTTCATTGCGCTGGTAGACGAGTTTTATGAGCGTCACGTCAAGCTGGTGGTCAGCGCCGAGGTACCTTTATATGAGATCTACCAGGGGGAAAGGCTGAAGTTTGAGTTCCAGCGCTGCCTCTCGCGCCTGCAGGAGATGCAGAGCGAGGAATACCTGAAGCTTGAGCATATGCCATAATAAATGCCACCCTCTCCCTGTGGGAGAGGGGCTGGGGGTGAGGGCATCAGACCGCACACTACCCACCCTCGAAAAACCCATTCCAAATCACATTTAAGGGTCGATCTTTGACCTCAACTTCTCTATAATCTTGCGACCCCACGTTACGAGAAGGTTTTTTTCCCGAAACTTTCTATGTGTCGGCATGAGCTATTCGAAGGGGTAGGTTTGCCGGACTTTGTCGTGTGAACCTCAACTGACTAAACGTTTGGGTGTTCACCAACGTGTAACTTATTATTTGGGTAAGCTTTTAATGAAAACTTTTACAGCTAAACCAGAAACCGTACAGCGCGACTGGTATGTTGTTGACGCGACCGGTAAAACTCTGGGCCGTCTGGCTACTGAACTGGCTCGTCGCCTGCGCGGTAAGCATAAAGCGGAATACACTCCGCACGTTGATACCGGTGATTACATCATCGTTCTGAACGCTGATAAAGTTGCTGTAACCGGCAACAAGCGTACTGACAAAATGTACTACCACCACACCGGCCACATCGGTGGTATCAAAGAAGCGACCTTTGAAGAGATGATTGCCCGCCGTCCTGAGCGTGTGATTGAAATCGCGGTTAAAGGCATGCTGCCAAAAGGCCCGCTGGGTCGTGCTATGTTCCGTAAACTGAAAGTTTACGCAGGCAACGAGCACAACCACGCGGCACAGCAACCGCAAGTTCTTGACATCTAATCGGGATTATAGGCAATGGCTGAAAATCAATACTACGGCACTGGTCGCCGCAAAAGTTCCGCAGCTCGCGTTTTCATCAAACCGGGCAGTGGTAAAATCGTTATCAACCAGCGTTCTCTGGAACAGTACTTCGGTCGCGAAACTGCCCGCATGGTAGTTCG
>ERZ1026878.143-NODE-143-length-60323-cov-13.605927_pt1 | contig 60323 bp, 43 predicted proteins | sample MGYA00380169_ERZ1026878 | MGnify/ENA primary metagenome ERZ1026878 (study PRJEB33269, sample SAMEA4719805) | human gut metagenome | biome: human-associated habitat; feature: organic feature; material: feces | place: Cameroon | collected 2013-10 ...
CCATTAACCTCCTAACCCCCTAACCCCTTATCCCCCATGACTACAACCCTCATTATTCTGAGCCTTGCAGCCATACTGTTTGTGAGCGGACGCATAAGGTCCGACCTCGTGGCCGTGTGTGCCGCACTGGCACTTGTTGTATGCGGCGTGCTGACCCCCGAGGAGGCACTGGCCGGATTTTCCAACCCCATTGTCATCATGATGCTCGGCCTTTTTGTGGTAGGCGGCGGCATATTCAGCACAGGCTTGGCCAAACGCCTCGGCACAGGCATATTGGGCCTGGCCGGCAAGAGCGAAACAAAGCTGTTCGTGCTGCTCATGCTCACCACCGCCGGCGTGGGCGCCTTTGTGAGCAACACCGGCACGGTGGCGCTGATGCTGCCCATTGTGGTGAGCATGGCACGCGGAGCGGGTCTGTCGTCGGCCCGACTGCTCATGCCACTGGCCTTTGCAGGCAGCATGGGCGGCATGCTCACCCTCATTGGCACCCCGCCCAACTTGATAGTGCGCGATGCGCTGGTGGCAGCAGGTTATGAGCCGTTGGGCTTCTTCTCATTCACCCCCGTGGGCATTGTTTGCATCGTAGTGGGCACACTGGTGCTCATTCCGCTCACACGACGTTTCCTTAAAGAGCGCACAAGCCACAACGCGGCACACACTGGCAAGACGCTGCAACAGCTTGCCAGTGAGTACAAGGTGACGCAGAATGTGCAGCAAGTGGTGGTCACACCACAATCGCGCATGGTGGGGCACACGCTCAAGGAGCTTGACGTGCACGGACGCTATGGCGTGACGGTGATTGAGGTGCGCCGCCAACCGTCGTCGAACACGCCTCTTGGCAAGGTGCAACAACTGTCTATGGCCAACGTGGCCATTGAGGAGGGCGACTTGCTGTTTATAACCGACGATGCCGGACGTGTGGCAGACTTCATAACGGACTTTGCACTGACGGCTGCCGACGAGATGCACGACGGCAAACTGCACTTTTACGATGTGGGCATGGCCGAAATTCTGCTGCTGCCCGGCTCTACGCTGGTGGGGCACACGGTGGGCGAGACGGACTTCCGCGCTAACTACGGACTTAGTGTGCTGGGCATACGCCGCCACCAAGACTATTTGCTCGACAACTTGAAAGACCAACGGCTGAACGCGGCGGACATTGTGCTGGTGCAAGGCCCGTGGGAGCAGATTGCGCGCCTTAACAAGTACGACGGTCTGGAATGGGTGGTGATAGGCCAGCCCGAGGAGCAGGCGGCGCGCGTGACGCTCGACTACAAAGCGCCCCTTGCGGCCCTCATCATGCTGCTCATGGTGGCGGCCATGGCCTTCGACTTTATTCCTGTTGCCCCCGTCACGGCGGTGATGCTGGCTGCCGTGGCCATGATATTTACAGGTTGCCTGCGCAATGTGGAGGCGGCTTACAAAACTATCAACTGGGAGAGCATTGTGCTGTTTGGGGCCATGCTGCCGATGTCGACGGCGCTCGAAAAGACGGGTGCCGACCAACTGGTGTCGCACGCGCTGGTGCAGCTCACGGGCAGCGGCGGTACGTACTTGCTGATAGCGGCCATATATGTGGCGACATCGCTGCTCACCTTTTTCATATCGAACACGGTGACGGCGGTGCTCATGGCGCCTATTGCGCTGCAGGCGGCCCATGCGCAGGGCATCAGTGCTGTGCCCGTGCTCATGGCGGTGACGGTGGCGGCAAGCATGTGTTTTGCATCGCCCTTCTCTACCCCGCCCAATGCGCTGGTGATGTCGGCAGGCGGCTACAAACCTATTGACTATGTGCGCGTGGGATTGCCCCTGCAAATTGTCATTGGCATTGTCATGGTGCTGCTGTTGCCACTGATTTACTAAGGGCTGCGTTTGCGTGCTAATGTGGCAATGTGCTAATAACCAAGCAAACGGACTCAAGCCCCAAACGCAAGCTCTAATGGGGGCGACGCGTCCCGCGTCGGGAAAATAAGGCAATGTCCTTACACTATAAAGGCTCACAGACAGCAGTATTTACACTTCTGTCTGTGAGCCTTTGCCTTCAATCCCGACGCGAGACGCGTCGCCCCCATTAGAGCTCGCGTTTGGGGCTTGAGTCCGTTCGCTTGGTTATGTAAATGTACACAAGAGTAGTTGTAACGCTACGGCGTCAGCCCGTTAGCATATTACGCGCTGCCGGATATGAGAAAAGCCAAGGAACACCCCCGGGGGGAGATCCTTGGCTTTTCAGCTATTATAATGATTGTTTGACGCAATACTAATGCGCGGCTTACTTGCCAAGCTTGGCAGAAAGCTTTTGCAGCATGTCCACTGTCATGCGGTCGAGGTCGTACTCGGGCTTCCAGTCCCACTCCTGACGTGCACAGGTGTCGTCGAGGCTGTTGGGCCATGAGTCGGCATTGGCCTGCTTGAGAGGCTCTACCTTGTACTCCATTTCGAACTCAGGCTTGTACTTGCGTATGGCAGCGAGCACACCCTCGGGGTCGAAGCTCATGGCGGCAATGTTGAATGCGTTGCGGTGAACAAGGCGTGTGGGGTCGGCCTCCATCAGCTCAACAGCTGCGCGCAGGGCATCGGGCATGTACATCATGTCCATGTAAGTGCCTTTGGCAATGGGGCATACAAACTTTTCGCCACGAACGGCTGAATAGTAGATGTCGCAAGCATAGTCGGTGGTGCCGCCACCAGGCAATGTGACGTATGAGATGAGGCCGGGGAAACGCACGGCACGGGTGTCAACGCCATACTTGCGATAGTAGTAGTCGGAGAGCAACTCGGTGGTTACCTTTGACACACCGTAGATGGTGCGCGGGCGCTGAATGGTATCTTGTGGTACGTGATTGGGAGGCGTTTCGGGACCGAACGAACCGATTGAGCTTGGGGTGAACACCGCACACTCGTGTTCGCGTGCTACCTCGAGCACATTCCAAAGGCCGTCAATGCCAATTTTCCATGCCAACTGCGGACGGCCCTCGGCCACCACGCTCAACAATGCGGCAAGGTTGTAGACGGTGTCGACCTTGTGCTTGAGCACTACTTCGGCTATCATCTCGCCATTGGTAACGTCGCAGATTTCAGCTGGACCACTTTCGGCCAATTCGCCCTTGGGGGCTGCACTGGGAATGTAACCGCACACTACGTGGTCGTTGCCATAAATGCCGCGCAACTTCATGGTAAGCTCAGAACCTATCTGTCCTGTAGCACCAATCACCAAAATATTCTTCATCTTTTTTGTATAAAGGATTTTGTTAGTTTGACGTGTCTGTTATTACACACGTGCAAAGGTGCAATCTTTTTTTGAGATTTATGCGCACTCTATGGTTATTTTTCAAAAAAAATACGTTACTTTGCGGTGACTACGGCAAGGGGCGCATGGCGCGCCTTGCCGCTGCTTGGTGAGAAATCTTTTTATAAATCACACTTATACAAATGTACGGTAAATTTCAAGAACATCTTCAGCAGGAGCTGAAGGATATTAAGGACGCTGGCCTCTACAAGGAGGAGCGCCTGATTGAAGGCCCCCAGCAGGCCGCTATCCAGGTTAAGGGCAAGGAAGTGCTCAACTTTTGCGCCAACAACTACCTTGGTCTGTCAAACAACCCGCGCCTTATAAAGGCTGCCAAGGACATGATGGACCGCCGCGGCTACGGCATGTCGAGCGTGCGCTTTATTTGCGGTACACAGGACGTGCACAAGGAGCTTGAGGCTGCCATCTCAAAGTTTTTCAAGACTGAGGACACCATTCTTTACGCTGCTTGCTTCGATGCCAACGGCGGTGTGTTTGAGCCGCTGCTCACTGCCGACGATGCCATCATTTCGGACGCGCTGAACCACGCCTCTATCATCGATGGTGTGCGTCTGTGCAAGGCTAAGCGTTACCGCTACGCCAACGCCGACATGGAGGACCTTGAGCGCCAGTTGCAGGCTGCCCAGGAACAGCGTTTCCGCATTATCGTGACCGACGGTGTGTTCTCAATGGACGGCAACGTGGCTCCTATCGACAAGATTTGCGACCTGGCCGAGAAGTACGACGCTCTGGTGATGGTTGACGAGAGCCACTCTGCCGGCGTGGTAGGCCCCACTGGCCGCGGTGTGAGCGAGTTCTTCAACACTTACGGCCGTGTAGACATCTACACTGGCACACTGGGCAAGGCCTTTGGTGGTGCCATGGGTGGCTTTACTACTGGCCGCAAGGAGATAATCGACATGTTGCGCCAGCGCTCACGTCCTTACCTCTTCTCTAATTCTGTAGCCCCTGCCATTGTGGGTGCCGCACTCGAAACGTTCAAGATGTTGGACGAGAGCAACGAAATTCACGACAAGTTGGTTGAGAACGTGAACTACTTCCGCGACAAGATGATGGCTGCCGGCTTTGACATTAAGCCTACACAGAGCGCCATCTGCGCCGTGATGCTTTACGATGCCAAGCTGTCGCAGGTGTATGCTGCCAAGCTGCAGGAGGAGGGTATCTACGTAACGGGCTTCTACTACCCCGTTGTGCCTAAGGATCAGGCCCGCATTCGTGTGCAGATTTCGGCCGGCCACGACCGCGAACACCTCGACAAGTGTATCGCTGCCTTTATCAAGGTGGGCAAGGAACTGGGTGTGCTGAAGTAAGCCTCTGCCCATAGACGCGACACATATATTTATACTATTAAAGCCAGGAAGCGGCATCTCTTGCTAAAGATGCAGCTTTCTGGCTTTTTCTTTTTTGGGGAGGGAGTACGTGTGAAAATCAGAATTTGATGAATGGTATCACGTTAATTGTGTGGCCACGCTCCTCTATTACACATTCCTCACTCATTGTTACTATGCACAAGTTGTTGCATTTAAGTTCGCCGGCACACTCTATGAGGCTGTTTATTTCGCGCTTTGCGGCCTTGGCCGATGTCATATCATAGCACACCTGTACGAGCCTCTCGACCACATGGCCACTGCGCACAACGAAATCTACTTCCTTGTCATTGCGCGAGCGGTAGTAGAATAAGGACTTTTCGGTGTCGTAGCCGCGACGTATGAGTTCGACGAACACCATGTTTTCAAGCAAACGACCTAAATTTTCGCCCAGGTTAAACGCCTTTGCCGTTACAAAGCCATTGTCAACAACATACACCTTTTGGGGTGCCTTGGCCATTAACTTGAGTTTGTTGTTGTATCGCGGCAGATAATAAAAGAGGTAAGGTTCCCTTAAATACTCCATATACTTTTTGGTAGTCGCTACGCTTGAAAAGCCCAAGTCGGAGGCCAAATCAGTGGCGCTGAAAGGATTGCAAAAGTTTGAAAGCATATACATTGCCAAATCGTTCAAATCGGACACATTGCGCACCCTGTGACGCTTGGCTGTGTCCTTCCACACTATCGAGTCAAACAATGTGGAGAGGTAGCTCTGTGCTATGTTTCTCGATATGACGGTTTCGGGGTAACCACCATTGCGCAAATAATCGGCTTGTAGGGCTTCGGCTTGGGCCGTTTGCTCAGGCGCCAGTTGCTTCAGTTCTAAGTGATGCCAGGCAAAGAACTCGTCGATGCTGAAAGGCAACATGCTGACCTGTATGTAACGGCCTGTCAGCAATGTGGCCATCTCGCTGCTTAGCAGTTTGGCATTACTACCCGTTACAACCAAGTTGATTCCATTGCGATATAACTTTGACACCCATAAATCCCAGCCATCAAGATTTTGCACCTCATCTAATAACAGGTAGTCAAATGCAGGGTACACTTGCTGCAAGGCTTGCCACACCGCGTTCTCGTCCCAGGCAGAAAGCAGCTGCCCGTCATCGAAGTTGAGATAGGCAAAATTCTTGTTTTTAAGCATCAATATGGCTTCTGTTGATTTGCCCGTACGGCGAGGCCCGGTTATCAACTTTATTTGTGGACACGACAACAACGCATCTGTATCGTATGATGTGCGTCGCGACAAATATGGCCGCGCAACAAGCACGTCGCGCTCCTTCTTTTGATTGGTGATGATGGTTAGCATGGTTATGCGCTTTGTTTGAAGCACAAATATAGCCGATTTTGTTCAGTTTGTGCATCGTATTGAATAAAAAACGTACTATTTTATTCAATACGACGTGCGAATTGAACAAAATCGGCGTTTTTTGCAAGCGCGATGTTGCAGCTGCACGGACACAAAAAAAGGCGGAGACAGATGCGCTGCCCAAGGTGGGGCAAGGCTTTCTGTTTCCGCCATTATAATTTAGCCAGTGGCTACATCAAGGCGCGCATCAGCACACCTTTTCGAGTTTCTTCATTACGCTGAAGATGAATATGAACGAGATGAGGCAGAGGGCTACCAACACACCCCACACGGCTACCAAGGGCACTTTACCCCAAAGGAAACCGGGGATTGACACGAGCATGTTGCCGGCAGCAGTGGCTACGAACCAACCGCCCATCATGGTGCCCTTGAGTTTGGGAGGGGCTACCTTTGACACGAACGAGATGCCCATGGGCGAGAGCAACAGCTCGCCGAAGGTGAGAATGAGATAGGTGAGGATAAGCCAGTTGGGTGACACGCGGTCGCCTTCGCCCACACCGATTGAGGCCAATATCATGACTACATAGCCAATGCCGGCCACGAGCATGCCGAGCCCGATTTTGCGGGGTGCCGAGGGTTCCTTGCCCTTGCTGGCGAGCCAGCCGAAGATGGCCATGCTCACGGGGGTAAGGCCTACTACGAAGCAGGGGTTGAACTGCTGGAAGATGGGGGCCTGAATGCTGATGCCGTCGGGAGTGAGGGCGGTGTACTTGTAGCCTAAGGCTGCAAGGCAAGCCAATATGACGATGCCCGAAATGCCCTTGCCTTTACCCGTTTTGCTCTGGAAGAGTGAGAAGAGGGCGTAGATGATGACGATGCACAACAGGAGGTTGGTAACGTCGAAAGCCATGCTCTCAAGGCCGCTGCTATGGGTGGCGGTGTACTCCTCGGCAAAGAGGGTGAGGGTGAGACCGTTTTGGTGGAAGGCCATCCAGAAGAAGATGACTACGGCAAACACGAGGCAGAGGGCCACGATGCGGTCCTTGGTGTCCTGCTTGCTGAGCTCGGGCTCAGACTCGGCAGTGGCGTCCTTGCTGGCAGCAGCCTTGGGGGCCGGCGCTGAAATAACCTGCTTGAAGGTGCCCTGGAAACCATAGTAGATGCCTATTGACACGATGAGCGAGATGCAGGCCACGCCAAAGGCGTAGTGGTAGGAGTCGGCTTCGCTCACGCCAAGGCTGTGCTGGGCGTACTCCATAATTTTAACTGCGGCGGTAGGTGCAAAGAGGGCGCCGATGTTGATGGCCATGTAGAAGATGGAGAATGCGGAGTCGCGCTTGCCTTGCATCTCGGGAGAGTTGTAGAGGTCGCCGACCATTACTTGCAGGTTGCCCTTGAAGAGGCTGGTGCCGACGCTGATCATGATGAGGGCGCCGAACATGATGGCTGCGGCCAATGTGCCTGCTCCGGCTGGTATGGAGAGCATGGCGTAGCCAAGGAACATGACGATGATGCCGGTGGTGACGCAACGGCTATAACCGATTTTGTCGGCCAGCATACCGCCAAACAATGGCAACAGATATACAAGGGCCAGGAAGCTGGAGTAGACAGCTCCGGCGGTGCCTGCCTCCCAACCGAAGTTGGCCTTGAGGAAGAGCACGAACACGGCTAACATGGTGTAGTAGCCAAAACGCTCGCCAGTGTTGGCAAGGGCAAGGGCGTAGAGCCCTTTGGGTTGTCCTTCGAACATAGATGGATGATTATTTGTTGTTTGAATTTATGAAATTTCAGCTTGTTGTGCAGTGTGTGGCGGTGTGAGTTCGGCTTTGAGGAATTTGCCTGTGTAGCCCACACCGCTCTCGGCCAAGCCCTCGGGGGTGCCCTCGTAGAGCAGTTGGCCACCGCCGCGTCCGCCTTCGGGCCCCATGTCGACAAGGTAGTCGGCAACCTTGATGACGTCGAGGTTGTGCTCAATGACTATCACCGTGTTGCCACGGTTGACAAGGCGCTGCAGCACGTCCATGAGCACGCGTATGTCTTCGAAATGGAGGCCTGTGGTGGGTTCGTCGAGTATGTAGATGGTTTGTCCGGTGTCGCGCTTTGAGAGTTCGGTGGCCAACTTTACGCGCTGGCTTTCGCCGCCCGACAGGGTGGTTGAGCTTTGCCCAAGTTTGATGTAACCCAGGCCGACGTCTTGCAGCACTTTGATTTTGTGCAAGATGTTTGGCACGTTCTCGAAGAACTCTACGGCCTGGTTGATGGTCATGTCGAGCACATCAGCTATGCTTTTGCCCTTGAAGCGCACCTCGAGTGTTTCGTGGTTGTAGCGCTTGCCGTGGCATGCCTCGCAGGGCACGTACACGTCGGGCAGGAAGTTCATTTCGATGGTTTTGTAGCCATTGCCCTTGCACACCTCGCAACGGCCGCCACGCACGTTGAAACTGAAACGACCTGGCTTGTAGCCGCGTATTTTGGCCTCGGGCAGGTTGACGTAGAGCGAGCGTATGTCGGAGAACACGCCTGTGTAGGTGGCGGGGTTGGAGCGCGGGGTGCGGCCGAGGGGACTTTGGTCGACGGCTACCACCTTGTCCACGTGTTCAAGGCCTTCGATGCGGTCGTAGGCCAACGGCTCGCGCAATGAGCGGTAGAAGTGCTGCGAGAGTATGGGCAGCAGGGTGTCGTTGATGAGGGTGCTCTTGCCCGACCCCGACACGCCGGTCACACCGATGAGGGTGCCGAGCGGGAAGTTGACGGTGACGCCCTTCAAGTTGTTGCCCCTTGCTCCCACCAGGCGCAGCACATGGCCGTTGCCCTTGCGGCGGGTGGCTGGCACCTCGATGGCGCGACGACCGTTGAGGTACTGCGAGGTGAGGGTCTGCGTCTGGAGCATTTGGGCGGGGGTGCCTTCAAACACTACCTCACCACCCAATCGGCCGGCGCGCGGCCCGATGTCGACCACATAGTCGGCGGCGAGCATCATGTCCTTGTCGTGTTCAACGACCACCACGGTGTTGCCAAGGTCGCGCAACTCCTTGAGCGAGTTGATAAGGCGCACGTTGTCGCGCTGGTGGAGGCCGATGCTGGGTTCGTCGAGTATGTAAAGCACGTTGACGAGTTGCGAACCTATCTGTGTGGCTAACCTGATGCGCTGACTCTCGCCGCCCGAGAGGGTCATGGAGGAGCGCGACAACGACAGGTAGTCGAGTCCGACATCGAGCAGGAACTTGAGGCGCGACATCAGCTCTTTGAGTATTTCGTGTGCAATGGCCCGGTGTTTGTTGTCTAACTGTACCTCGACGTTGGACAGGAAGTCGTAGAGCTCGGCTATGTCCATATTGGAGAGTTCGGCTATGGTTTTGCCGGCAAAGCGGTAGGCCATGGCCTCCTTGTTGAGACGGGCGCCATGGCATTCGGGGCAGACGGTGGTCTTTGAAAACTGCTCGGCCCAACGCTGCGAGGCGGCTCCCATGTCGGAGTCGGCCATTTGCTGTATGTACTTGACAAGGCCGTCAAACTCTACGTAGTAGTCGTCGGTGGTGTGGGCCACCTGTGCTGGTATGCGCAGGCGGTCGGCACGGCCGTTGAACACCTCGTCGAGGGCCTCGGGCGGAAGGTCGTGTATGGGGGTTTTGAGGTCGCAGTCGTAGTCGGCAAGCACCGACTGTATCTCCCAAAATATGAGGGCGTTGCGGTATTTGCCCAATGGGGCAAGGCCGCCTTCGCGTATGCTCAACTTGTCGTCGGGCACTACTTTGTCGTGGTCCATCACGCTCACATAGCCCAGGCCCTTGCACTTGGGGCAGGCGCCTTGGGCTGAGTTGAACGAAAAGTTGTGCGGGGCTGGCTCGCGGTAGGCTATGCCCGACGCGGGGTCCATGAGCTGCTTGGAGAAGAAGCGTGTTTGGTTGTCGGCAGCGTCGAGCACCATCATCACGCCCCCACCCTGCTGCAGAGTCTGGGCCACACTTTTGTGCAGTCGTTCAGCGTCCTTGGCCTTTACGGCGAGTTTGTCTACCACCACTTCGATGTCGTGGTTTTTGTAACGGTCGAGGCGCATGCCGGGTGTGGCCTCGCGCAACTCGCCATCTACACGTACGGTGAGGAAGCCCTTGCGGCGCACCGTTTCAAACAGCTCCTTGTAATGCCCCTTGCGACTGCGCACAAGGGGGGCGAGCAGGTATACTTTGTGCCCTTCGTAGGCAGTGAGTATCATGTCGACAATGCGCTCCTCGGTGTATTTTACCATCTTCTCGCCCGTGACGTAGGAGTAGGCCTCGGCCGCACGGGCATAAAGCAGACGCAGAAAATCGTATATCTCGGTTACCGTGCCTACGGTGGAACGCGGATTTTTGCTGGTGGTTTTCTGCTCTATGCTTATGACGGGGCTGAGACCGGTGATTTTGTCGACGTCGGGGCGCTCAAGGTTGTCGAGGAAGTTGCGCGCGTAGGCCGAGAATGTCTCGATATAACGGCGCTGGCCCTCGGCGTAGAGTGTGTCAAACGCGAGCGAACTCTTGCCCGAACCGCTCAGGCCGGTTATGACGCACAGGCTGTGGCGCGGCAGTGTCACGTCCACATTTTTCAAGTTGTGTACGCGTGCGCCATATATTTCGATGTTATTGTCTGATTTAGTTTCTGACATCAGTGCATTTAGGTTTATTCTGTCGTCGTGCCGCTCTCGGTGTAACCGCGCAACACGTTTATCACCTTTTTGATGTTGTAGTGCTTGCCGTCGGCACCACGTGCCTGAATGTTGAGGTAGTATCCGCCATCGGGCACTGCATGGCCGGCGCTGCGGCCGTCCCAACCACCGGCAGGGTCGGTCCACTCATAGAGTTTCTTGCCCCAACGGTCGAACACCATGGCCTTGAACGACACGATGCTCTTGTACCCCTCCTTGACGCGGAACACGTCGTTGACGCCATCGCCATTGGGGGTGAAGGCGTTCGGCACTTCGAGCTTTGACTCGGATATGGCTATGCTGAAAGGCTCGTCCATCTCGTAGGCTATGGTGTCGGTGCCCTGCACAAAACTGACGCGCAACTCGACGCTGAATGTGCCTGACTGCAAGAACTCATATTCGGTGTCTTGGTCGTAACGCACAAGGAATGGGGCCGTTTCGCCGCTGCGCGTGAAGCGCCACTCGTAAAGGGGGGTGTAGTTGCCCGTGTGCTCGGGACAAGCCTTGAACGTGGCTTTGAACGGGGCAGAACCGTCGTATTGTGTCTCGCTCACCTCCTGCCCGTCGTCGTCGGTGTAGGTCATGACGGGATTGGCGGTGGGCAGGTCATCGCTCTGCGCAGCTATGGTAATGATGCCGCACACTAACGTGAGCAAAAATGATATGAAGCGCTGCATAAGTGGTTGTATCTGATTAGAGGAATTGTCTTGAAATGCAAAAGTAATAAATTATGTGCAATATGTAAGCTGCACGCCCCCTAAATCTGTCAGAATGAAGCCTTATGAGCGTCTGAGATGCTTGCAAATTTAATATTTAACATTCGGGGTTGCGGGGCGCTACTTTCGGTAGACTATTAAACACTTGTTAACCATCTGACAAATGCCGACTCTGCCCATAAACACAAGGGGTCTGCAAGCTGGGAGCACGCAAAGGGGGACGCTTTTAGCAAGTCTTAAAAATGAGCCTCACAGAACGGCAATGTGGTGATAATCAAGGCGGAACACTTGCGCACCTCGTCAAAAATTCGTACCTTTGCACCCGTAAACCTCACGAGGCGGACATTTGGCAACCCTCCGGGCAAGCCGAAAGTCCCTTGGTGCATTTGCCGTTTTTATCTGCAGATTCCGCTGCAAGCATCACAGGCTCAAAGGCAGTATGGCTAAACTGACTACTATTGGAGCCGGCGGCAATCCTCGTGGCAAAACTTATCAGATGACTATCAAACAAGTAATTCTTATCTTAGCAACTCTCGTAACATTCGCATTCCCCACAACCGCCGCTGCACAGCAGCATGGCAAAGCATCTTACTACAGCAACAGACTGCACGGACGCCGCACCAGCGACGGCTCGCGCTACCATAAAGACAGCCTCACATGCGCACACCGCACTCTGCCGTTCGGCACACTGCTCAAAGTGACTAACAAGAACAATGGCAAAGAGGTGGTGGTGAAGGTTACCGACCGCGGGCCTTTCGGTCACGGACGCGTGGTGGACCTCTCCATGGCCGCCGCACGCGAACTGGGCATGGTGGGCCATGGCGTGGCCTCGGTAAAGGTTGAACGCATCGGCGCTGAAGGACAGGCCGCCGACGACAGACCTGCCGGACTGCCCGAAATGAAATATCTTGACCCCGCTACGGGCAGATACTACTCAATGAAGGAGTGGAAGGCACGTGGCGAGGAACGCCGACAGCAGCAAGCACACTACCGCGTGCTCAACACTAAACTGACTGCTAAAAACGCCACAAGAACGTCTACACATAAACGCAACAAGTAGCATTCCGCTACACATTGTCCTTGTAGGTGGTGCACGGGCGCCTTACGCCTAAAACACCTACCCACAAGCAGCGGAATCTGACTCTTTATAATACAGCCTCTGCCCCACCACGGGCGGAGGCTTTCTTTTTACACGGCTCACTGTCCCACAGGCCACCGAGGGGTGGACTAACAAGGGGGCACTAAAGGCTGGACCAAGTTGCACAATATGCAAAATTGTACGTATATTTGCAGAAACAAACCTAACACCGCACATTATGGCCCGCTATATTAACCCTTTTACAGACTGGGGCTTCAAACACATTTTCGGACAAGAAATAACAAAGGACTTGCTCATCAGCTTTCTTAACGACTTGTTCGAAGGTGAGTTTTGCATAGCCTCGCTCGAATTTAAGAACAACGAGCACATTGGCTTGACCGAGGATGCACGAAAAGTTATTTTCGACATCTACTGCACCACCAATGAAGGACGACACCTCATCATTGAAATGCAAAACCGCATGCAGGAGCATTTCATCGACCGCGCGCTCTACTACTCCTCACGTACTATTATCACACAAGGGCAAAAGGGCGAATGGGACTACGAGCTGATGCCGGTCTATACCATCTGCTTCCTCAACTTTGAGGATGCGCACCTAAAAGAGCGCAAATTCCGTACAGACCTTGTATTGGCTGACCGCGACACAGGACAGGCTGTTACCGACCACCTGCGCATTGTTTATTTAACGCTCCCATTATTTACGAAAAAGGAGCACGAGTGTAATAACGACTTTGAACGTTGGATATATGTATTGAAGAATATGAATGTATTTGAAAGAATGCCCTTCATGGCCAAGAATGCTGTGTTCCGCAAGTTAGCCGGAATCTCCGACATTACAGCACTGAGCAAAGAGGAACACGAGAAATACGACGAAAGTATCAAAATACTGCGCGACAATTATGCCACCTTCAAATTCGCCATAAAAGAGGGACACGACAAAGGACGTGCTGAGGGACGTGCTGAGGGGCAAACTAAGGAGAAGAAGCAGATCGCACAAAACATGTTGAAAGAAGGCATGGCCGTCAGCCTTATATGCAAGATGACGGGACTTGACGAGCAAGAGGTTTTGAAACTCAAAGACGAGTAGCACAGACTACTGTCGAAAGGCCATGCACATCACATTATAACAAGGCGCCAACCATTTGTCATGCCCACCTCCATGCAGGGGGTCCGACAATATGTATTGAAGAATATGAATGTATTTGAAAGAATGCCCTTCATGGCCAAGAATGCTGTGTTCCGCAAGTTAGCCGGAATCTCCGACATTACAGCACTGAGCAAAGAGGAACACGAGAAATACGACGAAAGTATCAAAATACTGCGCGACAATTATGCCACCTTCAAATTCGCCATAAAAGAGGGACACGACAAGGGACGTGCTGAGGGACGTATTGAGGGACGTGCTGAGGGACGTGCCGAGGGACGTGCTGAGGGGCAAACTAAGGAGAAAAAGCAGATCGCACAAAACATGCTGAAAGAAGGCATGGCCGTCAGCCTTATATGCAAGATGACGGGACTTGACGAGCAAGAGGTTTTGAAACTCAAAGACGAGTAGCACAGGCTACTGCCGAAAGGCCATGCACATCACATTAAAACAAGGCGCCAACCATTTGTCATACCCACCTCTACGCAGGGGGGGACCGACAAATGGTTGGCGCCTTGGGCTTTATTGTAATCTGCCATCACTTTATTGAGGAGAGGACAGCTGCACATACACAATAGCGGCACACACGGCCAACATGGCACAATGTAACGTTACAATGTAGTTGGTGCATCAATTCCAACTGATGAATTTGCCATCGGCAGTGATGCCACGCACACTCACGTCAAGCGTCTGGCCGTTGTGCGAATTTGTAAAGAACACCACACTGGCACTGCCCTGTGCATCGCTGCACACGCGCGGTGCCCACATCAATGTGCGGCGCACATCGCGCTCCGAAGGCAAATCGAACTTGCGATAGTTGGGCGAATAGAACTTTGTGGCCGGGCTAAAGCCTTGTATGTGGCGGTACTCGCGGCCCTTCTTGTTATTCGTGCGATAGGCATCGGGCATTTCGTAAATATATACCGCATAGCGGGCCCACGAGCCACGCACCTCGTCGCCGGTTATAGCACTCTCACGCTTGTTGTCCTCGACAAAAGCCACCGACTTCGTATTCTCGCAATCAACGCGCATCAGGGCCGAACCGATGTTGCGTGCCGTATCAACATAGCAATTATTTATGTACACAAATACGATATGGCAACCGTTGTTCTCATACGAGCCGCTAAACCAGTTGTCGGCATAGCTGGCATCGCCCTTACGGTCGGCCGAGGCCCAAAAGTCTTCAGCGCTCTGCCCCTTTTCGCGTTGCACATTATCAAGTTCGTCAAGCAGCCGGGTGTCGTCCACCAAACCATAGCGGTCGTATTCCAGGTCAGTGCCGAGCAGCCTCAGCACGTCTACGAACTCCACCTTCGAGTCATAACCAAGGTCCTTGATGTGCTCCCACGTCTTTTGCACATTGATGTAGTGCTGCGTTTTCGACACGCCATTACGCTCACCGCCGCCATAAGTATAGCGGTTACCCGTAAAGCCCTTGTACTTGCGTGCACGAGCCACAACTTCAGCCGTACCACTGATGCTCACCACCCCGCGCTGCAGCGTGTCCTTCCATTCAAAGAGCCTGTCCTCAACAGGCGGCATACCCGCCGGCACCTGTGTGGGCTGATAGAGTGGCAGGTTCATCTGCGGGGCAAACAAGGGCCGCAAGCGCGGTTCAAACCAGCGGTCTATGGCCAGGCGGCTCCAACGGCGCTTGTTATTCTCGCGCAGACTGAACTGGGTGAGGTATTCGCCCACAAAGTCTACATTCGATTCAAAAGCAAAACACCCTTGGGCATCTGTCACAGTAGCACCCTCTATGCCCTCGCCCGTAAGGGCATTGCCAGCATACCGGTAGCCACGCAGGTCGAGCGACACGCCGGCATAAGGTTCCCGCTTGTTGTTGTCGCGATAAACAGTGCCACGCACAATCAGTTTATCCTCAATAGGCTGCCGCAATTTGAACGTGTCGCGACCGCACATCACATCAAAAGTGTTGGCCTGCCACCCCTGCACCCGCAGCAGCAGGTCGAGCATGCGCCTGTGTGCCGCATCATTGCGCACAAAGTACAAGTCGGGGCGGTTGATATAGCCACGCACCTCCGAGGCAAGCAGCAAGTTGGCAGCCATACCCCCGTCGGCCGTTTGCGTTATGTTGCCCTGCTCATCACGCACAGCCACCGACATCATGGCACCGCTCACCGGCCGCTTGTTGGCATCAACGGCCTTGATGGTGACAACAGCGGGCGAGAACGGGTCGTACTCGGCCGCATTCTGCCTCACGTCGAGCGTGGCCATGCGCAAAGTGTCGGCATGGTCGAGCGGCACCCAAAACAAGCGGTTGGCAAGGCTGCGCCCGTCGGCACCAAACAGTTCGAGCCGGTTCACGCCGCCACGCAAAGCCCGCTGTGGCACAAGCAGCTCCACAGGCTCCACGCCCATCGTAAGGGTGTCAAAGTAGCACACATTCTCGCGGTTAAACACGGCCAGGCCGAGCAAGTTGTCAAGACGTGCCAACGAGTCGGAAGCCGTCACCACCACGTCGACCCCCTCAGCTGTCACGTCAGCCGTCAGCGCATAGCCCTGTACCGCGTCGGGCAAAGGCAGTTGCTTTCGTTCGACACCCTTCACTTTGCGCTGCACGTTGAGATGGTGGCCGCCCACCGTGGCATAGCCGTTGTCAAAACCGGCCGGCAGGTCAAAGTCGCCCATACCCTCATACTCAGGCTGGGCCGTAAGGGCAAGCGAACCGTCGGCATGGAACACACTTATGGTGTCGTCTACCGGATTGCCGCGTCCGTCGGTCAACTTAAATGCCAGACGCTGCCCCACCCCGCTGATGCGGTTTCCGCCCTCAGGGTAAAAGGTGAGCATGCGGTCGTCAGACTTTGTCATGGAATAAGGCCGCGGACAAGCCAGACTCAAGTGGGTGTTACGCTCAATACTGGGAATGTAGAGTTGTGTGATGTCGGCCTGTGCGGGCGCGACCGATTTCTTTTGAGGATTAGTGCCCACCGCAAACACCGGTATCACACGCGAGTAGCAAGCAGCCTCGCCCCAGTTCACCATTTCACGCGTGTAAGCTCGTATTTCGTAGTAGCCGGCATGCACAGGCATGGCCAGACTCATAGCACCGTCTGCCGTGCCCATACTGTCGAGTTTGAGCAGTTGTTTGCACATCTGTTGGCCGTCGGCATCATTCAGTTCAACATACAGCACGCGGCTGAGCGTAGTAGGCTTCAGCGACGAGGCGCGCACCACGTATGCCTTGTACCACAAGGTGTCGCCCTCAAGGTAGGCCGAATTGTCAAGGTGCAAATACACCTTCTCACGCGGAAAGTCATAGTCAAAGCGTGCCGCAGCCTTGAACTTTGCAAACAGGGCCTCCACATCGCTTGCAGGCTGCGCCTTGCCCACAAGTGCGAGCAGCCACATGACGGCAAATAATAGGTTCCTCATTGTCAGCATAAATAACGGAGTGACAAGTTGATAAATTGATAAGTTGAGAAGTTTACAAGTTGACGGGTTGACGGGTAAGTTTGCATACGTTCATTAAAGCACAACCAATAGTGCAGAACATACTTACCTGTCAACCCGTCAACTTGTAAACTTATCAACTTATCAACTAATCGAATCAGCCCAGCAGCTGCTTTACGAGAGTCGAAATAGCCTTACCATCGGCACGTCCGGCCAGTTTCTTGCTGGCCACGCCCATCACCTTGCCCATATCCTTCATGCTTGCGGCACCAGTTTCGGCAATGATAGACTTAATTTCGGCCTCCAGTTCCTCAGCGCTGAGTGCCTTGGGCAGATATTCCTCAATCACCACAGCCTGAGCTTCCTCCTCCTCGGCCAGGTCCGGACGGCTCTGTTCGCGGTAGAGCGCAGCCGTGTCACGGCCCTGCTTAGCCAGTTTCGACAAAATTTTGAGCGCGGTGGCGTCATCAAGCGTATCGTTGGCTCCCGGGGCAGTCTTAGCCTCGATAAAGAATTTCTTCACGTTGCGCAAGGCCTCAAGGCGCATTTTATCCTTAGCCTTCATCGCAGCAATAATGTCCTTACTTACCTTTTCAAATATGTCCATTTTTGCGTTGTATATTTGTTATATATGCTATCTATCTCCGTGTTAGCGGCCTACCTGTGCGAGAGTTCGCTGATACTCTGCAAGCATTCAGCCGAGCGCTTGAAGGTTGGCACCTCCTCCACCTGTTTGAGCAACTCCTCGTTGTTGAGGTCATCATCGTTAAAGATGTAGCAGCGGGCGCGTCGGCGCACCCGTGTCGATGTGCCATAGAAAGTTGTGCGGCGCCCAGACTTATCAGCATCTTCGGCATCAATCTCCAGCTTATTGTTCCGCTCGCGTTTCTTCGTGCCATACAGCCCAAAGCCCGAGGCAATAATAGTAATTTTGACAGTCTGCCCCAGCTGCGGGTCAAAGGCCAGTCCCCACTTCGTTTCAATGTCCGAATTAAAATGTTCCATAAAGGCATTTATCTCGTCCACCTCGCCTGTGCGCAAGGCGGCCCCATCATCGCTGCTCGTGGTGATGGCTATCAGTATATGGCTGGCGTCAAACACATCATTGTTATTGAGCAACGGCGAGTTGAGCGCATCTTTTATAGCCCTTGTCACACGGTTCTCGCCCTCGGCATATCCCGTCGACATCACCGCCACACCGCCATTGCGCAACGTCGTGTTCACGTCCTGAAAGTCCAGGTTCACGCGGCCGTGCATCGAAATAATCTCGGTAATGGAGCTCACCGCCGTCGACAGCGTTTCGTCAGCGCACTTAAAAGCCTTGATAATACTCAAGTCGCCGTAGATGTCGCACAAGCGCTGGTTGTTAATCACCAGCATGGCGTCCACCTCTTTCGACAGTTTTTCAAGACCGTCGAGCGCCTTGTCAATCTGCTTTTCGCGTTCAAACAAAAACGGTATCGTCACAATGCCCACCGTCAGTATGCCTTTTTCGCGAGCCGTATGCGCTATCACGGGCGAAGCCCCCGTACCTGTGCCACCGCCCATACCAGCCGTTACAAACACCATTTTGGTCTCATCGTCAAGCGCGGCGTTTATCTGGTCAATACATTCGTTGGCCAGCGCGGCCCCACGTTCGGGGTCGCCCCCCGCCCCGAGTCCCGGTCCGAGCTGCAGGTGGTCAGGCACAATATTGTCGTCGAGCGCCTTCTTGTCGGTATTAGCCACAAGATAGCGCACCTCGGGTATGTTGTCGCGATACATCTGGCCCACGGCATTACCGCCGCCGCCTCCCACACCAATCACCTTGATAATGCGCGGTGTAGTCACATTCGCTATCTGTATCAATTCATCTTCCACTTCCATATTTTCCTGGCGTGTTTAACGTCAATGGGCGCAACAAGGTTATAAAGCCGCACCTCATGCGCAGCATTATAACCTTGTACCATACATATATATTGCCTTATGACGTAATATTTATATTAAAAAGAGATTACCGAGCCCGGCGCGGCGGCAGGTGCGGCAGCGTTCAGACTCTCAGGCTCAATAGCCACATTGCTGTACGACTTAGCCTTGATGTCCGAGAGCGCCTCCTTTGAGCGCTTGTAAGTCGGTGTAAGCTCCACGAGCGAGATAATCTCCTCATTGTCAAGGTCGTCAAGCCCAAACAAGAAGAATCGCGGACGGCGGCGGAGCGTACCCTTCTTGTCGCCACCGTAAAAGTTAGAGCGGCGTTCCTCATTCTCCTCGTCCTTTTCAATCTCCATTTGTCGGCGGCTCTCAGCCTCAGCATCGAGCTTGCTCTTCATACCCGTCACATTGCTTATGCCAAAGCCTGTGGCCAGTATGGTTATCTTGACCTGCTTGCCCAGCGTCGGGTCCGTGTTCAAGCCCCACTTGGTCTCCACATCATCGTGGAACTTCGACATAAAGTCGTGCACCTCGTTCATCTCGTCCATCATGAGCGTGTCGCCCTCCTTTTCGGCACAGAACGAGATAGAGAGCAGCACCTTCTTCGAGTTAAAGATATCGTTATTGTTAAGCAGCGGTGAGTGCAGTGCTGCCTCAATAGCCTTGCTCACACGGTTTTCGCCCTCGCCGTAGCCCGTCGACATGATGGCCACACCACCGTCCTTGAGCACGGTGCAAACATCGCGGAAGTCGAGGTTGATAATACCGTGCATCGTAATAATCTCGGCTATTGAGCGTGCCGCGATGCTCAGCGTGTTGTCAGCCTTTTCAAAGGCCGAGAGCACATTGAGTTCGGGGTAAATCTCGCGCAGACGTTCGTTGTTGATAACCAGCAGCGCGTCGACATGCTTCGAAATCTCCTCCACGCCGTCAAGCGCCTGGTCAATCTTCTTGTTACCTTCAAACAGGAAAGGAATCGTCACGATGCCCACCGTCAAGATGCCCATCGACTTAGCCTCACGTGCAATGACAGGTGCGGCACCCGTACCCGTACCACCGCCCATACCGGCTGTGATAAACACCATTTTAGTACCATCGTTGAGCATGTTGTGAATTTGCTCCACGCTCTCCTCGGCCGCCTCGCGGGCCCTTGCCGGACGGTTGCCGGCGCCAAGGCCCTCCTTGCCTATTTGCAGACGCACGGGCACTGGCGAGTCGGCCAACGCCTTAGAGTCGGTGTTACACACCACAAAGTTCACATCGTGAATACCCTCACGGTACATGTGGTTAACGGCATTACCGCCGCCACCGCCCACACCGATAACCTTTATAATCGAAGGCGTGGTAGTAGGCACGCCCATATCTATCAACAAATCGTTGTTATTATCTTCTGCCATGACTTTCAGTCGTTGTTATGGGGGTGTCTAAAAACAGAATTTTCAGAGCCACCCTTATGTTATACACAGTGCACACACGGCGGTGTATTACGCATCATCCCCGCTGTCTTCCTTCACCAGGTTGCCAAAGAAGTTGCTCATGCGCTTCCAGGAGTTCTTCCACTTGTTGCGGCGGTTCCTCTTGGCCTCCTCGCGTTCCTCGCGCTCACGTTCGCGCTTATCTATTTCGGCCTTGATGCGTGCTTCCTCCTCAGCCTTGCGTTGTGCTTCAGCCTCCTCAGCCTTCTTCTTGGCCTCGGCAGCAGCCAGTTCCTCGGCGCTCGGTTCGGGTTCGGCGTCCTTCGGATCGTCAAACAAGTCGGGCTGTCCCAAATCCCCGCCGCAACAGTTAATCTCGCCTTTGTCAATAAGGGCTATCGCCGCATTGCAGTCGCCATCGTTGTTAAGACCGGGATAGTCGGGCGTGCGGAGCGGAATGCGAATACTGCGCACAAAGCGTATCTTCTCAAACTTGGTGTCGCGTGTAAAAGCCTTGTCAATATTGCGAATGTTGGCAGCGCCACCCGTCACAATCAAGCCACCAATGAGCTGGCTCACGTCGTAGTTCGACAACGATATTTGGTTCTTCACGTTCAGCACAATCTCCTCCACGCGTGCCTCAACCAGACCCATGAATTCGTCGTACGGAATGGTACGTCCGTCGCGCAGGGCGATAGGCTTGTGCGCGTCAGTGTCGCCCTCCTGCACAGCCGAGCCATACTTCAGTTTGAGTTCCTCAGCCTCGTCGTCCTCAATCTGCAGCGACATGATGTCGCGGTTGATGTTGGCACCGCCGAGCGGTATAACTGCCAAGTGGCGCAGCAAGTTATTCTTGTACACCGCCACCGAGGTCGTTTCGGCACCCATGTCCACAAACACACAGCCCGAGCGCTTTTCGGGTTCGGTAAGCATAGAGTCGGCCAGCGCCTGCACGGTGATGGGCAGGTCGGCAATGGTCACCCCCGCCGTGCGGAAGCAGTTGCGTATCTCCTCGCGCACCGACGAGTTGGCCACGATGTTAAGGTAGTGTCCCTCAATGCTGTCGGCGAGTATGCCCACAGGGTCGATAGTAGTCTGCGCCCCCAGGTGGTACTCCTGCGGCACCGATTCAAGAATGTCGCGGTCGGCGCTGGCCGAAGTGCGGTTCTCGTCGCTGATGGCATCTACCATCTCCTGCGTAATCTCCACTTTCGAGTCAAAGTGGCGTGCCACCGTGTTGGCCACGGTGTGCATGCCCATGCCGCCAATGCCCACATACACGCGGCTGATGCTCTTCTGCATCTTCTGCTCCAGCTTCTCACGCATGCTGATGATGCACTGCGTCATTTTGCTCACATTGTTGATGCGGCCCTTGCGTATGAAAGTGGTCGAAGGCTCCTGGGCGAAGGCAAGTACTTGAATGGCGCCGTCGGGCTGCTTGCGGCCTGCCACACCGGTCACCTTTGACGAGCCAAGCTCGATAGCTACTATAAAGTTGTCTTCTGTTGCCATTTATGTTGTTCGTTTTGTTATATACTAACTAATGTAAGTTGGCGCTCAATCCTTTTTAGGTTTGCGCCCCACTATCTGCGACACGTGCTCCACCGATATTTCGCTATACTTGTTCCACCCCACCTGAGGCAGCACCTTTGCGTAGAAGGTGTAAAGGTTGCGAAATTTAAGGCTGATGCTGTCCATATCGCCAAAGTCAATAGTGTGTCCGCCCACACGCGGCACCAGCGTAAGGTGTTGCTGCGGCGTCACATATATTTGTTCTATCTGATTGTTCCAAAAGGGGTCGTCGCGCAGAAAGTTGCCCAGTCGCACCAGTTGTTTCTGTGCAAAGGGGCGCGATATGCTGCCCGTGGCCACCACCAGGTCGGCCGAGTAGCCCTGCGGGTTCATGATGTGTCCGTGCTCGTCGATGTAGTAATCATCGCCATTGTCGGCCATCACGCGCAGCAGCGGCAAGCGTTGCTGTATGAGCACATTCAGCACCCCGCCCGGCGACTTGTAGCACTGCACCGAGTCAATAAAGGAGTTGCGGCGGAGCGCTTGCTCTATGGCAGCCCCGTCCACCTTGTCCATTTGGCGCCCCACGGGGTACAGCCCCGAGTTGCGCAGCAGGCGGTCGGCCTCCTCGGCCGTTATAAAGCCCGCGTGTGAGCTGTCGGCCACCGTAAAGTTCACTTGCCGGCACGTTGTGGTGTCGGCATGCGAGCTAAAATCGATAAAGGCAAAGCACAGATAGACTATGATGCCCACCAAGAGTATGAGTTTGATAAACGTCTTCACCGCAATATGCTGTTGAGAGTTGTGGCGGCGCCCACACACAAAGGTTGTGCCCTGCGCGCCCCGCTACTTGTGTTCGAGTATCTCCTTAATTTGCGGCACATAATCCACCGCATCACCGGCACCGAGCACTATCAGCACATCAAAGTCGTGCGACTCGACAAAGGCGGGAATATCCTTCTTCTCTATCAAATGCTTCTCAATGCCCGGACGCAGATTGTCGTAAATAATCTGGCTCGTAATGCCGGGTATGGGCTTCTCGCGTGCCGGATAAATCTCTGTCAGTATCACCTCGTCCAACAGCGAGAGGCTGTCGGCAAAGTCCTTATAAAAATCGCGCGTACGCGTGTAAAGGTGCGGTTGGAAGATGGCCGCAATTTTGCGTCCGTCAAACACCTCGCGTATGCTCAGTATGCTCTGCTTTATTTCGGCCGGGTGGTGTGCATAGTCCGACAGCAGCACGTGCTTGTCGTTTTTCAGTGCAAAGTCAAAACGGCGGTCCACACCGGCAAACGATGCCATGCCGCGGCGTATTTCGTCGGCAGTAGCACCGGCCAGCTGGGCCAGGGCCATGGCAGCAATACCATTGTCGATGTTGATGCTCACCGGCACACCAAGTTCAATGTTGGCAATGTTCTCAATGGGCGACACGAGGTCGAACACGATGTGTCCGCCACCAATGCGTATGTTCTCGGCATGGAAATCGCCCTCCGTGCGGTCGTAAGTGTACACGCGCACACCCTCCTGCGGGTTGGGCTGCATTTTGAGTCCGCAGTGAATAATGAGCGCGCCACCCGGCTGAATAAGCTCGGTGTAGTGGCGGAAACTCTCAAGATAAGCCTCCTCGGTGCCGTAAATGTCGAGATGGTCGGCGTCGGTGGCCGTAATAACCGTGGCATACGGGCGCAAGTGGTGGAACGAGCGGTCAAACTCGTCGGCCTCTATCACCACATAGGGCGATGTCTTGCTCAGCAAGTAGTTGGTGCCATAGTTCTTGGTTATGCCGCCAAGAAAGGCGTTGCACCCCACGTGGCTCTCGTGCAGCAGGTGTGCCGTCATCGAGGTAGTGGTAGTCTTGCCATGCGTGCCCGCCACGCAGAGGCCCTTCATTGAGCGTGTAAGGGTGCCGAGCACCTGTGCACGCTTCTGTATGTCAAATCCGTTCTCGCGGAAGTAGGTCAGTTCCTTGTGTGTGGCAGGAATGGCGGGTGTGTAAACCACCAGTGTCTCTGCCTTGTCACGACAAGCCTCGGGTATGAGGTCGGGATTGTCCTCATAGTGTATGTCAGCGCCCTCGGCTCTGAGTTCTTCAGTCAGTTCGCAAGCTGTGCGGTCGTAACCGGCCACCACCAAACCTTGTGACAGAAAATAGCGCTCCAGGGCGCTCATGCCGATGCCACCTGCACCGACGAAGTATACTGATTTCATTGTGGTGTTTGCTATATGAGTGTATGTCGGGCGCATTCCACAACAGGAGGGCGAGGCACTTCAACTGTTGTACAAAAGTCCCCCGGCCCGGAATATTGGGAATGGTTTGACAGGTAATCTTGATTGTCAGGCGTTCGTACGATTGTCAGGCGTTCGTACACGCCCCTGCGTTCTGCGTGCGTGCCATATAGTGGCGGCCGCTGTGTCCGTTGGTTTATTCGCCCCCTCGGTTTATTTGCCCTCGGCCAGTTTTATCACCTCGTCGGCTATGTCGGACGCGGCATTTGGGCGTGCCAGCTGTATGATGTTGCGACTCAGCGTCTCAAGCTTTTCGTGATCGGCCACGGTATTGATGGCCAGTGGCAACAGGCTGCGGCGTGCCTCGGTGTCGGGCACGTAGAGTGCGGCATTTTTCTGCACAAGCGCCAGGGCGTTTTTGGTTTGATGGTCCTCAGCCACATTGGGCGATGGCACCAGTATCACGGGTTTGCCTAACAGACAGAACTCTGATATGCTGCCGGCTCCGGCACGCGAAATCACGAGGTCGGCGGCGGCATAAGCCTGTTTCATGTCGGCTATGAAGTCCATCACCTTCAGGTTGTCAGGACAGCCGCGGCGGTCGAGTTCCTCCTTGATGGCGCTGCTGTAGTACTTGCCCGTTTGCCACACAAACTGCACATTGCTCTGCTGCTTGACAAGGGGCAGGTTGCCCAGTATGCTCTCGTTGAGGGTGCGTGCACCGAGCGAACCGCCAATCACCAGTATGGTGCGTTTGCCCGGCACCAGACCGAAGCTGCGCACGGCATCGTCCTTCTGCACCGTGCCCTCGAGCAGGTTCTGGCGCACGGGATTTCCCGTAAAGAGTATTTTGTCGGCAGGGAAGAAACGCGACATGCCGTCGTAAGCCACACATATCTTGCGTGCCTTTTTGGCAAGCAGTTTGTTGGTCACGCCGGCATAAGAGTTCTGCTCTTGCAACAAAGTGGGTATGCCCATGCTTTCGGCCACATTGAGTGTGGGCCCGCTGGCATAGCCGCCCACGCCTACTGCCACCTGCGGACGGAAGTCGCGCAAGATGCGGCGCGCCATGCGGCGGCTTTCCATTATCTTGAACAGCACGGGTATGTTCTTCAACAAATTTTTGCGATTAAAGCCAGCTATGGGCAGACCCTTGATAGGGTAGCCTGCTGCTGGCACACGCTGCATTTCCATACGTCCCTCAGCGCCTACAAAAAGTATCTTGGCATCGGGGCGTTTGGCCTTTATTTCGTTGGCGATGGACACGGCCGGAAAGATGTGGCCTCCAGTACCTCCACCGCTGATGATGACTCTCAATTCGTCGTTCATAGGTCGTCACTATATAGTACAGCGCAAATTTAGCACTTTTTTTGGTGTTGACACTTATTTGCTGCCACGTTTTTGATAAAAAAATTATACACGCTATGCTCGCCGAGGGTAATATGCTAATGTGGCAATGTGTTAATATGCTAAGGGGCTGACGCCTTTGCGTTACTTGGCAGCCGCTAACGCGGAAAACAAAAGAACAAAAGAACATAAGGACATAAGGCCGCTGCGCGGCGGAAGACCACGGACTAACGTCCGCGTGGCCTCAAGAACATAAGGGCTAACGCCGAGGTGAGAACTTTTGAAGCGCTTACCGCGGGAACATAAGAACATAAGCTACATAAGAAACATAATTTGAGTCTGGGAACTGCGTTCCAGACTATAAGAGACATAAGGGCTAACGCCTTTGCGTGGATTGGCAGCCGCTAACGCGGCAAACATAAGAGCAAAAGAACATAAGAGACATAAGGGCTAACGCCATAGTGTCACTACTTGTCACACTACGGCGTTAGCCCTTATGTTCTTGAGGCCACGCGGACGACAGTCCGTGGCCTTCAGCCGCGCAGCGGCCTTATGTCCTTATGTCCTTATGTTCTTTTGTTTTCCGCGTTAGCGGCTGCCAAGTAACGCTAAGGCGTCACCACATTGACACATTAGCACATTGACGCATTACCCGCCTCAGAGCAGTGCCCTCAGTTCGTCAATGCTCGTAGCCACGCTGTAATAGTCGGCCGGCTGGCCGCTCACAAGTCCCTGTGCAAACAGGTTGTCAAGCGCTGCGAGCACAGCGTCCCAACAGCCGTCCACATTGTAGAACACCAACGGCTGGCGGCGTATGCCAATCACCGTGTTGGCCATGACGGTAAACACCTCGTCGAGCGTGCCTATGCCACCCGGCAGGGCCACAAGCACATCGCTCTCGCGGTTCATCATCTGCTTGCGGTCGCTCAGGTCAACACACCTGAAAGTCACGTCCACCGCATCGCTCACAAGGCCGCGTTGCTCAATGATTTCGGGCACCATGCCATACACACGGCCGCCACTGGCCTTGACGCTCTGCGCCAGCACCTCCATCAGGCCCTTGCGCGCACCGCCATACACCAGCGTGCGCCCCGTGCTGCCTATGAGGTGGCCCACCTGGCGGGCGGCCTCAACATAGCTGGCGGGCAGATTGTCCTTCGACGAGAGGTAAACACCAATCTTCTGTGCCATATTGTGTCACTTTACGGCGATGCACTCTATTTCGATGCGGGCATTTTTGGGCAGTGTCTTGACAGCCACAGCCGAGCGTGCGGGGAAGGGTGCTTCAAAAAATTGAGCATACACTTCGTTCATCTCGGCGAAGTCGTTCATGTCGGCCAGGAACACGCTGGTTTTCACCACATTGCCCATAGTAAGACCGGCCTGTTCGAGTATGTGCTTGATGTTAGTGAGCGACTGACGTGTAAGCTCTTTTATGCCGCCTTCGGCAAAGGCGCCCGTGGCAGGGTCGATGGGCAGCTGGCCTGAAACGTATACTGTGCCGCCGGCCTCAATGGCCTGGCTGTAAGGACCGATGGCCGCAGGGGCCTGGGTGGTTGATATTGCTGATTTCATAAAATATGTTTGTTAAATTAGTAAACGGGGTTGACAGGGCAAACCCGGCCGCCTCAACTCAAAATGAAGAGTATGGCCAACCAATGGGCCACCGAACCGAGGAGCACAAATATGTGCCACACGCCATGGTAGTAGGGACGGCTGTCGTGGGCAAAAAAGTAGGTGCCCGAGGTGTAGAAAAGTCCCTCAGCGCCAAGACTTATCATGGCTGGCGTTGAGATACGTGTGCACACGGGTTCGGCAATGAACACAAAGGTCCAGCCCATAACCAAATAGATGAGCAGCGACAAGCGCGGCCAGCGGCCCATGGCAGTGATTTTGTACACCGCACCGCCCACAGCCACCGCCCACAGCAAACCGAACACGGTCCAGCCCAAGGCACCGCCCACCACACCGATGCAGATGGGGGTGTACGAGGCGGCTATCATCACGTAGATGCTGATGTGGTCGAGCACACGCAGCCGCCGCTTGCCGTGGCCGGGCAGCCACCAATGGTAAAGGGTGCTGGCGGCATACATGAGCAGCATGCCACAGGTAAAGAAGGTGGTGCCGAAGGCGTTTTTCCAGCCACTGCCCCACCCCAAGCGCAATATCACCCAGGCGGCTGCCAGGGTGAACACCACACCACCCAGGTGGGTGAAGGTGTTGAAGCGTTCTTCGCTTGTACGTTTGCCCAGTGTGTTCATGTTGCAAAGGTAGCGTTTTAATTGTAATCTGCACGGCACGGCACCACAAAAAAAGCGCGTCTGCCACCATGCCCGCCTCACTCCCTCCGTGCGTGCGGCACACAGCCATGCCCCACAGACGGAAAACGCTCACGGGAGACCGATTTTTTCGTTTCTCCTGCCCGAATTTCTACCTCACACAACAGATTTTTCTACCTCCCGTTGCAGTGCATGCGGCATGGTATGGCAGATGGCTAATTTTTGGGGACGGGTTCTGCCTTTCTCACCGCACAAAACTGTCTGAAAATTATTGTCACTTTGATTGTCACCTTTATTGTCACCTTGAAACCCTGTTCAAACATTTGATTATCAATACATTGCACGATTGCAGACTTCCAAAATTGTCACCTTGATTGTCACCTCAATTGTCAACAATAAGAATAAGATTACAAAGAAGAAGATTACAAAGAAGAATTTTAGAGAGGGTGTGGGGTGCGCCAAACGCGCACGCACTCGCGCTCGCGAGAGGGCTGCCGCAACACGAATGCAGGTAACACAAATTGCATTTTTGGGGGATAAAAAAATTGCCCGTCACCCCACCCCATCACCCGCACACTGACGGTCAGTTTCTTCGGCCATGAAACCTCACCGGACAGTCATTCTTTAACAAAAATTGTGACACACCTACTGCACATCAAATTCACACACCTACCGCACATCCCTTACAGGTCGTAATGCAGTGTGTTACAATGAGTTACAACTGAGCCAAATTTTATTTTCGACACACCCTTCGCACATCATTTTTACACACCTTTCGCACATAAAACTAATAAGATTACAAAGAAGAAGATTACAAAGAAGAAGAGTTAGGGAGTGTGGGGTGATGTGCGCGCTGACGCGCTCACGCCCGCGAAAAGGGCGACAGAAATTGCGGCTGTCTGAAAAAAAATTGCTACATTTGCTACCTAATCGGGCCGCAGACTGCCAAACGGACCGCGGCCACTACCAAACCGACACAAAACAACATCATGCTTGAAATAAAAAACCTCCATGCCTCGGTTGAAGGCAAAGAAATTCTGCGCGGCGTAAACCTCACCATTCGCGACGGTGAGGTGCACGTGCTCATGGGCCCCAACGGCTCGGGCAAAAGCACACTGAGCAACGTGCTGGTGGGCAACCCCAAATACGAGGTGACCGAAGGATCGATTACCTTCAACGGCAAGGATCTGCTGGCGCTGCCGCCCGAGGACCGTGCCCACGAGGGTGTGTTCATGTCGTTCCAGGCTCCCACCGAAATTCCCGGTGTGTCGATGACCAACTTCATGCGTGCCGCCCTCAACGCCAAACGCAAGTATTTCGGGCAAGAACCCATACCGGCCGGCGAATTTCTGAAACTGCTCAAGGAGAAACGCAAACTCGTGGGACTCGACGCGCACTTTATGAGCCGAGGCGTGAACGAGGGATTTTCGGGCGGTGAACGCAAGCGCAACGAGATATTCCAGATGGCGGTGCTCGAACCCACTTTCTCCATTCTCGACGAGACGGACTCGGGCCTCGACGTGGACGCACTGCGCATTGTGGCCGAGGGCTTCAACATGCTGCGCACCCCGCAGACAAGTGCCATGGTCATTACGCACTACCAGCGCATGCTCGACTACCTCAAGCCCGACTTTGTGCACGTGCTGGTGAAGGGCCGCATCGTGAAGGACGGCACGGCCAGCCTTGGCTACGAAATTGAGGACAAGGGCTTTGACTGGATTGTTAACAGCTTGACTGAGGAGGCATAAGGCATGATGGAGAGTCACAAACAATACACTGGCATTTACCGCACCCACCGCGACATGGTGGACGACGGCAGCAACGCGGTGATGAACAGCCACCGCGAGGCAGCGGCCGCTCAGCTCGACTTGCAGGGACTGCCCACCACCAAGGTGGAGCGCTACAAGTACACCGACGCCGAGGCGGCCTTTGCACCCGACTACGGGCTTAACCTGCGCCGCCTGGCACCGGGGGCCGACCCTTACGCCACCTTCAAGTGCAATGTGCCGAACCTGAGCACGTCGCTCTTCTTCGTGGTGAACGATGTGCCTTGTGCCGCACCGCAGAGCTCGCGGGCACTGCTGCCCGAGGGGGTGATGGTGTGTACGCTGAACGAGGCGGCACAGCACCACGCCGACATTGTGGAGCGCTACTACAACCGCGCTGCGGCTACCGACCGCGACTTCAGGACGGGGCACGACGGGGTGACACTGCTCAACACCATGCTGGCACAGGACGGCATGCTGATTTACCTGCCCGAGGGCTGCCGGCTGAAGGCGCCCATACAGGTGGTGAACGTGGCATCGGCCAAGGCCAACATGATGAGCGTGCGCCGCATTGTGGTGGTGGCCGAACGGGGGGCCAAGGGCTCGGTGCTGCTGTGCGACCACGCCGAGGGCGAGGGACGCTACCTTACCACCCAGGTGGCCGAGGTGTATGCCGAGGAGGGGGCCGAACTCAACGTTTACAGCATTGAGGAGACTAACGCCCGCACCACGCGCTTTTCGACCATCTACGTGGAGCAGCAGGCCAACAGCCGCTTTAGCTACGACGGCATTGCACTGACGTGCGGACAGAGCCGCAACCGACTCGATGTGCGCTTGCGCGGCGAGGGGGCTACGGCGGAAATGTACGGGGCGGTGATTGCCGACAGCGAACAGCGTGCCGACAACAACATTGTGGTGGAACACCTGGCGCCAAAGTGTACGAGCGACATGCTCTACAAGTATGTGCTTGGCGGCCACAGCACGGGGGCCTTTGCCGGCAAGGTGTATGTGGCACCGGGGGCTCAGCAAACGGCCTCGGAGCAGACTAACGCCAACTTGTGTGCTTCGCCCACAGCACGTGCCTACAGCCAGCCCATGCTTGAGATTTATGCCGATGACGTGAAGTGTAACCACGGCTCGACGATTGGCAAACTCGACGAGGGGGCGCTCTTCTACATGCGTCAGCGCGGCATTCCCGAGGCGGAGGCGCGCCTGCTGTTGCAGCATGCTTTCGTCAACGAGGTGTTGCGCCATGTGGACATTGAACACTTGCACGACCGCCTCTCACACCTGGTTGAGATGCGTTTCCGCGGCGAACTGGGCAGCCAATGCCACGGGTGCCGGGGGTGCGGCAAGAAATAAATCACCGTTTGGGCCATTACTGCTATTCAATTTTCGAATTTAGCAAGTACGGGCTGAAGGCCCAATGGAGCACATAGCCCAGGGCAAGCGAAGCGGCACCCTGGGTATCGCGTATTGGAGCAGTCGCGCCCTGTAAGGGCAAAAGCTTTAATACATGGCGTAGGTGTTGAACAATATATACATACGATGTTCCACTTTAAGACCGCTAATTCACTTATCAAGCAAGGATAATAACATAAAGGGTTAAAGCTTTTGCCCTTACAGGGCGCGGAAACTCTACTATGCTGGGAACCCCAGGGTGCCGCTTCGCTTGCCCTGGGCTATGTGCTCCATTGGGCTTTCAGCCCGCCCTTGCTAAATCCGAAACTTCAATATGTTAGCATATACATTAGCTTCGTTTGCATGTGTGGCAGTTATAGCCGCCTGGGCTGTTTTTCTCATACATCAAGATAACAAACGTGCTACTACCGATAACAGCCAAACTAAATGACAATGCCCCTATTCTTTGCTATACTATCAAGTATCGTTTTTGCAGGATTCGGCGTTTACGTCTACTTTTATGGCGACACTGATTCCAATGGGCGTAAGCATCATGCCGAACAATCTTGAAAAGTAAACATGCGAATGGCCTCAAGCGCCAAACGCTACCACTAATGGGGGCGACGCGTCCCGCGTCGGGAAAAATGCAGCTATATTTAATAGCGTCCGTATTTTCCACCTTTTCCTATCCCGACGCGGGACGCGTCGCCCCCATTAGTGCTTGCGTTTTTTGCAGCACGTTTCAGGCAACTTAAATACATTTCGATACATGTACGACATCAACACAGTCCGCAAGGATTTTCCCATACTTGGCCGCGAGGTGTACAAACGGCCGTTGGTGTACCTTGACAACGCGGCTACCACACAGAAGCCGCGCTGCGTGGTCGAGGCCATAGCCAACGAATACTATTCGGTGAACGCCAATGTGCACCGCGGGGTGCACTTTCTGTCGCAGCAGGCTACCGACCTGCACGAGGCGGCCCGCGAAACGGTGCGCCGCTTTATCAACGCACGCGATGTGGCTGAGGTGGTGTTTACACGCGGCACTACCGAGAGCCTCAACCTGGTGGCAAGCTCGTATGGCGAGGCTTTTCTGCACGAGGGCGACGAGGTGATTGTGACGGTGATGGAACACCACAGCGACATTGTGCCCTGGCAACTGCTGCGCGAACGCAAGGGCATTGTGCTGAAGGTAGTGCCCATGACCGACGAGGGGGTGCTCGACCTCGATGCCTATGAGCAGCTGTTCACTCCGCGCACACGGCTGGTGTGTGTGGCTCATGTGAGCAACGTGCTCGGCACGGTGAACCCGGTGAAGCGCATGGCGGAGATTGCCCACGCGCACGGGGCGCACATACTGGTGGACGGGGCGCAAAGTGTGCCGCACTTCAAGGTGGACGTGCAGGACATTGGTTGCGACTTTATGGTGTTCAGCGGTCATAAGGTGTACGGCCCCACGGGCATCGGTGTGCTTTACGGCCGCGAGGACTTGCTCGACCGCATGCCGCCCTACCAGGGTGGCGGCGAGATGATAGCACGCGTTACATTTGAGCATACTACCTACGAGCGTCTGCCTTTCAAGTTTGAGGCTGGCACGCCCGACTATGTGGGCAGTCATGCACTGGCTGTGGCGCTCGACTATGTGTCGGCCCTGGGCATGGAGCACATTCACGCCCACGAGCGTGCGCTGACGCAGTATGCCATGGAGCAGATGCAGGCCATTGAGGGCATGCACTTGTTTGGCACTGCTCCCGGCAAGGACGCTGTGGTGGCCTTTAACGTGGGTAACATTCACCCGCTCGACCTTGGCACACTGCTCGACCGTCTGGGCATTGCCATTCGCACCGGTCACCATTGCGCGCAGCCGCTCATGCAGCGCTGCGGCGTGGAGGGCATGGCGCGTGCCTCGTTTGCGCTGTACAACACACGCGAGGAGGTGGACGCTCTGGTGCAGGGCATTGACCGTGTGCGCAAGATGTTTTAGACTTTTGGTTAACGGGTTGACCGGTTAACAAGTTAACAGGTATGACACTCTTACCTGTCAACCCGTTAACCGGTCAACCCGTTACCCAATCCCCCTAACCCCTACTCCCTATGCTTTTACCCATATTCAACACGCAAGGACTTATTGAAGCTGGCTGCGACGAGGCCGGACGTGGCTGTCTGGCAGGCAGTGTGTATGCCGCAGCGGTGATACTGCCACCTGACTACACCAACGAGGAACTGAACGACTCTAAAAAGCTCTCGGCAAAGCGACGCTATGCCTTGCGCGAGGTGATAGAGCGCGATGCAGTGGCTTGGGCCGTGGGGGTGGCAACGGCAGCGGAAATTGACGAGATTAACATTCTGAACGCGTCGATACTGGCCATGCACCGCGCGCTGGACAAACTGGCGGTGCGTCCTGAATTTGTGATTGTGGACGGCAACCGCTTTAAGCCGTACCACGATGTGCCGCACCAAACGATTGTGAAGGGTGACGGCAAGTATCTGGCCATTGCGGCGGCCTCTATCCTGGCCAAGACGTACCGCGATGACTATATGCACGAATTGCACAAGGAGTTTCCTTACTATGGTTGGGACCGCAATGCGGGATACCCTACCAAGCAGCACCGCGAGGGGATTGCCGAACACGGACTGACGCCGTATCACAGGGTGACGTTTGCGAGCGGTGCACGATAATATGCTGATGGGGTAATGTGGGTAAACTCCAAGCTCCAAGTCTCAAGCTCCAAACGCAACCTCTAATGGGGGCGACGCGTCCCGCGTCGGGAAAATAAGGCAATGTTCATACACTAAATAAAGGCTCACAGACAGCAGTATTCACACTTCTGTCTGTGAGCCTTTGCCTTTATTCCCGACGCGGGACGCGTCGCCCCCATTAGAGGTAGCGTTTGGAGCTTGCGACTTGTTTGTGCTTGAGATTAGCGCATTGTCATATTAACATATTCCCAACTGAGCTGCCACGTCGCACAGCTCGTCGTACCACGCCTGTCCGAAACGGCGAATAAGCGGGTCCTTAAGAAACTGGTATATGCGCAGATTGAGCTCGCGACCCTTCTTTACGGCCGCGTGGCACACACTCCATCGGTGATAGTGCAAGCCACTCGTGCCGTTGCTGAAACGCTTTTCGCGTATGGGGTAAAGGGCGCACGATATGGGTTTGCACCAGGCGGTGCGCCCCTCGCGATAAGCCTTGTCGGTGGCACAATAACAGCAGCCGTCGGCACCATAGCAGGTGAACACACAGTCGCGGCCATTAACAATGCTCGTAACGAGGTCGCCCTCGCCATCGGTGTAGGCCACGCCCTGATGGTCGATGGTGGCTTGTGCCTTGGCGCTGAGCTGCGGCCATACGTCGTCGAGCACACTCTCAAGCTGACCCACCTCGTCGAGGGTGAGCGGGGCACCACTGTCGCCCTCAACGCAGCACTGGCCCTTGCAGGCTTCGAGGTCGCAGCAAAAGCATTCGGTTAATATGTCGGACGACAGCAACACGTCGCCCACTTGTATGATTGGTGGTATACGTTGATCCATAATTTGTGTGTGTTTGGTTAACGAGTTGACAGGTTAACGGGTTAACAAGTAAGTATGCCATACACTGCTTGTTATGTTAAGCTGAATGGCGGGAAGTCTGAAAAAGCTATGCAGACTTACTTGTCAACTTGTAAACTCTTCAACTTTTCAACTTGTCAACTCATGTGCGTTACCAGTTAATAGGCGATATGCCATGTTTGATAAGGTAGTCGTTGCACAGAGTGAAGTGGTGATTGCCAAAAAAGCCGTGGTAGGCCGACAGGGGCGAGGGGTGTGCCGAGCAGAGCACAAGGTGGCGCGAGCGGTCGATTACCTGACCTTTCTTTTGTGCATAGCTGCCCCAGAGTATGAACACGAGGTGCTCGCGCTGGGCAGAGAGCTGGCGTATGACGGCATCGGTAAATGTCTCCCAACCATGGCCGGCATGCGAGGCGGCCTGGTGCTCGCGCACGGTGAGGGTGGCGTTGAGCAGCAGCACACCTTGCTCAGCCCAGCGGCGCAAACTGCCTGTGGCGGGCATGGGACGGCCGGTGTCGGCCTCAATCTCTTTGAATATGTTGACCAACGACGGGGGCATGCGCACACCGTCTTTGACCGAGAAACACAGACCTTCGGCCTGTCCGGGACCGTGGTAGGGGTCTTGGCCTATGATGACGACCTTTACCTGTGGGAAGGGACAGAGATTGAAGGCGTTGAATATTTCGTTGCCGGGAGGATAGCACGTGCCTTGGGCATATTCGTGGCGCACAAAGTCGGTGAGCTGCTTGAAGTAGGGTGCATCGAACTCACCCTGCAGTTGTGCGGCCCACGAGGGGTGTATCTTTACATTCATAATGTGCAAAGGTAGCTATTATGACACGAAAAAGGCGCACTGCAGGTTTGGTTTCTTGCAGTGCGCCATATGTTTTGTGCGGTTGGGTGTTTAGTTCTCGGCGGCAGCGGAGTCATCGTCATCGCTCCAACCGGCATTGTCCCATTCCTTTTTGTTGCTCCAGCGGTCGTCGGTTGAGCCGCCAGACACGTTCATCAGTATGCTTTCGTCGAGCCCGAGCTGGTAAATCTGCATGGCAGGACGTATATATTGCTTTTTCATTATGTCGTTTTTGTGTTTAGTTTAAGTGTATGCGTGCGATTACTGTGCCATGAATTTGCGTCCGCCCTTGATGTAGAGGCCACCCTTGACGATGCGCTGTACGCGGCGACCGCTGAGGTCGTAGATGGGGGCGTTGTCGGCGCTTTGTGCTGAAATGGCGGTGTTGATGTTTGTCACCGTGCCATTACCAAAGTTCATGGCCACGGCATTGGCGGCCTCCTGTGCGGGTTTGTCGAGGTAGGCACGATTGGCGGGCAGCGGAGCATCGCCTGCTGCGGTGTAGAAGCCCACGTGACGGGTGACCTTGTCGCGTCCGAACACATACACTTGGCTGAGGTCGGTCATCTCGTCGTTTGTGCCTTTGAGGTCGTTGTCGATGGCATCGGCGGTGTTGACCACCTTGACGGTTACCTTGCTCACGCCCATGGCGGCTTTGAGTATGACGCCTTGGTTGGCGGGCACATTGCCCTCGATTTCTTTCATGTCGAGTTCCTTGCCATCGGCACTGAGTTTGCCGGCATAGGCTTTCACATCATCGCCCACAATGACAAAGTTGAATGGTGCGCAGGTGGTGGCAAAGGCTGCATTGTCGGCCTCTGAATCGTGGAGGGGAAGAACATAATTGGCTTCGATGGCTTGGAAGGCAAAGGCATCGCTGGTGTTGGGGGTAGCATTTACATCAATTTTCTCGAATGAAATTTTCGTACCATTGAATTTCCATGCCAAATTGCCTATTATATTGTTGCTGTAAAGTCCAAAGGCTGTGTCGGAAATTCTATACACTTTCCATTTGTCGAGGCCACCACCTAAACTGTTTGTCAACCAAAGTTTGGTTTTATCAGAGAGTGCCAAATACGACATGGCAGTCGTACCGCTCCCCACATTGTGGAACTGCAAACCGTCGTAGGGGTTGCCTGTCACATACCACAAATCGTTGCGCATGGCGGTGAGGTTGTCGGCCTGTGCCTCAGCACGCAAATTCAGTTCTTTGCCATTAGCATAGAGCATGGTGCGTCCTTCGGTGCCAGCACCTGCTGCCAGATAATAGTACACGCGGTTGGCATCGGTGCTGAGGGTGAAGGGGAGTGTCGAGGCCAGCTGCAAGTCGTAGCTCGTGGCCGCGCCATCGTGATAAATGCCTTCGGGTTTGAGGGTGGGCGCTGCTATAAAGTCGGGCAATGAGATGGCGGTTGTAGGGGTGGGATATTCCTCGCCATCAACAGCATTGACTTTGACTGATGTACGTACTTCGCCATCAAACACATAGTTGTAGGTAAGTTCGGTGAAAGCCTGCAAGGGGTAGAAATCTACGCGGGCTATCTCACTCTTGCTCTCTATTTTGCTATCATCATAACCGCCATGGTAGCCTATTTGTGAGTTGTTGTTGTTGACTACGTACGCGGTCAGAGTGGCGTCTTTATCCCAAACAAAGCTTGCCTTTTTAGTCGTCGTCGTTTTTAACGCAAAGCCATCACTCAAAGCTATCAGTTCAAACGCATTGGCACTTGAACCTGTGGTGATGTGAGCAGGATAATAGTCACTCTCTTTTTTACCCTCTGCCGTAGGCCAATAAGTCTTTTGAGCCACGCTCTGTATGGTTATCTTACCATCGCTTTGTTTTTCTACGTGCCAGATGTAGGCGTTGTTCTCAATCTTTGAACCGGCATAGGCCGTGGTGCCAAGCGAAGCGGCGTCGGTACTGACACGATTTTTGTTGGACGTATTGATGTAAGCCCAACTGCCATCGGCGGCAGTTTTATCTGAATGTACAAGCAGCAGGTAATCGCCCGTCTTCACATCAGTTACGGGTGTGGTTGCCACTCTTTGTGCCAGCGCACCAAATACGCAGCACGCGAGCATTGCCACCAGTGTGGCCAGTTTCTTAGTCATAGCGTTTAGTTTAGTTATTGTTGTTCTGTTCCTTCGCTTCTGTGATTTGCTGTTGTAGCCGAGCCCTCTGAGGGGCTGCCAAAACTCGGTGCAAAATTGCAGTTTTTGCGCAAAACTGCCTAAGGTAGCCCAAGTTTTTTGCGGTAATACCAATATTATCGCCACATTACCGCACAAAAGTGCATGCGCAAATAGCAAATAGCCTTTTTATGCTGTGCAACATATTTTCGGGCGCAAACCATACCGCTTGAGGCCTCCGCTGCCCTATGGTGTACCAAAAATCCGGCAGCGGACTGCTTTTGCTCGTCCACTGCCGGATTGGTGTGTGTGATGTGTGTATCTGGACACTACTCGCCCTGTGCCGCAAGTTGTGCTATTTGTTCTTGGCTCAAGCCTGTGTACTTCATAATAATGTCGTAGCTCATGCCATCGGCCAGCATGGTGCGCGCCACGGATAGCTGCAGTTGGGCCTTACCCTCGGTTATGCCCTCGGCACGACCCTCTTGAAAGCCTTCATCCCGACTTGTGTCAAACAGGCTGCGCATGTGTCTGACAGATTCCATATGGCGGTAGTAAGCCCGGCGGTCGGCATCGGGCAGGGAGTCTATGCGCAAACGCTCGCGTGCCTCGGACAGGCCTGCGGCCTTGGTATCATTGCTGATTTGCCCTGTCTTCAAGAACTGTATCCACTCGTCGAGAGGAGTCTTGGCCACACTGTCGAAATCGTTGACACGCAACACGTAGTACTCAGGGAAAATGGAGCCAGCATTGTGGCGTAGGTCGATATCCCTCTCGGCTATACCAAAAAATTTCTCGTTCTGACGTACGGAAAGCTTTAGTGTGTCATGCGGTTCATGTATGCCCTTGAATATAGTTTGACCATGGTACACATAATCCTTGCCTTGTCCTAACTCAAAGTACACGATGTTTATGGAATAAATCTTGCGCACTTGGTCGTAAGGCGAACCTATGCTGATATACTCAGTTATTGCTTTGGACACGCCATAGAGCATGCGGTGGAAATAGGAAAGTTCGCGACTATTCTGCACTTCGATAATGCAAAGTTCGCCGCCCTCGCTCTCGGCAAAGATATCTACACGGTTATACTTATCCTCGTCATCGTCCTGGTTACTTTCACTTTCCAAGAATCGGTGTATTTTAATTTTCTTGCCCAAAAGCGATGACAAGAAACCCTCAAGCACAACATAGTTGGCCTTGTTACGCAACAAACGCTTCATGGCCCAATCAAAGCGTATATATTTTTCGCTGAATTGTGTCATATTACAGAGGAGTTTTAGGAATGGAATTTATCTGCTTACTTTTTAAGATAGTCGTCGAAGTAGCGTGTGATGCGCTCGTGCAGGTGTACCATGTCGTGGCCCATCATGTTGTGGCCGTCGCCGGGATAGACAAAGTAGTCGGGCTGGGTGCCGGCGTCCTCGCAGGCGCGGAGGAATGACAGGCTGTGCTGCATGACGCAGGTGGGGTCGTTGTAGCCTACAATTATCTGGAGACGGCCCTTGAGGTTCTTGGCCTTGTTGAGGAGCGACGACGAGGCATAGCCCTCGGGGTTCTCTTGCGGGGTGTCCATGTAGCGCTCGCCGTACATCACCTCGTAGTACTTCCAGTCGATGACGGGGCCACCGGCCACACCTACCTTAAACACGTCGGGGTAAGAACACATGAGGTTGGTGGTCATAAAACCGCCAAACGACCAGCCGTGTACGCCAATGCGGTCGGCATCAACGTAGGGGAGCGACTTGAGGAACTTGACGCCCTCGAGCTGGTCCTGCATCTCGATGTCGCCAAGGTGGCGGTGGGTACAGCTCTCGAACTCGAAGCCGCGATTTTCGGAACCGCGGTTGTCAACCACAAAGATGACGTAGCCGCGCTGTGCCATGTATATCTCCCAGGGGCGGGCCAGATAGTTCCACGCTGCCTCCACATTGTGGGCGTGCGGGCCACCATACACATAGACTACTGTGGGGTACTTTTTGGCAGGGTCGAAGCCAACGGGCTTTACAAGGCGGTAGTAGAGGTCGGTTTTGCCATCGGCAGCCTTGATTTTGCCACCGCTGATTTCGGGCACGTTGTAGGCTGTCCAAGGGTCGGCATCGGCGTGCAACTTGACTGCTGCTGCGGGCTGGGTGGTGCCGAGCAGGTCGTACTGGCGGAAGGTGGTGGGCGACGACCAGCGGTCGGACAGGTAGAGGCCGTTCTCTGACAGGGCGGCGTAGTGTGTGCCCTGGCCATTGTCGAGGCGGGCCACCTTGCCCGTGGCCACATTCACGCTATAATTGCTGTACTGTATGGGGTTGTCCTGGTTGCTTTGGTAGATGATGCTCTTGGCCTTGGTGTTGAAGCCGAGCACACTGATTACCTCAAACTGGCCCTTGGTGAGCTGCTTGAGCTGGCGGCCGTCGGCAGTGAAGAGGTAGAGGTGGTTGTAACCGTCGCGGCGGGTTTGCATGACAAACTTTGTGGCGTCCCACGGCAGGAACTGTATGGGGTTGCACGGCTCTACGTAGCGGGCATTGCTTTCGGTGTAGAGCACGCCCTTGCGTGCACCGGTGTGTGCATCGTATGCCACGAGTTCGGCCTTGTCCTGTGTGCGGGGCAACTCAAACATGTAGATGGTGCTCTCGTCGGGGCTCCACGCTATGTTGGTGAAATAGCGGTCGGTGGGGTCGCCGGCCTGCAGGTAGATTGTTTTGTCGGTGGCGGGGTTGTACACGCCCACGGTTACCTTGTGGCTGGTCATGCCGGCCATGGGGTACTTTTCGGGGGCGAGCTGGGCCACGCGGTGGTTGATGTCGACAAGGGGATAGTCCGTCACCATGCTTTGGTCCATGCGGTAAAAGGCGAGCAGGTGGCCCTTGGGACTCCAGAAGGTGCCCTTGCGTATGCCGAACTCGTCGCGGTGTACGCTAAGGCCGTACTGCAGCTCGCGTGAGCCGTCGGTGCTCACTTGGTGGGTTTTGCCGTCGGCGGTCTTGACATAGAGGTTCCAGTCCTTGACGAAAGCCTCGTTGCGGCTATAATGGCTCATGTCGTTGGCATAGGCGCCCGGTGTGCGCTCGGTGCTCCACACCACTTTGCGCTGCTGCCAGTTGTAGAGCAGGTTGAGCTTGCTTGTTTGCAGGTAGACCTCGGATTTGCTGCCCGAGGGGAACTGGGCGTAAAGCAGATTGTACACCTTGCCATACTTGGCGGTGTCGATGGCTGCATTGAGCTGGTCGGTGGTAAAGAGCACACGGGGCTTTTCGGCCTTGCCCTTGTTGCTGGCCAGGGTGCTTACCTCGTCAACATCGAGCTTGAGCAGGCGGTCGCCCCAGAAGGCGGTGCCGTAATATTTGGGCATGATGTTGGCGTAGTTATTGCCGCCCCACATCAAATCCTCGAGGGTGAAACTTTTCTTTGTCTGTGCCATGGCATTAGTGCCTATGAGCAGCGCCACGGCTGCCACGATTAAGTGTTTGATTTTCATTTGTATGGTGTATGACATATTGCAAAGATGCGGCCTGTGCATTAGTGTGCCCGGGCCGCATCTTCGGTATATAGACTTTTATTTATATGTATTATCTGTCAAAGCCGGCCTTGCGCTTGAAGTCGCCTTTCTGTTTGAAACCCGGGCCTTTCTTGAAACCGCCTTCGCGCTTTTTGCCACCGAAGCCGCCTTTCTTGGAATCACCCTTTTTGAAATTGCCCTTCTTAAAGCCGTCTTTCTTGAAACCGCCTTTTTTGAAACCGCCCTTCTTGGCATCGTCACCCTCGCGCTTGGGTTTGCGGGGTGCGTGCAGCTGTTCAAATTCGCGGTGCTTGCGGCGCAGTATTTTGTATGCGGGATCGAGGTCGTCGTCCTCGTCGTGGCGTTCTGCATCGTCAAAGCGCTTTTTGAATTCGTCGCGGTTGGTGCGGAAACGGCGCTGGTCGCTCATCAAGCGACGCTCCACGTCGGTTTTCACCTTGCCACCCTCGGCACGGAAGTCGCTAAGCTTGCCGCTGAACAGCTGGTACTTGCGGAAGTCGCAGTCGAGCTTGCCGTTGAATATCTGTGTCTTGAGGCTGGGACGCAGGCCAAGGTTTTCGAACAGTTCGGCCTTTGACGAGATAATCCATGCCTCGCCACCCTGAAACTCGTTTTTGAGCACCTTGCCTATGGCCTGGTACAGGCCCAAGATGTCGGGCGGGGTAAGGCGTTCGCCATAGGGCGGGTTGGTGACGATGATAGACTTTTGGGCGGGGGCAGTGAACTTGCGGAAGTCCTGCTGCTGCACGGTGACGATGTCGGCCACACCGGCGCTGCGCACATTTTTCAGTGCGCTCTCAACTGCCGGCACATTGATGTCGTAGCCATAAATGTGGTGGCTGAAGGTGCGCTCTTGTGAGTCGTCGTCGTAAATTTCCTGCAGGAGCTCGGCATCGAAGTCTTTCCACTTTTCAAAACCGAACGACTTGCGGAACACGCCGGGGTAGATGTTGCGGGCCATGAGGGCAGCCTCTACCAAGAATGTGCCCGAACCGCAGAAGGGGTCGATAAAGTCGCAATCGTACTGCCAGCCGGTGAGCTTGATAAGGCCGGCGGCCAGCACCTCGTTGATGGGGGCCTCGACTGTGGCCACACGGTAGCCGCGCAGGTGAAGCGAGTCGCCCGACGAGTCGAGCGAGAGGGTGCAGTCGTCCTCGGCAATGTGTATGTTGAGCTTGACATCGGGGTTGGTGATGCGTATGTTGGGGCGCTCGCCGATTGTGTCGCGGAAATAGTCGACAATGGCGTCCTTTACCTTGTAGGCCACAAACTTAGAGTGACGGAACTCGTCGGAGAACACTACCGAGTCTACCGCAAAGGTGGTGTTGATGTCGAGGTACTGGCTCCAGTCAATCTTTCGCACAGCCTCGTACACGTCGTCGGCCCCTTTGGCCTTGAAGTGCTTGATGGGTTTGAGCACACGTATGGCCGTGCGCAAACAAAAGTTGGCGCGGTACATCATGGCCTTGTCGCCGGTGAACGACACCATGCGGCGGCCTATCTGCACATTGTTAGCACCAAGTTCGGTGAGTTCTTGTGCCAGCACCTCTTCAAGTCCTTGAAAGGTTTTGGCTATGAGTTCAAATTCTTGCATAATCGTTTGTGGAGTTTGCCGGCAAATGCGGTTTGGGCAGCTGCATTGCCAGCCTATATGCGTATGGTTTTAACAGACGTAAGGGGGGAGTGTTGTAGTGGCAGCACTTGTGCGTTGCACCACGTTGCCACGCTTGGTGGCTGTGTCACACCTTTTGGCCAGCGGCCACATCGTGTGTCACCCACTTGTTGGCACCTATCACGGCGTCGCGGCCAATGGTGATGCGGCCCAAGATGGTGGCGTTGGAGTAGACTATGACGCCGTCCTCGAGTATGGGGTGACGCGGATTGTTCTTGATAGGATTGCCATTGACATCGAGCGGAAAGCTCTTGGCTCCGAGCGTCACGCCCTGATAGAGCTTGACATGATTGCCAATGATGCAGGTGGCGCCTATCACAACGCCTGTGCCGTGGTCGATGGTAAAGTATTCGCCAATCTGTGCCCCCGGGTGAATGTCGATGCCCGTCTCGCTGTGTGCGAGTTCGCTGATGATGCGCGGAATGAGCGGCACATCGAGGCGATAAAGCTCGTGGGCTATGCGGTAACACGTCAGGGCGCGTATGGCCGGATAGCAGCTTATCACCTCGCCGTTGTTCTGCGCGGCGGGGTCGCCCAGGTAGGCGGCCTCTACATCGGTGGCAAGCGTGCGGCGCACCTGGGGCAACATGCTGATAAGTGTGGCAGCTATGGCCTCGGCCTTTGTGTGGAAATCCACCCCCGTACATCGGCAGTCGTCGTCCTGCTGACCGAAACAGAGTCCGGCCTGCACTTGTGCGGTCAACAATGCGAAGAGGCGCTCAATTTCCATACCTATATGGTAGCGCACGGTGACGGCGTTGAGTGTGCTTTTTCCGTAATACCCTGGAAAGAGCACAGCGCGGCACAGCCCTATTATCTCCTCGAGCGCTGCCGAAGAGGGCAAAGGGTCGCCATGACGGTGCTGATGGAAGAGCCCTTGCATCTTGCTTGTGTCGGACAATTCCTCCACCGTCTGCCGTAACAAATTGGTGTAACTTTCGGGAGGGTTCATAGCGTATATTGCCTTTATCGGGCAAAGGTACGAAAAATAAGCTAATACGCCAATGTGGGAATGTGACAATGTGGGAATATGCTAATGCGACAATGCTCTAATATGCTAACGGACTGATGCCGTAGCGTGGCTTGTTAGCCGCTAACGCGGGAAACAAAAGGACATAAGGGCATAAGGACATAAGGCCGCTGCGCGGCTGAAGACCACGGACTGACGTCCGCGTGGCCTCAAGAACATAAGGGCTGACGCCGTAGCGTGACAAGTAGTGACACTACGGCGTCAGCCCTTATGTTCTTATGTCCTTATGCTCTTTTGTTTTCCGCGTTAGCGGCTGCCAAACCACGCTACGTCGTCAACCCATTAGCATATTAGCACATTAAATATAGTATTCCACAGGGTCGGCCAATCCGGCACGCAGGGCGTAGCGCACTGCCTCGTAGGCCGTTGACACGCCGAGTTTGCGAAAGAGATTCTTCTTGTGCGTCACAATGGTATGCACCGACGAATTGCGCCGCGCAGCTATCTCCTTGGCCGTAAGCCCCTCGGCCATTAAAGTGAGAATGGCCGTTTCGGTGGACGTGAGGCGCGGCAGGCTCTGTTGTGTTGTGGCACGAGCACGCAACACGTCGGACACTGACGGACACACCTCGCGACCGCCATTTGAAATGCGGTAAACAGCCTGCACCACATCAGTGCGCGTGCAGTCCTTTGTAATGAAACTCACCTGAGGCTCTGCCCCGAACAAGCGCAGCAATCCCTCGGCAAATTCGGCCGACAACAGCAACCAGCGCACATGGGCAAAGCGACGCAAATAGATGAGCAACTGCTCGGGGGTGGCAAAATCGAACAGTGTGAAGTCGAGCACCACCAACGCCTCTGGCTCGGCTTGCAAAGCTTCTGCCAATTCGGCTTTGTTACCTGCAAATAGCAAAGGCTGACCAGCCAGATAGGTGGTCAGCGCATCGCGTGTTAGTGGTTGATTGTCAGCAATTATAATCATACGGGATATTCCTCAAAGGCATAGAGCACAGTCGACAGGTAGCGCTCGCCCGTGTCGGGCAACAAGGCCACAATGGTCTTGCCCTCGTAGGCGGGTTTCTTGGCCAACTCGATGGCGGCGCGCAAGGCGGCGCCCGACGAAATGCCTACCAGCAGTCCCTCCTTTTTGGCCAAAAGGCGCGAGGCGCGAATGGCGTCATTGTCCTCAACGGGCACAATGGCCGTAGCCACCGAGGCGTCGAAGTTGCCTGGCACAAAACCTGCGCCAATGCCCTGTATTTTGTGCGGACCCGAAGGCTTGCCCTCGAGCACAGCACTCGTAGCAGGCTCAACAGCGTAGGCCTCGATGGCCGGATTGTGCTTGCGCAGGCCGCGTGCCGTGCCGCTCAGTGTGCCGCCAGTGCCCACACCGGCCACAAAGGCGTCGACCTTGCCGTCGGTGTCGCGCCATATTTCCTCGGCCGTAGTACGGGTGTGGGCGGCGGGGTTGGCAGGATTTTCAAACTGCTGCGGTATAAAGCTGCCCGGGTGCTCCTGCTGCAACTCCTTTGCACGCTTGATGGCTCCCTTCATACCCTCGGCGCCTGGTGTCAGCACCAGTTCGGCACCGAGAGCCTTGAGCAGGTTGCGGCGCTCCAGGCTCATGGTTTCGGGCATGGTGAGAATGAGGCGGTAGCCCTTTACCGATGCCACCCACGCCAGTCCGATGCCGGTATTGCCACTGGTAGGCTCGATAATCACGCCGCCGGGCTGCAATTTGCCCGTCTGTTCGGCATCCTCAATCATGGCAAGTGCCACCCGGTCCTTTACGCTGCCACCGGGGTTGTAATACTCGAGTTTGACTAGCAGACGTGCCTTGAGGCCGAGTTCCTTTTCGATGTTAGATACTTCGAGCAACGGCGTGTTGCCCACGAGTTCTGTAAGTGAGTGATAAATCTGGCTCATAAGATGTAAATGTTTTTGTTAAGTAGGTGTTCAAAATTAGTTGATATGAATTGGTGCAGTATTTCGTTCAGAAACATAGGTTGAAGAGGGAGCGTAGCGGGCTACGTGACCGATGAAACCTATGTTTATGGACGAAAGAATGCGCCAAGGCATATCGACTAATTCTGAACATGATTATATAAACTAATTTTGAATACCTACTTATTAGTTTACGAGTGCAAAGTTACGGCTGTTTGCCCCCTTTAGCAATACCAAACGTTTGGTATATCGTATGCCACGTGTGTACCAACAACAAAAATCCTCTGCAAAGCGAACTCTGCAGAGGATTAAACCTTTTACCTTATGAACCAAAAACTTGTATTAGGCGAGCTTGTTGATGTGAGCCATCACACCACTCTTGATGTTAGCTGCCTTGTTCTTGTGAATAATGTTCTTCTTAGCAAGCTTGTCCAACATCTTCTGAACCTTCGGCAGAAGTTCTGTTGCAGCTGCTTTGTCAGTCGTAGCGCGGAGCTTACGTACTGCGTTACGCATAGTCTTAGCGTAATATCTGTTGTGCAGTCTGCGAGACGCCGTCTGACGAATTCTTTTTACAGATGATTTGTGGTTTGCCATTTCTTATTTTCTTATTATTAGTAGTCCCTAGGAGAGTCGAACTCCTCTTTAGAGAATGAAAATCTCTCGTCCTAACCGATAGACGAAGGGACCATCGCGTTGTGATTAGTGACCCGTCTGCTTGAGGCGTGGTCGTTTGTCTCATTTGCGAGTGCAAAGGTAGTACTTTCTACTATTCCGTCCAAATGTTACGCCTGTTTTTTTTCAAAAAAGTGCATTTTTGTGCATTTGCGCCCAATTTTACGCGCTTTCGGGGGCTATAAAACGCCAAATCGGTACTTTTGCACAACGGAGCGCAACTGCTGGTTAAGGCTGCGCAAACAGCCCCTTGGCACATCGGCCACACCCGCACGCTACCCCGTTTACCCATATTACTATATATATAATAGCGCGCACGCGTATATATAATATTGTGCATGCACGCAAGAACAACCGTGCGCACGCACACCGCAAATGTCATTATGAAATCGCGAGCCATAGTTTTACATATCACAAAATACAACGACGAGCAGCTCATTGCCGACCTGCTGACCGAAAATCAGGGCAACTTGGGCATGATTGTGCGCATTAGCCGCTCAAAGCGGACCGCGGTGCGCCACACGCTATTTCAGCCGCTGGCCATTCTCGACCTGGAGTGGGAGCATCGCCCAAAGGCTAACCTGCAGCGGCCCAAGGCGGTACAGGTGGCATGGCCATTGTGCTCACTGCCCACCGACCCCTACAAACTGTCAATTGCCATGTTTGTGGCCGAAGTGTTGCACCATGCCATCAAGCAGGAGCCCGACTCGCACACCATATTCAATTACGTGCTGCGCTCGGTGCAGTGGCTCGACGTGTGCCAGTCGGGCTTTGCCAACTTTCACTTGGTGTTTCTGCTGCGCCTGACGCACTTCCTCGGGTTTATGCCAAATGTGGAGGACGCACGTGAGGGCGACTACTTCGACTTGCGGGCTTCGTGTTTTACTGCACAACAGCCGTCGCATGCCGACTTCCTGGCGCCGCGCGATGCGGCCTTGGTGCCGAAACTCATGCGCATGCGCTACGACACCATGCGCTTTTTCCATTTCAATGGTGCCAAGCGTTCGCGCCTGCTCGAGTATATCAACCTTTACTACCGGCTGCACGTGCCAAACTTTCCCGAGCTCAAGTCGTTGGCTGTGCTCAAGGACTTGTTTGCACACTGAGGCGCCCCACAGCATGGGGTATTCAAAATCAGCAACAAATACAATACCGCTTTGGGGGATTTTAAGTAGCCTAAACGCACTGCAAGGAAACGCAAGCACTAAATACTACCACCAAACGCTAACATCAAACGCTACCTCAAAACGCCACCATCAAAACGCCAGCTCTAATGGGGGCGACGCGTCTCGCGTCGGGTTAATGAAGGAAAAGAATACAAGCTCTACTAAATAACAGTTGCACTATCCCCGACGCGAGACGCGTCGCCCCCATTAGTGGTAGCGTTTGGTGCTTGAGGCCGTTCGAATGTTTACGTTTCACCAAACAACAATAACATATATATACCCCTCTATTTTGAACGCTCTACCCACAGCGGCCATACACACTACAAGCGCAAGCATCAACAGGGCTATGCCCTTGGTACTTGCGCTTGTAGTATACGTATATATATGTGCAGAGCGTGCTACATCAGAATGTCAGACGGAACATGCCGCGTATGCCCCACTTTTGGGTGCCCGGACGTATATAGTTAAGGCGGTGCACATACTCAATGTGGAATATCTTGAATATGTTGTGAATGCCGGCCACCACCTCAACATACGGCACCTTGCGGTCCATCACGCGCGACTGGTAGTTGAACCCGTCATCGCCCCAGTTGCCGGGGAAGTAGAGCAGGCGCTGGTCGTTGGCGTTCTTGTCGAGGAACGGATTGTTCTTGCTGCTGAGTGTGCCCCACAGCACATTGCAACCAATATATTCGCGCCATTTCAACTTTTTGAGCAGAGGTATGCGGTTGAATATCTTGCCGTTCAAGTCCCACGAATACATGAGCGACACGTAGCGGTCGTTCAAGAACTCCATGTTGTCGATGAGGTTGAAGGTATTATCCTCCATAATGTACGACAGGTTGGCAGCTGGCATGATGAGCAACGGGAACGGCACTTTGTTCCACTGCACACCACCCTTGAGCGTAAAGTCCATTTTGCCCCACGAGGCCAGCCACAAACGTTTGTACACCCCGGCCTCGGTCAGGTTGTAGGCATAGTCGGCGCGGCCAAAGTTGTAGAGGCCGGCGGTGTGGCTGAGCGAAAAGATGGGCGCATCGTTATTCGATGCTATGCGGCGCTGCTTGGTGTTAATCCATTTTACGCCAGGCTGATAGCGTAGCCCCATGCTCAAGTCGTAGGTGCGCAGATAGGGTAGATTGAAAGCTGCCTCACGGCTGATGCCGTCGGCATGCAAGCTTTGGTAGAACAGGTGGCCCGTAGGCGTGTCCTTCGATGTGCGCAACTGCACGTCGAAACGCAAACCATTCTCCCACTCGCGGTCCCACAGCAGTTTGTAGGTTTCGTAGTACATCATGTGGTCCACCGTGGTCCACTTGAACGAGGTGAACACGTTATCCTTGTCGGTGGGCATAAATTTGTCGGAAGGCGACATCACGTCGCGCGAGTAGTTGAAGGTGAGGTTGTTCACCGGAAACTCGCGTGGCAAATAGGCCTTTTTATTGAACGAATAGGTTACCTCGCCCATGCCTTTCCACTTTTCGTCCTTAAAGCCGTAGGCTATGTAGCCCTTGAGAAACAGGTGCTTGTTAAAGTTGGCCGTGGTTTGGGCCGAAGCACGCAGGCGCAGCCCGTCAACAAAGTTGTGCGTTATCATGGTGTTGACCGGACCGATGTCTACCTTCGACGGCTTGTCGGGGTTCACCGATGTTTCTACAAAGTTCTCAATAAATGCCTTGGCCACCCACAGCACAGGTTTGAAGCCTTTCACGCTTTCGAGCTTCTTGATGAGTTGTTTCATTGTGCTCTCGCTCTTGGTGAGCGAGTCGGCACGGTGCTCCTGCCAAAAATGCTCGTCCTGCATCTGTGCATTGGCCGAGGTGAGCGTCTCGCCCTTGAACTTGAAGGTCTTGTCGGGAATGGGTTCGAAGGCAAAGTTGCTATACTCGGTGTCGCGCTTTACCTGGAATTTGCCGGCCGACTTGGTGATGTGCAGCTGCACAAGCATGTTGTCCTTTACAAGCACCTGCTCGCCGGTGGGCAACTGGTCGAAGGTTTGAATGATGCGCATGCTCTGCACAAAGTTCACATCGCTGCGCACAGGTATGCCCATGTCGGCCTTGTAGACGCGGTAAGTGCCATCGGCCATGATGTAGAGGCTGCCCGAGAACCCGAAGTCCTGCGGATTGTTAGGCGTAAAGTCCACCTGTATGCAGCGCTGTTTGCCGTCTACCATCAGTGTGTCCACTATAAAGTAGCGGTAAAACGATATGGCCGTTCGCGACGATATCGGACTGGTAAAGGGGTATTGCAGCAAGCGCACCTCGTCATTGTAGATGTCTACATCGGTAAAGCAGTCCTTCAGCATGGTGTTGACAATGTCACCCGTGTTGAGCAGGTCGTTGATACCGTTTGAGCGCTGGCCAAGAATGATGTTCTTCTCGCTCTTGGGCTCCTTGCGGTAGATAAGGCGCGTGACGGTTTCGTCCACCGACAGGGGCAGAATGAGTTTGCCCGTCTCGTTACACACCTCCACATGGTCTTTAAGGAAAGGCAGTTTCTTGAATTTGCCTTCTTCAAACACCTTGTCGGTCACATCGTTCAGGGCAAAGGTTATTTTGCTGTATTTGTCTATGCTGTAATAGTCGTGCTGATGCAGGTCGCTGCTCTTCTTAGCCGCTATCACCTTGCGCATGAGTTCAACGGCAGGGTTGTTCTTGCGCGAGTATTTGGTTTTCTTGCCCGTCACCTCTGCCGTGCCGAGCGAGCGGTCCAGCGACTTGAGACGGAACACCAGCGAGTCGGCCACCTCCTTCACCGAAACGGTTTTGGTTTCGTAGCCGAGCACCGAAAAACGCAAACGACCGGCTTTGAACGGAAGCGTGAAACGCCCGTCGAAGTCGGTTTGCGTGCCACCGCCGTCAACGTATATCACATTGACGAATGGCAGTTTCTCACCAGTTTTACTGTCAATCACCACGCCCGAAATGTTGCGTTGGGCCAATGCGGCACCAATGCAGCCGAGCAGCAAAGTCAAGAGTAAGAATAGTCGTTTCATAAGTTGTGTTGGAAATATAAGGGGTCCCTCCCCTACCCTGCGGAAGGGAGGAACCCCACATTTTTTTGTCATGCCAATGCGCGCGGCCGGGCCATCAGGCCCCCATTTGCTGCAAATCGTGCCCGTTCGGCACACGCAGCACATTGCATGGCGCTGATGCCGGCATCAATCAATTTCCTCGTCAGCCTCGTAGCCACCCATTTCGCGAATGGCATTCTTCAGCATCACATACTGCTGGAAGAGGTGGTTGATAGGCACCTCGCCCTGTGTGTAGTCATGCATCGGGCTCTTGAGGAAGAAACTCAGGAAGCGCTGCGTGCCATAGCGGCCCTTGCGGGCAGCGAGGTCGGAGAGCAGCACAAGGTCGAGCAACAGCGGAGCGGCCAGAATAGAGTCGCGGCAAAGGAAGTTAATCTTGATTTGCATGGGGTAGCCCATCCAGCCAAAGATGTCGATGTTGTCCCAACCCTCTTTGTTATCGTTGCGGGGCGGATAATAGTTGATGCGCACCTTGTGGTAATAGTTGCTGTAAAGGTCGGGCTGCTTGTCGGCCTCAAGTATGCTCTCGAGCGTTGAAAGCTTCGACACCTCCTTGGTGTGGAAGTTGGCAGGCTCGTCGAGCACAAGGCCGTCGCGGTTGCCAAGTATGTTGGTTGAGAACCAACCGCTCAACCCCAGGCAACGGGTGCCGATGATGGGGGCAAAGCCCGACTTGACAAGGGTCTGGCCCGTTTTGAAGTCCTTGCCGGCAATAGGCATCTTGGTTTGTTCGGCCAGCTCCCACATGGCGGGAATGTCCACCGTGGTGTTGGGGGCACCCATTATGAAGGGGGCACCTTCCTTCAAGGCTGCATAAGCATAGCACATTGAGGGGGCAATGTGCTCGCGGTCGTCAGCCTTCATGGCTGCCTCGAGGGCCGAAAGTGTGCCGTGCACCTGTTCGTCGATGGGCACATATATTTCGGTTGATGCGGCCCAAATCACTACCACACGGTCAACGCCCTTTTCGGCCTTGAACTGGCGGATATCCTGGCGCAGGGCCTCAACCATGTCCCAACGTGTGGCACAATCCTTCACATTGTCGCCATCAAGGCGCTTGGCATAGTTGTGGTCAAAGGCGGCCTTCATGGGCACAATGGCCTTGAGCTCGTCGCGCACCGGCTCAATGTCGCGGTCGCGCAGCACCTCGGCATTGAGGGCGCTCTCATAGGCATTGGCCGGATATACGTCCCATGCACCAAACACAATGTCGTCGAGCTGGGTCAACGGCACTATCTCGCCATAGTGCAAGTATTGCTTGTCCTTGCCGCGGCCTACGCGGATTTTGTCATACTGTGTCATTGAGCCAATAGGCTTGGCCAGGCCTTTGCGGGCCATGAGCACACCGGTCATAAAGGTGGTTGTTACCGCACCAAGACCGACGCACATCACGCCTAATTTTCCTTTTGCAGGTTCCATACGAATATTACTGAGTAAAAAGGTTGTTATTATAAAGATATAATGTTTGTTGTTTAGGAAAATGCTGTCCGTGCACTTCATACTACACGGCGCAACTGCAAAGGTGCAAAAAACCTCTTTGCCATGCAAAGTTTTACGCCAAAATTATTGGCCGATGCAGTGTTTATGGAACACATTAAGGTAAAAACAGACACTTTTTATGCGTTGGCGGAATTAGTAAACAAGTTGACAAGTTAACGGGTTAACATGTAAGTTTACCAAGCTTTTTAAGCTTCTTACCATTATGACTTTAACATAATAACTCAACTTTCGGATTTAGCAAGTGCGGGCTGAAAGCCCAATGTAATCCATAGCACTAAACGCTACCACTAAACTCAAGCACAAACTCGAGCACCAAACGCAAGCACCAAACGCAAGCACTAAACGCAAGCACTAAACGCTAACACTAAACGCTAACACTAAACGCAAGTTCTAAACGCTACCTCTAATGGGGGCGACGCGTCTCGCGTCGGGCATCAAGGTTTAGGCTCACAGATAGGCATGTAATTAGTGCTGTCAGAGAGCCTTTATTTTAGTGTATTAGCCTTTGCCTTAATGCCCGACGCGGGACGCGTCGCCCCCATTAGTGTTAGCGTTTAGTGCTTGCGTTTAGTGCTTGCGTTTAGTGCTTGCGTTTAGTGGTAGCGGAACCTTTACCATACTACAAAAGCTTTACTTTCCGAGTATCTTACATCTTGCACTAACACACTGTAACTCATTGGTTATCAACACTTTATTTAGTGTAAGATGCTACCAATTTCACCTACACGCAACCTACACAACCCTCATGCTACCACACGGCACAAACACGGGAGGGCGATCTCACGGCATAGGGGAACAGAAAAATCTGTTGCTCCGACTGATTTTTCTGCGTCCCTGTGCCGTATTATCTACTGCATACGTCCATGTTGACTGCGAGGCTGCGGGGTAAGGTGTGTAAGATGTGTGCAAGGGTGTGTAAGATACTTTGAAATCATCTTACACTCTTGAAACATCTGTATATCAACTTGTTACGCATAAAAAGTGTAAGATGGCAGTAAAAACACACGCACTCTTTTACATGAGGGATGACGGGAAGAGAGCAAATATTTGTGTACGAACTGTACGCCGTGCGCGACTGGTCTACAGCGCGCTGTACTTCCTTGGCCGCAGCAGCCGCCGTCACAAGGTGTTCCTTGCCGTCGAGCGTGAGGTGCAGGCTGAATGTTATGTCGTTTTCCCCATCTTTTTTACTATATACAATTATATTTGCCTATATTTGCGGCATGTGTCTTAATAATCTGCGATTATGAGCAAATTTCCAAAACGAATAGACGCGCGGCTCGAAATCAAAATAACCGAGAGCCCCGAAACTGACCCTAAGCGCATAGCCCTTGAGCGACGCATGAACCGGGCTGGAGCGGTGTGCGTGTTATCCTTGATAGCCGATTGTGTCGTCATTACAATTCTTTGCAATGTGTATATCTGCGAATTTTTGGTATACCTAAGCATGGCTTTATTTGTTGTGGGTGTCATATCAGGGCCTATTTCGTGGTCGGCGCGCCAAGCGCTTGATGGCGACTGGACCATGCCATGGTGGATGGGGAGCAGCGACAATTAACTACCCCCCACCAGCGCAGCAAACCGCGCCCGTGCCTCCTCCTTTGTGGGTTGAGGTGCGGGCGCGGTTTCGCTTTTGGCTTGGGCGCGTGCCTTGCCGTCCCATGGCAGGGGCAGCAGAATTTCACCATTGCCATGCAGTCTTTTTCTGTAACGAGGTATCTTAATATAGAAATTGCATACTCATTGCCCTAAACATGGATATAGAAGAACTGATAGGACGAATAAAAGAAGGAGACAATGTAGCTCTGGAAACATTATATGAAACATACGCTCCGATGATGAGAAATGTATGTGTCAACATAACCAATGAGGACGAGGACATGGTGAATGACCTCGTCCAAATGGCGTTTATTCGTGCTTATTATTCTCTCTTCCAACTCCGAGATACTTCAAAGTTTGGAGAATGGGTGGCTACAATTACTAAGAATGTTGCTTTGAAACATCTGGCACAGAAACGAAAGATGCCATTTGTTCCCTTTTCAAGTACGATGGAAGAAGAATTGGAGATAGGTTGTATCTTATCCTCCGATTCGCTATTGGCAGAAAAGGAAATACATGAGTTGATAGACCAATTGCCTAAAGGATATGGGCGAGTGTTTAGAATGTCTGTTATAGAAGGTTATTCGCATCAAGAAATAGCCGAAAAATTGGGCATTGAGCCGCATAGTTCTTCTTCTCAATTGTCAAGGGCAAAGGCTTTGTTGCGTAAGATGATTAACAGAAGGGTGATGGGGATTGTTATATTTGTATTGGTATGCACTCCTCTTGGCATATATTTGCTCAAAGACAGAGGTAAGAAGGAAATACAAAAAATCAATATAGCCAGTGAAAAGAAAAATATAATTAGGCAAGTAGAAAACAAAGCCCCTAATAATGCAGCGAATGTGGCTTCTGCAAATTCAGTTGCTGAAATACGCTGTAATCAATACGGTGTATCATCCATTATTCCTGAGGAAATTCCATCAAATGATAGCATATATACTCCAAAGGATTCCATACAACATAAGTTGGTGGCCGTAGAAAATAATGATAGCATTCTGCCAGATACATGCAAACAACCTTGCATAGAGACAGAGCATTACCTTGCAGACAATGAGCAAACGAGCAAAAAGCATCAATGGCAGTTGCTTGCAGCGGGTTCTCTTGGCTCAGCTTTGGCTCAAAATGCTTACAAGCTGTTTGTGGGTAATACTAGTAGTGATATTGATGGACCTCAACCTTCAGGCCCTGGAACATTCTCAACTTGGGAGGGTTATTATCATTATCTGCAACAGAATGCGCATGATGATATGTCTAAGAAAGATAAAGCTCTGATGGATATTGCCCAAAATAATAAGGGGAAAATCGAGGAACATGAACACCACGACAAGCCAGTTACCTTTGGTCTCTCGGTAACAAAATCATTGGGGAATAATTGGAACTTGGAAACAGGCTTGCTGTATTCTCTGTTAAAGTCCGACTTCACGTTAGGCGAAGGTGCATATTACATCAATCGAAACCAAAAGGTGCATTATTTGGGAATACCTTTGCAAATGTCGTATAAATGGCTTGATGTCAAGAACTGGTCAGTTTATTCTTCGCTTGGCGGTGCTTTGCATATACCTATATACGGTAAAACCAGCGAAAGGTATATTGTCGGAAATACTACGCCATATATGAATAATTGGCATTTCACACCTTCACTGCAATGGAGCATTGGCACAAGCATTGGAGTGCAATATAAGTTCGCTCCTAAGTGGGGTGTCTATATTGAACCTTCATTCAACTGGTATGTGCCAAACGGCAGCTCTATCCATACAATTTGGACTGAGCATCCGTTCTCTTTCACAATACCTTTCGGCGTTAGGTTTACATGGTAATGCTCTCGTCATGCAGTCTTTTGAACTTTTGTCGCCTCTTATTGATAGAAGCACAAAAGTTTCTGAAAACGGTATGCGAGTGCTATCTTCATTGGAACACCTAACTCACACCTACTCTTTGATAGAGAATATACGAACTTTAATATAAAATGGAAGATTTATGAAAACAACATTATTCGGATGTGTCTTATCAGTACTCATGTTGGCCTCTTGCTCGTCTGAACAAAATGTAACAGAGCCTGTTAGACTGAGCGACATCGTTAATACTGGGTGTACAAGGTCTTTCTCTGCAAAAGAGAGTCGACCTGAGTATTACAGAAGTGAAATGGAAAAGAAGCCCCAAGTGTCTATTTCCGTTGATAAGAATGGGGTGGCAACCTTCAAGTTCACCGACCTTGAAGCTAATTGCATTGTGAATGAATTCCGTCCGTCTGTAAAAACTAATGACGGAGAAATCGCCATAGTGTTGATACCGTATACTCCAGACCCGACAATGGAAGCCGATTGTTATTGCAAATACGATGTAAGTTTCAAACTCAGCAATGTGGCATCAGGCAAATACTGCATGAAAATTTATGAGTCGGATTATTATGGCAAATACGACACCGCACATCCATCTTATGAAGGCTTAGTTTTATTTGCGCCAAACAAGACTTTTGAATTTGACCTTTAACGATTAAAGTCCCATCCGCATATATACTATATGTCGATGGGACTTATTGTTTTGATTATATGGTTGCTGAATATCACAGAGCATCATTGCGTAAACACCCTAACTCAAACATTTTGTTTACGCATTGTTTACGCAGAAACTAAAAACAGCGGCCTACGCCGAAGCGTAAGTCGCTGTAATAGAAGCGTGGACCAGCCTGGGCTTGAACCAGGGACCTCCAGATTATGAGTCTGTTGCTCTAACCAACTGAGCTACAAGTCCGACTTATACCTAAATGGATAAGTTTGCGGATGCAAAGATACTGCTTTTATAGCAGAATGCCAAATTTTTGAACAAAAAAATGTGTGATACATGAAATTTGCGTAACTTTGCAAAGCATATATAATTGTGAGAAACATCTTAAATATACTGTTCGTAATAGTGCTGGCAATGGCTGGTTGCAACGATGTCCACGCCGCCGACCGCAGGTACGCGCTTCAGATTATGAAGCGTGTGTTCGGCTATGCTGCTTCGGTAGACACCACGGGGCTGAAGACGCAGGAGAGCTATGCTTATCTGAAATACGACATCCGTGCCAACAAGCGCAACTGTCTGTTGCTCGCCATTCCTACGATGTATGCAATTGCAAACACTGGAGTGCGCGAACATGTGGGCGAGACTTACGACCGTGTGATTATGAAACGTCCAGGCGACATGCGCCTGATGCAGATGCTCGAACGCAACACTATTCCTTACGGCATGCGAACAATGCCTACCGTGCTGAAGTATCTCACTCCGCTTATCTACGACGAACTGCTTATCGACGGCCGTATCATTTCGCCTTTCCATCTGCGCAACCGCCGCTTCTACCGCTATAAGGTAAGCCCGTTTATGCGCGGTGCCGTGATTGTGAGTTTCCGTCCGCGACTGAAGAACACCAAACTGGTGCGCGGATGGGCACGTATCGAGGAGTCTACGGGTCGTATTCTGGAGACTTCGTTCGACGGTGAGTACGACCTCGTGCGCTTTCACGTTACGATGACCACCGGCGACGAGGGCGTGAAGACGCTCATGCCCGCACAATGCAACCTCAATGCACGCTTTCTTTTTCTTGGCAACGACATCACTGCCGAATATACTACGGTGTTCGACCTGCCCAAGAGGCTGCCCGACTCTACCCGCATCGTAAACCGTCGCGACACGGCGCTGCTCAACATTGTGCGTCCAATACCTACCAACAGCCACGAACAATATCTTTATAGCCGCTACTATGCGGCACGCGATGCTGCGCAAGCCGACACTACTAAGCATTCGCACAAGCGCAAAACGTGGACCAAGATACTATGGAAAAACGTGGGACGACGACTGCTCATGCGCACACGCCAGAACTTCGGCACCCACTCGCAAGGCAACTTCCGCGTCAGTCCGGTGCTCAATCCTCTGTCGTTCAGCTACAGCGGACGCCGTGGACTGACTTATAAGTTCGACGTACGAGGCTCATACTTCTTCAATGAGCGCCAAGGCTTGCAACTCCGATTCAAGACGGGCTACTCGTTCAAGCAAAAACAGATATACTTCGACTTCCCATTCACCTTCTACATCAATCAGCGACGCAACGCCTACATACGCACCGAGTGGTCGAGCGGACGGCATATATACAATTCGGAGTTGATGGATGCCATACGTCTGGAGCGTAAGGACAGTATCGACTGGTCGCGTCTGAACCTTACCAACTTCCGCGACCACAGTTTCAAGGCTGTTGCCCACTACGACCCGTCGTCGCATTGGGGGCTGGAAGTGGGCATCGTGTCGCACAAGCGTACGGCTATCGACGACCACAGCTTCAACTTCCTTGGCCGCAAAGACTCGTACAATTCTGTGGCGCCTATCGCCGAACTCACCTACCGCCCCATGGGCTACAACGGACCGATATTCACCATCGACTACGAGCGTGGCATACGCGGAATGCTGGGGTCGGACACCGACTACGAGCGCATGGAGATTGACGGACAATACAAGCACCATCTGTCGGCACTGAGCTATCTGCAACTACGTGCCGGCACCGGATTCTACACCCACAAGGGTTTCGGCAGCTACTTCCTCGACTACTCCAACTTCCGCGAGAACAACATTCCCGGAGGATGGAACGACGACTGGGCGTGCTCGTTTGAGTTATTGAACAGCGGATGGTACAACGCCTCGAAATATTACGTGCGTGCCAATGCAGCCTACGAGACTCCCCTACTCCTTCTGTCATGGCTGCCTATTGCCGGCCGACTGATTGAGAAGGAACGCATATACGTCAATGCTCTCACCGTAAAACAACTAAACCCGTACATCGAATACGGCTACGGATTCTCTACCCGAGCATTGTCGTTGGGAATGTTTGTGGCACAGCGCAACTGGCACTTCGACGGCATGGGCTTACGAGTGAACGTAGAATTGTTCAGACACTGGTAAGCCCAAAACCGCTTTTATTTTATTCCATACATTGCCAACGGCACAGCATGGTTGTGATCGTTGAGATATAGGCGTGTGCCCATGCGATAATGACGGTTGGTGAGCGACAGACTGTCTACACGTGACTTGGTGCTTATACCGCCTATGCTGAGCATCGTCGGGAATACCGAAGCACTTGTCTGCACACCCTTATTCAGATTCGACTTCATTGCGTCTACTACCGGAGCATACTCACGTGCGTAGCTTTCAGAAGTCCACACAAGCAGCGGAACGTCGGTGTCATACTCCGACGGACGCGGCGAAGCATGCAGGAACAAGCGGCGCGAGTCGTCGAATATGTTCTCGCCATGGTCGGACGTGTACATCATTGCCGACACGGCACCTGTAGAACGCAGCTTCTCAATGATGCTATGCAGTATGTAGTCGGTTTGCAGAATGGTGTTGTCGTAGGCATTGACAAGCTGCGGACGGTTCTCAGGCTTTGCCTCAGTGGGCGTGTCGGGCACGAAGCGGGCACGCGACTGAGGATAGCGGTCGCGATAGTTGAAGTGCGAACCGTACATGTGCAGCACTACAAACAGCTTCTTATGCCCCTTTGCCATTGCCTTGTTGAGGAATGGCAACAGTCGCTCGTCGCTCGTTTGCTCCACTACATCGTTGCCTGCGCCGCTTGCACCTTCAGCCTCATCGGCCTTTGCGTCAGCCTCGCGTATGAAGAGATGTTCGTCAGCCTGACTGCCCAGGAAGTCGATATACGAGTGGTTGGGCTGCTGATTGGAGAGGAACACGGTATAGAATCCTGCCTCACGGAAAGCCGCCAATATACCCTTCTCGTGATGCAGACGGTCGTGGTCGTCGGCTGTAGCAGCGGTCAGTAGCATCGGCACACTCTTATGAGTGGTGTTCGACTGCGAGCGCACGTTGCGGAACACGAGCAGTCCGTCGGTTGTCGAGAGCAGCGGATTGGTTGGACGATTATAGCCATACAGCTGGAAGTCGCACGAGCGGGCTGTCTCGCCTACTACGAGCACATACACCTCAGCCGAGTCCTTGGCATGCTCCGACACTGCATTGAAGCGGAAATCGGCTACATTATCATTGTAATGTGCCGAAAGCGAACTCTCATGCACCGCCAGACACAGATTATAGAACACATTGACGGGATACATATTGTCCTCAATGTGATATTCAAACTTGCCCTTCTTCTCATTGCCTTTGGGATAAGCTACGTAGCAGCCTACGAGCAGCAGTGCCAAAGGCAATATCAAACACAACGCACGGCGTATGGCAAGGCGCTGAAATTCGCGGTCGATGCGCACACCCTTAGCCCACTGCCATGCCGCTATTGCGAGCAACGGCAGATAGAGTATGAACACGCCTGCCACGGCTGGCACCAGATTGTCGAGCAGTTCCATTGCCTCACCGGGATTGGTGGTGACGAGATTGAGAAACATGTCGACGGCTATCACACCGTTGCCGTACAGGTAGACAAGCACCATCTGAAACGCTGCGAAGAAGACAAGCAGGAACAGCACCCACACCATACGCCCGACGCAGCGGTCGAGCGACATGACGAGAGCATAAACCAATATAGGTAGCAACACGCCTACCACATCTGCCATCAGCGGTGTGTTCTCTGTAAAGCACAATGCCACGTTGGGCACCGCCAGCGACAGCACCATGTAGAAGAAGAGGAAGCGTGGAGAGAGTAATAAGCGTAATTTCATTATTTATAACCTTCGTTCTGTTCCCAGTTCTGATTTTCGTCCATGATGGCCTTAGGAACTGGAAGTATACGGCATGACTTGTCAAAACGTGCACCGGGGAATCCCTTGAGATGGAAACCATACTCGCTCTCGAATGTTCCGAAGCGAATCATGTCGTTGCG
>ERZ1026878.144-NODE-144-length-60272-cov-7.726091_pt1 | contig 60272 bp, 55 predicted proteins | sample MGYA00380169_ERZ1026878 | MGnify/ENA primary metagenome ERZ1026878 (study PRJEB33269, sample SAMEA4719805) | human gut metagenome | biome: human-associated habitat; feature: organic feature; material: feces | place: Cameroon | collected 2013-10 ...
CTAGTCAACCAAGACTTGTTGCCAAGCCTCTGACTTCAGTCAGGGGTAGTTGACCAGAGACTCCGGAAAACGCAGGCTGTTGCGGAATAATTAATGATACCGCCCGTCGATGACGGGAAAATGCGCTTCAGCAACAGGCTTATGCAGACACAGGCGCGGCAGGTCCTTGGCGGTCGAAATCACGCTGTCAACCCACACCGGCTTTTGAACCGCCCTGCCGCGTCCGGCGTTACCCGTGCACCAGACCGTGAGCATCCCGAGGCTTTTGGCAGCCCTGAGGTTTCTCAGACTGTCTTCAACAAGCACACAGTCGCGGGGCTTGACCCCGGCCATGGCTGCCGCTCTCACCAGCAATGTCTTATCGGGCTTACAGCGCCAGCGTCCGAGCACATGCATGTCGCTTGAAGTCATTTCGCCTGAAAACACATCCTCAACCGCAAGGTGCCGCAGCACCCGGTGCGCGTAGTCGCGCGGGCCGTTGGTGAGCAGAAACTTTTTGCCGGGCAAGCGCACAAGAACGCGCCGCAGATAAGCCGCCGGCACCCGGGTTCTCGCAAGCGCCTCCACGTCAAAGTGATGCACGGCGTTTAAAAAGGCTTCAGCATCAATGCCTTCGTGACGGGCCAGCCCGATAAAGGTCGCACCGTACTGTGCCCAATAGGCTTCCTGCTTTGCCTGCGCTTCGGGTACCGGGATACTGAGGGCTTTGGCAATCCAGTGCCGCATCTCATAGTGAATGGCGTCAAACATGCCGGCTGATGCGCAGTAAAGCGTGTCGTCCATGTCAAAAAGCCAAACCTTGGGCGTGCGCGGTAGGGGCCGGGCCTCAAAATGCAGCAGATCCGGTGTCATCACTTGTCCGCGTTAATCATGGTACCCACCCCCTGCGGCGTGAGAATTTCAAGAAGCAGACAGTGATTCACCCGCCCGTCGATGATGTGCACGCTTCTCACGCCGTTTTTGGCGGCCTGAAGGGCTGAGGCAAGTTTCGGAAGCATCCCGCCCGAGATCGTGCCGTCCTTAAAGAGCGCATCAATGCCGGAGGCGGTAAGGCCGGAAAGAAGATTGCCGTCGCGATCCAGGACACCCGGGGTATTGGTGAGCATCACAAGCTTTTCGGCTTTAAGGGTCTCGGCAATGCGCCCTGCCACCACGTCGGCGTTGATGTTGTAGGCAAGACCGTCCTCACCCATGCCGATCGGGCTGATCACGGGAATGAAGTGATCCTGTTCAAGCGCCTGCACCACGGACGGGTTCACAGACTGAATTTCCCCGACCTGACCGATGTCGTGGTAGACGTTGGGGTCGTTGGTGTCCTGAAGCTTCAGACGCCGCGCGGTGATCATGCCCCCGTCCTTGCCGTTTAAGCCCACGGCGTGACCGCCGTAACTGTTGATCATCTGAACGAGGTCGCCCTGCACCTGACCGCAGAGCACCCACTCAACGACTTCCATCGTTTCGGGGTCGGTAACGCGCATACCCTGCACGAACTGACTCACCTTACCCACGCGGTTTAAGGCGTTGTTGATCTGGGGCCCGCCGCCGTGCACGATCACGGGATTCATGCCGACAAGCTTCAAAAGAACCACGTCACGGGCAAAAGCCTTCTGCAGTTTGGGATCCGTCATGGCGTTGCCGCCGTACTTGATGACGATGGTTTTACCGTGAAAGCGCTGAATATAAGGAAGCGCTTCGGAAAGCACCTCAGCCTTTAAAAAGGCAGGCACAAGCTGAGTATTCGGAGCAGATGCGTCAACCGGGATCATGTCGCAGATGTGTCCACAAAACAGGTGGATCGGAAAAACTGACACTGCAGGTCGCGCGAGATTCGAAATCCTCTGTCTTCTGCATTGCCCGCATTGTATAGCAGAGCGCCGCCGCGCCCGTGCAAACATTGCGTACAAAAATGCCGGCATCACACCGTATTACGGTTCTTCTGCGACTGCTTTCTGAAGCACCTGGCTCAAGTCAGCTCCGGGCAGAGCGTCGTAACGCCCTTTCATAGAAATTCCGCGAGGAAACCCGCGTCTTCAGACGCGGGAGGAATCGCGGCCCTCCTTTCTCAGTTCAGTTAAAAACATCTTTCGCTTCTCAAGAAGCGAAAGTTTCTTGCGGTGAATGTCAAGCGCCCCGATGATATTGGTCTTACCTGAGGCGTTGGGTCCGTAAATCACGGACGAGCACAGGCCGCGGACCGTTTCCTTTCCCGCTTTTTCCGAAAACACACTGTAGTCAAGTCCTTTCTGTTTGGGTGCGGGTTCCATGGAAAACACAAACGGCTCCCGGAAAGACTTGTCGTTTGCGGCAGAAAAATAAAGCAACATGACAAATTCCCCTGATTTTGCAGAAATTCTGCAAAATCACCTTAAACAAGGATTTCAGCTTTTGCCGCTTTGGACCATTGTCTGCCGATTTGTCCGGACAACAAAAAAGCGGCCGGGAAAACCTGAGTCTTCTCAACCGGCCGCTTTTTCTGCTTCGAATAAAACTTAAAGCACGTAGCGCGACAAATCTTCGTTGCCCGCGAGTTCCCCGAGTTTTTCCACCACGTAGGCTTCGGTGACTTCTAGCGTCACCGTGGCGGTGTTGCCTGCCTCGTAGCTTACGTCTTCCAAAAGCTTTTCCATCACCGTGTGAAGCCGGCGGGCACCGATGTTTTCGGTGCGCTCGTTCACTTCATAGGCGTAACGCGCAATGGAGCGGATCGCTTCCGGGGTAAAGGTGACTTCGGCGCCGTCGGCCTTTAAAAGCGCCTGGTACTGCTTCACAAGCGAGCAGTCCGTCGACGTGAGAATCTTTTCAAAGTCTTCGGCCGTCAGGCTCTTTAATTCCACGCGGACGGGAAGACGCCCCTGAAGTTCCGGCACGAGATCCGAAGGCTTGGAGAGGTGAAAGGCCCCCGAAGCAATAAAGAGAATATGGTCAGTCTTTACCCAGCCGTACTTCGTGCGCACGGTCGTGCCTTCAATCAAAGGCAGGAGGTCGCGCTGCACGCCTTCGCGCGAGACGTCGGCGCCTGATACGTTTTCCGCGCCCTTGGCGATCTTGTCGATTTCGTCGATAAAGACAATGCCGTTATTTTCCACATTGGCAATCGCGTCGCGGGTGGTCTCGCCCTTGTCAATCAGTTTTGCCGACTCTTCATCGGTGTAGATGTCGAGCACTTCCTTTACGCTCATGCGGCGCTTTTCACGGTTTTGCTGCTGCATCTTTTCAAAAAAGCCCTGCAGCTGATTTTCCATGTCGTCCATTCCGTCGGGTGCAAGCACGTTAAAGACGGGACCCTCGGCAGGCACCTCGGCTTCCACGGTCTTGTCGTCCAATTCACCGTTTCGGATCTGCTCGCGGAAACGCCGGCGGGCCACGCTCTCGGCGGGCTTCACAGGTGCGCCGTTTTCATCGGTCACGGCCGTTGCGGGCGGCACGAGAAGATCAAGCACCCGCTCAACCGCCGCTTCTCTTGCCTGCACCTGCACTTTTTTCTTCTGCGTCTCACGCATGAGTTTCATGCCCGCTTCCATCAGATCCTTGATGATGGATTCGACGTTGCGGCCGACGTAGCCCACTTCCGTAAATTTCGTGGCTTCGGTCTTTACAAACGGGGCATCGGTGAGTTTGGCAAGGCGCCGGGCAATCTCGGTTTTACCCACACCGGTGGGCCCGATCATAAGAATGTTTTTGGGCGTGATTTCCGAGTGCAGGGGTTCGGCCACACGCGAACGCCGCCAGCGGTTTCTCAGGGCCACCGCCACAGCGCGCTTGGCATCATTTTGTCCGACGATGTACTTATCGAGTTCGCTCACGATTTCGCGCGGCGTCATCATTGCATTGGTCATAGATCTTTCGTTTTTTTGTTCGTTCGTCAGAGGATGGTCTTACTCAGGCCTTTTTGGCCTCAGGCGCCTCACCTACGGTTTCCACCGTGAGGTTGTGATTGGTGTAGATACAGAGGTCGCCCGCAATCGTAAGCGACGCGCGCGCAATGGCTTCCGCGCTCATCTCGGTGTGTTCCATAAGGGCCCGCGCCGCAGACTGCGCGTAGGCGCCGCCCGAGCCGATCGCGGCAATGCCGTGCTCGGGTTCAATCACGTCGCCGTTACCCGACAAAATCAGGGTCGTGTCCTTGTCCGCGACAATCATCATGGCTTCAAGGTGCCTTAAGGCCCGGTCGGTGCGCCATTCCTTGGCCAGTTCCACCGCGGCGCGCATCAGAATCCCGGAGTGCTTCTCAAGTTTTCCCTCAAAGCGCTCCACCAGCGTAAAGGCGTCGGCCGTGGCGCCCGCAAACCCCACCATGATGCGGTCATGATAGACGCGGCGCACCTTGCGGGCCGTTCCCTTAAAGACGATGTTGCCGAGCGTGACCTGGCCGTCGCCCGCCATCGCGGCGACGCCGTTGCGGCGCACGCACAGAATTGTGGTTCCGTGAAACTGTTCCATTATTTTTTCGTTCGCAGTGAATCAGAAGCGGACACCGTCAAAAAGTGTGCGGCCCGCTTTAAACACCGCAGATTAAGAAACTTCAAAGAAAAAGGGAAGGTCTCGCAACCTTCCCTTGCAACTTAGCACCCGCACGGGCGCCTCAGAATTCGGTTCGAACAGGCAATTAATCCCCGAACATCTTCTGCTTGATTTCGCGCCGCTGCTGCGCTTCAAGCGAGAGAGTGGCCGTCGGACGCGCCAAAAGCCGCGCCGCACCGATGGGTTCGCCGGTTTCTTCGCACCAGCCGTATTCGCCGTCTTCGATGCGCTTAAGGGCAGCCTGTACCTTTTTCAGCAGCTTCCGTTCACGGTCACGCGTTCTGAGTTCCAGCGCGTGCTCCTCTTCGATCGTGGCACGGTCGGCAGGATCGGGCACAACGGTCGTCGCACGCAGGTTTTCCGTCGTCTTGTCGGCATTGTGCTGAAGTTCCTTTTCCATGACGCTTAACCGATGCTTGAAAAATTCCAGCATCTTGTCGTTCATGTAGTCCTTATCGGACATTGCCAGGACTTCCTGCTCGGTCAAAAGTTTCTTCGTTGCCATGACGGTATCTTTGAAAAAACAATGGAACCCACAGCCGGCGGCTACGGGACGCATTCAGTAAAAACAAGGGAACTGCAGGCTGCCGGAAGACAGCCTTTTCAGGTTCGAAACGCGGTACCCGCAAGGGCTTTTCGTGGATCGACCCAAACTCCCCGTTTCTTTAAGGGTGCAGACAATAGCACACTTCAGCCGTTTTCAGCGAAAAATCAAAGAGAAACTAATCTATTCCTCTGATAAACACGTTGCAAAGCCCTCCAAAATCGCCTTCTGCGGCAGGTTTTTGCCGATGATGACGATCTTGTTGGCGGGCTTTTTATCGCCCCAGGTGCCCAAAACGTCCGCCGAGCACACCATATGAACGCCCTGCAGCACGCAGCGGCGGTCGGTCTGCTTGAAGTAGAGCACGCCCTTGTAGCGGAGCATATTCTGCCCGTAAACGGCCACCAGACTCTGGATGTACTGATCAAAGCGCGGTGCATCAAAGGGGCGGTCGGACTCAAACACAAAGGCGGAGACGTCATCGTGGTGATGGTGATGCACGCCCGTTAAAAACGTCGGATCAATATCCAAAACGTCATTCATGTTAAAGCCGCAGATGTTGAGAACCTTCTCCACCGGGAGGTTTCCCATATTAACCGGCTCAATGGGGCAGCGCGGATTGATCGCAATCAGGCGCTCCTTGAGTTTTTCCACGTCTTCGGGCTTTACCAGATCGGTTTTGCTGATGAAGATGCGGTCGGCAAAACCCACCTGATCCTTGGCTTCGGGCTGCTCGTCCAAGGTCTGCATGCCGTGCTTGGCGTCAACGATCGTCACGACGCCGTCGAGGCGGTAAAAGCACGCGACCGCATCGTCCATAAAGAATGTCTGGCACACAGGGCCGGGATTAGCGACCCCCGTTGTTTCAATCACAACGTAATTAAAGTCAATTTCGCCCTTGTCGCGGCGGATTCTCAGATCCGTGAGAATCCGGGAGAGGTCTCCGCGGATCGTGCAGCAGATGCAGCCGTTATTCATCTGAACGATCTGCTCCTTGCCGTTATGCACGAGAAGCTCGTTATCGATCCCCTCTTCACCGAATTCATTTTCGATGACGGCGATCTTGTACTTGTGATCCTCACTCAGAATCCGGTTTAAAAGCGTGGTTTTACCGGCCCCGAGAAAGCCCGTCAGAATGGTGACCGGAATTTCAGGTTCAGGTGCGAGCCCGAGGTTATCTTCCTGCATGACTGTGTCCTCATGACGCGAAAGACGCCGCGATGACCCGCTGGCGTCCTTCGTCAAAATCGTCGGGGAAAAACTTCTCCCCCAAAAAAAGTTGTCTGGGATTATGCCGCGGGTAAAGCGCCGCGGCACGCCCTTTTTGTAACCGCTATCTCACGAGAAGATGCAGCCCCTTTAAGTACTCCCCTTCGGGATAGGTCATCAGAAGCGGGTGATCGGCTCCGGCCGCAAAGCGCTCCAGCGCCCAGACGTCCTTGCCGGAATCAATGACGGCTCCGGCAATAATCTTCTGAAAGAGATCCGGGTCAATCGCGCCCGAGCAGGAGAAGGTAAAGAGGTGGCCCCCGGCGTTTAAAAGCTTCAGGCCGTTAAGGTTGATGTCCTTATAGGCGCGGGCCGCCCGCTCCACGTGAAAGTGGCTTGAGGCAAATTTCGGGGGATCAAGAATCACAAGATCAAACGTTTCACCGGCGTCGCGCATTTTCCGGAGCGCCTCAAAGACGTCGTCTTCGACCCAGCTTAACCTGTCGTCGCTAAACCCGTTCATTTCGGCGTTGCGTTTGGCCTGGGCCAGGGCCTCGGCGGAGCTGTCAACACTGACAACGTGCGCGGCCCCGCCTTTGACAAGCGCCAGCGAAAAGCCCCCGGTGTAGCAAAAGCAGTTAAGGGCCCGCATCGGGCGGCCTGTTTCCTTTAAAAACGCGGCCGCAAGCTTTTGTGCTGCAAGCCGGCTTTCGCGCTGATCGACGTAAAACCCGGTCTTGTGCCCGACTCTCACGTCCACGCCGTACTTCACGCCGTCTTCAACGACTTCAATGACTTCGGGGGGGTCGTCTCCTGCCAAAACCCCGGTTCTCACCGTGAGCCCCTCGCGCCTGCGGGTGGCGGCGTCCGAGCGGTCAAAGACCCCCTTGGCGCCCGTGATGTCCATCAGGTCGTCAGCGATTTCCCTTAAGTGCAGCTCAGCCCCGGCGCTCTGAAACTGCGTCACCACCCAGTCGCCGTACTGATCGACGATAAGGCCCGGAATGCCGTCGGCCTCACCGAAAACAAGGCGCCGCGCGGTGGTACGCGCAAGAAGCGGCTCACGGGCCCTGACGGCCGCCGCGAGTTTGTCCTTAAAAAAGGCGGGCGACTCAACCGGGGCCTTTTCGTCAAACGCCCACATGCGCACGCACAGGGTTGAACTCGGCGAATAGGCGCCAAAACCCAGAAATCGGCCGTCAGAGGCCAACACCCGCACCGTTTCGCCGACGCCGGGTTTGCCGGCCACGCGTCCCACCGCTGTGTCGTAGACCCAGGGGTGACGTCTCAGAAGGCTTTTTTCCTTCCCTTTTTTCAGAAAGACTTCCAGCATTTTCTTTTTTTCCGCAACGCAAAATCAGGCCGGCATCACCGGCAGGTTGTCCGTTTCCACGGTACCTTCAAAAACGACTTCCGCCGGGCCCGTGAGATACACGTGATCCCCGGGACCGGCCCAGGAAATCCGGAGTTTTCCTCCGTGCATCGTGATTTCCACGGCCTCATCAAACATGCCGCGGCGCATCCCCGTCACAGCCGCCGCACACGCCCCGGTGCCGCAGGCAAGGGTTTCTCCGGCGCCGCGCTCGTAGACCCTCAACCGCGCCTTAGAGCGCGACAGGGCCTGTAAAAAACCGACGTTGACTTTCTGCGTGAAGTCCTCGTCCTTCTGAAGCGCTTCTCCGATCGTTTCCAAGCAGGCGGTTTCAGTGTCCCCGCAGACCATCACGGCGTGGGGGTTACCCATCGAAACGAGCGAAAGCCAGACGTCGCCTTCAGGGGTTTTCACCTGCCAGAGCGTGTCTTTATCGCGCGTGAGGTGCGAGTGACCCTCAGACTTAAAGTGCACGGCCTCGGGCCCAAACGCGGGCTCACCCATATCAACCGTCACGCGGCCGTCGGCCTCAACGCGCGGCCGGATGATGCCCTTCATGGTTTCACAGGCAATTTCGGTTTTATCCGTCAAACCCAGATGCCGGACGTACACGGCAAAGCAGCGCGCGCCGTTACCGCACATCTCGACTTCGCCGCCGTCACAGTTAAAGATCCGGTACTTAAAGTCCGCCTGAGCTGTCTCGGGCTTTTCAACCACCAGCATCTGGTCGCAGCCGATGCCGAAGTGGCGGTCACAGAGCGCGCGCACGAGTGCGGGCGTAGCGTGAAAGGGCTTATCCCAGGCATTGATCATGATGAAATCGTTGCCCGCACCCTGCATTTTGGTAAAGGAAAGACGCATGCGTGTGTCTCGAAAAATATTTAATAGAGGGGCTTAGCGCCCTCGGGCCGCGTTTTAAAGCGCCGGTGCGTCCAGAGGTACTGATCCGGGAGCTTGTGAATCCAGCGCTCGAGTTCGGCGTTGATGCGGCGCGTGTCGGTCACGTCGTCCCCGGTGGGGTAGTTTTCCCAGGGCTCACTGATGTGTGCCGTGTAGCCCGTTTCCGTCATCTCCGCCACGCAGAAAAGGACTTTGGCTTTTGTGGCGTGCGCGAGCCTTCCGCACATCGCAAGCGTTGCCGCCGGCTCCCCGAAAAAGGGCACAAAGACCGCATCGCGGGCGCCGAAATCCATGTCCGGAAGATAGTAAAAGGGAAGCCCCTGGCGCATGGCGCGCACAACGGCCAAAAGATCCCCCCTGCGGTGCTCACCCTTGGCAATTAAAACCGGATCGGAAAAGCGCCGGCGGCCTGCAAGCGCCGCCTCATCCCAGGCGGCATTACGCTGCTTTTGGTAAAGCGACACGCCTCTCACATGCAGGTTAAAGGCAATGCCCACGGCATCAAGCCCCACAAAATGCGGTGCCACGATAATAAGCGGCCGGTTGGTTTTGTCCGTCACCCGCTCAAGCCCTTCAAAGGTGACGAGCTTACCGACCGCTTGCGCCGACCCGTTCCAGAGCACCCCGTGGTCAAGCGCTGCGCGCGCCAGATGCACATAATTGGCTTTGGCAATGGCGCGAAGCTCCCCTTCCGTCTTATCCGGAAAGCAGACCCTGAGATTGGTCATCGCCACGTGACGCCGTTTGGGAATACCGACCCAAAGCACGGCCGCCACGACGCGCGCCAGGACCTTTCGGACCCCGAGCGGCACATGAGCAAGGCTTTTGACGGCACCGATCCAGAACCGGGCCGCCAGATCGGTGATCGACAAAACGAAGACTCCGCAAAAGTGGCTTAGGAATCCCGTCATTTTAGCCGCTGAGATCGTTTGGTTTTGCAACAGACGCTGTGGCACGCAGGCTCTGCGCGGTATAGTTAGCGCCTCACACAGTCTGAGGCGCTCATGCGCCCGGACTCAAAAGACACGAGTCCGACAACCGATACCGGAAAGCGCCGAGTCCACAATGTCTTCTTCTCTTACTTACTTTTCCGGCCGTGCAGCCCGCAGGCTGCGCAAAAGGGTGGCCGCCGTCCTGATGAGCACCGCCCTTGCCGCGGCATCGACCGCCTGGGCCGCGGACAAACCGGGCGACATTGAGGCTGATGCCCTGCGCTCGGTTCTCACTGCTGAAATCGCGTTGCAGCGGGGGCTTTATCCCCAGGCCTGGCGGCAGTTTATGAATGCGGCGCAAAGCCTCAAAAACGCGGAACTTGCCGGGCGCGCCTATGACGCCGCGAGTGCTGCCGGGAACACCGAAAACGCGCAGATTGCGCTCGAACTCTGGCACACGCTTGATCCCAAAAACAGCCGCGTGGTGGTTCTCACTGCCTCCAAGGACCTTACAAGCACAGAGCCGGACGTGCGTGCTGCGGCCGAAAAGCGCCTTACGGCAGAACTCAAAAAGACAAAGCAGCCCACGATGATGCTTGCGCGCATCTACGATGCCGCGGGGCCCGAGGCTGACCGCCAAACGCTTTACACCACCCTTGAGCGGCTTGCCGCCAACGTAAAGAAAAACGCCCGCATTGAGCTGCTTCTCGCCGCTGCTGCGGACGCCGCAGGCTACAAGCGCAGGGCCGCGCAGCACGCCGTCAAGGCGAGTGACTACGCTCCCGACGACAGTCAGATTCTGATGAGCGGCGCGGACTTTGAGTACCGCGTCAATCCGTCGGCCACGACGCGGCGCCTCACGGAGTTCTTAAAGCGCCACCCCGACGACATTACGGTAAGAACGGCGCTTGCGAAGTCCCTCATCCGCACGGGAACGGTTGAGGACGTCAAGCGCGAATTAGACATCATCAACCGTAAGGACGGCACGAGCCCGCAGACCATGTTTGCGCTGGGCACGATTGCCGAGGAAGCGGGGCTTTTCACCGACGCCGAGCTCTATTACAACAAGTACCTGGTGGCGGTTGCCAAGGCCGAAAACGGTGAGCGGTATCTGCCGGACGCCGCGTACACGCGCCTGGCGATGGTGAAACTCCAGCAGGGCGACAAAATGAAGGCCGTCGAGTGGTTTGCCAAGGTCGAAAAAGGCGACAAATATCTGCCCTCTAAAATGAAGCAGGCCGAAATTCTTGCCGACATGAACCGCACCGACGAGGCCTGCCGGGTGCTGCGGGAAATCCGGGCCGATAACGGAAAGAAAGCACAGTTTCGCCTCGCCTGCTCCGACCTTTACATGAAGGCGGGCCGCACCAAGGACGCCTATCAGGCGGCGGATGAGGCCCTTAAAACGGCGCCGCACGAACCCAATGTCATCTACCGCACCGCGATGCTTGCGGAAGCCGCGGGTGAGGGCGCCCGCGCCGAAGCGCTTTTAACCCACTACATCGAAATCGCCCCGGGCGACGCCAACGGCTACAACGCCCTCGGCTACATGTGGCTTGAGCGCGGCGTGAAAACCAAGGATGCCGCGCCCCTTATTGAAAAGGCCATGGAATTATCCAAAGGCAAAGACAGCTACATCGTCGACTCCATGGGGTGGTTGAGGTACCGCCAGGGCAAACTCAAGGAAGCCGAACAGTACTTGCGGCAGGCCCTCTCGATGAATCCGGACGTGGACGTGGCGTTGCACCTTGCGGAAGTCTTAGCGCGCCTCGGGAACCACACGGAGGCCGTAAAGTATCTTGAGGCGGTTTTAAAAGCCTCGCCTCAAAACGTCACGGCGCAGCGCCTGATGCAGACCCTCAAAGCAACGGGAGAACGTCAATGAGCGCCGTTACTTACTCCCGCCGCACCGTGATTGCCGCTGCCGCGGCGGCACCGCTTTTGATTTCCGGCTGCGCGGGCCTTGTGATGCCGGGTTCGCGCGTTTATTCCGGGCGCTTTTCCTTAAAGCTCACCACACAGAAAAAAACCGAAACGGCCGCGGGCAAATACCGCCTCGTGAAGTCCGGCGATGCGTATGAGCTTGACCTCATGACGCCTCTGTCCGGTGTTTTGGGCCGCGTTTACGTGACGCCCACTTCTGCCCGCGTAGAACGTAACGGTCAGGAGGATCTCACCGCCCCGAATGAAGAGATCCTCATGCGCGAAGCCTTCGGGTTTTCGCTCCCGGTTGCGGTGCTTGCCGACTGGCTTGAAGGGAAAGCGAGCCCCCGTATGCCCCACGGAAAAGAAACGCTCGGGCGCTTTACGCAGGCAGGCTGGACCCTGCAGTACGTTGCGGCGGGCGAAAGCAGTGCGGTCTCTGTTTTAAGAATGCGCCGCAGCGATCCGGGCCGCGCGATTCTCATTGCGCTTACCGTTGAAAAAGAGAATTAAGTCATGGCCGTCACCCCTGTCGTCTGCCCGGAAACCCTCGCGGCCGTACCTCTTCCGGCCGGCAACGTTGAAACCGTGACGGTTCCGGCGCCTGCCAAACTCAATCTTTTTTTACATGTCACCGGCAGGCGCGCTGACGGCTATCACCTGCTTGAATCCCTTTTCTGCCTTGTAACGCTTGCGGACACCCTGCGTTTCACGCGGCTTGCTGCCGCCTCCGGTGTGGTGCGCACCGGCGACATGGCCGAAGCCGGGGAAGCCGACCTCTGTGTGCGTGCGGCCCGGGCCCTCGAAAAAAAGACCGGAAAAAACCTTGACGTTAAAATACACGTCACAAAGCGTATTCCCTCAGGCGCCGGAATGGGCGGGGGGTCAAGTGATGCGGCCTCAACGCTTATCACGCTTAACCGCCTCTTTGCCCTGGGGCTCACGCGCGATGAACTCATAACCATTGCCGTAACGCTCGGCGCTGACGTCCCCTTCTTTGTGTTCGGACAAACCGCCTTTGCCCGGGGTATCGGTGAAATTCTCACGCCCGTTACGACGCCCGCGGCGCGCGTTGCGCTTGCGATGCCTTCGGTTCCCACGGCCACGGCCGGGATTTTCGGTGACCCGGAACTCAAGCGCGATACGCCCTCTGCGTCCGTTGAGGCACTCACTTCCGACATCCAAGCCCACTGGCCCCGCCTTTTCGGGCACAATGACCTTGAAGCGGTTGTCGTAAAGCGCAACCCCGACGTCAGGCGTCTCATCGCTGCCATGGGTGCGGGAGCCCGCATGACGGGATCGGGGTCGGCTGTTTTTGCCGCGGAAGTGTCGGAAGAATCCGCTCTCAAGCACCTCAAAAACCTCGCAGCGGGCGACGCCGGATGGACCGCCTCGGTTCTCGCGCGCCACCCGCTTTATGACTGGCTTTGAGGTTTCCCGCAAAAAACCTGTAAAATGCCGACTCCTGACAGGGGGGTAGCCAAGTGGTAAGGCAACGGATTTTGATTCCGTGTATCGTAGGTTCGAATCCTATCCCCCCTGCCAAATTCGAAATTTTCCAAAAAGACTTGACAAGCCGGAAAATTTCCGTACGATTCGCATCGTCGCTGAAGTCATCGAAAGAGAGTTCCTGCGCAGACGGGATAACAACCCATACGCAGGCGGTGATGCCCCGATTCGTTAACGCGGGCGCAAGCGAGTGAAACCCGCAGGCCGATTGACGCCTGGCGGGTTTTTTGATTTTCTGTGCCTCCGAAACTGGCTTTTCCCGTTTTTTTGCGGCGTGTTGAGCGTTGATTCAAAACGCCTTCGGTGTTAAAATCTTGCATTTTCCGGAGAACGGCACCGCTGCTTTCCGGCCGATTTTTTCCATAACAACGCTTTGCAAGCCTGACGCGTCATATCCGTCGGACGGGTAAATCAACCAAAAGAGCTCACGATCATGGTTCCTGTCGTTCCTGACAGCCTGAAGGTTTTCTCAGGCAATGCCAACCCCAAGCTGGCACATGCGGTAACCCAGTACCTCAACATTCCGCTCGGCCGTGCGACCGTCAACCGCTTCTCCGACGGGGAAGTGATGGTGGAAATCAATGAAAACGTCCGCGGCAGCGACGTTTTCGTGCTGCAGAGTACCTGCGCCCCCACCAACGACAACCTCATGGAACTCATGATCATGGTGGACGCGCTGCGCCGCGCCTCCGCGCGCCGCATCACGGCCGTGATGCCCTACTACGGCTACGCCCGCCAGGACAGACGTCCGCGTTCCGCACGCGTTGCAATTTCCGCGAAGGTTGTCGCGAACATGCTTCAGAGCGTGGGCGTTGACCGCGTCCTCACGATGGACCTGCACGCCGACCAGATTCAGGGCTTTTTTGACGTGCCCGTGGACAACATCTACTCCACCCCGGTGCTTTTGAACGACATCCTCTCGCACCAGTACCCGGATCTGATGGTTGTCTCGCCTGACGTCGGGGGCGTCGTGCGTGCCCGCGCAATGGCTAAGGAACTGGGCGTTGATCTCGCGATCATCGACAAGCGCCGTCCGCGCGCCAACGTCGCCGAAATCATGAACATCATCGGCGAAGTCAAGGGCCGCACCTGCGTCATCACCGACGACATCGTTGATACAGCGGGGACGCTGTGCAACGCCGCGGGGGCCCTGAAGGAGCGCGGTGCCAAGCGCGTGCTTGCCTACGCCGCTCACCCCGTCTTCTCCGGCAATGCCGTTGAACGCATCACCAATTCCGCGCTTGACGAAGTGGTCGTCACCGACACCATTCCGCTGCGTCCCGAAGCCGAACAGTGCCCCAAGATCCGCCAGTTAAGCTGCGCGCCTCTGGTGGGCGAAACCATTTCCCGTATTGCACGGGAAGATTCCGTAAGCGCACTTTTTAACGAGTAAGACGTTTCGGAATGACCGAGTGTCTGCCGCTGGTCGCGGCGGCAGACTGTTTTTTTCACTTTTATTCAACCCCTACAAACGGAGTTAACTCAAATGAATTTCACCGCTGTCTTGCGTAAAGAGCAGGGAACGAGTGCGAGCCGCCGCCTGCGTCGCGAAAACAAAGTGCCGGGCATTGTCTACGGCAACAACGTTGACGCTACGCTTATCGCGCTCGATCACAACGAAATCTATTACGACCTGCAGAAGGAAAAGTTCCACGCTTCCATCCTCACGATGCAGCTCGACGGTAAGGATGAGCTCGTTGTTCTGCGTGCTTTCCAGATGCACCCCTACAAGCCCCAGGTTCTGCACTGCGACTTCCAGCGCATTGACCCGAACAGCGAAGTGACGATGCGCGTGCCGCTGCACTTCTTCGGCGGCGAAAACAGCCCGGCCGTCAAGATCGACAAGGGCTTCATCAGCCACCTCGCGGGCGCTGTGGAAGTTGCCTCCATGCCTCAGAACCTGCCGGAATTCATCGATGTGGATCTCTCCGGCATGACGAGCCAGACGACGCTTCGTATTTCCGACGTCAAGCTCCCCGAAGGCGTGCGTGCCATCACCCCGGATCTGCCGATCGCCACGGTTACGGTTATTACCGAAGACACGGCTGCTGCGGCTGCGACTCCGGCTGCCGACGGTGCTGCGCCCGCTGCGGCTGCCGCCCCGGCTGCTGCTCCCGCCGCCGGCGAAGCAGAAAAGAAGTAATTCTTTACCTGCCGCGTGCCCGCGGCACGGCACCCCTGCGGTACGTGCCCGGGCAAAATACGCCGCGACAGCCGTCAGACAGAGTGCTTTGCCATTCTGTACGGCCCGCGGCGTTTTTTTATGACTGATTATTTTCCGGACTTTTTCTTATGGACAACGCCTTCAGTGCACTCGGCCTTTCCGACGCCCTTGTGAGCGCTTTAAGTGAAATGGGGTTTGAAGAACCCACCCCCATTCAGACCGCCGCGATCCCGGTGCTCATTTCCGGGCGCGACGTGCTCGGCCAGGCCGCAACCGGCACGGGTAAGACCGCTGCCTTCGGGCTGCCGTTAATCGAGCGCTTTGTTCTTAACAAAAAGCCCGGGTGCCCCGCAATTCTTGTGCTGACACCCACGCGGGAACTGTGCCTGCAGGTTGCGGAGAGCTTTCTTGCGTTCGGGAAAAACGCCGGTATTGCCGTCGCCCCCATTTACGGCGGTCAGGAATACGGGAGGCAGATCCGGCTTTTAAACCGCGGTGTACATGCGGTTGTTGCGACGCCGGGCCGAGCGTTGGATCACATCCGCAAAGGCACGCTTGACCTCTCGGGGATCAAGGCCCTCGTGCTTGACGAAGCCGATGAGATGCTTGACATGGGTTTTGCCGATGAGCTTGAAGCCATTCTTGAGGAATTGCCCCCGGAGCATCAGACAGCGCTTTTTTCAGCAACGCTCCCGGAGAGAATCCGCCGCATTGCCGAGTCGCACTTAAACGACCCCGAACACATCGTCATTGCCCGCGAAAAAACGGCCGAGGGCGAGACGCCGCGCGTGCCGCAGAAAGCCTATATGGTGGGACGCGCCCACAGACTTGCGGCTCTCGGGCGCATTTTGGACGTTGAAAGCCCGGAATTGGCGATCGTCTTTGCCCGCACCCGCAACGAAGTCGATGAGGTGACGGAATCTTTGCGAAACCGCGGCTTTGCCGTTGAGGCGCTCCACGGGGGGCTCGATCAGGACTCCCGCGACCGCGTGATGAAGCGCGCCAAGGCGGGAGCGATTGAAGTGATCGTCGCCACGGACGTTGCCGCACGCGGCATTGACCTCGAAAACGTCACGCACGTCATTAACTACGGGATTCCTGCCTCGCTTGAAACCTACGTGCACCGCATCGGCCGCACGGGCAGAGCCGGCCGCACAGGCCTTGCGATCACGGTGCTTGAGCCCCGGGAACACCGCCGCTTACGCGCGCTTGAAGGCATCACCAAGGCCAAGATTGAACTCCTTTCCGTGCCCTCGGTCACGGACGTGCGCGCCAAACGCATGGAACTCACGCGCGGCGCAGTGAAGGAAGAACTCCTTTCGGGCGCCTTTGAAAAGTACCGCGTGATTGCCGAGCAGCTCTGCGAAGAAGCCGATCCCTTTGAGGTGGCGGCAGCCGCCATTGCCTACGCCGATAAACTCGCGGGCGGCCCCGACGACGAAGATGAAATTCCGGAGGTCACGCCCTTTGAAAAGAAGGGACGGCGTGAGCGCGGCGACAGAGGTGAACACGGGTTTGAGGGCGCTTCCCGCCGCGAGCGGCTTTCCGACCGTAAGCCCGAAGAGGGCATGACGCGGCTATTTATCGGTGCAGGACGCGAAGCGGGCCTGAGGCCCTCTGACATCGTGGGCGCGATTGCCAATGAAGCGGGCATTGCAAGCCGCCGCATCGGCGCGATCGACATCTCCGACCGCTTCTGCCTGGTGGAAGTCGACGCCCCCGTGGCGCAGGCCGTGATTGCGGCACTCAAAGGCACCACCATCAAAGGCCGCACGGTGACGGTGCGCAAGGACCAACCCAAACGGGCTTCGGGCTACAGAGAGCCCAATCCCCGGCACAAGCGCGAAAAGCGTGAACCCTTAAAGTCCCGTTTCGATGACATTGGGTAGTTTTTATGGCACAGACAGCAACTAATCCCATCCGGCTCATCGTCGGTCTGGGCAACCCCGGTGACGAATACAAAACGACGCGTCACAACATGGGCTTTATGTTTTTGGATGCACTTGCCTCCAAGTACGGCGCGCGTTTCAGCGCCGAAGCGCGCTTTAACGGCGACACGGCCCGCATCACAACCGACGCCGGTGACCTGTGGCTTTTAAAGCCCACAACCTACATGAACAGTTCCGGCTCCGCGGTGCAGCCCCTGGCGGCCTACTTCAAGATTAAGCCCGAAGAGATCCTCGTCGTGCACGATGAACTCGACATCCCGCCGGGCTGCATGAAGGAAAAGATCGGGGGCGGCAACGCCGGCCACAACGGTCTCAAGGACATTACCGCCAAACTCGGCACCCCCAACTTCTGGCGCCTGAGGATCGGCATCGGGCACCCCCGTGTTTTCTGCCCGCAGCAGCAGGTCTACGACTGGGTTTTGGGGACGCCGTCGCCGGAGCACAAGGCAGCCATCCATGAGTGCCTTGAAGCGGCTCTCAAAACCGTGGAACTCTGGGCCGCGGGCGATGAAGCACGCGTGGAGCGGATGCTCAGAAAGTACGCCAATCCCCCGAAAAAGCCTGCTGCCGAAACGGACTCGAAAACGGATGCCAAAGCCTCCGCGTAATGCGCTTTTGGTAAGCGCCTGCCTTTTGGGTGAGTGCTGCCGCTACGACGCAAAATGCCCGGCAGCACCCGAAGCGCTGAAAACCTTTTTTGCGCGCTGCAGGCAGGCGGACATTGCACTGATCCCCGTGTGTCCGGAGTGCGCCGGGGGGCTTCCCACGCCCCGCCCTCCGGCTGAAATTGAGCCGGGAAAAAGTGCGGCAGACGTTCTTGACGGCATGGGGCGCGTGCGCACGGCAGCCGTAGATGATGTCACAGCGGCTTACGTGACGGGCGCTCACGCCGCACTCAAAGCGGCCCTTGAAACCCGCGCTGAGACGGCACTTCTGAAAGCCAAAAGTCCTTCCTGCGGAAGCGCTGAAGTCTATGACGGGACCTTTACCCGGCGACTTAAACCCGGCAAAGGCGTCACCGCCGAACTTCTCACCCGCAACGGCGTCGCGGTTTACAGCGAAAACGCTCTTCACACGCTCTCAGAAAGACTCTTTTCCGCCAACGTCACCATCCGCCGTGCAACCCCGGCCGATTACGCCGCAGCCGAAAATGTTCTGCGGGAGGCGTTTTGGAACTGCTATGCGCCGGGCGCCTCCGAGCACCTCATCCTCCACCGCATGCGCGCGTCTGCGGGCTTTGTGCCGAAACTTGACCTCGTTGCGGAGACAGGGGGACTGATTGTGGCGTCCGTCGCGTTTCAAAAAGCCAGCATCGTTTGCGATGACGGCCATAAGGTAGAAGTTCTCTCCCTCGGCCCCGTGGGCGTTTTGCCCGCTTATCAGAAAAGGGGCATCGCAAGCCGCCTTATCCGTGAGGCCCTTACGCACGCCGGAAATCTCGGCTTTCGCGCGGTTTTTCTATGCGGCGATCCCCTCTTTTACCGCCGGCTTGGGTTTTTGCCGGCCGAAACCTTCGGAATCCGCACAGCTGAAAACACCTGGTTTGAACCGCTGCAGGTCTTTCCCCTTTTCCCCGATGCGTTAAAGGGCCTCACCGGACGCTACGTCGAGGACAGCGTGTATGCCGTGACAGAGGCTGAGGCGCTGGCCTACGACCAAGATTTTCCGCTCAAGAAGCGCGTAACCGGCACCCCCGGACAAAAGCGCGTTGAAGCGTTTCTCAAACGCCAAAGACCGTATGTCCCGGACGAGAAAAGCCGTCCGGAACACTGACCACAAAGAAGGATTTTTTCGATGACAAACCTCAACACGCCGGAACTTCAGGGGGCGCTTGACTGCCTCGCGATGCTTCTTCTGCAGCCCGAGGCTGAAAACGCCGTGCAGGCTATTCCCTTTGCCGCCGAAGCTCTTCTCATCCTCGGAAAAGACACGCTGCCGCAAGATTCGCAGGAAGCGCTCACATCCATTGCGGAAAAACCGACCGTTGAACCCGTTGAACTGCAGAAAGCCTATGCGCGGCTGTTTCTGGGAACAGGCGAAGTGACGATTCCATTGTGCGAGAGCGCCTGGACTTCGGGCGACACGCCGCTTCTGTGTCAAAAGCCGCAGGACGAATGCCGCACGCTCTACGAAGCCGAAGGGCTTTCGATCACCGGTGACAACAACATCCCGGAAGACCACCTCGGCGCGATGCTCGGTTTCTCGATTGTCCTTCTTTTGAAAGATAAAACCGAGAAAGTGCGGGACTTCTTTGCCAAGCACCCGGCCGCCTTTATCCCGGCGGTCGTAAAGGCCGTGCGCGCCGAAGCCCGCAAGGACGACCCGTACCTTGACGTCATGGTGCTTCTTGAGGCGCTTGCGGGCCTTATGGTCGCCAAGCACTGACACAACGGAAGAACCGGCTTTTCCGGGGAAAAACGCTCTGTCCTGCAATCCGGTGACATCGCAGAAGAGCGCATCAGTTGCCCTGCAACGCAAATCCGCTTCTTGGCGGTCTTGCCCGTTTGCTTTCGATATCGCTCGCTGTCCATCTTTCTGTCATACTCTCACCAAAGTTGATAGTATGATAGAAACTTATCGTTTTTTGGAGAGAAAATGATAGAAAGGCTGCCGGAACAAGAAGATGTCCGGGTCGAATTTAAGGAAACCTGGAGCGAAACAGCAAAAAAGACGCTGATAGCGTTTGCAAACACGCTTGGCGGAAACCTGTATTTCGGTGTGACCGATGATGCAACGGCAAAGGGACTCAGCAAAAAAGAAGTCGATATGATTTCCCGCTCGGTCCTTCAATTTTGCCGAACCGGTACAGAACCGGTCATGACAGACCTGGTGTCAACAGAAGTCATCACCACAGGTACCGGCAGCTACCTGTTGCGGGTATCCGTAGAACCTGGTGAAGACCGCCCTTATGCACTCAAAGGAAAACGTTATACGGGCGGCGCTTATGTCCGCGACGGCTCTATGTCAGTCACCGCGAATGAAGAAGAAATACGCGACATGATCCGCGACAGTGCCCCCGAGCCGTGGGAATCCAGATTAAGCCGTGAGGCAGATCTGACATTCGGAGAAACATCCGATATTTTCAGAAAATATCACGTCGCTTTTTCGCCTGCACACTACCTTCGGCTGGGCCTGGTTGACGATGCCGGTCACTACACTCAACTGGGAGAATTGCTTTCGGACCAAAACCAGAGAAAGCTCGTAATCGGAACTTTTTCCCAAGACGAGGCATCGCTTTCCGTCCGGGAATTCTCAGGATCGCTTCTGCGGCAAATTGATCAAGGTTTCGACCTCTTTGCCGCAATGAATCCTGAACTGATACAAAAAACCGAGAAACTCTCAAACAAACGGCAGTTTGCCTGGCCTCCCAAAGCGCTGCGCGAGGCACTTGTCAACTGCACGGTTCATCGCGATTACTCTCAGCCCGAACCCACGAAAGTTTCAATCTTTCCGAATCGATTCGAATTTTTGTCCTACGGATGCATCCCCGGCCGACTCAGCGTTGACGATATTGCGATCCGGGGCGTCAGCAAATGTCGTAATGAACATTTAGCCGACATTCTCAGGCGCTTGGGATGGATGGAAAACTATGGCTCTGGTTTTCCGATGATTTGGCAAGAATACGCCAACTCCGGCGTGGAACCCAAGCTGGAGGCAACTCGCAGAATATTTCGCATTGTTTTACCCAGAATCCGTGACGAAGAGCCCCTGACGCTTCAGGAGCGTTGCTTTGCTTTATTCGTAAGCCACGACGTACTTTCAATGGCTGACGTCGCGAAGAAATTGAACATTTCAAGAACATCGGCCAACTCTGCCGTCAACGCTTTGCTCAGGGACGGCAAGGTCGAGAAGATTGGTACAGGACGACTGACCAAGTATCGGTCATTAATTCGCTGATCTCCGTTAACGGCTGCTGCGGCTCAAGACGAAGTGCCTGCAAAAACAAACCGCCGGCACTCACACAAAAGTACCGGCGGTTTGTCAGGCCCTGTTAAGCGGGATTAATCGCGCTTAGCGGTCTTGGGCTGATGATGCACGTAGACGGGCGGCAGTTCCTCCTCATCGTACTTTTCAATGCGCACAAGTGATGTATTGGCCACGTTGCCGCAGGCAAGTTTCGACGAAGGAATGTCAATTGTCAGCACGTTGTCGCAGCCGTGCACATCGAGGCTTCCTTCCTCCCCGGGTTCTTCCGGGCAGTACCAGGCTCCGTGGTGCACCACGACCGTATCCGGACGCACGCGGTCGGTGACCGTCACGCCCGCCAGGACCTTACCGCGGCGGCTTTCCACAAGAGCGATGTCGCCGTTTTTAAGCCCCAGCTTTTCCGCGGCCTGCGGGTGAATCCACAAGGGTTCACGCTCTTCGACGTTAGCAAAGAGGTTCGAAGCCGTGCTGTCAAGCTGCGAATGCAGACGGTAGCGGCTCTTAGAGGTCAGAAGCGCAAACGGATAGTCCTTCGCCATTTCGGCGCCAAGCCATTCCGTAGGCTCAAGCCACGTCGGATGCGCCGGGCAGTCGTCGTAGTGGTAGGAGGCGATCTTTTCAGAGTAGATCTCAATAAGACCGGACTCAGTGCCCAGAGGATTCACCACCGGGTTCTTGCGGAAGTCGCCCATATAGTTGTAGCGGCGGCTTTCACCGGTCACGGGGAACAAAACGTAACCGCCTTTCCAGAACTCATCAAACGTGGGCATCGCCAAGCCCGCGGCCTTGGCTTCACCCGCAGCCTGCTCGTAGAAGCGCTTGATCCACCCCATCTCATCGAGCCCCTCAGTGAACTCTGCGCCGTGGCCGAGTTTTTCCGCAAGGTGCGAGTAGATCCAGTAATCCGAATGCGACTCGTACTGCGGTTCAATTGCCTGCTGCATGGCAACGTACCCGAGGTTGGAGTAGGAGCCGATCGAAGTGATGTCGTTGCGCTCCAGCGACGTGCAGGCCGGAAGAACAATATCGGCCATCCGCGCCGAAGCCGTCCACACCGTGTCGCACACGATCGTCGTTTCGGGCTTTTTCCAGGCCTTCACGATGCGGTTTGTGTCTTCCTGCTGGGCAAAGGGGTTGCCGCCCGACCAGAAGACCAAACGAATGTCCGGATAGGTGATTTTCTTGCCGTTGTAGTCGATCGTCTTGCCGGGATTTAAGAAGCAGTCCGTAAAGCGCGCGAGCGGAATGGTTGCCACCGAATGACCTTCCCAGGCCATTCCGGTATTTTTGCCCTTGGGGTTGGCGGAAATGCCGGGCAGAGCCGGTGCTTCCGAAGTGGCGGCGCCGCCGTTCGAATAATGGTACGTAAAGCCGAAACCTCCGCCGGGCAGACCGATGTGCCCGCACATGGCGGCAAGCACCACCATCACCCAGTGCACCTGTTCGCCGTACTGCGCGCGCTGAATACCCCAGCCGCCCATCAGCATCGAGCGCTTTTCGCGCATCAGGCGCGCCAGGCGCCGGATCGTTGCCGCGGGAACGCCCGAAATTTTCTCGGCCCATTCTGCGGTCTTGGGTGTTCCGTCCGTTTTGCCCAAGAGATACGGCAGAAACTTGTCGTAGCCCTTTGTGTACTTGCGGATGAACTCACGGTCCACACGGTTGGTGGTCTCGAGTTCATACATCATCGCAAGCATCACCGCGACGTCGGTGTTGGGTTTCGGTGCAATCCATTCGCACTTATCGCCAAAGTATTCTGCGGTATCAGGCTTTAAGGGGTTCACGGCAATCACCGGAATCCCTGCGGCCTTCACCCGCCGCAGACCTTCGGCGTTTTCGTGGAAGGTCGCGGACCAGTCGATATCGTTTGTAACCGCGGGATCAGCGCCCCAAAGCACGATAAGTTCGGTCTTGTCGCAGATGAGGTCCCAGCCGGTGACCTGTTCATAGACGCCGTTTGAACCAATCACGTACGGCAGGATCACCTGCGCGCACCCGGTCGAATAGTCGCCGTAGTGGCCGGTGAAACCGCCGTTGAGATTTAAGGCGCGCTGCATGAGGTTGCGCGCTGAACCCAGCGCCCCCGGGCTCATCCAGCCGTAGGAGCCGCCGTAAATGGCTGCAGGCCCGTAAGTGTCGCGGACGCGGTTGAGTTCCTTCGCGATAATGTCAAAAACTTCGTCCCAGGTCACGCGTACGAAGGGTTCGGAGCCGCGGCCTCTGCCGCCCGCTTTCCAGCCCTTTTTGAGATAGGACTCGCGCACCATCGGATAGCGGATACGCGCGTTGTTGTAGGGCTGCTGGGCAATCCCCTGAAGCTGCATGGAAGGAGCCTTGTCTTTAGCAAAGGGCTCAAGCCGCTCGATCTTGCCGCCTTTGACATGCACCTTGTAAACACCCCAGTGCGAGGCGTTCATCACAACGCCGTCGTTTAAAACGGACTTACCCGTGGCAAAGGTTTTGGAAAGCCCCATTTCGGGAACGCCCGACAAAGGTTCTCCGTATTCCACCCCACCCTTTAACACACGGGCTGCGCCTTTTTTGGGCGCGGCAAGCGTCTGTCCGGACACCAGGGCTGCGGCACCGGCAAGGCCCGCGGCCTTAAATAAATCGCGGCGATTCGTCATTTCACATTTCTCCTCAGTGTCTCAGACATTAGTGTTTGGCGTGTTCCTGAAGCCACTTAAACATCAGTTCGTTGGCGCCCTTACGGGTGTGCCCGGCGCGGCCGCCTCGTACCGGCAGAAGCGTTGCCCACTGGTTCGCCGTAAAGTGGTTGGCGGGCTGTGCGGCGTGGCAGGTGGCGCAGGCTTCCGCGTTACGGGCCTTGGCTTTGGCCCAAAGCCCCTGCAGGTTACCGGTAAGCGCTTTGGCGGGCACCCAACCCTGAGCGGAAGACTTGACCCAAACGTTCCCCTGCACCGTCTTTTCGCCGGCCTTGGGATTAAGTTTTACGGCCTTTTCTTCATCAAACGAGGCGTTTTCAATGCGAACACCCGGTTCCTTAAAGATCTGCGCCGGATATTCTTTGAGCGACCAACCCGAAATGCGGATCAAGGCCTGAGAGCCTTTCTTCTGCAAAACCTCGACGGGCGTTGCCACCGTGACCTTGCCCAGGTAGTCACCTGCGGTCGTGCCGTTGACCGGGACCGTCAGATTAAGCCACATGGGTGCGGCCATTGCGGGCTGAAGCAGAGCGGCGGAAAGGGCCGCCGCGAAAAGATGTCGGATCTTCATAGAAATTCCTGCAAGAAAAGACAACCGGGCCGTTTTGCAAGGCCCTGATAGCTTTTCATTGTATCGAGACAGCAAAAAGTCCTTTGATTGCGCAGGACTTTCATTATTCTTTTCAGGTAAAACGTTTGAGTTGTTTTCAGGCGGTTTTCGTTTTTTCGAAGTCCGGACCGTTCCATCATGCGGCAAAAACCCGTTTTTTCTGCGGGTAAACACCGAGCGCAAAAAGGAGACATTGCCGCACGCCGGGTTAGGCAGAATTGAGGCACTTCTTTTGCTCTGCTTTTCGTCCGCCATGGAAACCCTCCGCATCCGAACCTCTGACCACCCGTACTTTGCGCCCTTTGCCGCGCTGTATGCGGAAAGCTTTCCGGCATTTGAGCTGCAGACAGCCCCGCAGCGGCAAGCGCCAAGCGCGTGCTGCTTGAAATCGATCCGGTCACGGACTATGTCTCCGCGGCGCACCTGAGGTTTTATAAGCACTGTGGGCTTACCGAAAACCCGTACGAACACCGCCATCCGCCTTACCGCCCTGAATTCAAAGCGCATCCATTGGTGGTGCTCACCACCGAAGGCACGATGACCGAAGAATCTTACCTTCGGTTTTACCGCGAACTGCGCGCCGTCGTTATGGCGCTTCCGGATGTCCCGGGAGCATAGAAAAAGCTTGCTTCAGAGCTCTTCGGCCACATGACCTTTCTATAATTAAAGGATTGTCTTTTCGAGCTGCGGTGTCTCCTGTTTTTCAGACACATCACACAGCTCCCCCGAACTCATAAGGAAACCAAGCAATGGGTCTTAAATGCGGCATCGTCGGCCTTCCCAACGTCGGCAAGTCGACCATCTTCAACGCTCTTACCAAAGCCGGCATTGCGGCGGAAAACTATCCCTTCTGCACGATTGAACCCAACGTCGGCATCGTGGAAGTGCCCGACCCGCGCTTAAAGGCTCTGGCCGACATTGTTAAGCCCGAGCGCATCGTGCCCGCGGTGGTGGAGTTCGTGGATATCGCAGGGCTTGTTGCCGGCGCCAGTAAAGGCGAAGGCCTCGGCAACCAGTTCCTTGCCAACATCCGTGAGTGCGACGCCATTGCGCATATCGTGCGCTGCTTCAAGGACGACAACATCGTGCACGTTGCCGGCCACATCAACCCCGTGGAAGACATTGACGTCATCAATACGGAACTCGCGCTTGCGGACCTTGCGTCCGTTGAAAAAGGCATCGCCCGCTACGCCAAGCAGGGCCGTCAGGGCGGCGACAAGGAAGCCTTAAAGATCACGATGGTGCTCGAAAAGCTTCAGCCCGTCTTAAACGAAGGCAAGCCCGCCCGTTCCGTCAAGCTCACCGACGAAGAAAAAGAAGTCATCAAGCCCCTTTTCCTTCTCACGATGAAGCCGGTGATGTACGTCGCCAACGTTGACGATCACGGTTTTGAAAATAATCCGCTTCTGGAAGCCGTCAAGGCCCGTGCTGCCACGGAAAACGCCCCCGTTGTCGCGGTGTGCGCCAAGACCGAAGCCGATATTGCGGATTTGGACGACGCCGACAAGGAAATGTTCCTTGAAGACATGGGGATGAAAGAACCCGGCCTTGACCGCGTGATCCGCGCGGGCTACGACCTGTTGGGGCTTCAGACCTACTTCACCGCCGGCGTCAAGGAAGTGCGCGCCTGGACAATTCACAAGGGCGATACGGCTCCGAAGGCCGCAGGCGTCATTCACACCGACTTTGAACGCGGCTTTATCCGTGCGCAGACCATTGCCTACGAGGACTACATCGCCTTTAAGGGTGAAAAGGGTGCTCAGGAGGCGGGCAAGATGCGCGCTGAAGGCAAGGACTACGTCGTCAAGGACGGCGACGTAATGGAATTCCTCTTTAACGTTTAATTCCTGACGTCTCTGCTGTTGCGAAAGGCTCTGTTTCCGCTGAGAAACGGGGCCTTTTTGCTGTTCGTCTGCAGCCTCAAAAAGTTAGCAAAAAGGAGATATAACTCCTTTTCGCTAAATCAACTGTTGCTGCTTACGTATCAGAAAAAGTCGACTCACAAACACTTGTCCCCCTTCTCTTTTCTTTTTGCAACAAGCAGGAAATTCCGCTCTCTGTGCCCGCTAAAATAAGACGTTTACAGCACACTTAAGCGCGTTTTGACGATGATCCGAACTTTTGATGCCGCAGGCGCCATTGAACTGGGCCGCGAAGTCCTTCTGCGTGAAGCCAAGGCCGTCACTGATCTGGCGGACACGCTTGACACCGGGCACTTCGCCCGGGCCGTTGAGCTCCTTTTAAACTGCAAAGGACGCGTTGTTGTAAGCGGCGTGGGCAAGTCCGGTCACATCGGCCGCAAACTCGCGGCAACGCTGGCCTCAACCGGCACACCCGCCTTTTTCGTGCATGCCGCCGAAGCTGCCCACGGTGATCTCGGAATGATCACAAAGGATGACGTCGTGATCGGCATCTCCTACTCGGGCGAAACCGGGGAACTTTTAACCGTCATCCCGGTGTTAAAACGCGAAGGCACGGCCCTCATCACTATTACCGGGAACCCCAAGAGTTCGCTGGCCAAAAACGCCGACGTGAACTTAAACGTGCACGTGACGGCAGAGGCCTGCCCTCTTAACTTGGCGCCCACGTCCTCTACGACCGCAACGCTTGCCATGGGCGACGCCCTGGCCGTCGCCTGCATGCACGCCAAAGGCTTTACCAAAGAAGATTTTGCCCGCAGCCACCCGGGCGGCGCTTTAGGCAGAAGGCTTCTCACGCATGTGCGCGACGTCATGCGTACGGGCGACGCGGTCCCCTGCGTCAAGGAAGATATCAGCGTTTTGGATGCCGTGCGAGAAATCACGAAGAAACACATCGGCATGACGGCGGTTGTAAACGCTGATAACGTCGTTACCGGGATCTTCACCGAAGGCGATCTCCGACGCCTCATTGAAAAGCGCGGCGACATCCGTGCCATTCCGATTGCTGAAGTCATGACCAAAACCCCGCGCACGATTGAGGCGGACGCAATGGCTGCGGCCGCTGCCAGAATCCTCGAAGAGACGCTTGTCAATCAGCTCCTCGTGGTGGACAAGGCCGGGCACCTCGTAGGCGCCCTGCACCTGCATGACCTGATGACGGCAAAGGTAATCTGATGACGTACCGCACTCTCACGCAACGCGCCCGAAACGTCCGGCTTGTGATTCTTGACGTGGACGGTGTTCTCACCGACGGCTCGATTTGGACGGGCGAAAACGGGGAACTCGTGAAGCGCTTTTTCACGCGTGACGGCCTCGGAATCAAAATGCTGCAGGCCGCAGGCATCCCCGTGGCAATTCTCACAGGGCGCGTAAGCGCTCAAACCGCCGCACGCTGCAGGGAGCTCGGCATCACGTCGGTAGCACAGGGCAAACGCTTTAAAACCGACGCCTTCCGGGCGCTTTTATCCAAACACAATGTGAGCGCCGAAGAAACGGCTTATATGGGTGACGACGTCCCTGACATTCCGGTTTTGCGTGCCGCGGGGCTCTCGGCCATTCCGGCGGACGCTTCAGCCGAAGTGCGTCCCCTTGCGCACTTTGTGTCGGACTTTACTGGCGGCAACGGCGCCGTCCGAAGCCTTGCAGAACTCATTCTCAAAGCCCAGGGCAAGTGGGACGCGCTCATTTTTGATCACTACGTCCGGGAGAAAGGCCAATGAAGCTTCATTTCCGGGATAAATTAGCGGCCTTGGCCGGCGCCGTGGTGCTCGCAGTCCTCGTGCTCGTGAGTTACTACTATGCCCTCATGGGCCAGATCGGAAACCTCAAGACGAAAGCGCCTTCGGACGTCCCCGACTTTATTGCCCGCGACATTGCGCTCACCGAATTTGACGGCGACGGCACGGCCGAGCGGCGCATCTACGCCGAATATGCCGAGCACTTTCCTGACGGCCGCATGATGACCCGCAAGCCGCGCATGGCAACGCTTTACGCAGACCGCCCGCAGGTGAAGGCGTCCGCAGATACCGGAATCAGTCTTGACGCCGGCAAGACCGCGGTCTTTTCGGGCCGCGTGGAAGTGACGCGAGCGGGCGACATCGACAACGCACCGCTACGCTTTACCACAAGCCACCTTACGGTCTACCCGGATGAGCAGCGCATGGAAACCGATGCCTTTGTGCGGCTTGAAAGCGGCACGGACGTCACCTCCGGGCGCGGCATGACATTTGACAACGTGGAAAGAACCGTTGATATTCTCAGTGACGTGCGCACGATTGTGCTTCCGAAGGCTGCCGAAACGCAGGAAATCGCGCCGTAAAAACACCCAATTGTGAAAAAAGAATCATGATTTTCGGTAAAACTCTTGCACTTTCAACCCTGCTTTGCAGCACGCTTTTCGCCGCGCAGACCGCGTGGGCGGAATCGGCCGACCGCACCAAGCCCATCGAAATCAACGCCCAGAACTTTGCGGGCGACGAAGTGGCGCAGACAGCGGTCTATTCCGGGGCCGTTGAAGTGCATCAGGGAACGCTTGAGATTCTGGGCGACAAACTCACGCTTAAAGTGTCGCCTGAAGGCTACCGCACGATTACGGTCACGGGGGCTCCCGTGAAAATGCGCGAAAAGCGCGACAACAAAAAGGGGATCGACGAGTGGGTGCATGCGAGTGCGCTTACCGCGGTCTACGACGAGCGGCACGACCGCATTATCTTCACGGATAACGCCAAACTGGCCCGCAGCGAAAACGGCCTGGTGAAGGACTCCACGGCCGGCAACAAAATCACCTATGACCTCCTCACCGCCCGCTCGCGCGTGGAAGGGGAAGTCGTCAGCGGCAAAAAGAGCCGCGTGACGACGGTTCTTGCGCCGAGAAACCAGAAGGACGCCGCAAAGACCACACAGCGCCGTTCCTCTGAAGCGCCCCGTATGCAGGGCTCAAGCCGTCTTGCGGAGTAACGCCAAGTGACAGAACTGACGACGCCCGAAACAAGCACTGCCGCCGAAGGCAAGGTTCAGACCCTCACCGCGACGGCGCTCATGAAGCGCTACGGCACCCGCAAGGTGGTGAGAAACGTGTCGCTCTCCGTCAAAAGCGGCGAGGTCGTGGGCCTTTTGGGCCCCAACGGTGCCGGTAAGACCACGACCTTTTACATGGTGGTAGGCCTGGTTCCTCCAAACGGCGGCTCGATTCACCTAAACGGCATGGACATCACGCACCTGCCGATTTTCCGCCGGGCGCGCTTAGGCGTCAGTTACCTTCCCCAGGAAGCCAGCGTCTTCAGGCGGCTTTCCGTGGAAGACAACATCCGCTCAGTCCTTGAACTTCAGACCGATGAAAAGGGCAAACCCCTTACGAAGGCCGAGGTGGAAAAGCGGCTCAACGCCCTTTTGGAAGAACTTCAGATCGAGCACATCCGCACGAATATGGCGGTGTCGCTTTCCGGGGGCGAAAGGCGCCGCACGGAAATTGCCCGGGCGCTTGCAAACGACCCGCGCTTTATTCTGCTCGATGAACCCTTTGCGGGCGTTGATCCCATTGCCGTCATTGAAATTCAGCGCATCGTGCGGTTTTTAAAGGACCGCGGCATCGGCGTTTTAATCACCGACCATAACGTGCGCGAAACGCTCGGCATCTGCGACCACGCCTACATCATCAACGAAGGCGAAGTGCTCGCCAGCGGCTCACCCGAGGAGATCATCGTCGACGAAAGCGTGCGGCGCATCTACCTCGGCAAAGACTTCCGCATGTAGCCAGACAACCATCATGGCGTCACTGTCGGCTTCGGTTTTACTCACCCAGTCGCAGCGCCTGGCGGTGACGCCGGCCCTGAAGCAGGCGCTCAACCTCCTGCAGATGCCCGGTCTCGAAGCCGCGGCAGCCGTTGAGGAGATGCTCGCCAAAAATCCGCTTGTAGAGCGCACAGATGACGCAGGCACGCAGGAATCCGCTGCCGACACGCCGGAGACCGGCACGGACTTTGAAGTGTCAAACCTCATGCCCGTGCATGCCCGCACGGACGAAAACGACACTGATCCCCTCGGAAACCTTGCGGCAGAAGTGACCTTAACCGAAGAGCTTACGCGCGAGGTGGGGTGTCTCAACCTCACCGACACGGAACGTGAGTGCGTCCTCTGGCTTATCGGAAATCTCGACGAAAACGGGTTTCTCTCCGACCCCCTCACCGAGCTCACCGCGAACGCCCCGTTTTCGGCTGAGCCTGAAGTCTGGGCAACCGCCCTAAAGCGCCTTCAAAGCCTCGAGCCCGCAGGGGTCGGCGCCGGAAACTGTACGGAAGCGCTTATTCTGCAGACCGATCGGGCACTTTTTGAAGCCGAGGATCCCGAAGAACGGACGACACTGACGCTTGCCCGCAGGATTCTTTCCCACACCGCGCTTTTTCTCGGGAAACTCACGCCTGATGCGGCCGCCAAAAAGCTTGCCGTCACACCGGAAACCTTTCACGCGGCCGTGCGTGCGATTGCCGGGATGAATCCGCGGCCTGCGGCCGGGTTTTCAGGGGGCACTGCGGCCGCTGCGGTCGTCCCCGACGTGATTGCCGTCAAAACGGCAGCGGGCTGGCGCGTGCGCATAAACGACGCTCTCTTGCCGGCGCTCACCTTTAACCATGCGCTCTTTGAAATGCTCACCGCCGCCAAGCTTGAGGGGAAAGACAAAACCGCCTGGCGGGATCGTGCGCACGAAGCCCGTGCGTTTATCCATGCAGTCGAGGAGCGCACCTCCACCATCGTTTCCGTGGCGCAGTGTATTGTCGACAGACAGCCGGGCTTTTTCGAGGCCGGCAAGGCCGCCCTTAAACCCATGGTTCTCAGGGACGTCGCGGAACACTTAGGCATTGCCGAATCGACGGTGAGCCGCGCCGTGTCCGGAAAATACCTTCTCACGCCCCGCGGTACACTTGAACTTAAGGCCTTTTTCACGTCGGCCGTGACAGGTGAATCCGGCGAAAGCGTCAGCAGCGCCCGCGTGCGGCACCGCATCCGTGAACTGATTGACGCAGAGGACCCGGCCAAGCCCTTGTCTGATGACACGCTTTCGCAACTGTTAGCTCATGAAGGTATTGTGGCGGCACGCCGCACGGTTGCAAAATACCGTGAGGCGGAAGGCATTGGCGCCAAATCGGTGCGAAGGCGGATGAAGGCGTTGGCCGGACAGTGATTTCAAAAGGAACATGCCATGACGGACACGGCAGAGGACACCAAAACCATGCAGCTTATTATCGTCACCGGCCTTTCGGGCTCGGGAAAGTCGATTGCAATCCGGGTGCTCGAAGACTGCGGCTACTACTGCGTGGACAACCTCCCCGTGGACTTTTTAAAGGAAGTGGCCCTGGGCCTTAAAGACCACGGCCACAAGAAGGTCGCGATGGCGATTGACGCCCGAAGCCGCTTAAATCTTGCGAGCGCTGAGGAGCAGGTAAACGCCCTCAAACGCGCGGGCTGCGACGTGCGGCCCCTCTTTCTCACGGCCTCAACGCCTGCGCTCATTGCGCGCTTTTCCGAAACCCGCAGGCGGCATCCGCTCACGATTTCCGCGGAGGAGTCCGGCACGGGGCTCACGCTGTCTGAAGCTGTGGAAAAAGAGCGCGAGCTTTTGGCGCCCATTGCCCCCTACTCCTACGAGATCGACACCTCAAAGCTTCTGCCCAATACCTTGAGAGACTGGGTGCGGCAGTTTGCCGGGGCCCCGAAGTCCACGATGACGCTTGCCTTTGAAAGCTTTGCCTTTAAGCGGGGGATCCCGGTGGCAGCCGACCTCGTTTTTGACGTCCGTAACCTCCCCAACCCCTATTACGATCCGAAACTGCGGCCTCTGACGGGCCTTGATAAGCCGGTCGCAGACTATCTGTCAGGCATTGCGGACGTCAACGACATGATCACCGATATCGAACACTTTATCCGCCGGTGGCTGCCGTCCTACGAAGCCCAGAACCGTCATTACCTAACAATTGCGGTGGGCTGCACGGGCGGCCAGCACCGAAGCGTCTATGTGGCGGAGACCCTTGCCAAGCGCTTTGCGGACTTTCCCGGCACCGTGGTGCGGCACCGGCAGGTCGCCAAGATCCGGGCGGCGCAGACGGCCCAATCCGCTCTCTCCGCCCAAACCGCCTGATTAAAAGGTCGGGATCACGCCGCCCTTGTAGGTCTTTTCAATGAAGGTCCTTACATCAGCTGCCGTTGCCGCTGTTGAAAGCACGGAAAAGGCGAGAACGCCGGCGGAAATAAGAGAACCCGCAATGCGGGAAAAACGTGAGGTCATGGTTTTGCCTGGTCCTTATTGGAAAAAATCGGTGAGAGGCAGCGCTCTCGGATGCGGTCATTGTGCAGAAGCAAAACCACGGCTTTTTCGGACTTTGAGCGTCCTCTGCGGTATTGCCGCGAAAAACCGGTAATACCTTTGCGAAGGACGGTTTTTTGCCTGTCAGAAGCGGCCGGCTAAAACCTCAGAGGCAAGCAAAAACTTCTTGACGGGGGCAGGCAAGGCCCCTTCTTCAGCGTCTTTGCGGGTAAAGCCCCGGGCGTTTTCAGTTGAGGGCTTATGCAGCACAAGTTCCACGCGGGCATTGAGCCGGTAGTGCGAAAAGTCGTGCGTAAAACACCCGATGTCTTCTCCCGCTTCGGAAGCGGCGGGCAGCGTCCAGAGCCCCCGCCATACGCCTTTTTCGTTTTGTTGGGTAAGCCACACACGCCCGTCAGAGAGGTACACCGTAAAGACCGCGTCCTTTACCGGGCGCTCCTTTTTGGGTTTACGCACAGGGAAACTTTCCTGGCTGCCCTCATGAAACGCCCGGCACCAGGCGGATAAGGGGCAGATCATGCAGGCCGGTTTCGTGCGCGTGCAGACCGTGGCGCCGATATCCATCATCGCCTGATTAAAAACGCCGGGATGGATTTTTGAAACGAGTTTCTCAGCCGCCTCCCAGAGAAACTGATCGCAGGCCGCCGTCCCCACGGGAAACGTTACCGTAAAAAGGCGTGTGAGCACCCGTTTGACGTTGCCGTCAACGACCGGAGCGACCGTGCCGTAAGAAAAACTTGCCACCGCGCTTGCGGTGCTTTTGCCGATTCCCGGAAGCGTTGCCAGTGTTTCAACGTCCTTAGGGAAAACGCCCCCGAAGTCACGCACGACAACCCGGGCGCAGGCCAAAAGATTGCGGGCCCGCGAGTAGTACCCCAAGCCCGCCCAAAGTTTCATCACGGCTTCGTCGTCAGCGGCCGCAAGAATCTGAACCGTCGGAAAGGCCGCCATAAAGCGCGCAAAGTAGTCCTTTACCACCGCAACCTGCGTCTGCTGCAGCATGATCTCCGAGACCCAGCGGCGGTAGGCGTCTGCAACCATCCACGGCAAACCGTGCCGCCCGCATCGCTTCTGCCAGGCGACCAGTGCCCCGGCAAAGACTTCGGGTTCTGTGAGTGCGTCTTTTACTTCTGACATGTCGGGCAAAAGAAAGAGCTGCGGCCGTTCTGGACAATGCGTTTAATAAGACTCCCGCAGACGGGACAGGGCTCAGCCTCACGCCCGTAAACAGAGCACTCGAGCGCAAACCAGCCGCTTTCGCCGTCGGTGCCGTGAAAGTCTCTGAGCGTCGTGCCGCCCGCGGCAATGGAGCGCGTCAAAACATCGCGGATTGCAGTGAGGAGCCTTTCGGCTTCCTTTTTCGTGACCTTAGAAGCTTTGCGCGTGGGGCGGACACGGGCCTCAAAAAGGCTTTCGCAGGCGTAGATATTGCCGCAGCCGCAGACGATCTTGCCTGAGAGCAATACCTGCTTGATGGCGGACGTTTTGCCGCGAAGCGCTTTGTAAAAGACCTCGGGGGTCAGTGTCTTGTCAAAGGGCTCGGCGCCGATGGTGTTTAGGGGCGCGAGTTCCCTCGGATCGGTGTCCGTGACTTTAATGTCGGAAAACTTCCGAGGGTCGGTGAGGCGCAGAAGCGTTTCATCATCAAAAATGATGTCAAGACGGTCGTGCGGGCCCGCCGCGGGTGCGGCATCCGCCCTCCAGAGCCGCCAGGCGCCGCTCATTCCGAGGTGCGTCGTAAGCCACGTCACCTGCCCCGCCGATTCATTTTCAAAGCGCCATATAAGGTACTTGGAGCGCCGCGTGAGGCTTGTGAGTCTGAGGCCCCCGATCAGCTTCATGAGCGGCGGCACCGGGCTTCTTAAGTTCGTGCAATACGCGTGCACGGCGCTCACCCGTTTACCGGTAAGAGCGGGCGCGAGTGCCTTGCGGCAGACCTCAACCTCGGGAAGTTCGGGCATGTGTGTTGTCCTGGTGCAGTTGCAGTTAACGGGATGCTACACCAGCGCAAAGGCCTGTCTTTTTGTGTACGGCAGCCGGACTATTTTTCGGATTTGCCCGTCATCCATTTTTAAGCAATACCGAGTATCATGCGCGACAATTCGCCGAGTTAACAAAGACAACTTGCGGGGCGAATCAACAAATACCGCTAAAGCGTCTGCCGCGACGTCGCTGGTTTTCATTGCTCAGCTCACTGCGTTGGACGCTTGGTTTGCAACGTTTTCAACGTACCATTGGAGCATGGCAATGGCCAGCGATTTTCTTTTTACCTCCGAGTCCGTCAGTGAAGGTCATCCCGATAAGGTGGCCGACCAGATTTCCGACGCCGTACTCGACGCCTGCCTCGCGCAGGATCCGATGAGCCGTGTGGCCGCGGAAACGATGTGCTCGACCGGTCTCGTTGTTTTGGCCGGTGAAATCACCACGGACGCTCAGGTCAACTACATTGACCTCACCCGTGACGTCTTAAAGCGCATCGGCTACGACAATTCCGAATACGGCATCGACCACAAGGGCTGCTCGGTTCTCGTGGGCTATGACAAGCAGTCCGCGGACATCAAGCAGGGCGTGGACGAGAAAAACCACGATCCCCTCACCCAGGGCGCAGGCGACCAGGGCCTGATGTTTGGTTTTGCCTGTGACGAAACCCCGACACTGATGCCCGCCGCGATTTACTACGCGCACCGCCTCGTGCAGCAGCAGTCCATCGTGCGCCGTAACGGCGTGATGCCCTATCTGAGGCCGGACGCCAAGAGCCAGGTGACGCTGCGCTACGTGGACGGTAAGCCCGTTGCCGCGGACACGATTGTTCTCTCGACCCAGCACTCCCCGGAATGGTCTGTGGGCGACCATATGAAGCCCGAATTCGTGGAAGCGGTGGTCGAAAACATCATCCGTCCGGTGATGCCTGCGGAATGGCTTAAAAACACCCGGTTCCTTGTGAACCCCACCGGCCGCTTTGTGGTGGGCGGCCCCCAGGGCGACTGCGGGCTTACGGGCCGCAAGATCATCGTCGACACCTACGGCGGCGCCTGCCCGCACGGGGGCGGCGCCTTCTCCGGCAAGGATCCCACGAAGGTGGACCGCTCCGCTGCCTACGCCTGCCGCTATGTGGCAAAGAACATTGTTGCCGCGGGCCTCGCGCGTCAGTGCCAAATTCAGGTCTCCTACGCGATCGGCGTCGCGGAACCCATGAACATCACGGTGCTCACCAACGGCACGGGTGTCATTGCCGACGAAAAGATTGCGGAACTCGTGCGTAAGTTCTTCGATCTGCGTCCGGGCGGCATCATTAAGATGCTCGATCTGCGCCGTCCGATTTACTCCAAGACCGCCGCCTACGGTCACTTCGGCCGCGAAGAGCCGGAATTTACGTGGGAAAAGACCGACAAGGCGATGCTTTTGAAGGAAGCCGCCGGTCTCTGACCGCGCTTAAATCCCTGGCCGGAAGGCAACTTCCGGCTTAAGGTCCAAAGGCCCGCAGGAACTCCGTTTCTTTCGGGCCTTTTTCATGCTTAGTTTTTACTCTTTTCCTTAAACGCGATTTCGTGCGGTTCTTGCGCCGCTTTTTCGGGCACGATCCGCCCGATGGCTTTGACAAAGAGCCCGACACAGACCGCCGAAACGAGCGTGCCTTCCCGCAGGCCCACGAAGGTGCGAAGGAAATACCAGGATATGGCGGCCGAGGCTTTCTTACGCCACACGTTTTTTCTGCATCCTGTCGCGGATCAAAATAGCCGCAAGGTTCATGGCAAAGACCAAAAGAACCAACAGAAGCCCCGTACTGTACTGCAGGGGCCGTGTCTTTTCGATTTCGGTCCCCGCGGTCGCGAGCACGTACATGTGGTAGGGCAGCGCCATCACGCTGTTAAAGACGGATTCGGGGAGTTTCGGCGTATAAAACACCGCCGCCGTAAACATCACGGCACTCGTTTCGCCTGCGGCGCGCGCCACGGCAAGAATCGCCCCCGTCAAAATCCCGGGAAGCGCCGCGGGAAGCACCACGCGCCCGATGGTCTGAGACTTTGTGGCCCCCAGAGCGAGACTCGCCTCACGCCAGGCGCCCGGCACCTGCTTAAGCGCTTCTTCCGTGGTGTTGATGATCACAGGAAGCGTCAAAACCGCAAGCGTCAGAATGCCCGAGAGAAGACTCACGTTAAAGCCCAGGGCTGTGACGAAAAACGCGAGCCCGAAAAGCCCGAAGACAATCGACGGAACGCCCGCAAGGTTTGCGACCGACAGACGCACGATGCTTTTAAAAGCGCCGTCTTTACTGTATTCGTTCAACCACACGGCGCACGCGACACCAAAGGGCAACGCAATGGCGATGGCGCCCGCCGCAAGAAGAAACGTCCCCACAAGGCAGGGCCACACACCGCCCTCCGTCATCATCTTGCGGGGCGCATCAAACACAAACTCCCAGTTAAGGGCCCCTGCCCCGTTAATGAGAAGAAAGACGCAGGCGGTGACAAGCGCCGCGCAGTTAATAAAGGCCGCAATCCGCAAGCCCCCGAAGGCAATCAGCTGCTCGGCAAACCGCTTCGGGCGGGACTTTTCCTGCGCGCGGGCACAAAGACTTTTCTGCACCATTTTGTTCTCCTTAAACAGCCGGCGTCTTGTAGCGCTGCGCCATCTTGTAGGCGACCGCATTAAAGATGAAGGTCATGAGAAAAAGCGCGATGCCGGTGGCAAAAAGCGCGTGGTAGTGGGGACTGCCAAACGGCGCTTCGGCCATTTCCGCGGCGATGCTTGCGGGCATCGGTCGGATGGGATCGAAAACGGATTCCGGCACGATCGCGGCACCGCCCGCGACCATCAGTACCACCATCGTTTCACCCAAAGCACGACTCATGCCGAGCATGACGGCGGTTCCGACGCCCGAGAGCGCATACGGGAAGGTGACAAGTTTCAGAGTCTCCCAGGGCGTGGCGCCCAAGGCAAGCGAAGCGTCCTTTAAAGCCTGCGGTACCGCATGCAGGGCATCTTCTGAAATCGAGCAGATCGTGGGCACGGCCATGAAGGCAAGCATCAGTGAGGCGTTAAAGAGATTGAGTCCCGTGGCGATCCCCAGGGCATTCTGCAGCCACGGCGCCACAAGCACCATCCCGATAAAGCCGATCACAACCGAAGGAAGCGCCGCCAAAAGTTCAATAAAGGGTTTGACGATTCGGCGGGTTTTATCCGACGCCACTTCAGAAAGATACGCTGCGGTCGCCAGGCCCAGCGGTACCGCAATAAGGCTTGAGAGCACCGTAACGGCAAGCGACCCCGCAATCAGGGAGCCGATCTCAAAGTCCGGGGCATCTCCCACCGGATACCAGTCGGTGCCGAAAATGAATTTGAGCGGAGTGACCTGGGAAAAGACCGGCAGCCCCTCCCGAAAGAGATAAAAGACGATGCCCGCAAGTGTCGCAAGCGACGTGAGCGCGAGGACGGTGAGCCCGATTTCGACCATCCGTTCCCGTCGGTTTTTATTGATCATTGTCGCGTCTCTGTCTGCATGAATGGCCGGTACTCACTGACCGGCCTTTTTACTGGTGTTTTACTCGTAAATTACTTGTAAAAACGGGGGCTTACGGCAATGCACAAGAGCTGCAGCGCCCCGCGTTTCATTCACTCGTGAAGCGGCACGAAACCGGTTTCCTTCACAAGCTTCTGGCCCTTGGCGGGATCAAGCACAAAGTCGGTGAAACTCTTGGCGGCACCGGAAGGAGTGCCGTTGGTGAAGAAATAGAGTTCACGGGAAAGAGGCCAGGTCTTGGTTTTGGCGTTCTGAGCCGTAGCCTTGGTGCCCGCGATCGTGAGGCTCTTTGTCTGCCCGTCAACGTATCCGAGGCCGATATAGCCGATGGCGTTCACGTTCTTTGCAACCGTCTGGACAACCGTGCCGTTAGAAGTCTGCAGCAGCGCTCTCGGCGTCACGCGGGCCTTTTTCATGACGAGCTCTTCCCAGGTTTCAAAGGTACCCGAGCTCGAGTCGCGGCTCACAACGACAATCGGAGCGTCCTTGCCGCCCACATCCTTCCAGTTCCTGATCTTGCCTTCATAAATGGCCTTGAGCGTGGCAAGCGTAATGCCCTTCACAGGATTGGCGTTGTTGACGACCGGAACGATGGCGTCAACGGCAACAGCGGTGCGTACCGGTTTGACGCCTCGGGCCTGGGCGAGCTTCACTTCACTTGCCTTAATGTCACGCGAGCTCATGGCGATCGTCGTAAGACCGTCAATCAGCGCCTTGATGCCGTTGCCGGACCCGCCCCCCGAAAGGGAAATCGCCGCGGCACCGGCTTCATGCGAATAACTTTCCGCCGCCTTCTGCACAATGGGAAGCACGGTGGTGGAGCCGTTAATCACGAGTTCGGCACCAAAAGCCGTTGTACCGATCAGACCGGCCGCGAGCACCGCAGCCACTTTCTTCATCATCATTTCGTTTTGTCCTTACTGACATCAATGGCACCGGACACGTCAGATTTTGCTGTTTGTCCGTCCGGCACCGGTTAACCGAAATCCCGGAAACCCCATTTCTCCGGGCACATCGTTTTTTCTTTTTTCGATTGCGCATCTTGAGCGCCGTTTGTGACGGATCAACCCTTTTTTCGTGACGGGTTGATGACGTTTTCTTTGTCATCGTTTTGTCACCAAAACGGCACAGTTTCGACAAAAACGCGGCATACGATCGCAGATCACACGTAAAAGACGCTTTACAAAAAAATTGCCGGCCAAACCCCCGGCCGACCGGACAAAACACTCATGAACGACTTTCAGACAAACGAAAAAAACGACATCAAGATCCACGCCGAACACGTGGACTTCTTTTACGGCAAAAAGCAGACCCTTTTTGACATCAACCTTGACTTCCGTGACTGCGAGGTGACGGCTCTGATCGGCCCTTCGGGCTGCGGCAAAAGTACGTTTTTAAGAACGCTTTCGCGCATGAACGAACTCATCCCCGACACCCACATCACGGGGAAAATCACGTTGGACGGCGATGACATCTACGCGCCTGACTTTGACGTGGTGGCGCTCAGACAGCGTGTCGGCATGGTCTTTCAGAGGCCCACGCCCTTTCCCAAATCCATTTTTGAAAACGTCGCTTATGGTCTGAGAGTTGCCGGCATCACCAACAAAACCCTCATCCGCGACAAGGTGGAGGAAAGTCTGAAGCGCGCCGCGCTTTTTGAAGAAGTCAAAGACCGTCTTAACGACAGTGCCCTGGGGCTTTCCGGCGGCCAGCAGCAGCGCCTCTGCATTGCACGTGCGTTGGCGGTTGAACCCGAAGTGCTTCTGATGGATGAGCCCTGCAGTGCTCTGGATCCGATTGCAACGCAGCGCCTTGAGGAAAGCATCCTTGAACTCAAGGAGTCGCTCTCTATCATCATCGTGACGCACAACATGCAGCAGGCGGCGCGTGTGTCGGATAAGACCGCGTTCTTCTTTATGGGGCAGTTGATTGAATTTGACGCCACCGACACGATCTTTAACCACCCGAAGCTCGAAAAGACCCGCGACTACGTGAACGGCCACTTCGGTTAAGTACTTCTGCGGCCGGCAAACAACCGTGCAGGCCGCGAAAACTTTGCTAGAGTGTTTCCTTTCCGTTTTATCTTCACAAAGAAAGGTTCGGGATATATGACCATCCGCGTCTTAACCGGCATCAACACGACCGGTACGCTTCATCTCGGCAACTACTGCGGCGCCATCCGCCCCTGTATCCGCGCTTCTCACACCGAGGGCGTTGAGAGCTTTTTCTTTATGGCGGACCTCCACGCACTCATCAAGTGCCAGGATCCCTCCCGTATCGAAACAAGCCGCATGCAGATTGCGGCAAGCTGGCTTGCCGCGGGTCTTGATCCCGAAAAGGTCACCTTCTACCGCCAGAGCGATATCCCGGAAATTCCGCTTTTAAACTGGATGTTTAACTGCGTCTGCCCCAAGGGTCTCATGAACCGCGCGCACGCCTATAAGGCCGTGGTGGAGGCTAACGGCGCCCAGCAGGAAGACCCGGACGTCGGTGTCTCGATGGGCCTTTTCTGCTATCCCGTTTTAATGGCCGCAGACATCCTGATGTTTAACGCGAACCGCGTCCCCGTCGGCAAAGACCAGATTCAGCACCTGGAGATGGCGCGCGATATCGCCACGCGCTTTAACAACCTCTATGGGCTCGGGCACGACTTCTTTGTGATGCCGTTTGAGCAGGTTGAAAAAGACATTCCGGTTCTGCCCGGTCTTGACGGCCGCAAGATGAGTAAGAGCTACAACAACGTGATCCCGCTTTTTGAAGGCGGCGAAAAAGCGTTGCGTGAAGCGTTAAGCCGTGTTGTCACCGACAGCAAGATGCCCGGAGAACCCAAGGACCCGGCAGGCACGGCGCTTACCCAAATCTATGACGCTTTTGCCGATGCCGGTGAGCGCGAAGTCTTCCGCAACCTTCTTACCTCCGGCATGGGCTGGGGCGACGCGAAAAATTACGTTGCCGACCGCATTGAGTCTGAAATCGGCCCGATGCGCGAGAAGTACGCCTACTACACAAGTCACCCCGATATCCTCGAGGAGATCCTGCAGGCGGGGGCTGCGAAGGCCCGCAGGATTTCAACGCCCTTTATGGAAAACTTACGGGAAGCCGTGGGTCTCAGACGCTTTCATGCCGTTAAACCGGTGGAAAAGAAGGCGGCTGCCAAAAAGGCGCAGCTCCCGGTCTTTAAGCAGTACCGTGAAAAGGACGGGAAGTTCTACTTTAAGCTCACTGCAGCTGACGGGACGCTTCTTGTCACCTCCGCCGCGTTTGACGACGGCAAGAGCGCCGGGATGGCAATCGGGGCCCTCAAAAAAGGCGACCTCTCGGTGCTTGAAACGGCGTCTTACGCAGAAGGCGCAACGGTTGACGCGGTGAAGACGGCGCTTGCGCAGCTCAAAGCCGCGGCTGAAGAAAAGTAAGCCTCACAGACGCTCACAAAAATCCCGGCTGCGTGCCGGGATTTTGTTGTCCGCAGATTTAGCCCCAGCTTGCCTTTACGCGCCGGATCAGACGCGCATCGCGCTTGGTGGGACGGCCCTTGGCGATGGTGGACGCCGGTTCCATCGCAATCTTTCGCATTTCGCTAACCCGCAGGCGTTTTTCTTTGGACTCATCCGTCTCGCGGTACAGGGTCTGTGCCACCGGCGCAGGCCCCCGCACAGCCGAAATCTTTTCCACAAAGATGTCGAACCGCTCGTCCCCTCTTTCCACCGTCAGACGGTCACCGGGTTTGACTTCCCGGGAGGGTTTCAAGCGCTGATCATTGAGCCTGACGCGCCCGAGCTCCACGGCTTCCTGCGCAATCGACCGTGTTTTAAAAAAGCGCGCCGCCCAAAGCCATTTGTCGATACGAATACTTTCCAACTCTGCTGCCATGCCGCACGTTCCGTTCAAAAACCGTTTCAGAACGCGATACTAAGGCAAAACGCGGGCAGCGTCCTTCCGGCACTGATCTGCAAAAAACTCAGCCCGTCTTTCCGGTATTACCGCGGACCGTTACCGGCAACCCGCTACAATGCCTCACATCCTTTTTTCGGAAACACTTTCACTCATGAGCGACTCTACATTTACTCCGTATCCGGTCAAACACGCCGTCATCGGCGACGTTACCGTGGGAAACGGGCCGGTGCGAACCCTTGCGAGTCTGACCTCATCGACTGAAAGCGGGTTACTTGAAGAGCAGCACACCCTCGGGGAACTGCCCGTCGACATTCTCGAGTGGCGGCTCGATCATTTCGAGCAGATCACCAAGCAGTCGCTTATTTCGGCGGCGATGTCCCTGAGAGCGCACGCCAATAAGCCGATTCTGGGGACCCTGCGCACAATAAACGAAGGCGGCGCCTGCGAAATTTCGGACGAAAACTACCGGGATCTTGCGGTCTTTTTTGCGGGCACCAAGTTTTTGGACGCCATGGACTACGAAATCCGCCGCGGGGAAGCCCAGGCTGCCGCTAAGGCTGCGCACGACGCGGGCATGCCCGTCATCATGAGTTTTCACAACTTTGAAAAAACGCCCCCTGCGAAAGAAATCCGTGAGCTTTTTGCCGAGATGGCGGCCGCGGGCGCGGATATCCTCAAAATCGCCGTGACACCCAAAAAGCCCGAAGACGTGCTTCTTTTAATGCAGGAGACACTTGCCGCGCGCAAAAAGCACGGGCTCCCCATCATTTCGATCGCCATGGGCCCGATGGGGGCGGTTACCCGCGCCGCAGGGCGCCTTTTCGGCGCCGACGCAACGTTTGTCGCGGGGACCGCGGCCTCCGCGCCCGGTCAGCTAAGCGCCGAAGAGTCCGCCAAGCTCCTCCCGCTTTTTGATCCTTTTACTGCCGCCTGACGTTTCTGCCTTTTGCAAAGCCCCCTCAACACCTCTGCCCTGCATCAGGCAGCAGGCGTTTTTTCTGAGTGCCGCCAGCGCGTCTCCCTATAATTTCCGCCGCAGCCGGTATGCGTGATTTTGCGTAACGCGCCGGACAAAAAACACAAAGGGGCCCGTCCGAAACCAACCGGGCCCTTAAACCAATCGAGAGGGAGTTTTCATGACCGTCAAGACCTTTGACTTCGCCTACGGCCACGGCCGCAAGCAGTTTTCCATTGATGATGCGCACATTCTCAAAGAAGTGCGCACCGAAGAATTCCCGCCGATGACCGACGTCAAGCAGGGCATCCTTGACGCGATCTACCACCCGATCGGCTGTAAGCCCATCAACGAAATCATCAAGCCCGGGGATACCGTCGCCTTTATCTGCAACGATCCCACCCGCGTTGCCAACAGCTTTGACTTCATGCCGGTTTTGGTCAACGAATTGAATAAGCTGGGTGTCAAAGACGAAGACATGCACATCGTCTTTTCGCTCGGCACCCACCGCGACATGACGCACGAAGAAATGGTCGAAGCCGTGGGTAAGAACGTTTCCTCGCGCCTCAAGATGTACAACAGCACCTGCACCAAGCAGGAAGACTTCGAGTACTTCGGCACCACCTCGCGCGGCACCCCGGTGTGGCTTAACAAACACATCTGCCACGTCGATCACGTGATCCTCACCGGCACCATCGTGCACCACTACTTCTCCGGTTACGGCGGCGGCAGAAAGGCCATTCTCCCCGGGTGCGCCGCGATGGAAACGGTACGCGTCAACCACAGCTTTATGCTCGACAAGCACGCAGGCCTCGGGCTTACCACAGGCAACCCCTGCTACGAAGACCAGATGGAAGGCGTGGCGCTTTTCGCCAAGGGCCGCTCGCTCTTTCTCTTTAACGCGATTCTCAACGCCAAGCACCAGTTCCTCAGAATGTTCGCGGGCGACTACATCGCCGCGCACAAGGAAGCCTGCAAGTTTGTGGACGAGGTCTACGGCTGCGTCATCCCGAAGGAAGCCGACCTCGTTATCGCAAGCTGCGGCGGCTACCCCAAGGACATCAACGTCTACCAGATGCAAAAGACGATGGATAACGCGGCCTGCGCCGTGCGCGAAGGCGGCGTTGTGATTCTTCTTGCCGAATGCGAGGAAGGCTCCGGGTCCAAGGTTCTTGAAGAAACCTTTAAGAGGCTCAAGACTCCCTGCGCCATCAAGGCCGAGCTCGAAAAGGACTTCAGAATCGGCGCCAACAAGGCCTTTGCCGTGACGCGTCCGATTTCCAAAGCACGCTTCATCCTTGTGACGGCTCTGGATAAGACCCTTGCCAAAGACATGCTCTTTACGGCGGCCGTGGATACCGTGGAAGAGGCGCTCGCGCTTGCCAAGCAGTACGTGGGCGAGACGCCGAGCATCATTTTGATGCCTGAAGGGAGCCTCACCGTCCCGCGCGTTGCGAAATAATCAGACACATTCCGGGACGCGCCTGTCCGTTTGTCCCGGTATTGTCTCCAATACGGGCAAAAAGCCCATGGCGCACTGACCTCGAGGCCGGTGCGCCTTAAAGTATCAGGCAATCCTGTTTTTTCGCATTTTTCATCCATGACTTCCGGCGCTCCCTGCATCCGTTTTGACATTGACCGCGACACGCGCATCGGCATTGCCGAAGCGGTTTTCTGCGAAGGCAAACCCGAAAGGGCGCTCGTGACGCTGCTGACGCGTTTCAGTGACCCCGCGGAAAAGCCGATTCTTTTTACGCGGCTCTCAGAATCCGTCTTTGAGCGCCTCCCCGTTGCGGACACGGTGCGCGAAGCCTGCAATTACGACCCCTTATCGCGCACCGCCTGGTTTAAAACGATGCCCGCGAAAAACCCCAGGCTCAAAGCCGCGGTGGTGTCCGCGGGGACCGCTGACGGGTTTGTCGCGCGAGAAGTCACGCGAAGCCTCACCTACATGGGCTGGAAGTCAGAGCGCTTTGAAGACTGCGGTGTCGCGGGGCTCTGGCGCATTACGGAAGCGCTTCCTGCAATCAACGCATGCGACGCGGTGGTCGTCATTGCCGGGCTTGATGCGGCCCTTGCGAGTGTTCTCGGGGGACTCACCGATAAGCCGATTTTTGCGGTGCCCACATCCGTCGGTTACGGCGTGGCGCAAGGCGGAATGACTGCGATGTCGAGCATGCTCGCCTCCTGCGCGCCGGGCGTTGCGGTCATGAACATTGATAACGGCTACGGGGCTGCTTGTGCGGTAAGCCGCGTCTTCAGGGCGCTTACGAAGTCTTAATGCAACCTTTCCGGTAGCTTTCAAAATGTCGCTTCTTTTAAACCATCCGGTTCTCACCGTCCGCATTCACGCGGGGCTTAACGCGGCTTCCGTACTCGCGGGGCTTGCCGGTCTCATGCGCAGTCCCTTTTTTTCACTCACTGAACTTGCCCGGGAAAAGTTTCCTGCGCTCACGTCCGACGTTGAACTTGTCGATTCGCACGTGAACGGCATCGCGGGCGTCACCTGCCGCATCGCCTGCCCCGCGCCCGCCGGGCACGTGCACCGGTCGGTTGCCGACATCGCGCGCATGATGGATGAAAGTACGCTCTCAGCTGCCGCCCGCGAAAAGGCCGATGCCGTCTGGCAGGTGCTCGCCAAAGCCGAAGCGTCGGTACACGGCGCCAGCCCCGAAAAAGTGCACTTTCACGAAGTCGGCCGCACCGCAAACGTCGTGGCCATCGGTCTTATCGCCGAACTTTTTACAACGCTTAATCCCGAAGGCTTTTTCGCAAGCGCAGTGCCGCTCGGCGACGGGTCCGTTAACTGCGCTCACGGCGCTGTCCCCAACCCCGCTCCCGCGCTTTTTGCGATGCTCGACAATGTCGCCGTCAGGGGCTTTACCGGTATCGGTGAAGCCGTGACGCCCACGGGCCTGGCGGTACTTCTAGGCCTCGGAGCCACGTTCGGAGCGTGGCCCGAGATGACCGTCAAGCGCCACGTCACGGCCTATGCCCCAGACAAGGTTTTTGCTTATTGTGCCAACGGCCTTTTGTTTGCTCTAGGTGAAAAAGCGTGACGGATACTCTGATTCCGCAGGCCCTTCAGGACGCCGTAGCCGATGCCGCGGGCGCGGACCATACGGTCTCGATTGCCTACTCCGGCGGGCTTGACAGCCGGTTTCTTGCGTTTGTGAGCAAGTTCCTCGGCTACCGCGTGCGGCTTTTGCACGTCGCAGGGCCGCACATGGCACCCTCAGAGACCGCACAGGCGGTTGCTGACGCCCGCGCCATGGGGATTGAACCGGAACTGATCATGGCCAATCCCCTGGGGATCACAGACCTTGCCAGCGCCGGCAAAAACCGCTGCTACGTCTGTAAGCACCATGTCTTTACGGAGCTTCTCGCCCGCACCACCGACAAAAAGCTCTGCGACGGCACCAACAAGGACGACCTCAGCGTCTACCGTCCCGGGCGAAAGGCCTTGGCGGAGCTCGGGATTTATTCGCCTCTGGCCAAAGCCGGGTTCGGGAAAAAGGAAATCCGTGCAACGGCAGCAAAACTCGAGATGCCCCGGCCCGATCAGGCCGCGCGCCCCTGTCTTCTGACGCGCTTTCCCTACGGCGTGATGCCCGATGAGGCGACGCTCAAACTCACGACTGCCGCCGAAGACTGGCTCGAGGCGCAGCCCGAATGCGCACATCTGAGATTTCGCCTCAGGTTTCCCGATCCCGCACGGCCTTACCACGCAGAACTCCATGTGGAGGAAAAAAGCCTTGAAGGGCTTTCAAAAGCAACAGTGGCCGCGGTGGCTGAGCGCCTCAAAGCCCGTTTTGCTCCGGACCTTAACGATCTCACGGTGCGGGTGATGGTGAAGCTCTCGGGGTTTTACGACCGGGCCAACTGACCATCGACCATAGTCGACAATAAGCACGAACTGCGTCATATCATCGAATACAATCGATGATATGACGCAACCTGCCTGAACTCTGCCGCCGTGCTTATTGATCGACTGTCGCTGCTTGAACAAATCCGCCCGTTTTACACGGACGGCCTCATCAAGATCCTCAAAGGACTGCCGCGTACCGGAAAATCATCGCTTCTGCGGCTCACTTCACGAGCCTTGTGATGTACGCCGGAACCCGGTTGCTGAGCTTCGGAAACGGCTGTTATGCCGTGCCTTTCTCCGCGCTTTGGGCGCAAAATTAAGCGCCGGCTGCTTTATAACAACCGGCGCACGGATAATTCTTAAAGGCGCTTCCGTCAGAACGGGAGTTTGAGCTCCGGCTCAACGCTTAAAAGGAAATCACCGAAACGCTTTTTGATGCGCTCAAGGGCCTCAGGTGTTTCGCCTTCCACTCTGAGCACCACAACAGGCGTGGTGTTGGAAGAGCGCGCAAGCGCAAAGCCGTCCTTAAATTCCACGCGCACACCGTCAATCAGAATCACGTCTTCGGCGTCATCAAACTTGGCGGCCTTCTGCAGTTTTTCGATAAAGGCTTTGTTCGCGCCTTCTGCCATCGGAATCTGCAGTTCGGGGGTGTTGACCGCAGTCGGCAGAGCTTCCAGAACAGCAGACGCGTTTTCCGCGCGGCTCACGATCTCAAGCAAGCGCGCACCCGCGTAGATGCCGTCATCAAATCCGGGCCAGCGGCCGTCGTTAAAGAAAAGGTGCCCGCTCATTTCACCGGCAAAGGGAGCGCCGGTTTCGCGCAGTTTTGCCTTCACAAGGGAATGCCCCGTGCAGCTGATGACGGGTTTGCCGCCTCTATCCTTAATCCAGGGCACAAGGCAGCGCGTGCACTTCACGTCATAAATAATCGAAGCACCCGGATGCGACTTCAGAATATCTTCGGCAAAAAGCATCATCTGGCGGTCCGGGAAAATGATTTCACCGGACTTTGTCACAACGCCCAAGCGGTCGGCGTCGCCGTCAAACGCAAGCCCCAGTTCCGCGTCGCCCTCTTTGACGGTACGGATCAGGTCCTGAAGGTTTGCCGGTTTACTCGGATCGGGATGGTGATGCGGGAAGTTGCCGTCCACATCGAAAAAGAGCTCCGTCATGCGGCAGCCGAGTTCGGAAAAGACGCGCCGCACCACGGGGCCGGCGACGCCGTTACCGCAGTCAAAGGCAACCTTCATGGGGCGCGCGAGCTTTACGTCCGAGGTGATTTTCTTCGCGTAGGCGTCAATGACGCTCACGCGTTCAATCGCGGCGGGCGTCTCGGCGGGCTTATAACGGTTTTCGCAGATCGCGCGGTAAATGTCCTTGATGCCTTCGCCAAAGAGGGTTTTGCCCCCGAGCATCATCTTGAGACCGTTATATTCCGGGGGATTGTGGGAGCCCGTGACAGCCACACCCGAGCCGTTTTTAAAGTAGTGCGCGGCAAAGTACAAAACCGGCGTCGGAACGCGGCCGATATCAATCACTTTCGTGCCCGCGGCGGCAATGCCCTTCATGAGGCTCTCAGAGAGTTCGGGCCCCGAAACGCGGCCGTCCCGGCCCACGCAAAGGGAGTCAATACCCGCATCGCGTGCCATCGACCCCAACACCAGCCCCACGGCATAGGTGACTTCAGGAGTGAGTGTCGTACCGACAATGCCGCGGATATCGTAGGCTTTGAAAATGCTCTTTTCGGGCGTCATAGTATTTACTACCATCATTAAAAATACGGCAAGAGCCGCTTCGTTACACGCAAAGCGGCTCAAGTCTTTCGGAGTTTGAGGAAATTACGCGGCCCCACTGACGGGCGGGCTCTCCTTTGACAGACGCTATCGTAAACGAAGGCGGTGCCGAAAACCGCACCTCTCGGTAAAAACACGTTGCCGGGAAGCGCTTTTCTTACAAATTGCCGATATTTTCTGAACCGGCGTTCAGGCGATGCCGACCCCTGCCGATTCTGAGCAGTTCTGCTCACTTCGGTTGCCGACTTGTTACAAGCCTTGAAAAAAAGGCGGATTTACAAGGCAAAACCTTTTTAAGTCGAAATCCGCGCGTTAAACTCTCAGCTTTATTGGAAAAGAAGGGAAAAACCGGCCCGCTGGCCTTTTTCCCCGACTGTGATAAACGGCCGCGCTGTGTCAGCACACAGTGCAGCCCAAAAGAAGAAAGACCGGAGTACCTTTTATGCGTACCGTTTACAGTGGCTTGGTTGATGAAAAGTTCATCGGCCAGACCGTTACCCTCTACGGGTGGGCTCACCGCCGCCGTGACCACGGCGGTGTGATCTTTATCGACCTGCGTGACCGCGAAGGTCTCGTGCAGGTTGTCTGCGATCCGGATCGTCCGGAAGTCTTTGCCACCGCCGACAAGGTCCGCAATGAATACTGCCTGAAGGTGGTCGGTCTTGTGCGTGCCCGTCCGGAAGGCACGAAGAACGATGCCCTGATTTCGGGCGGCGTGGAAGTGCTCTGCCACGACCTTGAAATTCTCAATCCCTCGCTGCCGCCTCCGTTCCAGCTCGACGACGACACTGTGAGCGAATCCGCGCGTCTTACCTACCGCGTACTCGATCTGCGCCGTCCGCAGATGCAGAAAAACCTGAAGCTGCGCTTTAAGGTGACGCAGGCCGTGCGCCACTTCTTGGATGACCACGGCTTTATCGACGTTGAAACGCCGGTTCTCACGAAGTCCACCCCCGAAGGCGCCCGTGACTACCTCGTTCCTTCCCGCGTTCAGGACGGTATGTTCTACGCGCTGCCGCAGTCTCCGCAGCTCTTTAAGCAGATGCTGATGATCGCGGGCTTTGACCGCTACTATCAGATCGTCAAGTGCTTCCGCGACGAAGACCTGCGTGCCGACCGCCAGCCCGAATTCACCCAGATCGATATTGAAACGTCGTTCTTGGAAGAAATCGAAATCCGCGAGATGATGGAAAACCTCATCCGCTCGGTCTTTAAGAAGTGCCTCGATGTGGATCTCGTCGCTCCCGAAGCGCGCTTCCCCATCATGCCCTACGACGAAGCCATGGCGCGCTTCGGGTCCGATAAGCCCGATCTGCGCGTGAAGCTCGAACTCGTTGAAGTGACCGACATCGTCGCCAACAGCGAATTCAAGGTCTTCTCCTCGGTGAAGAACCTGCATAACGGCAAGGTTGTGGCCCTTAAGGTCCCCAACGCCTGCACGATGCCGCGCTCTGAAATCGACGGCTACACGGAATTTGTGAAGATCTACGGCGCCAAGGGTCTTGCCTACATTAAGGTGAACGACCGCGACGGCGGCCGCGAAGGCCTGCAGAGCCCGATCGTCAAGAACCTCTCCGACGAAATCCTTGAAAAGCTCCTCGAAGTCACAGGCGCCAAGACCGGCGACATCATCTTCTTCGGTGCGGATAAGGCGAAGATCGTCTACGACAGCTTGGGTGCCCTGCGTCTGAAGATCGGCCACAGCGAATTCGGCAAGAAAAACGGCCTCTTTGAAGCCGGCTGGAAGCCCCTGTGGATCGTTGACTTCCCGATGTTTGAGTACTCCGAAGAGGAAGGCCGCTGGATGAGCTGCCACCACCCCTTCACGATGCCGCACGACTGCGACGTCGACAAGCTCGAATCGGATCCGGAACACTGCCACGCCAAGGCCTACGATATGGTCTTAAACGGCTGGGAAATCGGCGGCGGCTCCGTCCGTATTCACGATGCCGGTGTGCAGAGTAAGGTGTTCTCGGCTCTGAAGATCGGTCCGGAAGAAGCCCGCCTGAAGTTCGGGTTCCTGCTGGATGCCCTGCAGTACGGTGCGCCTCCTCACGGCGGTATCGCCTTCGGGCTTGACCGTATCGTCACGATGATGACGGGTGCTCCGTCCATCCGCGACGTGATCGCCTTCCCGAAGACGCAGCGCGCTCAGTGCCTGCTCACCGGTGCTCCGAGCCCGGTTGATGAAAAGCAGCTGCGCGAACTGCACATCCGTCTGCGCAACGAACACAAGAACGACTAAGGTTAGCTGCAGCTGACGTTAAGTGCCGGCAGCTTTTCAAAGTTGCCGGCGCAGTCAAACCCCGGTTTCACGGCCGGGGTTTTCTTTATCCCGACCAACATCATGTCCCGCTGCAATCTCTGTCCCCGGCGCTGTAATGCCGACCGCTCCAGTCCCGTTGAAATCAAGCGCAGCATCTGCCGCGGCACCGACACCGTGGAAATTGCGCTGGTGAGTCTGCACGCCTGGGAAGAGCCCGTGATCAGCGGCAAAACCGGTGCGGGCACCGTCTTTTTCTCGCACTGCAATCTCAAATGCTGCTTCTGCCAGAACCACGAGATCAGCGCCGAAGGCCGCGGCTGGCCCGTGACGGTTAAGCGTCTGACCGACATCTTTCTTGAGCAGCAGGAACGCGGCGCAACCTGCCTGGAACTCGTCACCCCGGGGCACTACACCGAAGAAATCATCACGGCGCTCACCAACGCCAAAGCCCGGGGCCTTACGATTCCCGTTGCGTATAACTCAAACGCTTATGAGCTCCCTGAGACCTTAAGGCGGCTCACGGGCCTTGTTGACATCTTTATGCCGGATCTCAAGTACTTTGACTCCCGGCTCGGGGAAAAGTATTCGGGGGTGCCGCACTACTTTGAGTATGCCTCAAAGGCGATTGAAACGATGTTTGAGATGGTCGGGCCCGTTGTGATCGGAAACGACGGCCTCATGAAAAAGGGACTCATTATCCGGCACCTGGTATTGCCCAGTCACTGGCGGGACAGCTGCGCGTGCCTGACATGGATTCATGAGCACTTCGGCGACGATGTGACGGTTTCCGTGATGAACCAATACATGCCGATTTTTAAAGCGGGCCGGCATCCCGAAATCAACCGTAAGCTCACAACGCTTGAGTACCAGAAGGTGCTGCGGCACGCAGAAAGCCTCGGCATGACCAAGGTCTACATGCAGGTAGGCGTCACCAGCGAAGCCAAATTCATTCCGCACTTTAACGGCGAGCACGTGGCCGCGGGCTCTTAAGAGGCGCCTGCCCGTGCAACACTTCCTTTCGGATTGCCGGCGATTTTGACGCGTTTAATACGCGCTCTGCCGCTATACTGCCGTCATACAAGGAGACAAACGACCGAAACGGCAGGACACAAGAAGTATCATGGCTCTGACCACGACCAAGCAGCGCAAAGAGATCGGCGGGCGGTTGCGTACCGAGCGCGAGCGACTCAACTACACCGCGCAGCAGATCGCTCAGTTAATCGGCGTGACGCCGGAAATTTACGTCACGTATGAACTCGGGGAAGCCGACCCCGGGATTTTCTGCATGCCCAGACTCTCGGCCTGCGGCTTTGACGTGCAGTTTGTCATCACGGGCGAACGCATTAAGCCCGTGCAGGAAGAAAACGAGCTCTTACGGCGCTTTCGTGAGTTGTCTCTGAAAGGCAGAAGTTCCATCTTTATGACGCTTGACGCCTTAGAGCGCCTCGCTCCCAACATCCGTAAAACGCTTAGGGATAAGTGGAAAAGCGGAGATTGAGCTCCACTACGCATCCGCACGCGACAGACTGCCGAAGCGCTTCTCCCACCCGGCCGTTTCCGGGTACTTCCGGCAAAACGCCGCAGCAGCACCCGTTAATTTTGCCGTGTCACACGGCCGCGGATCGAGACTTAGCCCGGCAAACATGACCTTTTTGTTGTAGGAATCCCCCAGGGCGAGATCCGCGCCGAAAAGCTCCACTCCCTCGGTGCGGCACGCGTAACTGCTGCACAGATCATCCTAAACAACCCGCGCTTGAAAGCGCGGGGTTTCCTGACACGGTGCAGGCTTTCCCGCAACAGGCAAGGTTTTTGAGGCCTTGTCTGCCCGGGCGTCCCCTGCACCACAGGAACATTTAAAACGCAACCGCTCTACGGGTACGGGCTTCATCAGCTCGATCCGTCGGTTCCGGCGAAGGACTGCTTCGTCTTGCCGATTCGCTGGTTTGTACTGCACTATCGATCCGGTGTTCCCTGAGAGCACACACGGCTTTTCGTGGGGACAGTGGGCGGCAAAACGCAGCACTTCCACCACGCGGCCGACCAAAGCGGGATTCGGCCGCAAAATCTTCTGCGAGAAGCCGCGTTTTACCGGCGCCATGCCGGCCTGTGACGGCGAGCATCTGCGATGTCACCCGGCGCGCTGCGGTCTCAAGCCACCCGCGCAGGCTCAGCAACTCCTCTTCGCGCCCGAAAAACTCCATCAGGTATTGCCTTTGATGTACTTTGTATTGAAAAAGTATGACTTTTTAGGCACCGTCATCTTGGGCTGCTGACTTGCGCGCCTTCCCGGCCGCCTTCACGGCGGGCTTATCCTGCTCCCCGGCCTCCTGCCTCTCAGGAGCCGCATCGGCTTCAGACATGCCGGCAACAGCCCGGGCGCCGTCAGCTGCGGTCTTCACAATCGCCTGCATGGCCGCCAGGATCTCCTTCACCTTTTCAAAACCCGCATCAATGCGGTCGGTGACAAGTTTCAAAATTGCGCGCACATCCTGGGGACTCACCGCGTAGGCCGTTAGAAAAGCGATGAGGCACACGGCAACAAGACCGGCCACGACCGCCACGGCAAAACTTAAAACGGCACCGGCGGTGAGCGCCGCCACCGCGAGCACAATGATTTTGATAATGCGCGTGCCCCAGTTTCCTTCGCTCATGTTGCCCTCATAACCCGAAAAATTTCATGAAGAAATTGTCCCGCATTTTTCCGCAAAACAAAAGGCTCCGCGGAGGAAACCGAAAAACCGGTTCCGCCGGCGGAGCCTTTTCAGGCGCGCTCTCTCAGAGTGCCTTGCGGCGCTGCAGTGAGTGCGAGAGGATAAAGGCCACAAAGACCCAGCCCAGTGCCGCGTGCAGGCCCTTATAGAGGTAGGCTGTGCCGACCGTAGCCGCACAGAGCCCGAGCATCAGGCGGTTCTGCACAACACGCGGGGCATTGCTTGTCCCTTTATGTTTGGGCGCAATGACGGCCGCGAGGCCGTCAAGGGCACCGGCGGCCGCCGAGCGCGCCGTATCCACTAGGCCGCAGGAGGTCTCTTCCTTCACGTCGTCAACTTCCGGGATAAAGGCCTGCCAGAAAGCGAGGTACCCCATGAGGTCATCGGTTGTAAGGCGCTTGGCGTCCCAGGTGAGAACGAGGCTTCCGACACGGGGGTTGATCGTGCAGCCCGTGATGCCTTCAGCGGCCGTCACAGTCTCAACCACCGTTGCAACCGTCTCGCCATCGAGCCCCTTTAAACCGGGATGACGCAGTCTCAGACGCCCCGGCACAAAGGAGCGGATGTATTGTTTGTAGTCTTCATTCATGGTGTTTTCTCCTTTGCCGGTCAGTCATCTTCAGCTGCCACAAGGCGCTCGGCGGCGGCTTCGCCGCTCGTCTTTTTGGTGTTTGCCGGAGCGCTCAGAATGGCAATAAGTTCCCGCATCAGCGTGCCCGGATCCTCGGGTTCACCGATTGCCGGACGCATGGCGTTAAGGCACACGCCGATCGTGGTGAGGTTATGCAGTACGGCGCTTACGGCAGGCATCAGGAAGCCAAAGAGGCCGCCCGCCATAAAGCCGGTGTTAAGGCCCACCGAGACCGTGAAGTTTGTCTTGATGCGCTTCATGGTGGCGCGCGCAAGATCCACGGCAAACGGAAGGTCAGAAAGCGAATTGCGCGTCAAGACAACGTCGGCCACTTCCTGCGCGATGTCGCTTCCTTCTTTAAGCGTCACACCCACGTCGGCGCTTGATAAGGCCGGGCTGTCGTTCACACCGTCTCCCAACATCAGCACGCGGCAGCCTTCGGCTTTAAGTTCCGCAACGTGTTTGGCTTTATCGGTCGGCAGCACCTGCGCACGGTACTCGGTGATTCCGAGCTGCGCGCAGACGTTTTTGGCGGTACGCTCATCATCGCCCGTGAGCATCACGACGCGTTTGACGCCGCGCGCTCTCAAAGCGGTGATGACGTCCTTGGCTTCCGGGCGGAGCGGATCAACGATTCCGAGAATCCCGATGAGTTTGCCGCCCTTTGCCATATAAAGAACGGACTTGCCTTCAGCGGCAAGGCGCTCGACGTGCTTAAGCCCCGGCGTCACGTCCACCCCTTCGTCTTCTTCGATGAAGTGGCGCGAGCCGATAACGACCTTTTCACCGTCAACCGACGAACAGATGCCGTGCGCCACAATGTAGCGCACTTCGCTGTCGTGCTCTTCCTTAAAGTGGTCTGCGCCGGCTTCTTCCGCAGCACGCACAACGGCGCGCGACACCGGATGCGGGAAGTGCTCTTCCAGGCAGGCGGCAAGCCCCAGAATTTCTTTCTGCGACTTCTTCGCGTCAAGGCTCACGACGTCAGAAAGTTTCGGAGAAGCCTGCGTGAGGCTTCCGGTCTTGTCAAACACAACCGTATCGATTTCGCTCAAAGCCTCAATGTAGCGGCCGCCCTTGATGAGCACGCCGTTTTTGGTGCCGGTCTTCATGGCGGTGAGAATTGCCAGGGGTGTGGCAAGTTTCAGCGCACAGGAGTAGTCGACCATCAGGACTGAGGCCATCCGCGTGAGGTTACGGGTAAAAAGGTACACAAGGCCCGCGAGGGCAAAGTTAAAGGGGACGACCGCGTCGGCTAGATGCTCGGCCTTCCCCTGAATGCCGGCTTTACTCTTTTCGCTCGTTTCAATGAAACGCACGATCTCATTAAGACGCGTCTCACCGCCTTTTTTCGTGAGGACAATATCGATTTCACCGTCTTCAACAACGGTTCCGGCAAAGACCGTGCCGCCCGCTTCGCGGTGCACCGGCAGGGGTTCGCCGGTCATCGTGGCCTGATTCACCTCGGCGTTACCCGCAACCACCTTACCGTCCACAGGGATCTTTGCGCCCGTGCGCACGACGATGCGGTCCTTTGCGGTCACATCCTTTAAGGGCATGACAACCACTTCGCTGCCGCGCCGCACCCAGACCTGATCGACCTTCAATGCCAACTGGTCCGCGAGGCTTGCCAGAGACTTTTTGCGCGTATAGCGCTCGAGCATCTCGCCCATACCCAAAAGCAGTATCACAAGGCCCGCGGTCTTAAAGTCTCGCAGCAGAAGCGACACGGCAATGGCGGAGGCGTCAAGCACTTCGACGTTAAGCTTCCCGCGAAGGAGGTTTCCCACCCCGCGGAAGAAATAGGGAATTGCGCCCAGGAAAACGTTCGCGATATTGACAAGCATCGGCAGCACCGGCCGCAGCACAAGCCAGCGCGCCACAGGGGACAAATCAAGGTCTGCGGCGTCTTCACCGAGCTTACCCCGGAAAGGAGCCGCCGCGGTCTTCAGCACCGGCATTTCGGTGACCGCACGGCTCATGAGGTGTGAAAATCCCTTTAAGAGGGGATTGTCTTCGGCGGCTTCCACCCGCTCGGCAATCGTCTCACGCACGGCGACAACGCTCGCCTTACGGCTCATGCGGTGCGCGAGGCTTCGTTTGGCCGGCGGATTCGTCTCAAGGTCAGCAAGGTAATTTGTGATCCGCGTGCGGGCCTCGGCTGTGGCAAAGGTCACGAGAACCGAGCCCGTCAGGGGATTAACCTTTACGCCCGTAATACCGTCAATGGCACCCACCTCATCAAAAATAAGGCGCGCCGTGGCATTACTCATCACGCTGTCGGTTCTGAAGCGCATGCGGTTGCCGACAGAGTGCACGAGATAAAACTTCATTGGAAATCAACCAAAATCAGACGAAACAAAACGACAAAGGAGCGGCTCGCCTCACCGCTCCCTTCTGACGCAAAGCGCCCGCAACCGACCTTGTCAATCGGCCGGGCGCATCAAAACTGCCCGAAAAAAATTAAGCGGCAGCCGCAACCGTCTTACGGGCGCGGGGCTTGCGGGTGGTCTTGGTCTTCACGGCAGCCTTGGGAGCGGCATCGGCCACTTCCTTGGCTTCGCGGCGTTCCTGCGACTTCACCTGCGCTTCGGCAACGACGTCGGCGAGGTCTTCCTTGACGCCCTCGACGGAGGCAAGAAGCTTATCCTTCAAATCAATGCCGCCGCTTAAAAGTTCGGACGCCAGGGGCTTAACCTTCAGATCACCCTTGGTGAGCACCACGGCGCCCAAGGCACCGAGCGCCACACCGCCCAGGAAAAAAAGACCGCATTTCGTTGTCTGAGTCAGCATTTTTAATATCCTTCATACATTTAGAAACGGCTGCCGCCAAAGGAGCGCAACCGAAAAAGCTCATGCCGAAACAGACCGCCCGGCCGAAACGGCCGGCAGCCGCAAGGCTCAAATCAGGTTTCTGTATGAGCAGATGAACCGTACGGCACCGGGCGCAACCGCTCAGAACCGCACACCGCGAAAAAGCGCTCTGAACGCGGAAAATCGCCCGCAGACACGGCGCTTTTTTGAGGTATCCGCATTATTATAAAGGCATCACAGCGCTGTATCGCAAAATTCTCAAAAAAGCCCGCCCCTGTTGTACAAATACACAACCGGCACGACAAACTGCTCAAAGCCTTTCTTTTTGAGGGCTTTTTTACTTCCTTTGTGGCAAACTGAGGACACTCATCGGAGAGCCGCTTTTTTCAGAATCATGTCCCGCCTTACCCGGATACTTTTGTGCGTCGTTTTACTTGCTGTCATTGCCGTTGCGGCCATGGCAGCGTACCTGTACGCGAGTCTGTCGGCTGAGGCGGTCAAAGAGCGGCTGACGGCTTACGCAGCCGATAACCTCGCATCCGACCTCCATCTGACAGGCGAGATCACCGTCAAGCGCTTTCCAGCGCTCGAAGTGACGCTGCCCGCGGCGCGTCTTAACAGCAAAACGGACGGGCACGAAACGGCGCGATTTGATTCGGCCCGTTTTTCCGCTTCGCTCTGGTCTTTGGCTTTAGGTGCCGTGCGTGTGTCGGACGCGGAAATCGCGGGACTCAAAACCACCGTCACCGCCCGCGAACCGTCGCTTACCGCCTTTTTTGAAGCCGCTTCTCAAGGGACCTTCCCCGAAGACGTCAAGGTCGGGAAACTTCACCTCACAAACGGTTCGATCCGCTTTACCGCCGCAGATAACGAAACGCTGCGCCACTGGGATGCCGCCGATCTTGATCTCACGCTTGAGAGGCTTTCTCCGGAACTCTCCGCCGTTCCCTTTACCGTGAACGGCCGCATCACGGCTTCTGCTGAAAGTCCCGTGAAGGCCGAAGTTCCGGCACAGGAATCCTCCCCCGCAGCTCACGCCGAAACAGCCCCTCAGACGCCGGCTGAAACGCCGGCTCCGGAAGAAACGCCGCAGAGCGCGCCGCAAGAAACCCCGGCGCCAGCCGCTGCACCTGAAGCCCCTGCGTCTGACGCGCCGGCCGCCGCTCCCGAAGCCCCTGCCTCCGGTACGCCTGCCGCCGACACGCCGCAGGAACCCGCGGAACCCGCTGAGACAACCCCTATTCCTGCGCTTCCCGACGCGCCCGCAACGCCTGCGGCCTACAAGGAAGTCTCGGCCTGGCTGCGCTTTGTTTCGCCTGCGCATGCGGCAGAACCCTCCGTCACGTCGGCCGGGGAGCAGCGCCTTGCGCTTGCGCGCCTCACGGCAGAGGCCTTAACCGGCATCACAGGCAGTTTCAGTGCTTCAGGCAAGGTCAATCTCTCGGTTGCCGATCAGACGCTTAGTTTTGATGCCTTTAAGTTTTCCGCGGATCTCACACAGGAAAACAAAACCTGGGGCGTTTCCGCAGCTGCCGACAAACTGCGCTTTACGCCCGAAGAAACAAGCGGCGTGAACGTGAGCGCGGCGCTTTCGCGCCCTGAGGACAAAACCGGCGACATTCACGTGGGCGCCGTGGAATTTAAGCTTGCCGCAGCGCGCCTTGTAAGCCCCGAGATGCGCGCTTCCTACACCGAAGCCGCCGGTGAAAAAATCACCGCCTACGAGGTGTCCTCTTCCGTTGACGCAGAGCTTCTCACGAAAAAAGCGCAGCTTGAAAACCTCACGGCCCGCATTACGGTCACAGGGGATGCGGCGCTTCCCGCGGACTTCTCCGCCCAGGTTTCAGGCTTCATGAACGTGGATATTCCGGCTGACAGCGCACAGGCCGGGCTCTCAGGCACCTTTGCAGGAGCCCCCTTCTCCTTTAACGGTACGGCAACGGGCATCACGCACCCGCGCTTTAAGGGTGAGCTGATGCTCGGCAACATTGAGCTTAAGGCCGTGCCGCGCTTTCAGTCACTGGCGTGGTTAAATCTCGCCGACTTTGACGGAGAACTGAGAATCGGACAGATTGCCGCAGGGGGTTTCACGGCGTCGCAGCTTCACAGCCGGCTTAACCTCACCGAAGGCGTCGTGCACCTCTCCCGCGTCATTGTGAATGCCGCCGACGGCCGGCTTCTCGGAGAGGCCAAACTCACAAGTGAAGCCGACTGGGTGATGGCCGGCAAACTTGACGGCCTGAACCTTGAAAAACTCTTTACAAGCGTGGGCGGCAAGCCCGTCTTAACCGGTATTGTGAACGGTACGTTTGAAGTGAAGGGCGTCGGGCTTGACACCGAGACTTATGAAGGAACCTCGCAGGTGCGCCTTCTGCGGGGGAGCTATAACGGCATAAGCGCCCGCTCCGTGAGGGATGTCGTTGCAGGACGCGTTAAAGAAGCTGCCGTGACGGCTCCGGACGCCAAGACCGCGATTGACGAGGCAGGATGCTCCCTTGCACTCAAAGACCACGTGATTGAAGCCTCCAACTTTGTGTCGCGCTCTGTTTTTGCCCGCACCAACGCCGACTTCAGCGTGGATATTGCCGCCGGCACCATCACGGGTAAGGCGCTCACGATGTTTGCACCGGGTAACGGGATTCCCGCGGTGCGCATCAATGCGGAGCTCTCCGGCAAAGCGGCTTCTCCCGTCTGGACCTTTGCCTGGGATGAGTCCCGCAAAAACCTCCTCAGAGCCCAGGGGCGCGGCACGGGCGCAAATCGCCATCCGCAAAACGGCTCTGAGCGCAGCATCTGGCAGAGCGTGAAGGATTTCTTTGCCTTCTGACGTTTTCTCAGGCCTTTTGGTTCTTCATCCGGAGTTGTGGCCAAGCGTCAAAATCAAGCACCGAGACCGCGTAAAGCGGAAGGTTTGCCATCCAGTCCTCATAAACCTCTGATGGTGCGGCGCGCCTCCGACCTTTTAAGTTGTTGGGTGGGCGCAACGGAACAAAACATCGCCCGTGCCTTTGAAGAAGCCCGCAAGGACGATGCCGTTCTTTTAATCGATGAAGCCGATTCGTTTCTGCAGGATAGGCGCGGCGCCGGGCACAGCTGGGAGGTGACGCAGGTTAACGAAGTCCTCACGCAGATGGAAAATTTTGAAGGGGGCTTTATTGCGACCACCAACCTCATCAAGACGCTCGATCAGGCGGCGCTGAGGCGCTTTGACATGAAGCTCCTTTTTAAACCCCTTACCGCCCGGCAAAGCCGCGAACTTTTTCTGCGGCACGCCGCAACGCTCGGCATTGCGGATACGCTAAACAACCCGCGCTTGAAAGCGCGGGGTTTCCTGACACGGTGCAGGCTTTCC